>ERZ777306.249-NODE-249-length-112121-cov-37.006648_pt1 | contig 112121 bp, 80 predicted proteins | sample MGYA00374966_ERZ777306 | MGnify/ENA primary metagenome ERZ777306 (study PRJEB29329, sample SAMN06343882) | mouse gut metagenome | isolation source: Mouse cecum | place: Austria: Vienna | collected 2014-11-15 ...
AATCCCTCAGGGCCCGTTGGCTGAGAAGTGGAAAAATTATAAAGATCATCAGAAATTGGTGAACCCCGCGAACAAACGTCGTCTGGACGTAATTGTAGTTGGTACGGGTCTGGCTGGAGCTTCTGCTGCGGCTTCTCTGGCTGAAATGGGATTCAACGTGCTGAACTTCTGTATTCAGGACTCTCCCCGTCGTGCACACTCTATCGCTGCACAGGGTGGTATCAATGCTGCAAAGAATTATCAGAATGATGGCGACTCTGTTTACCGTCTGTTCTACGATACGATCAAAGGTGGTGACTATCGTGCCCGCGAAGCTAACGTTTATCGTCTGGCAGAAGTTTCCAACAATATCATCGACCAGTGCGTAGCACAAGGTGTACCGTTCGCTCGCGAATACGGCGGTCTGCTGGACAACCGTTCATTCGGTGGCGCTCAGGTATCCCGTACGTTCTATGCCCGCGGCCAGACCGGACAGCAGTTGTTGCTGGGTGCTTACTCTGCTTTGAGCCGCATGATCGGTTTGAACAAGGTTAAGATGTACACCCGCCACGAGATGTTGGATCTGGTTAAAATCGACGGCCGTGCACGTGGTATTATCGCTCGTAACCTGGTAACAGGTAAAATCGAACGTTTCTCGGCTCACGCTGTCGTAGTGGCTACAGGTGGCTATGTAAATACGTTCTTCCTGTCTACAAACGCTATGGCTTCCAACGGTTCTGCTGCATGGCAGTGCTACAAGAAAGGTGCTTATTTTGCTAACCCTTGTATGGTACAGATCCACCCGACTTGTGTTCCTGTACACGGCGATTACCAGTCTAAACTGACTTTGATGTCGGAATCACTGCGTAACGACGGCCGTATCTGGGTACCGAAAAAGCTGGAAGATGCAAAAGCATTGCAGGCTGGAACTAAGAAAGGTAAAGATATTCCTGAAGAAGACCGCGACTACTATCTGGAACGCCGTTATCCGGCATTCGGTAACCTGGTTCCGCGTGACGTGGCTTCACGTGCTGCAAAAGAACGTTGCGATGCCGGTTTCGGTGTTAACAACACAGGTTTGGCTGTATTCCTGGACTTCTCCGACGCTATCAACCGCCTGGGTAAAGAAGTGGTAAAACAGAAATATGGTAACTTGTTCGACATGTACGAAGAAATTACAAACGACGATCCATACGAAACTCCGATGATGATCTATCCGGCTCTTCACTACTCGATGGGTGGTCTTTGGGTAGACTATGAATTGATGACTTCTATCCCAGGTCTGTTCGCCATTGGTGAAGCCAACTTCTCCGACCACGGTGCAAACCGCTTGGGTGCATCTGCTCTGATGCAGGGATTGGCTGACGGTTATTTCGTATTGCCGTACACAATCCAGAACTACCTGTCCGATCAGATCCAGGTTCCGCGTTTCAGCACCGACCTGCCTGAATTTGCAGAATGTGAAAAAGATATCAAGGCTCGTATCCAGAAATTGATGAATATCAAGGGTAAGGAATCAGTCGACTCTATCCATAAGAAATTAGGGCACATCATGTGGGAACACATCGGTATGGCTCGTGACGCCGAAGGCCTGAAAGAAGCAATCGCCATGCTGAAAGACCTGAAGAAAGAATTCTGGACAAATGTACGTATCCCGGGTAATGCAGACGACCTGAACGTGGAACTTGAAAAAGCTCTCCGCCTGGCCGACTTCATCGAAATCGGTACATTGATGGCTCACGACGCATTAGACCGTGCTGAATCTTGTGGTGGTCACTTCCGTACGGAACATCAGACAGAAGAAGGGGAAGCCCTTCGTCACGATGACAAATTCATGTACGTATCTTGCTGGGAATATCAGGGTGAAGACAAGGACCCTGTTATGCTGAAGGAAAATCTGAATTATGAATTCGTAGTACCTCAGACTCGTAACTACAAGAAGTAATAATCATCAATTACAAAAATTAGAATCATGGATAAAGATATAAATATCACACTTAAAGTTTGGCGTCAGAAAGGTCCGAAAGAAAAAGGACAGTTCGAAACTTACCAGTTGAAGAATATCAATCAAGGTACTTCTTTCCTGGAAATGTTGGATATTCTGAACGAACAGTTGATCAACGAAGGTAAAGATCCTGTTGTATTCGACCACGACTGCCGCGAAGGTATCTGCGGTATGTGTTCACTTTATGTAAACGGACATCCGCACGGACCGGCTACAGGTGCAACAACCTGCCAGCTTTATATGCGTCGTTTCCACGACGGTGAAACGATCACGATCGAACCGTGGCGTTCTGCCGGTTTCCCGGTTATCCGCGACTTGATGGTGGACCGTTATGCTTACGATAAGATTATCCAGGCAGGAGGTTTCGTTTCTGTAAACACTGGCGGTGTTCCTGATGCCAACGCAATCGCTATCCCTAAAGCGGATGCCGACCTGGCTATGGATGCAGCTGCTTGTATCGGTTGCGGTGCTTGTGCTGCTGCTTGCAAGAACGGTTCAGCTATGCTGTTCGTCTCTGCAAAGGTCAGCCAACTGGCTCTGTTGCCTCAAGGCAAAATTGAAGCTGCTCGCCGTGCAAAAGCTATGGTAGCCAAAATGGATGAACTGGGCTTCGGTAACTGTACCAACACCCGCGCTTGCGAAATGGAATGCCCGAAAAACATCTCCGTCAGCAACATCGCCCGCCTGAACCGCGAATTCATCGCTGCGAAGTTACAAGACTAATATCAACAAGCAATATCAAGAAAGAGGTTACCCAAGTGGTAGCCTCTTTTTTTTATTCCGTAAACTTTAACTTCTACAAAATGGACATTAAATAATTTGCAATTGAATAACATTTCATTACATTTGGATTATTATTCAATACTTAGTTAATCATACATGAAGAAACAGGCATCATTCCAATGCTACTTTTTCCTACGAACAATAATATTCGTATGTCTCAGTTCATTGTGTATGATTTCCCCTATCGCCCATGGTATTATCTATAGTAATCTACAAACACAAAACGATCATTTTGCACGTTTTATACATTTTACCACACAGGACGGATTATGCAGCAACCAGATATTAGACATTGCCCAAGACAAGTTCGGCAAAATATGGTTTGCCACTCAAAATGGTCTCACCTGCTTTGACGGTTTTCATTATAATATTTACCGGAATAACATTGAACAATCCAACAGTATATCCGACAATACCATTACCGCACTGACTATAGATAGTGACGGAAATCTCTGGGCCGGCACACAAGACGGGTTAAACAAATTTGATTATACAACCCGGACTTTCACCCGGTATTACACGGATAAACAGCAAAAAAACAGCCTGCGCAGCAACCACATCAAAGCATTATATGCCGATAAAGAAGGTTTTCTATGGATTGAAAGCGCAGGTGGGTTTCTCTCCCGGCTGAATTTGAAAACACAAGAATGGAACCACGTTTCGCACACCTCCTTACCCACCGAGGGCAACTATTTCTACCATCATATCTTCGAAGATTCCAACCACAACATCTGGGTAGGCGGACGGCTCACCCACATCGCCCTGATACCGGGAAAAGAGATGAAGGCTATTCGCCATCCGATACAAAATAAGGATGAAGTTTATTTTGATCCGGGATGCTTTGTAGAAACAGCCGGCAAAGAGCTGCTTTGTTCAAATTACGAAGGGGCATTAGGTTGTTATAATCCGGACAGTGGTTTCTTTCACACTATTCTGCAAATTCCGGTCGGGGCAACCTCGGCTGTGCGTGACGATGATGGCAAAATATGGATCGGAGGAGATTTAAGAGGATTGATACGGATAGATTTTGAAAATCAGATTTATCATAATTTCCAAAATAACCCTCAGGACAATAATACGCTATTGTCCAACAATGTCTCCTGCCTTTATAAAGATAGAGATGGCAATATTTGGATCGGTACGGATAAAGGAGTAAGTATGTACGCCCATAAATACAACTCTATTCGCCATTACCGGAAAATACCGGATGCAAATAGCCCTGTATCCGATCATATAACCGCTTTACTACAAGATCATAATGGTTTGATCTGGGTTGGAACCGAAAGTGAAGGTGTAGACACATTCAGCCTGGGAAAGGGACAATTCGGTAACCTCACCTACAATTTGTTGACAAAGGATTTATCTCCTGTTACATTTGAGCGGGAAAAACAAACGCTAAAACAATATTTCCGGCATGGAGTCATTCAGGCTCCCTCCTCTGATAACGAATCCGTTTTTGATAATTACCGGAGTTTCAAAAATACACCGCTTCAGTTTGCCAATCTGAATGAAAACAATATTTCAGCCTTATACGAAGACAAAGCCGGTAAGATTTACATCGGCCTCTGGTCACATATCGGCTTCAATATATACGACAAGGCCAACCGGACTTTTAACAGATATGCGCTCTGGAGCAGAAAACCGGATTATTTATATCCTCCTTTAATCGGAAATCCTTTCGGCGCCAATTGGTATACCGGTTTTCTTGAAGACAGCCATTCCCGTTTCTGGTGCGTAACATGGGAATGTTTCGGTTTAAATTTGTTCGACCGGCAGCAAGGAAAATTCCTACCTAAACATTATGCAAGGAACAGCTTTCCACGAGCAAACTGCTGGATTTATAATTCCGGTTTTGATTCCAAAGCAGAACGCCTCTATTTAGCCGGAACACGGTATTACGGATATTACGACTTGAAGAAACAGGACTTTGTCCAAATCGGAGGTACACTTCCTCCAAACTACCCGAACCGGGATATATATGAACATTATTTTCAATACTGCAAAGGCGAACTGATCAATCTGCCTCCCCATTTCCGTGAAATCAATATGCTTTATGACAAAAAAAGGCATATTTGGTTGACCGGACATAATTTCGTCGCCCGTCACACACTTGAAACCCAACAGGTAGAAATATTGCTTCAGTTCGATAAAGAAGTGCGGTTCACAATGTCACCATCCCAGAATACGGAGTCGATTTATTTGGGTAAAAACAATGAACTCTACTTATTAAACGGTAAATATGCCATCCTTAAAGGGAAAATTCCCCACGATATCAAAGTCATGCATTTGGATCGAAAAAACGAGTTATGGATGGGAACGGACAGCGGTTTATTCATTTATAATCCATTATTCGATAAAATCCTTCCATTCTCTTCAAGAGTCGATTCTTTTCCCAAAATCACAGCATTATCCGGTGATTCATCGGGTAATCTGTATATCGGGACTTCTTCAGGCGTAATTTGCCTGAGGAATAAGAAACAAACGGGCTTTTATCCGCTTAATTCCACACAGGAAAACAGCTTGCCCGGCCATCATATTTATCATATCAATTGCGAACAACCCGGATTTCTATGGATCAGTACAAATGAAGGGTTGGCCCGCCTCCATTTGGGGACGAAAGAAATGACAGTTTTCACACACGACGAAATGAACCCGAACAGCATACCCAGCAGCCTTGTAGTCTATACATTTTTCGGCCCCGACGGGAATCTTTGGGTTTCAACAAGTGCAGGGATGGCGATCTGCAACATGAATAACCATGCATTTACAGACATGAGCGTTCCGGACAGCAGTAGCCTTTCCTCACGTCTGGCGAGCTGTATTATAGAAGATAAAAGAGGAAACATTTGGTTAGGCACAACAGAAAAAGGGATCAATGTCCTGAATATCCGAACCGATAAAATAAAACACTATCCTTTCCACCCCTGGGATACAACAGGCATTCCCAACAACACGATCAATTGTTTGTTCGAAGATAGTCGGGGACATATCTGGGTTGGAACCGAAAAAGGGCTATGCCAGTATAACTCTCCGGAAGATAATTTCACAAGGATTAAAGGACTTTCCGACTATATAATCAAAAGTATACAGGAAGACAGCCGGCAGTACTTATGGGTTGCAACCGGCAACGGCTTATTCTGCCTGACCGCCGACGGAGAGATATTCCGCAGGTTCGGCAAACAGCACGGATTCCAGGACGATGAATTTACTTCTGCAAGTTGCCGGTTACGCAACGGCTCCCTTCTGTTCGGAGGAATGCATGGTTTCAATTTGTTCGACCCGTCTGACTTCACAGAGCAGGTGATGCCATCGCCCATCCTGTTCTCTAACTTCAAAGTAAAAGATAAAGTATGCCAAACCGACATTGCTCCTGCAGGAAAAATCGACCTCAGTTATAAAGAGAACTCTTTCTCCATTGACTTCTGTGCTCTTGATTTTGTGGATGGACCACATCTGAAATACCGTTATCGGCTCTCCGGTTTCGATAAAAATGCAATCCAGACTATTCCTCCTTTTTTAAACGCAAAGTACACGAATATTCCTCCCGGTGACTATACGTTTGAAGTAGAAGTCTGCAACCGGTTTGGAGAATGGAAAAACAGACAAACCTTTTGCTTTATCCATATCTCAACACCTTGGTATCGACAATTCTGGTTCATCTGTCTGCTGATTGCCTTTTTGGGAACAAGCATTTATATGCTTATCCGGTATCGGGAAAGGAAATTACGTTTAAACGGAATACGTCTTGAAAAGCTTATAGCCAAACGGACACAAGCCTTATCGGAAGCGATAGACAGTAAAAACAAGTTTTTCAGTATCATTTCACATGATCTGAAAAATCCGATACAATCCTTACAGCTTGTTGCACATAACTTATACCAGCGTTTCGACCAGATGCAGGATGTGGAAAAGCGTACTATACTCCGTATTATAGACGAAACATCCGGACAAACAAAAATGCTTTTGGATAATCTGTTGTTGTGGGAACTTTCCCAACAGGAAATTCTTCTTCCCAACTATAAAAAAACAGAATTATCGAAGGTAACAGATACCGTCATGCAGACCTGTCTTTTAACTGCAAATAAAAAAAATATACGGCTTATCAATCGGATTCCTCCCGGGATATGGGTATTGACGGATTCCAATATGCTCGAAACGATCCTTCGCAATTTAACCGGCAATGCCATCAAATACTCTTATCCGGATAGCCAAATAGAGATAAACTGCCAACAAGATAACAACAAAATCGTAGTTATGGTAACAGACCACGGCATCGGTATCTCCGAAGAAAATCAAAGCAATCTCTTCCGTCCGGAAAACAAATTGCAGACAAAAGGAACCAGCCAGGAACAAGGGAACGGCCTTGGCCTTATTATCGTACAGGAACTTCTCTCCAAAATGGGTGAAACAATACAAGTCAATAGCAGCCCCGGGAGAGGAAGCATATTCACATTCACTTTACAAAAATATTCGGGAACATGAACACGATCCAATTGCTTTTAGTAGACGATTCCGAAATACACCTGATCGGATTGAAATCAATCCTTTCCGCATATCCGGATATGCAGGTTGTAGGCGAAGCTCACTCTAAAGAAGAGGCGCTGGAAGCCTTAAAGGCTGTCCAACCCGATATTCTGTTGCTGGACATAAGCCTGGAAACTGAAACGGATGGTTTCGACATTGCCCACTTTGTCGGCAACCGTTACCCGCAAATACGCGTCATCATTCTGTCTCATTATAAGAAAATCGAATATATCATGGCAGCATTACGCGCACATATACGTGCTTACCTGGCAAAAGATACGAAAGCCGATGAGTTGCTCCAGGCGATCCGTTCAGTCTATACCGGTTGCGGCGTTTTCTTCGGTGATAGTATAGCATACCAATCCCTTTTACAAGCTTTCGGAAATGAGAGAAACCTCGTAGCCGGAAAGCCGTATGAACTGACAGAACGCGAAATCCAGGTCATCGAACTACTGGCCAAAGGATATTCAAGCAAAGAGATCGGCCAAATACTCCACATTGACCGGAATACCGTAGAATCCCACAAAGAACGGATCAAAAACAAATTAGGTTTTAACAACATGATCGAAATCGTCGTTTTCGCTCTAAAAAAGAAAATCATTACCGGAGACAGAATCCAACCATAACCAAAGCCTTCTTGTTTATCATTCTCTACATTTCGTTTGTTTTTCCAACAGATATTCACGACTACATATTTTAAAATCCATGATATTTGTAAAAAAGATGAAACATGTGTAAAACTTCATGATTTCATCAATCGGACAGGCACATAGGTGGTGAAATTTAGGTATAAACATCCCAATATATCACCAAACTGTAACAATATGTATTCTCTACTTTTATCTAATAAAACTAAGAGACATGGAAAACGACATTCACATAGGGTCAATTATCAAAAAGAAAGTAGAAGAAAGCAAAATGAGTATAGCCGAATTTGCTGAAAAAATCTACTGTGACAGAACAACGGTGTATGATTTGTTCAAACGAAGCAGTATAGATATAGAACGACTCATCAGAATATCCAAAGTACTTGGATATAACTTTTTAGTAAAAGTATATTTAGAAAGAGAATTTCCAGAATACCAATCTCTTCTTACTAAAAAAACAACAGATGCAGAAAACCAGATTGTTTATATTGCAGTACCAATCAAAAAAGAAGAACTCAAGAAAATAGACCTACCTGATAATGCTATACTCTTACAAGAGTGAAACTTTGTAATTAAAATAAGTTTCACTCACCCAATATTTATAGGGACAATTGTGTTTCCTTCCCTCAGATTTTGGGAAATATTTGAATCATTATTTTCCCATCAGAAGAAAACATCTCACAATCCGATTTGTTACAGATATATGCCATCTACTGTCAATTTGGTTTATTTTGAAGGTTTTTAACGACACACATATTCCTATTTTTAGGCTTTTCAGCCTAAAGGCACTTGTTTTTGCAGCTGTTTGCAGAAATCATCTAAATGATTTTTTTAATGATCTTAATGATTTTGGAAAACCATCAGGTTGTTTTGGGTAAACTATACGGATGAATTTAGAAAATCATTTAGATGATTTTGCCGAACGAGCTGAAACAAAGAAAAAGGTAGCCGTAAAAAAGCTTCCAAAAAGTCTTTGAAAACTATTTTAACACTTCGCAAGCCTCATAGGAGTAATCTTTTACGATTGACGTTTTGGCATAAATTGCCCTTATATTCCGACACTTCGATTTATTTTTTCGCACTATTTTGATTTTCCAGAGAGAGAAAATATATTTTCGGTAATCTTGCAAACAAATTGATAATCGCAAACCCTATTTCCTTGGCCTATATGCAATCATCTGGATAAATGGACGCATACAGACAAATCTGAGGAGAGAAGATCTGGCATTTTGACAATTTGATATATGCAGAACCTAATGGTTGCACCGTTGATAAATCATAATTTAAAAGGGTCTGTCCCCACTAAAAAGTTCTCCTTCATATCTTGTTGATTTTTTGACAAATAACGTTTATATATTCCACGCCAATTCATTGCATTATAACTTTAAACATACAATCTTTGTACTACCAATATTCAGATACTCACTAAAAAACAATTTATGTCGAACTCATGTTAATCCCATTTTGCCATGAAAATAATATTACTGTTTGTACATGCTTTCTTGTTTTCATCCACGATTTCATATGCCCAAAATGCTCATACGGAATCAAAGAAATGGTTGATGAATGATGGACCATACAAATATATTATGGAGGGAAAAGGGATGCCCAAATCGCGACAATACGATATTTTCGATAACAAAACAGGTACTTTCAGGAAAGGAACTGCTGAAGAAATGTGTGAATCCGTCACAAAGGAACTTCAAGAGTTTTACAAAAAAGAAAAAGAAAAATCTGAAAAGAAAAGAGATAGGAAAAGAGAAAGAGACGATTACAACAGTTATAATGTAATACCTTATAGTAATCCGCCTTCAAAGTCTCCTTCAAGAAGAAGGGTAGAAAGTTATAGTGATGTAAAGTATAAAGCAGAAACATTTTCAAAAGAAAATAAAGAACTTCAGTTCGAAATGAAAGGTATAAACAAAAGAACAACGACATTGAAGGGAATAAGCAAAGAAGAAAAGAAGAATGGAATAAAGCTGAAAGGGCTGAATATCGGGCTCGCTCAATCAGACAGAAAAATAACTTATAAAACAAATCAAGAACCAACACCAAATCACATAGAGAAGAAAAAAGACAGGATTATAAAATCAGAAGAAAACTACTTAGATGTAGTAAGATCATCAAATATAGCCCCTCCGACAATAATCAAGTATGCAAAAAACAAAGGTAATTATATCCAACAAATGTGGAAAATAAAAAACGAAGACGGCTCTTTTTGGGATGAAGTTGAAAGTAATAGTTTTAATCATATAAAAAGACTTCCAGTTAATCAACTTACCAAAGAGATAAGATTGTATATTTCAAATTTCCATATGGGACAAACAATAATAAATCTGAAAGACAAAATTAAAAGTGCTATTGATATTGAAAACACATTAGGACAAAGCATTACAAGTATCACAGACTATATTGCGCATAATGCGGTGAATGATATATATAAAGGGAACAGTAAACCCCTAAAAATCATCACGTATCAAGTAGTAAACGATGTTGACAATTTAGTAGATAGGAATGTTCCAGGCTATGTTAAAATGACATATACCAGGGAAGATGCCAGTAAGAAAACCTCCAATCTCTTTTTTAAATCCTTAGGGCTATGACGAAGTGGATGCCAACAAAAGAATAGAGATAAAATGGATAAAAAAATTTTATACATACTATCTGTCTTCATTTCAGTTGGCTGTACTCACGGGGTAAAAGACAAGCATATTACTTGTTTTCTTCCTCAAGGAACCTCTTTTGTCACTTTGGTCAATTCCAATGAAATAACTGATCCGTATTACTATAGAGAATTAAAGCCGATTAATAAAATAGCCATAATCTGCGGCGAATACTGTATGATTGTTGGTGATAGTAGCCAACAACTATACACTTTACCCATCTCTAATAAGCCATCAGATATTCATTGGTTAAAAAGGGGAGGGTGTCTTCTTTCAAACAAAGATTCTATTTACAGAATTGATGAGACAGGTATTTGCTTACCCCTAACTGAAACACAAAATAAGAATGTTAAACTTCAGGGGGATCTAATGTCTACTATTTATTTTTATCATGCAGAGGACACTGTTTTGTATACATATGATTATACACAAAAAATAGCCCTGCCTGTTTTTATCTCAGAATATCCAATTAAAGATGTCAAAGTGGAAGACGACGATATATACATTGCTACTGGTAAAGAAATCATTTTAGTAACAAAAGACAAAGTAGAATCTCTATTTATCTCTCCTGATACGATTCAATCTTTTGCAATAGGAATCAGAGGCTCTATCTTTTATGCAACTAATAAAATTATTGGATATTTTGATTATAAGCATACTCAACTCAAAGTAGCTTCAATAGGTGCAAAAGATTTGCAAATCTTTGGTAATTCCCTATATATTATCTTTTCAGATAATAGTTCCGGCATAATCGAACCAATATTTACATACTGTATAATTTCTGATAGTCTTCATTATAAAACTACTATGCAATGAAACATTTTCTAATAGCATTATTTGCATGTGCATGCAATTGGGCTTTTTCGCAAAATTGTAATTTATCCGTATCGGAAAAGAAACATTGGACAAAAGCAGTCACCTTTGTTGAAAATGCGACTTCTAACGAAGACTATCTTCTTGCTGTTCGAGAATTTGAACAAATATTAGTTTCTAATACTTCTTGTCCTGATGTATATTACAATTTAGGGCTTATTTGCACTAAATTAATTCCATTAAAAGGTGAAGAATTCGCTAATAAGGCCAAAGACTATTTCCGTTTATATACAGAATTAAAACCAGAAGAAACCGACACAATAGAAGAAGAACTAACTGCAATAGAAGCTCTATTAGAAAAATATCACAATGATTTAAAGATAAATTCATTAAAACACATCGAGGGAGTATGGGAGAAGAAATTTTCCTATAACGGAAAAGATATGGGTCATATTAATTTGCAAATAAGTAATATAAATGGCGATTTAAATATTATATGTAACGAAGAAAACACCTTCAATATTCAAATACAAAATAATGGTATATCATTTGATAAATCAACACAGTATGACGGGATAGATTACGATGAAGGCATTGGCCAATATGATCTTCAAGTATATATAACGCATTATTATATTTCTCTATTGAATTCAAATCAGTTAAAATTACATAATCTCACAGTAACAATCCAATACTACCGTCATGGAAAAATGTTTTATGAAGATTATTTGGAAGTCAATACAAATGATATTCTCGAAAGAATATATTAGATTACATTTATATAGTGTAAATATTAAATTGACACATAATCAATAGTGTATAATATATAATTGATGAAATTTTATATCGATATTTTAATACTATAATTATATGAAATATGTATTTTTGATATTATTCGTAAGTATGTACAATTTTGTTTTTTCGCAAAATTGCAACTTGTCTGTATCAGAAGAAAAACATTGGTTAAAAGCGGTTACTTTTATCGAAGAGGCTACTTCTAATGAAGACTATCTTCTTGCAGCAAAGGAATTCGAGCAAATATTGATTTCTAATGCTTCCTGCCCGGATGTATATTACAATTTAGGACTCGTTTACAGTAAAATAGTATCCTCAAAAGGAGAATTCGCTATAAATAAAGCCAAGGAGTATTTTAATTATTATTTAAAATTTAAACCGGAAGAAAGTGCCGCCATAGAAAAAGAGCTGATTATTATGGAAGCTCGGTTAGAAAAATATAATAATGACACAAAAAATAATATGCTAAAGGATTTTGAAGGGACTTGGGAAAATTACAATTATTTTAACGGAAGATTATTATCTGCGAGCCAAATGCAAATAAATATAAATAATAGTGAGGTAAAAATAAGTTCTCATTCACTTCTTAAGAATATTTCTAACATTCCTGGAGATACTTATTATTACAATATTCAAGTACATAGTACTGGTATATCTTATACTGTTAATAGTAATATTTACTATCCAGAACCTGTCAATGAAGAATTTGGTGAATATGATAAATACACCAGAGTATTTAGCTGCTTTATTTCTCTATTAAGTAAAACTCAAATTAAAGAAAAATGCTCAAGGATAAAAAGTCAATATTACTATCATGGCAGATTAATTTTTGAACAAAATAATAGTGTTGTTAGTGAATTTATATATGATAAAACTGATTAAGTCATAAGCATTCGGCAAATCCCATCTTTGAGGTTCTATCTTTTGGGCCACCTTTGCTAAAAAAAGTCATGTAAAATCTGATATCGTTTAAGTTACAGTCTCTTTTCATTTCGAATCATTAGCAATAGAGCCAAAACGATATCATAGTTATGCAAGAAATCTTTACCTACCTTTGACACCGAAAGGTCTATCGCTGCAATGTGTTAAGTGAGTTTGCCGCAGCAAACTCACTTGTCACAGCAATGATATATTCCACTTTATTTTTGACATCCGAATCCATATCAGTTTTCCTTTCTTATCTTTCTGTTAGGTCGAATGCAAATATACACTGTTTATATATATCTTATCCATTCTTCAACACATCCTCCTTGTCCGGTGCACCGGGTTCGGGTGTCGATTCGGGGTTGAAGGGGTTGAAGTAGTAGATGCCTTTTTCACCGAGGAATTGCAGGAAATAGGGGAGCTTCTGCATAAAGAGGCTGCATTCCTTTGACTTGGCAGGTGTCCAGGCAGATTCGGCTACAGCAACTAAGCGAGGGAAAGTCATATAGTCCAGACGCTTGGCATCGGCTACACGTTCCGTCCAGAGGGAGAACTGCATGCCCATCACCTGATCTTCATAATCGCGGGTCAGATGGATGATAGGTTCCGGGAAACGGCAGATGTCTTCGATCGTATTATAACCGCCCCATACACGGCCCACCTTGTGACCGCCGTACTGGATGAAATCGGCATACAACGGACGGCGCGGAGTCATAATCACCCGGTAACCGTTTTCGAGCGCTTTCACCAACTGGTGTTTCCGGTCGTGGCGCCACCACATGATAACGGCCTTGTCGGGAGAGACACCGGCATCGATCATCTCGTCCCAACCGATCATCGTCTTGCCTTTAGATGCGACGATATCGGCGGCACGGCGGATAAAATACTGTTCCAGACCCGTTTCGTTGCCTAAGTTCTTATCTTTAATAAACTGTTGGATTTCGGGATCGGTGAACCAGCTTTGATTACCATAGTGCACTTCGTCGCCCCCGATATGGATATAGGGAGACGGGAACAGGGCGACGATTTCATCGAGCACGTTGCTGATAAACTCGAACGTCTCTTCCTTGCAGGGGTGGAACGTGAAATGCTGCCATTTGCCCTCGCCTCCACCGGAGATTTCGGGATAAGAACGGCAGACGGCGGTAGCATGGCCCGGCATGTCGAATTCAGGAACGACCATGATTTGGCGGTCGGCTGCATAGGCGACAATCTCCTTGATCTCCTCCTGGGTGTAGAACGTGGCAGGCGCTTTCGGATCGTGCCAATTGCCGACAGCCCCCTCGGTGGTCAGCTTCGGATAACGCTTGATCTCGATGCGCCAGCCCGGTTCGTCGGTCAGGTGCCAATGGAAGACGTTCAAGCGAAGGGACGCCATGATGTCTAAGTATTGTTTAACCTTTTCTTTTCCGAAGAAGTGGCGGCTCTCGTCGAGCATGAAACCACGCCAGCCGTAGCGGGGCTGGTCCTGTATCTTGCAGGCCCGCACGTTGCCTTTACCGAAACGGGAGAGTTGCAAAAGGGCTTCCTTCGCATAGAACAGACCGGCTTCAGAAGAGGCTTGCAGCAGGATGCTGTTCGATTCGACGACAAGCGTATAGGCTTCATCGACCATCTTGCAGTCGTCCGTCAGTTCCAGGCGGATGGTTCCGCTGGCAAGCGACGATTGCATACCGGCTTCTTTCAACTCGGCTTGGAGTCCGGCGGCCAGTTTGTCGGCATACCCGCCATTGCCCTGTACTTGCAAATTCTTTCCAACGATAAACGAACCTTTCGCGTTCTGTACCTTTGCCGGCGTCGGAAACAAAGGTTGTTGTGCCATCAATGGCAACACGAATAGAAGTAGTAATGTGCTTAAATAAATTAGTTTCCTCATGATATTATGATATTATTGGGCAAATATATATAAAATTTATATCTTTAACCGCTGAACAAAATAACAAAACTCATGAATAGACTTTTTATCCTTACGATCGCTTTCACTTGTTACTGTTGTAACCTCCTGGCGCAGGAAATCGAATACTCCCGGCCGGTCAACACTCCTGAAAGTTGTACAAGCATCATGGTCGGTAAAAAAGCATCCGCCGACGGCTCGGTCATGACCAGCCATACCTGTGACGGGAACTACCGCACATGGATGGAGATCGTCCCGGCTGCCCGCTACGAGCGCGACACGACGGTCGCCATCTATAACGGACGGATGCACACCGAATATCCTGCCGACCGCACAAATATGGAATTGAAGGGGACGATACCGGAAGCCCGCTCGACTTTCCAGTTCCTGAACACCTCCTACCCCTGCCTCAACGAGAAACAGTTGGGGATCGGCGAGACGACCATCTCCGGGCGCAAAGAATTACAAAACCAAAAAGGTATGTTCATGATCGAAGAACTGGAAAAGATCGCCTTGCAGCGTTGCACGACAGCACGCGAGGCGATCCGGCTGATCGGGCAGTTGGTTGCCGAATACGGATACGGGGATTCGGGCGAATGCCTGACGATTGCCGACCCCAACGAGGTCTGGCATTTCGAGGTGTTCGGCGAAGGGCCGGACAAGATCGGGGGTGTATGGGCGGCTGTCCGCATCCCGGACGATCATGTGGGCGTATCGGCCAATATCTCGCGTATCTCTACGCTCGACCTGAAAGACAAGGATCGTTATATGGCTTCGGAAAATGTATTCTCCGTTGCCAAAAAGATGGGCTTCTGGAACGGCAAGGAACCGTTCAGGTTCTGGAAAGCCTATAGCGGGGGCAACTATTTCGGCGAACCGAAGTCGTTCAGCATCCGTGAGTATTTTATCTTGAACACACTGGCTCCGTCGCTCAAACTGTCGTACGACGCGGAAGAGCTGCCAATCAGCGTGAAGCCGGACAAAGCGGTTGCCGTAGCGGATGTGATGGCATTGTTGCGCCAGACCTACGAGGGAACGGAATGGGACATGACGAAAAACCTGAAAGTGGCCGTCAAGAACCGGGAGACGAAGGAAACGGATACGATCACCAGTCCGGCGGCTAACCCGTGGATGGTGACGGATATGGTCAATATGCTGAACGGCGTGAAGGAAGGAACGGTTATACGTAATCGCTTGGTGGCGGTTCCACAATGTTCTTACTCGCACGTAATACAGCTTCGCAGCTGGCTGCCGGATGCCGTGGGCGGTGTCGCCTGGCTGTCGTTCGACAATCCGGGACAAAGCCCACGCATCCCGATCTTCTCAGGGACGACCGACCTGCCGGTTGCTTTCGGTATCTGCGGGCAACACCGCCATCGCGAGGATGCCATCGTCTGGAAATACCGGACGGCAAACAAGTTGGCTACGGTTCGCTGGGGACTGACCAAAGACAAGATCAACGGTGCTGTCGCCCACTTCGAAGAGAAGGGCTTATCGGAAATGCCTTTCGTCGAAAGCCGTTACAAAGAGTTGCAAGGCAGCAAAGGGGAAGAGGCCGCACGGGCTTTCCTGACCGGCTACACGGCTGACTTCACGGGGGCGACAATCCTGCGCTGGCAGGAGATGGCGGACGAGTTCTGGAAGATGTTTGCGAGGGGATTTTGAGTTTTGAGAATTGAAAATTAAAAGATAATAGACATTATGAAATCACTTATTCTATCTTGCATGCTGGCCTTCTCTGCTTCGGCGTTCGGCCAGGGGTATCAGTTTACAGAGGTGGTAACGGTTCCCGCTACCCCGGTTAAGAACCAGGCGGCAACAGGGACTTGCTGGTGCTTTGCCACGACTTCGTTTATGGAATCCGAACTGCTCCGTATGGGGAAGGGCACATATGACCTTTCAGAGATGTTCATCGTACGCCAGAAATACATGAACCAGTTGCAGGACAACTACCTGCGCCGCGGGGACGGCAATATCGGACAGGGTAGCCTTTCGCATACCTTTATGAACGCGTACCGACAGGTGGGGATCGTCCCCGAAGAGGTTTACACGGGTATCAATTACGACTCCGAACGGCATAACCACAGCGAGATGGTACGCTATCTGCATGCTCTTGCGGATGTGGCGGTAAAGACGAAAGCACGCAGCCCGGAATATTACAAGTTGGTCGACAACCTGTTCGACACCTATTTAGGGAAGTTGCCGGAGAAGTTCACGTATAAGGGGAAAGAATATACACCAAAGACATTCGCCGAATCCTTAGGGCTGGATATGGACGATTATATCGAGCTGACCAGTTTCACGCATCATCCGTATTATGTAAAGTTTGACGTGGAAGTGCCCGACAACTGGGAGCATTCCCTGATGTACAACCTGCCGCTCGACGAAATGATGGAGACGGTGGATTATGCCCTGAAAAACGGCTATACGGTATGTTGGGACGGTGACGTGAGCGAGAAGGGATTCTCCTTTACAAACGGTGTCGCCATCAACCCGGAAGTGAAGAAGGTGGAAGACCTGTCGAATACAGACCGCGCCCGCTTCGAGAAATTAGGTGAAAAGGAACGCTTGGAAGAGGTGTTCAAGTTCGAACGCCCGTACCCGGAGATCAACGTAACCCCGGAAGTGCGCCAGGCTGGCTTCGAATCGTTCGTGACTACCGACGACCATCTGATGCACCTGACCGGCATCACTAAGGATCAGGACGGCACGAAATACTACATCACCAAGAACTCATGGGGAACCGACCGCAACAAATTCGGCGGTTACCTCAACATGTCCGAGAGCTTCGTCCGCACCAAAACTATTTATGTGATGGTTCATAAGGATGCGATACCGAAAGCAATCAAGGCTAAGTTGGGGATCAAATAATCTATTGGAGTAAGTCATGGCACACAGATGACGCAGATTAGAAGGATGACCACAGATCTTTTATTAAAAACAATATGAGATCTGCGGTCATCTGTTCAATCTGTGTCATCTGTGTGCCATGATATTCCTTTCGGAACCGATCAGAACCGTATCTTTATCTCACCATAGCAAGGCACTGCCTCCAACGTTTTACAATAGTTACCCCAAGCGATCTCCGGATAATCCCAACGGTTGTTGATGTAGAGCATCAACTGTCCGTCTCCTCTTTTGGAGGCACGGCAAGCCAGCGAGGCATCCGGTGAAAAGACCGTAAACCCTTCTTTCTCTCCGGTAGCAGAAAGAGTATAGCAATAGATGTTTTCTTTCATGCCCTTTGCCATTTGAGTCAACGGACGGTCACAGTTTGCACCGGCATCCGCCCAATAGAAGTAGTTGTGCGTATCGGACGACCAAGGCTGAGCAGGGTTCTCGCCATATTGTACTTGCTTCGGGTTATAAAGGGAGGTTTCGCCCGTGTTCCCGGCAAAAGCACCTTCGGGGTAACAACTCCACATCCCTTTGCGTTCCCATTGCAGATAATCTAAACGTTCGGGCAGGTAGAAAGACAAGCCCGTCTCACGGAGGTAGCCGTTCGGCTGTCCTGCGACCGTGTAGCTAACATTCATTTCGCCACCGGCGGAGATCCGGATCAACATATCCGTTTGTACATTCTGATAGAAGCCGGAGAGTGCGACTTCGACCGCACCTTCTTTACGGGTATAGGTCAGGCTCTGCTTCTTCCAGTCGCTATCGGAGGTCGAGAACTTCCGGGCACTCTTACGCACCTCGGCTCCGGTCAGATGGTTCAAGTTGATGTCGAGATGGAGGAACGGGCCTTTCTCGATAACGACCTGCCCTTTGGAGGTAGCGTTACGGATCAGGCCGGTTTCTTTGGAGAAGGGGATCTCGAAGTCGGTGCCTTTTATGCAAATAAGCTCAGACGTCTCTTCCACTTCCAGAGGCTGCTCGCGCCGGGCATCGAGGAGGCGCACCGGTTCGTTACCCAACGTCACCTGTTCCCGGTCGATCAGTTCGCCGGCAGTTGTATAGAAGCTGATCAGCAGCGGTTCGTTTGCTTTCCACGCTTCGGCGGGGATCGTCAGGAGTCCCTTTTGGTGGGGGGCGACGGAAGGGAGGGAGAGCTTCTTCTCTTCTCCTTTATATATATAACGCGCTTCGATCTCGTTCAGATCGGTATGGTCGAAGCGATTGTACACCGGGAGCAGCAGGCGCTGGCCGGGCAGGAAAGAGGCTACCTCGGTCGTCATCAGGCGGACGGGCGAATAGGCTTTCTTGGTAGCCCAGAACTCCGGTTTCTCTCGACGCCAGACATCGACGATCCCCCACTCTCCGTAACCGATGCATTTACCCTGATAGCCTTCCGGCTTGGCGGTACGGGCGAACTCTTTCCAGAAGGCAGTCCCCACCTTCGGTTCGGGCAGCATAAAGGTTTCATCCACATATCCCCAGATCGCACCGCCCAAGCCGCCGGGAGCCTCGAAAAGGCCGCTCCACATCTTTTCAAGGGAATGCCCCCAGAACTCGCGGATATTCGGATCTTCCTGCAAGGTAGCATATGTATAACAAGCCGGGTGCGCCCATTCGTCGAACAGGGCGGGTATCCCCTCTCCCTGGAAACCACGGGTAGAGCGGTTCCATTGGCTCAGGTTGCCGTTTACATCCTGGTAGTGCATGCTCAGGATATCATAGACCGGTTTCTTCTCGCCGACCGATCCGGGATAGCTGAATATAACGGGGCGAGTCTTGTCGGTAGCCTTCACCCAATCCCAGGACTGCTGGAAGTTCGTGCCATAGACGCTTTCGTTACCGATCGACCAGAACAGGATGGAGGGATGGGAACGGAACGACTTCACCATCTCCCGGCATTGGGACAAGTAGCGGGGTGTAAATTCGGTACTATCTTCGGTCTTACCCGGCGCGTAATTCTTCTGGCGGTAGGTATCGACGAAACAGACGGCCGTCTCGCTCTCCACATAGATCCCGTAGCGGTCACAATACTCCAAGAAACGTTCCGTGGGAGGATAATGCGAGGTACGCACGAAGTTCATATTGGAACGCTTGAAGAGGATCACGTCGAGGCTGTCTAATTCGGCGGTAGTCGTGCGACCGAGTGTCGGATGGATATCATGGCGGCAGGCTCCGCGCAGCTTGACCGGCTTGCCGTTCACTAACATACGATCTTTCTCGATCTTCACATCACGGAAACCGATACGGCGGTCGAAACGGCCGATCTCCTTTCCGTCCTTGCTAAGAGTGACCGTCAGCGTATAGAGGTTCGGATGTTCGGCATCCCATTTCAAGGGGTTCTTCACGGGCAGTTCATTCGTGTTCACGCCCTCTTTCAGGGGGAACAGGGATTGCGGCAACGGATAGCGTTTGCCGGACGGGTCGGTCAGCGTAAAGGCGACTTCCGTTCCTCCGGCAACCGGGCTGCTGTAGCCGATCTTCAGGACGGCATCCGCGTAGGCAGCATCTAAATGTGTCTCGGCGTAGAAGTCATACAGGCAGGTTTCAGGCCATGCGAACAGGGTCACATCGCGCAGGATTCCTCCGACCGGATGGTGGGCATAGCCGGAAGCATAGGAAATATCGTCTATGCGGTCTGTCACTTCGAGGCGTATCTCGTTTTTCTTACCGGGACGGACGAAGGGGGTGACATCCGTCTCCCAGCGGGTAAAGCCGCCATGATGTTCGCGGACGAACATGCCGTTCACAAACAGGCGGGCATAACTGTAGACGCCGTCGAAACGCAGGATCGTATGTTTGCCGGCGTAATCAGCGGGGACGGTGAACGACTTCCGGTAGGTGAAGGGCTTGTCGTGCTCGATGGCATATCCCTGCATGGCGGGCTCGCCGGGGACCTGTATCTTGTTCCACTTGCTATTCGGGGAATACCGGAACTGCCAGGTTCCACTCAGCAGGACGGCGGGCGACTTGACGCCGGCCAATTTCTGCAAGACAGGATAGGATGCTTCATCGGGAAGTCTTTCTACCTGTGCGAATGCTTTCGTGCCTGACAGCAGGAGGCTGCAACCGAAAGCAAATAGGATTGTCTTTATCTGTTTCATTCGTTGTGCTTATATTTCGGGGGTGTCAAAACCGCCATTATCTAATAACTATTACGTGTGTATAAATTTACCACCAAAAGTAGTAAAAGCCTATTAATATCGCCAGTATGACTACTGACATTACATTGAACATCCGTCCGGTATGGAACAACGCCGGGTCGTGCCGCGTATAGGCATTGACGAGCTGGTCCTTCTTTCCCAGCACGGCAATGAGCGCGCAGCACATCAGGAACACAATCCCCATCCGGTCCATCCAGGGCAGGCCGGGCAAGAGGAACTTCAAGCCGAAAGAGAAGACGAACGAACCCAATGCCGCCGCCAGCGCTCCGTTTGCCGTCGCCCGTTTATAGAAAAAGCCGGCCAGGAACACCGACAAGGCGCCGGGGCTGATAAAGCCGGTAAACTCCTGGATATACTGGAAAGCCTGGTCCAGCCCCGACAGCATCGGGGCGATCAGCACGGCGACCAGCAACGATCCGAAGCTCGCCCAGCGCCCGATATGGACCAGCTCCTTCTGCCCGGCCTCCTTCCGGAAATAGGAACGGTAGATATCCATCGTAAAGATCGTGGAGATGCTGTTCATCATCGAAGCGAGCGAACTGACGATCGCGGCTGTCAAGGCAGCAAACGCCACTCCCTTCACCCCTACCGGAAGCAGGTTGCCGAGCAGCCACGGGTAGGCTTCGTCCGACTTCTCTAACGGAGCCTCCAACGCAAAGGCGGCAATCCCCGGAATCACGACCAAGAGCGGGATGAACAGCTTGATGAAACCGGCGAAGAGCATCCCGTTCTGTGCCTCCCGCACCGATTTGGCGGCCAACGCGCGTTGGATGATATACTGGTTGCATCCCCAGTAATAGAGGTTTGCCACCCAGAGGCCGCCGAGGATCACCGAGATGCCCGGCAGGTCCTTATAGCCCGGATGCGACTTGTCGAGGATCAGATGAAACTTATCGGTTGCCTCACCATAGAGATTGACCATGCCTTGGTACACGCCGTTGCCTTCCCCCAGAAGGTCGAGGGCGATATAGGTCGTGACCAATCCGCCGCCCACTAAGAACACGACCTGGATCACATCGGTCAGCGCCACCGCTTTCAATCCTCCGTAGATCGAATAGATACCGGCAAAGGCCGCCAGCCCGATTATGCCGTAGAGCATCGGGATTCCCATCACCTTCTCGATCGTCAACGCTCCGAGGTAGAGGATGGAAGTGAGGTTGATAAAGATGAAGACCGCCAGCCAGAAGACCGCCATCACCGTCTTGACGCGTTTGTCGAAACGCTCTTCGAGGAACTGGGGCATGGTGAAGATTTTCTTCTCCAAAAAGATGGGGATAAAGAACTTCGCCACGAGGATCAGCCCGAGGGCGGCGATCCATTCGTAGGTCGCCATCGCCAGCCCGATAGCATAACCGGAGCCGGACATGCCGACAAACTGCTCGGCCGATATGTTAGAGGCAATGATAGAAGCGCCTATCGCCCACCAGGCAAGCCCGTGCCCGGCGAGGAAATAATCGCCGGCATCCCGCTCGCCGCCTTTCTTGTCGCGTGAGACAAAGAGGCCGACACAGAGGATCAGGAGGCAGTAGGCTATAAAGATTATTAAGTCGATCGTGTTCATGGTATCTGTTTTTTATTCATCCTGCATCAACGCCGAACGCCCCCCGTCCATCAAGATCGTCGTCCCGCTGATAAACCGGGCATACGGAGAGGCGAGATAGACACATAAGACCCCTACTTCCTCAACCGTCCCGATCCGTTTGACCGGATGCAGACCGATCGTCCGCCGGCGTTCCGCTTCGGGATCGGGAAAAGAGTCGAACCAAGTGTCGTTGCCCGCCGTATCGATAAATCCGGGAGCTACCCCCACCGTACGGACAGCCGGCCCCCACTCGATCGCCAGGCTGCGCACTAAGCCAGTGATAGCCGTCTTCGTCACGTTATAGGGAAAGCAACCGGGGATGGAGCTGAAAGCATGGTTGGAGGTCATCAGGAGCAGGACACCTTCGCCGCTCTTTTCTAAATAAGGCTTGCAGAGCCGGGCTAAACGCCAGTGGGAAGCCAAGTTCAGATCGAGGTTGTAGTGCCAACGCTCCTCCGTGCAACCTTCGGCTCCCTCGAACACGTTCATGCCGGCGTTGGAGACAACCATGTCTATACGCCCGAAGGTACGAACCGTATCTTCGACGAAGCCTTTCAGCTCCTCCGCATCCGTCACATCCGCGGGGCGGTAGAACGATCGTACGCCCTCCTGTTCTACCGCCTCGCGGAAAGCCTGCACGCTCGCATCTTCCGGAGACTTACGCGAACAGCCTGCCACATGGGCGCCAGCCTTGGCAAACTCCTTAGCGACGCCCAGCCCGATCCCGGAGGAAACTCCAGTGACCAGGACCACCTTATCTTTATAATCGAGTACAAAGCTCATAGGGATCAGATATAAAAGTTATCGGGAGCATCCGTCGTGATGCCGGGGTATTTCTCCATCTCCTCCTCGACTAAGTCCACGCCCAGGCCGGGACGGCCGGAGAGGTGCAGGTGGCCGTCGTAGACCATCTCGGCTATCGGGTGGTCAATCACCGTGTCGCGCCAGGGGACATCGTTGAACATGAACTCCTGACGGAAGAAGTTCGGGATAGCGGCGCAAACATGCGAAGAGGCGAGTGTCGAGAGAGGGCCGTTCGGGTTATGCGGGGCGATCAGGACGTTGTAGGCTTCCGCCATCGTAGCCATCCGCTTCATCTCGGACGGTCCGCCGCAACGGGTGATGTCGGGCATGATCACATCGCACACATGCTTTTCCAGCAGGGAGCGGATGCCGAAGCGGGTGTAATGGCGCTCGCCTACACAGATGGCGACATCCGACGGGATGCGTTCGCGCATGGCACGGAGCGTCTGCGAACTTTCCGGGCCGGCGGGTTCCTCATACCAGGTGATATCGAGCTTCGCCAAGCGTTCCGCCATCTTGACGGCTACGCGGTAATTGAGCATGGCGTGTGTCTCGATCATGATGTCGCATTCGGGACCGACAGCTTCGCGCACAGCTTTGGAGACGTTGAACGCCAGGTCCTGCTGTTCGACCGTCAGGGTCAGGTTGGAGGCGAGGTCTTCGCCATAAAAGTAGTTCGTGTGGGCGAAGGGGTCGAACTTCAGGCCGGTGAATCCTGCGTCCATGACACGGCGGGCCTGGGCGGCATAATCCGCCTCGTTATGTCCGCCGCCCGTAAACCAGTAATTAGCATAGAGCAGGATATCCTTGCGATAGGCTCCGCCCAGCAGTTCGTAGCAGGGAACGCCCAGCATCTTTGCTTTCAAGTCGAGGAGCGCCATGTCGATTCCACTGATCGCACAGAGGCTGGCTCCGTACGGGCCGATCCAGTTCAGGTCTCGGTAGAGCTTCGTCCAGATAAAATCGGTCTTCATCGGGTCGAGGCCGATGATGCGCTGTCCGGCATGCTTGGCGGCTTCGAAAACGATCGGGCTGCCAGGCCAGTTGGTGGCTTCGCCTACGCCGGTATAGCCTTCGTCGGTATAGATCTTCAATAATGTCCAGTTATATTTGATGCCCTGGACAAGCCATACTTTTACATCTGTAATCTTCATCGTATTGTTTCCTTCCTTATTATATTATCTTACATGATTCCGTATGTATCGAAAGCGTCGCGCGCCTTCATCCCTTCCTGTATCTTCTTTAAGACCATCCGCTCGCCGCGGGCTTTCTCTAAGGCACGGGTAAAGACCTCTTCCTCGATCTCGCGGGGCACGACGCATACGCCGTCGATGTCGCCGACCAGGATATCCCCGTCATTGATCCGTACGCCCTCCATCTCGATCGGCACACGGTAGTCGATAACCTTTCCACGAGGAGCCTGGTCCTGGGCGTAAGGCCCATAAGAGAAACAGGGGAAGTCGAGCGCCAGAATCCCCTTCGTATCGCGGGAATATCCGTTGACAACCGCCCCGGCCGCCTTGCACTGGATCGCACGGGCGCTCATCAACTCACCCCATAAGGCATAGATAGGGGAAGATCCGGAACAAACATACACCTCGTCTTCCTTCAGGTCGTCCAACGCTTCGAGCATCAGGCCGAAGGAACGTTTCAACACGGGGTTCACCCCTGCCTCGCGGCCGGCATCGAGCACATCGGCTTCGAGCACCGTCATCGCACGCCCGGCCACCAGCATATCGTCGCGAAGCGGACGGATACGAGGGGGCAGAAACTGCCGGGTGTATCCCATCTTGTCCATAATATCACCGACCACCGCGGTGTAAAGCTCTTCTTTTATCAAAGCAAACAGGGCTTTATCATCTTTCCATTCTTTCATTGTATATTCCTTTTTATCGTTTATCTTTCTGCTTACAAAGATAAACCCCGGAGAGGGGAAGGCACGGCTGGAAAGGACCCGGTTGCTTATGCTACGAGGAACAGATAAAGAGAAAAAGTAGAGAAAACGGCACTCCTATTTCGTTACCTCGCGCGGGGAGATGCCCATTTGCTGTTTGAATATCCGGGAGAAGTACTGGGGGGACTGGAAACCGCAGGCAAAGCAGACCTCCTTAACGGACATCTCCGTATTCCTGAGCAGCTCGATCGCTTTGTTGATCCGGATCTGGTTCAAGTAGTCCAACGGGGAAAGATTCAGGTATTGGGAGAACAACTTGCGCAGATAGCGCTCCCCTACTCCTGTCCGGGAGGCGACATCGCTGATCGTCATATCGGATTGGTAATTCAAACGGATATAGGAGATCGCCTTCTTCAGCGAATCGTTGGCACAAATCGGCAGGTAGGCCTCATCGAGATAGCGGTAGATCAAGATCAGCAGCTCGGCGTAATACATGACGACTAAATACTGGTAGTATTTACTCTTCTGGTTCATCTCATTGACAATGCGCTGCACGGCACGCATGATACGGACGTTATTCACAATCTTGATCAACCGGTTCTCTTCCGAAAAGATCGTGACAGGGGTCAGGTCATCCGTTTCTTCCTGTCCATGGGGATTAAAGCGGAAGAATACTTCGGGCAGGAATTCTAACTGCATCAAGGTCGTATCTTCGGAACCGGCCTCAAACGTGTGTTCGACGTTGGAGCAGATCACCATCATCTCGTTCTCCTTAAAGCTGATGCTCTCGTTCTCGAGATGCAGGATGCAGTTTCCTTTCTTCACGTAATTGATCTCGATACGCAGATGCTTGTGCGGCCCGAAAGTCTCGAAGGGTAGAAACGAGACAAAACGGAACACATCTGCCAGCCGTTTGTGCTTCAGATTCTCAGTGATGCCCTCCAGCATTCCCCATAATGATTGTTCTGCAGATTGTCCCATAACGTATTGTTCTTATTGAGAGAACAAATCTACTAAAAACGATCAAACCAAGCAGGACGATCCGAGCATAAAATGAACCCGACGGGCCGAAAATTACAAACCAGACAGGCTACAGGGTATTTGCTTATACCCCATAGCCTGTCCGGTTATACCCTATAGCCTGCAAAAGTACAGGCTATAGGGTGAGTTAAGATCCGGTACTATTATTATTCACAAAAAATTAGTATCCAGGATTCTGTTCAATAGCCGGTGTCGCATCGATCACACTTTGCGGGATCGGCCACAGGTAATGTTTAGCCGGGTCGAAGAGACGCGTTTCCACTTCAATACGATTATCCGTCAGATTCAAAGCACCGGTTTCAGGGTCTACAGTTCCCAGAAGGGCACCGTATACTCTACCCGGCATCACCTCTTCACCAATCTTCCAGCGGCAGATATCGAACCAGCGAAGTCCTTCAAGCGCCATTTCGACACGGCGTTCGCGGCGAACGAGTTCGCGCATCTTCACCTGATTGTTATAAACAGCCTTATCCACTTCCGGCATTCCGGCACGTGTACGGATTGAGTTCAATGCCTCATAGACAGAAGCATCGATCTGGTTCAGCTCTATTTTGGATTCGGCATACATCAGCAATACTTCGGCGTAACGCATCACGATGGCATTCATGGCTGTATTCCACATATCGTCATAATCCCCCAGGTTGTCGATGTATTTACGCGGATGATATCCCGTTTTGGAACGGCCGTAAGGCGCATAATAATCGCCTGTCGGGTCTTTTACGTCGATCGGGTTAAAGTAGTTCCCTTCATATAAGCAACCCGGATAGATCAGGGTTGCAGCCAGACGGGGATCACGATGCTGATAGGGCTCTTTCTTATCATAGACAGGAGATTCTGCAATCGTTTTCCCGTCTATACATTCATAAGCATCCGCCAACGACTGCGTAGGGTTGATAGAAGACCATCCACCTACCGATGCCGGGGGCATCACACCGAGTATTCCATTCTTTGCCAGATTTTCAACATACTGAACATCCATGATTACTTCCGAATTACCGACATTGGCAATTTTAAACAAGCCCTTATAATCAGGGAATAGCTGATATCCGAGTTTCATAATCTGTTCGCAGGTGGCAGCACAGGCAGCATAATCGCTTTTAAAGATTTCCATGCGGGCTTTCAATGTCAGGGCAGCGCCTCTTGTTACACGTCCGGCATCACTGCTTGCATACTTTTCCGGCAATAACGGGGCAATCTCCGTTAACTCATCAAGGATGAATTTCTGCACCTCTTCTTTAGGCGTACGGGGCAAGTTCGAATCATTAACACCCAACACTTCCTTTACCAAAGGTACATCTCCATACAGCGTAACCTTCAGGAAATAATGCCAGGCTCTTAAGAAACGGACCTCGGCAGTCAAGCGGGTACGGAGTTCCTCATCCATCGTCGGACGATCAATATTTGCAAGGAAATTGTTACAACGGACAATCTTATCATACTTCATGTAATTCTGTCCAAAATCGTTAGCCGTAGCATAGCCTGTAGCTTGTACCTGCCAGTTCTCCCACGGGTAAGGATTATACGAATTATCAGATGCACAATCAAAGTAGACTACCTCATCCATACTGAACCATCCCTCATAACATCCTGTCGTTGCAGCCAAAGCATCTTTTTCGGTATTCCAAGAGGCTTCATTGGAAGGCTGGTCCAGCGGATTCCTATCTAAAAAATCACTGCTGCAAGAGGTAATAAAAAGCAACAGGATTGCATATAAACTATACTTCTTCATAACTGATCTAATTAAAAGGTTACATTTAAACCAAACGTATTTACTTTTACCTGCGGGTAATAAGCACGAGCACCAGCAGGAGCTTCAGGATCGAAACCATCATTAAAGCCTGTGAATGTCAACAAGTTCTGACCACTATAGTATACCCGGATACGAGGAATACGAATAAAGTCGGATACACTCTTCGGCAATGTATAACCGATCTGGAAGTTCTTCATTCTTAAATATGAAGAATTGATTATCCAGAAATCAGACGGGTTAGCACTCGATGAGTTCTGGGTGAAACCAGAAGTTCCGGTTAAAGGGCGTGGAAACTTTCCGTTCGGATTCGTCTCGGCATCCCAGGAATCCCGGAACAAGGTTGTCGGCTTTCCGGTCATCCCTTCCAGATTACCGATCGTCTCATTCTGCAAAAAGCCTTTAACATCAGCAGCACCCTGGAAGAACATGGAAGCATCGAAACCTTTCCAAGTCGCGCTCAGATTCAAACCGAATGTCCAGCTCGGATCCCAACTACCTAAATATACGCGGTCTTCACCATCTATCTTACCATCGCCGTTCTGATCCTTGTACTTCAAGTCTCCCAACCCGGCCTTGTCTCTATTGATAACAGCACTGCTTTCCAAATCATCTTTATCAGTAAATATTCCTAACACCTCATAGCCGCCATAAGAATTGATAGGCCGTCCCTCTTGTTTAAACTTGAATCCATCCCATATTTTAGCTCCATTATTACGCAAGTTCGTTACTTCATTCTTATTGTAAGCAATATTGGCTGTTGCATTAAAAGTAAAGTCTTTCTTTGCCAACTTATAACCTAATTGGAATTCGATACCCTTATTCGTTACCTCGCCCGCATTCTGATAAGGGGGTTCCATCCCATAAAGGGTACTGACCGGCAACTTCATCAAGATATCATAAGTCTTTTTCCAATAAGCATCAACTGAAAGGGTGAACATATTTCCAAGGAAACCCGCATCCAAACCAATATTGGTCGTTTTGGATGTCTCCCATTTCAAATCGCTGTTTGCTCCGTCGACAGGGGCTATCCCTTGGCTTACCTTACCGCCGAAAGCATAGTTCTTCTGTGCAAGAACAGATTGATACGGGTAAAACTCAATCGACTTTCTGTTGTCGGTCCCCAGCTGCTGGTTTCCAAGTTTACCCCAGCCACCTCTGATTTTCAGGTCGGATAACACCTCGCGGGCCGGTTCCATAAAAGGTTCGTTGATAATACGCCAGGCAGCAGAAAATGAAGGGAATGTCCCCCAACGGCTTTCGCTACGGATACGAGAAGTTCCATCCCGACGGATATTAGCTTCGAACAGATATTTATTATCGTAATCGTACGTCACACGTCCGAAGAAAGAGCGCAAAGCATACTCGTTGGCCGAACCTTCAGCTGTCCGTCCGGTGAACCGGCATTGAGTTCCCACAAGTCATTTGTCAGGAAATTAATGCGCTTACCGATTGTCCAGTCACGACGGCTATATTCCTGAGAAAAACCGGCTAATGCACCCACCGTATGTTTACCAAATGTATTGTTGTAGGTCAACAAGGTTTGCAAGTTTAGCATTGTATAATCCTCACGGTCATCGTACTGGCTATTTGGTCCCTGATACATGGTAGGATCGCCTGTTTTCCAGTTATAATACTGAATATCTTTGATAAAACGTTCTGTCGACCGTCCCGTATATTCATATCCCATTACTTCCTGGATTTTCAAGCCTTTTATAATTTCATACCCCACATTCCCTACGGCACGGGTCGTGTGGTATTTCTCGGCTTTGTTTCCTCCCAGATCCATCCAAGCAATAGGATTACCATCCGTTATATATCCGTAATATCCATTTGAATATTTATAGGGGACAAACGGAGCTATACGGTTAACCTGTCTCATGATCTGATATAAATCATCATAATAAGGAGTCGTAGGCTCATTCGATATCCCATGAGTATAAGAGAAATTAACCCCGGCAGAAAATTTATTGATCTGGGTATTAATGTTTCCCCTTAAGTTATAGCGTTTAAAATCAGTCTGGTCGATTATACCGTCCTGACCGAGATAGCCAAGAGAAAACATATAAGTAGTAGTTTCGCTACCTCCACTCACTTCCGCTCTATGACTTTGCTGGAAACCTTTATCTTTATAGAAGAGACTTTGCCAATCCGTATTCGGGAAATTATCGGGATCACTTCCGTTTCTGAATTTTTCAATTTCTTCTGCGGTATAAGCGGGTGGTTTTGTCGGATCCTGGTTATACAAGGCCTTATTATATAATGCAGCATATTCATGAGAAGGTAAATACTCAGGCATCGCTGTCGGAGACTGCCACCCCACATAGCCGTCATATTTCAAAGTAGCGGCTTTTTTACTACCTTTCTTTGTCGTAACCAGCACAACCCCGTTGGCTGCACGTGAACCGTAGATGGCTGCCGATGCCGCATCTTTCAGTACGGAGAGGCTTTCGATGTCGTTGGGATCGATATCGTTGATAGTCGAAACGATCAGGCCGTCGACAACATACATCGGATTCGCATTGTTCAGCGTGCCGACGCCACGGATGCGGATGGAAGAGTTGTCCTTACCCGGCTGCCCGCTGTTCTGTACGACCGTAACACCCGGAAGCATCCCCTGCAAAGCGGTAGATGCATTCGTCACAGGTCTGTTTGCCAGCGACTCGGAGTTGATGGCTGCGACAGATCCCGTCATGTTGACCTTCTTCTGCACGCCATAGCCGACAACTACCACTTCTTCCAGATTCTGGGTATCTTCTTTCAATACGATCCGGAAATCCGATTTACTACCGACCGGAATCTCCTGGCTGATATAGCCGATATAAGAGATCAGCAATTTGGCTCCCGCCGGGACATCCAATTCGAATTTTCCATCCATATCCGTAATGGTACCGTTTGTCGTCCCCTTCACTGAAACATTTGCGCCAATCACAGGAAGCCCCTCCTGGTCAACTATCACCCCTGATATCTTAGAATCGTTTATCATGGATATTTTCATGATATCTGAATTCTTTTCAATAACTGTTTCAGCTGAAACAGATGTGCTTTCCACACATAATAGCCCCGCTCCGGCGAGCAGGATTTTAAAATAATTTACACCATTTGTTTTGTTCATAATAATGGAATTAAATAATTAACAGAATATACAGCACTACGCCGCATACATAAAATGTCTCACTACTCCGATTGATTTCAAAACCTGCACAATTGATGCCAGGGTTCTTTTCAGCATACATGTTCTTATTTAAATTACTAACAATCATTACGCAATAGGGTATGCGTACCGAAGACTCAAGTCTTCGGTACAGGGATAAATGCATTTATCGTTTTATAGCAATATATAAGTCGAAAGAGTTCTAACTACCCAAAAGCAACCTCACATAACATCATCAGTAAAAGAGTTAATTTCGTGTCTTAAAATTCGGCAAAGTAAGAAAGAACCGGTCAACCTGAAAATAAACAACAACAAGATAAGAATGGACAATCTTACAATTACTCTACTCTCACCACAATCCTTCCCCCGATCCGATCCCCTTTTTTCAGCGGCTTCCGGTAGGGAGCATAATAGCTGCTTAGAAACATCTCGTTTCCCGCCGTCACAAAATCGGCAACCAAAAAGCGGATCTTATCTTTTTCCAACCAAGAGCGCCAATGCTGTTTACCATCGGAAGGAACGGTTATCTTATTGCTGTTTCCGTCCTTCAAGCCGGCATACCAGATGTTCCGACGGGTAGAGCGGAAATCATTACTTCCCAATTCATTATAATCCATGCTCCAAGACCATGCAGGCTCCGTACGCGGATCGACATTCGCAGGGAGTCCCTCATAAAAGAGGCTGGCTTCACCTACCGGACGGCTGATATGGTCGGAAGGATAGACGCTCCACATTCCATCCCGGCGCCAAAAGGTCTTGTCGAAAGAAGCAGGAGCTTCAAACACTAATCCCCACTGCCTCGGGTTCACATCTTCAAGGGCATTGAAGGAATACGTTACCGACAATTCACCACCTGCATTTATTTTCAGGTCATAAGAGCCGGAGAACTCTTTATAAGTGCCTGCCACCTTTATCACTACGTCATCACCCTGTTGGACCGCCTCTACTTTCTCGACTTGCCAGCCGGAGCAGAGGTCATTGAATACTGGCGTATTGGCATTGTGGTTCGGATAGCATCCGCCACCTGTCAAGGGTAAGGCCATCAGCCACGGACCGCCGTTCAGGATTTCCTTTTTCCCTTTCTTTACCGAGAGTATCTGCCCGGAAGAACGGCTGACTTCACAGGTGAAATCTTTTCCGGTAACGATATAGCGGTCTTTCTTCTCTTTCAAGCGGGTAGAAACAGACGGCAATGCCTGCAATTCGTTCTGCATTTGTCTGCCGACAGGGATCAGGTATTCATCGGTGGTAAAGCCGCGGGGATCGACAAAAGACAGATAGAGTTCATTCGCCTTTTCGGGATGGGCAAGCCGAATGTGCAACCGTCCCTTTTCACCAGGTTCGAGGTCAACGAAAGCAGTTCCCTTTTCTTCTCCATATAACCAATCGATCCGCAGTTCGTTCAGATTGGTATAGGTGTACCGGTTTTCAAGGTCGATGACCAATTCACGCGCCGGGGACAAGTTCTTTGTCTCCACACAAACCGGGCTGTATATCTTTTTCATGTCCCAATACTCCGGTTTCGGGCGGCGCCAACCGTCAATCGGTCCCCAGGGGCCATAGCCCACAGCACCGCCATCGGGCATCTGGAAAATATCGTCGATACCTGACCAGATGGAACCACCCAGCACACCCGGCGTCTTATACATATTATCCCATGTAGGAGCCAGCGCCAACGCCCAGTCACTCCGGATTCCGGGGTCCGTCACCAGTTCGCTCCGGTTATAGACATTCAGGTGGCAATATTCGCCGTAAGTCATCGGGCGGTCGCTCTTCGCAGCGACCTTATATCCGTCAGGACCCGGATAATGGATGTTCGCGATCGGAGCCGTGCTGCCTTGGTTGTTGAACCCGCCATAGGCCTGGTCGTGGAACGTGAACGGACGGGTAGGATCGGCTTTTTCCATATAGACTTCCACCTGTGCAAATTCCTTATTCCAATATGATTCGTTCGCCATCGACCAGAAGATAATGGAGGGATGATTCCGGTAGAACTGGATCATCTCCATATTCGCCTGCAATACATACGGGTAATATTCAGGATTGCGGTAGTTCAGCACCTTCCAGTTTTCATTCGCATGATGGCCGATCCAGCAGACCGGAGCCTCCACTTCCACGAACATCCCCAGTTCGTCACAGACTTCCAACAGCTCTTCGCAAGGGGGATAATGGGAGGTACGGATAAAATTGCAGTTCGCATCCCGGTACAGTTCGACATCTTTCCGTTCCAGGGCCGGATTCATCACACGTCCGGTCAACGGGTGCATTTCATGGCGACACACACCTCTCAGCTTGACAGCCTTCCCGTTCACCAACATACGGTTCCCCTCAATCTCGATCTCACGGAAACCGAATCGTTTCTCCACCTGTTCGATCACCTTATCCGAAGTTCCGACTTCGATTTTCATCGTATATAAAGACGGATGTTCGTTATCCCATTTATCGGGCGAAGCCACTTTTCCGGTCAGCCAACCGTTCCAGGTCGAACCGGCTGCTATTTCGGAAATATGCCGGCTCAGGACAACAGGCAAGCCAGAGAGGGAGAGGCGAACCGAAACATCTTTCCGTACGTCTTCCGAGTTATTTGTGACCGACACATAGACTTTCAGATCCGCATCCTTATAGGATTCGTCCAGATCCGTCACGATACGGAGATCGGACAGATGAACATCCGGCACGGCAAAGAGCGTCACTTTACGGGTGATCCCTCCCAACTGATGTGCGGCATATTGAGTGAGGCTTCCCAACATATCTGCCAACGACTCGCTACGAACCCGCAGGGCCAACAGGTTTTCACCGGCTTTCAGCCCTTTCGTAATATCGAGTTCAAAGGCAGTCATTCCTCCCATGTGTGAACCGGCTTCCTTTCCATTCAAATAGACGACTGACTCGCTGGAAACACCGTCGAAACGCAGCTTCACTTGTTTACCCTGCCAATCCGCCGGCAGCGTGAATGTAGTCTGATAGCCTCCGAAACCGGCGGAATCGACTTTAAAGCCTTGCATGGACCACTGCCCCGGGACTACGATCGGTTTCCAGTCCCGCCCGTCCTGTTTCTGTTCGTAAAAACGGGCGGCGGGCTTTTCATTAAATAACCAGGTCCCGTTTAACGAGAGAACCGGATTATATACGCCTGCTACCCGGTGGGGCTTGACCGTATATATAGGTAAGACTTTTTCTGCACAGACAGTGGTGTCCACCGTATAAGCCTGGGTATGCACCAACTCCTTCCTGCGTTCTTCCCCGAAAGGTTTCAACGGGGTGGGATTGGATGAATACAGGTTCAGTTCCGAGACAATCGCATTATCTCCTTTCAGAGCTTCGAAGACCAAGATCAACTGTCCGTAAGCATAGGCCTTCTTCGGCAGGTCGATCATATAGCGTTGCTCCTTTCCTTTTTCAAGCACGACGGGGCCCTGCACTTCGTTGCCGTCGGCCACAATGCGCTGTTCCCTCCGGTTGTCAGCGAGATAGACGACCTCCATCCGGTAATCGGCTTGTATATCCATTTGATCGAAAGCATAAATGACCGTTCCACCGAAATTGCAAGTTTTCGCTTCTTTGCTTCCCGTGAAAGAATCCGGTAATGTATAATCATCCCCTTTGATCAGGAATGCTTGTGTATTCGTTACTCCGCAGTCGTTCGTCGCCACCCGCCGCATCTCCTTGTTTTGGGCCTGCAAGCCAAGACACAAAAAGAGCATAAGCCCAGTACCGAACAGCTTGTTTTTACATAGATTGACCATACGCATATTTATTTCCGTTTTATATTATCCACATACAAAAGTACAGACAATCTCAAAAACCTTTTCCCTTCTGTTTTAACCGAGTACGCACCTTCTAGGAACAAAAAATAGGAAAACTAACACAAAACGGAACTGCCTCCAGAGATACCAGACAATCATCAATATCCGCTTTCAAGGCGATTCCCCGAGTTGCAGGCCCCAATACCTCTTACTTCATTTTTTATAGCGACTAGTATAGCAGAAGATAGCATAGTTCCGTTTTGTTGCATTTCCCCATCATCATATTCCTAAATATACACATTTTAAAGTTTAGGGCAACCGCACCAAATCCAGCAGTAACAATTCTTTATTTCTATGGAGAGAAAAACCCGTTTTTGTCCCGAATAATTCTTTCTTAAGTGCCTGCTAATTCTGTAATCGGTGTCAGTGACTTTATAATCAGTGGTTGTGATTATATAATTGCTGGCACTGATTTTATAATCACTGGCACTGATTACAGAATTAATAGGCATTCCGATATTTTTTATGCCTATATAGATAAGTTTTCTTGTAGCGGGGATAGATTATTCCTTATATTATGTAGTCCATAAGATCGTATTGCTTAAAAATGAATTTGGTGCGGTCGCCCTGATCGGATACAATCATAAGATTCTCCATTATAATCCCATTTTTGTCTATTCTTTAGACTATGGAAAAGTAGTTAATTTGCATACGATAAACTTAATACCTGATTCATGCGACGAATAAACATTTACCTCCTGCTGGCAGGCCTTCTGATGTGCCTGTTTTCATGTAAAAATAATCCTTCCCGCATTTCCCTAGCCGGGGAGTGGAAATTTGCATTAGATAGTACCGATACCGGAATAAATGAGAACTGGGCCGAACAGAACTTTAAGAATACGATCCAGTTACCCGGAACAACTGACGATGCCGGATACGGAACGCCGAACCAACTGGACCCCTCCATACAGAAACCGCAGGTCCTGCACCTCACCCGCAAGAATAGCTATGTCGGGCCGGCCTGGTACAGCAAAGAGGTCGACATCCCTTCCGGCTGGAAAGGAAAAACGATCGAACTCAAGCTGGAACGGGTGATCTGGCAAACCTCCGTCTGGGTGGACGGCAAGCCGGTCGACGGGATGCAGGAGAGCCTGATCGCCCCGCATCTGTACGACCTGACGGAATATATGACTCCCGGCAAGCACAAAATAACGGTCCGCGTCGACAACCGGAAGCGATACGATATTACGGCGGGCGATATGGCACATGCCTATACCAACGAAACTCAGATTATGTGGAACGGGATCATCGGCGAAATCTCGCTGACAGCTAAAGATGCCATCTCGATCCGTGACCTGCAGGCATATCCGGATTATAAGAACAAGCAGGTAAAGGTAAAATGCCTCGTAAACAATACGGGAGCGGCTACATCCGGCTCCCTGAAAGCCGACATCCGGACGGCAACCGACCCTGTTATACAAGCACAGCAACACGTGACGTTCCAGCCCGGAGAAAACCGCATCGAACTGGTCTGCCCGATCAAAGACGAGGTCAAGGTATGGAACGAGTTCACCCCTACACTCTACACCCTCCGGGCATCTATCCAGACAGATCCTTATAAAGATACCCGGGAAGTCAAATTCGGTTTCCGGGACCTGGAGAAGAAGGGACCGGCGCTTCTGTTGAACGACCGGAAGATATTTCTGAGGGGGACGCTGGAATGCTGCATATTCCCGCTAACCGGATATCCTCCTATGGAGCACGAAGGATGGGTAAAGGTATTCTCGACCGCCCGCGAATGGGGGCTGAACCATCTCCGCTTCCATTCCTGGTGTCCGCCGAAGGCTGCATTCGAGGTGGCGGACTCGCTGGGCTTTTACCTGCAAGTCGAACTTCCGCTCTGGTCAACCAACCTATGTAATGACAAACGCGCTCCCTATTTATATGCCGAAGCAGACCGCATCCTCGAAGAATACGGCAACCACCCCTCTTTCTGCCTGTTCAGCCTTGGGAACGAACTGCAATATGACTTCGGGTTCTTAGGCTCACTCCTGAACCATGTCAAAGAAAAGGACCCGCGCCATCTCTATACCACCACCTCCTTCACTTTCGAGAAAGGGCATGGTGACTGGCCGGAAACGAACGACGACTTCTTTATCACCCAATGGACCCGGAAAGGATGGGTACGCGGGCAAGGCGTATTCAACTCGGAGCCGCCCCGCTTCGACAAAGACTATTCCGCATCGGTCGAAGGGATGGAAGTCCCGCTGATCACACACGAGATAGGCCAGTATGCGGTTTATCCCGACCTGAAAGAGATCGGAAAATATACGGGCGTACTGGACCCGCTTAACTTCAAAGGGGTGAAAGAGGACCTTCGGAAGAAAGGATTGCTTGACAAGGCGGACGACTACCTGATGGCCTCCGGCAAACTGGCCGCCCTGCTCTATAAGGAAGAGATCGAAAGGGCGATGAAAACGCCGGGGATCAGCGGTTTCCAACTGCTCGACCTCCATGATTTCCCCGGACAGGGAACGGCTCTCGTCGGCCTGCTGAACGCCTTTTGGGAAAACAAGGGGGTGACGGAGGCGGCTATCTTCCGCCAGTCCTGCGCCCCGGTAACTCCGCTGGCCCGTTTCTCCAAAGCGGTATATACTTCGGGCGAGACGTTCGAAGCCGGTATCGAAGTGGTGAACTATAGTGACAAAGAAATTGACAATGCCGTTGTCGGTTGGAAGTTAGCCGACCGGGACGGTAAAGCGGTTGCAGAGGGAGAATTTGCGACACGCCCGCTGCCTGTCGGGGAGAACAGCACGACCGGTTCCATCCGCTGCCCGTTAGACGGAATCACGGAGGCTAAGGAATTGACCTTGTCGGCCACGCTGAAAGGAACGGACTATACTAACGAGTGGAAGATATGGGTATATCCGGCAGACCTCACCGTCGATAAAGGGGATATCATCGTTACCGACCGTTTCGCCGTTGCCGAAAAAGCATTGCAAGAAGGGAAGAAGGTTCTGTTCAACCCTCCTTACGAGTCGCTGAAAGGGTTGGAAGGGAAGTTCGTTCCCGTCTTCTGGAGCCCGGTGCATTTTCCCAAACAGGCCGGAACAATGGGATTGCTGCTCGATCCGGCCCACCCCGCATTCGCCCGTTTCCCGACAGAAGGACATACGGACTGGCAGTGGTGGCGGCTCGCGACAGAGTCGAAGGCACTCTGCATCGATAGCCTGCATGCCGAAGTCACTCCCTTCGTCGAATGTGTGGACAACTTTGCCAACAACCGCCGTCTGACCAACCTGTTCGAGACGAACTGCCTGAACGGAAAGTTAGTCGTGTGCAGCATGGACCTGCTTCGCGAACAAGCTGGAAACCCGGAGAAGAGGCAGTTGCTCCACAGCCTCGTGGAGTATATGAAATCCGATGCTTTCAATCCTGCACCGCATACATCGCCTGATGCTATCGGCCGTTTTTTGACCGGCGGACGATCGAGTTCGCGGGAAAAACCCGAATCCATTTATTAATATGTAAAGAAAGACTGCTATATTTGCCTTGCAACAATCGTTGCAAGGCAAATATAGTATATACAGAAACATATGAACACACAGAAACTAAAATTACTATTGGCAGCAGCCTGCCTGGTTCCCCTGTCACTAACCGCACAGATCACAGAAAGGGAACGTCCGGCTGAATGGGAACATCTCATTACAGGCGGACGCTATATGGACCGCTTCGAGGCAATGCCCGAAGGCGTGCTCTCAGGAGACACCTGGGGAGCGGACAGCGTACGTCCCCGCTATATCGACAACGGCATCGAACATCCCGCTATCTCGTTCTGGGGTGGTAATATCATACAGACACCCGACCGCAAATATCACCTATTCGTGTGCGGATGGCCCGAAAGCGCTCCCAAAGGGCACATGGAATGGCCTAATTCCACCGTTTACCACGCGACCGGCGACCGGCTGCACGGACCTTTCGCCATTCAGGACACGATAGGGAAAGGGCATAACCCGGAGGCTTTCGTCCTCAACGACGGACGCATCGTCGTATATGTTATCGACGGGTATTACATAGCGGATCATGTCGACGGCCCCTGGCAATACGGTAAGTTCAAGTTCGACCCCCGCGACCGGAAGATCATCGAGGGGCTGAGTAACCTCAGCTTTGCCAAAAGACAGGACGGATCATACCTGATGGTCTGCCGCGGAGGAGGCATCTGGATCAGCAAGGACGGCATCGCCCCTTACGAACAGATAACGGACAAACGGGTTTACCCGCCTGTCAAAGGAGAGTTCGAGGACCCGGTCATCTGGCGGGATTCCCTGCAATACCACCTGATTGTGAACGACTGGTTGGGACGGATCGCTTTCTACCAACGTTCCAAAGACGGCATCCACTGGGTGACGGAACAAGGGGAAGCCTATATGCCCGGAATCTCTTTCCACCGGGACGGGCATGTCGAACACTGGTTTAAGTACGAACGTCCCAAAGTCTTTCAGGACAAACAAGGGCGTGTCGTACAGATGAACTTCGCCGTAATCGATACCGTCAAATGGGACGACCACGGCAACGACAACCACAGTTCGAAAAACATCTGCATCCCGATGAACAAGGGGTTGCTTTTATCCGTACTGAACGAGCAACCGGTGACGGCATCCACCCCGGCTATCCGGGTCAAAGTCGAGGCGGAAGAGGGCTTCGAACCGCTTCAGGACATCGACCTGCCGTCTTTACGGTTCGGTTCCTACAACGAAGTGAACTTCGGCAGAGGATGTAAAGTGGTCAAAACCGAAACATCCGGCAAAGACCTTATCCTGACCTTCGACGGCCGGGGAAGCGGTATCACACCGGACGAATTTGCTCCGAAGCTGATCGGCAAGGACAAGAAAGGAAGACTGTTGTTCGGATATGCGAGCCTACCTTATGCCGATTACAAGCCTGCTCTATTGTCCTGCCGGCGTCCCGTTTACCGGGAAGGCCGGAACGAAATCGGGGTGGAAGTCGGGAACTTCGGGCTATCGACCTCGGAAGAGATGACAATCGAAATCAGACAGAACGGGGCGCTGATGGGCAGCCATACCGTCAAGTCCCTGCAACCGTATGAAAAGGCAGACCTTACCATCACCCCAAAAAAGGGAGAATGGACGGATAAGGCCGATTACCAGATAACCTTCCTCCGGGACGGGCAAATAGTAGAGACAAACAACTTCAATATTCCCAATTAATCGCTTATAAACATGAAACACACTTTTATCCTTCTGCTTGGGACCTTGCTATCCTTACAGGGACAGGCCCAAAACCAGAACAAGCAAATGCAATTCCGGAACACGATCCCGGTAGAGGCGACCGACAGTCATGCGACAATCATCGAAAAGGCCGCTCATGTCGTACCGACTCCGAACCAGCTGGCAGCCTTGCAAAACGAGTTTATCGCCTTTATCCACTTCGGGCCGAACAGCTTCACTCGCTTGGAATGGGGAAACGGAAAGGAAGACCCGACAGTCTTCGACCTGAAAGAGCTCGACACGGACCAGTGGTGCGAAGCCATGAAAGCGGCCGGCATGAAAATGGTGATCCTGACGGTCAAGCACCATGACGGGTTCGTCCTATGGCAAAGCCGCTACACGAAACACGGCATCATGTCCACCGGTTTCCGCAACGGCAAAGGCGACATCCTGAAAGACCTGTCGGCCTCCTGCCGCAAGTACGGGCTGAAGTTAGGCGTATACCTGTCGCCGGCAGACCTCTACCATATCGAAAACCCGGAAGGGCTGTACGGCAACCTCAGCAAGTACACCAAGAGGACCATCCCGCGAGAAGTGCCCGGACGGCCTTTTGCCAACAAGACCCGTTTCGAATTCGTAGTGGACGACTACAACGAATACTTCCTCAACCAACTTTTCGAGATCCTGACCGAATACGGCCCGATCCACGAAGTATGGTTCGACGGGGCACACCCCAAGCGAAAAAGCGGACAGACCTATAACTACCCCGCCTGGAAGAAACTGATCAAGGCACTTGCTCCCGATGCCGTCATCTTCGGACGGGAAGATGTCCGGTGGTGCGGCAACGAAGCCGGCGGCACACGGTCGACCGAATGGAACGTTGTTCCCTACCAGGCGAATCCGGACACGATGTCGAACTTTGCCGATATGACGGACAAAGACCTCGGAAGCCGTGAACAGCTCTATAAAGCCAAATACCTGCATTACCAGCAGGCCGAGACCAATACCTCCATCCGTGAAGGCTGGTTCTACCGGGACGACACGCACCAGAAAGTACGAAGCACCGACGATGTGTTCGACATCTATGAACGCGCCGTAGGAGGCAACTCCACCTTCCTGTTAAACATTCCACCCAACCGGGACGGAAAATTCTCTCCAACAGATGTAGCCGTATTGAAAGAAACCGGCCAGCGAATCCGGGAGACCTACGGGACCGACCTGTTCCGTCAGGCAAAAGGCCCGAAAGAGTTGCTCGACCAAAATGCTGACACCTATGTGACGGTCGATAAGGATGGGGCGGGAATCGTCATCTCCACTCCCCAACCTGTCACCCTCAACCGCCTCGTCATCCAGGAAGCGATTGCCACCAACGGAGAACGAGTGGAAAAACACGCCGTGGACGCCTGGATAGAAGGAGGATGGAAAGAGATCGCCCATGCCACCAATATCGGCTACAAACGAATCCTGCGCTTCCCCGATGTCACGACGGACAAGATACGGGTCCGCATACTCGAATCCCGCCTGACACCTGCGATCTGCACCATCTCCGCCCATCACTACAAAGCACGCCCGCCCCGGTTGAGCGCACAGAGAAGCATAGACGGACTGGTTACCATCGAGCCGATGGCACAGGAATTCGGATGGAAAGCGCACGGCGAGAACATTGCCGAGAACCTGAACGCAGGCTTCAAGATCTACTATACGACAGACGGAACGGAACCATCAGCCGGAGCCACCGAATATAAGGCACCTTTCCAAATGGGTAACAGCGAACTGAAAGCCGTAGCCATCCTGAACGGAGAAAAGGGAGCAACCCTGCAGGAACGGTTCGGCCTGATCAAGAAAGGATGGAAACCAGCGGGCAAGACCTCGGACTACATTGCCATCGACCTCGGCAGCGAACAGACGATCAGCGGCTTTGCCTACACTCCGAAAAAGGAGGGCGGCAAAGGAACGGTAGGAGGCACCATCCGGACCAGCGACGACGGCAAGAGTTGGAAAGAAGCGGAGAGCTTCGAGTTCGGCAACCTCGTCAACGACCCGTCCAAGCGCTACCACCACTTCAAGAAAGCGGTGAAAGCCCGCTACGTAAAAATAGAGGCAGCGGAAATAGCAGCCGGTACGGAAGAAACGGCCATTGCAGAGATAGACTTGTTCTAAAGACAATCTGCAGTAGTCGTTGTGTCATTCCGGACTTGACCGGAACCGCAGACTAAACATTGATAAACCGCATAGGATGAGTTGGCGGATCAAGTCCGCCATGACAAAGATGCTTTCGGCATACCCTCAAAACAGAAAGGGGGTGTATCAAAACAACTTTATCACGATCTTTTTAGGCACGGATTTCACGGACTTACACGGATAAATATATTTTCTTTCCGCGTTTTCCGTGTAATCCATGCCTAAATTATATCTATTAGTAAGCTAAATTTTGTTTCGACATTGCTCCTTTTCCGTATGCTAAAACCCGGACTTAGAATTCCACCGTCACCATCTCACCTTTCGTCGTTTCGAGCGTCAGGACGCCGTCCTTCTCCTGCTTCTCCCCTTTATGGCCCGATACGGAAACGACCTTGCATCCGTCGGGGATAGCCAGCCGGAGCGTTCCGCCCTGTTCGGGATAGATGCGGACCAGCCGGAGCGCACCGCCCTGCTTTTCAGCCGAGACGAGAAAAGCGCCCATCGCACGCAGGTGGTCGAAAGAGACATCCTGCCAGGTAGCCGGGACAGCCGGGAACACCCGTATCACCCCCGTATGGCTCTGGAGCAACATCTCCTGGATGCCGGCGGCAAAGGCAAAATTGCCCTCTAAGGTAAACGGCCGGTAGGTGAAACGGGACTTCCCGCTCTTCGTCTGGTCACCGTTGGCATGGAACGTATTGGAGAGGCAGAAGCATTCGGCGAAGGTATGGAGCGCATCGGCAGCCCCTTCGCCATCGAAGGCACGGGCTTTCATATTCCCGAACCAGCTGTAGGAATAGCCGCACCAGTAATCGGGGCCGAAGTCCTCCAACTTCTTGAGCGTCGCCTTGATGATCTCCTGCGACTCCTTCCCCTGGCTCCAGTCGACGAGGCCGAGCGGGTGGATAGACATAGCATGGGAGAAATGACGGTGCGACTGATTGTAAGGGAAGCCTTTGGCAAATGCGAGGGCGCCGTCCGCATCTAAGCTGAATGCAGGCAGTTGCGCGCCATCGGCCTTCCACCGGGCGGCCTCGTCCGGCAGCCCCAGTTCGGCAGCCAGCTCGGAGGCGGCTTTGAAAGCGAAGCGCATCAGGGAGAGGTCATAGTTCGTCATATCCTTGAACCAGGCGTCGATCGAGTTGTCGAAGATCTCCGGGCTGGAACTCAGCGGCAGCTTGCGCACCCCGCCGGCATCGACGGTGGAGATCTGTTCCAGATAGGTCGCCACGTCTTTCACAAACGGGTAGGCACGCTCTTCGAGGAAGACACGGTCGGCCGAATATTTCCAGTGCAGGTAGAAGTGCTGGGCCAGCCACGCGCCGACTGTCGGCGACATCGAATACTGCACCCAGCCACCCATCGGTTCGCCGGTCAGCGTACAGACTCCGGGCACGTTCATCCCGTCCGTCTCGAAATACTGCCGGGTGTATTTTTTATACACCTCGCGCTGGCTCCACAAGGTGTTCAGGTAGCCCATCCCTTCCTTCAGGTGGTTGCCGGCGTAGGCGGGCCAGTAGCTCAACTGCGTGTTGAGGTCGTGATGGTAGTCGCCTTTCCAGGGCGGCAACATACCGTTATCGGCCGTCCAGACCGCCTGCAGGGAGATGGGGTACGAATCCTCGCGGGCAGCGGAACCGAACTTGTACATCTCATTGTCATACTGCTTCTGCAAGATGCTATCCGGCAGCCAGACAGCCGATTGTTCCCAATAGCCTTTCCAGAAGTCCAGATGGGAACGGTAGTCGGCCTCGACGCCGCGCTTCATCGCATCCGCCGTTTCCTGTCCGGCGCGGTCTTCCGAGGCGGACGAGGTCAGGCTCCACACGCCACAGAGCATACCGCCTTTCTGCTGCCAACGGACGACCACATCGTATGAAAAGCCTCCCCACCCTTCCTGGTGGAAAGTGGTCGTGCCGGCTTCCTTTTGTACCGTCCCCTGTTTATATCCGAGGCGTTTCAGGGCGGGGCCGGCGTGCGAGTTATCACCCGCAGGATCATCCGGATCGTTGTAGCGGGGTGCTATGATGACGGGCGAAACGGTGTCGGGCAAGTTCTCGAACACGAACCAGCCAACCGGCTCGGTAGCGTGCACGAAGGTCTTCATCTTCGCCCCGTTCTCCCAGTTGACTTCACACAAGGCATTGTTCAGGAAGAGATGCACCGACGCGACCTTACCCATCTTCAAAGGGAATTCCAGAGCCGCCCCCGGTATCTTCGAGGGAGCGGGCAAGGCGTTGTAAGGATCATCGAACTTCTCCTGCACCGGCCGGTAATCACCTTTGCGTACCTGTTCGCACACCCAGGCGAAACGGTTGTCCGGTCCAGCGATGCTGTCCGACGGGCGCAAGTCCCAAAGGTCTGTCCGGTCCAGCGAAAGGCGGAGTGCCGAATCGCGTTGCCAAACAAGCGCCCCTACAGTGGCATTACCGAGCGGGACACCTTCGTCCCACGTCTTCGCCAAGTTCTTAAACTGCAAATCACTGCCCGAGGGTGTGACATCGAGGTGCGCATTCTCGTTTCCGCTACAAGCAGCCAGTAGGCATACGCTTATGCAGGTTATCAAACATTCTTTTTTCATGCGTATTAAATCATCACTGTTATTCTATCTTCTGCAAAGATAAGGTTTATTGATTTAATAGTTGCTTGATTGCGTCGCCGGACTGTGTAGCGGCATTGCCGATCTTGCCGTAGTCGAACAGGGCATCCAGTTCGTAGGGTTGCAAGGTGGCGACCGGGGCGAAGCGGTCGGAGGCGACGTAGTTACGGACCGAGGTCAGCAGTTGTTGCATGGCCGGCCGGTTCCCGATGTTCTTCGACGGGTCGACGGCGAGGACGAAGAGCTTGCCGCCACCGACGCGCGCTTCGAAGGAGATGCCGAGCTTGCGGTTCACCTCGTAGGTGTCGATGCTCTGGATGACGGGGGTCAGGGTGGGCATATCGGTAAGGTCCACCGCTGTCGCGTAGTTGAGGATGTCCCACCACTGCCAGTCGGCATAGTAGGAAGTCGGGAAGTCGCGGAAGACGGGGTGCGTATGCTCGATGCGCGTTCCGACAATCATCGGGTTCCAGTTGAACATGATCGGGTTCCAGAAGTGGCTGGCGAAATGCGCCTTACGGCCGGCACAACTGTCGGGGACTAAAAGGACGTTTTCTCCCTTCTGTAACAGTTCCTTCGCCTCGGTCCAACGGCGGACATATTTGTATCCGGCTGAGGCAGCTTGCCCTGCGGCGGGGTAGACCCAGATGTCCCACTCGTTGCGGATGCCTCCGGCGATGCTTGCCTTCAGCGTGTATTTGCCGGAGGCAGCGATCTTATTCAACGGGATGCTGACGGCGCCGAGCGAGTCGACCGTGCTGATTGCGATCTCCCGGTGACTTATCTTGCCGCTTGCGACCACATCGCCGTTCTCACCAACAAGCTGCCAGGCGAGCTGGCCTTTGCGGATCGCTTCGGGACCATACTGGTAGATACCCATCTTGGCGGTAAAGATTTCCGCATTCGTATAAGTGCGTTTCGGCAGGCGTGCCAGGAGGACGACCGGGGCGCATGACTCGCGGTATTTCTCCGGCGTCACCAGTCCTTTGCTTTCCCAGAAAGCATCGAGGAGACCGACAAATGCGCATCCCTGTCCGGGGAAGTCCGAAAGGCCGAGCAGCTGGAAACCGCCGGAGGTAGAGGTGCGCAAGAGAGCTTCATTCACCTCCTTATACTGGAGGACGGTATGCGCGCCTGTCGCCCGAAAGAAGTCTTCCGCCTGGTGCAGCATGCCGTTGCGGGCGAGACGGTCCTGGTAGACTTTGAAGTTACGGGGTTCGAGAACGCCGGTGTATTTCTTTATCTCTTTGAAGTCGGGGTACATGCAGCGCTGTCCCGTCTCGTGTGCGATGACCGGTACGTCGATAGCCGACTCTTCGCTGCGATCCCAGTCGGTCGAGGGCTTGCCCTCGTAGACAGTGATCCACTTCCTGTCCGTATCACCCGCGTTGGCGGCGACATGAGAGGCATAGAACTGGTCAGATTTCACATGCGTGCGGGCTGTGGAAGCGGAATAGAGGTGGCGCGGGTCGTAGGCCCGACCCTTCCCGATGAGGTCTTCGAGGACAGCAAAGTCGCCTTCGTTCTCGTTGCCGTTGCAGTAGAGGATGAAGGAGGGATGGTTGCCGTATTCATCTAAGATGGCATACATCTCCTTCTCGAAGAAATCGCGGCGAGCGGGATACTGCCCGACATCCTTGATCCACATCGGGAGTTCGACCTGGAGGTAAAGCCCCAGTTCGTCGGCAGCATCGAAAGCGGCCTCCGGGGGACACCAGGAATGGAAGCGGACGTGGTTCATCCCGTAGTCTTTAACCGTATTGAAGATGCGTGTCCACTCTTCCACATCCGTAGCCGGATAGCCGGTGAGCGGGAAGACGCAGCAATCAAGGACCCCGCGCAGGTGGACGTTGCGGCCGTTCACACGGATGTGATGCTTGCCTTGTTCCACGTGGCGCATACCGAAGACAGACGAGCGTGTGTCTTCGCCGGCTTCCGTCGCGAGAGTGGCGGTCAGGTCGTAGAGGGCGGGCGAGAACTCGTCCCAGAGTTTCATCTCCTTGCCTAAGACAAGCTCCTGCTCGATCTTGTCCTCCTTACCAGTGAGGGTGACAGGGACGGCAACGCGGCATACTTCTTTCCCACCCTTCTCGCGGATGCTGAACGCCAGCTCTCCCTTTGCCGGATTGCCGGCGGTGTGGAGGACAAGACGCACTTTCACCTTCTTCGCATCCGTGTCGGGATAGATGTCCATCTTAGCGATGTGGCAAGACGGCTTGGCGATAAGCTCCATACGGCCTACAACGCCGTTCCAGTTGGTCTGCGTGTATTCGGTCGTGCCGTGCGCCCACTGGTCCATCGGGTATTTCAAGCGGTTGTCGACACAGAGCGTCAGCGTGTGCAGACCGGGTGTCAACTGCTTGGTGAGGTTGAAACGGTTCGGGGTGGAGAGGCGTTCGTCGGTTGCAACGGGTTTGCCGTCCACAAAGACAGCCGTCTCCCAGTGGCAACGTTCGAGCGAAAGGATAACCTCTTTCCCTTGCCATGCTTCCGGTATCACGACTTCGCGCTGGTACCACGCCTGCCCGCAGTATTCGAACTTGCGGCTGAGGCGGTCGACATGGGCGACGACATTCTGCACTCCCTTGCCCCCTTCGTCGGTCGATCCGGGGAGCATGATGGTTTCCGTCAGCTTGCTGAGGTAGAGTTCCGAACCGGGTGTCTTGCCGAACCCCATCGGGTCGAGTTGGAAGCGCCACAAGCCGGAGAGGTCCAGGCGGTCGGGCTGTCCGGCCTGCACGATCATGCAGGCGAACAGGGCGATCATTAACATAGAGATTCTTTTCATGTGTACTTTATCTTCTTTATTTGGTGTGTACTATTATCATCTTAAATCAGCGTGTACGATGTCTTCCACTTTCAGTTCCTGCGAGGGGTTGAAATCCTGCGAAGCCATATATTCGAGGAGGCTCTGGCGAAACTGTGCCGCTGCCGGGCGGGTAGCGAGGTCATTCTGCAGATCTGCACCGCACACGAGCAGTTTGCCTTTACCGACACGGGCTTCGTAGAGCATTCCGAGCTTGCGGTTCGTGAACCAGTCGTCGACGATATAGACGATCGGGCGGAAGTCTTCCGGCATGCCGTCCATCACCATTGCGTCGCAACGGCTCATCAGGTCCCACCACTGGTAGTCGCTCACCCCGTCGTTCGGGAAAGCCGCCAGTGCCGGATGTCCCGCATCACAGCAGATGCCGAGGGTATGCGGTGCCTGCCCTCGGGTCCAGGCCGTGTTCCAGAAGATACTGGAGAAACCGGTGACGATGTCGCCTCCCTTATCGGGCGGGACGGTGCCGTAGGTGAGCAGGAGGACGGACTCGCCGTTCTGCAACTTCTCCTGTGCCGTCCGGTCCAGGCGTGTCGTGATATGCGGAAGAGTGCTTACCGCCTGCTTTACAGCTGGATAGACCCAGATATTCCACCGGTTCTGTATATCCGTACCCTCGACCGAAGCGGTGACAGTGAGCTGCGAGGCTTCTTTGATACCGGAGAGGTCGTAATGGATGTTGCCGGCCGGGATGCAGTTGCCGAGAGGCAGGTCACGGGTGAAGGCGCCTTCGGCCAACACCAGCTTGTCTGCGGCGGTTATGCGCCAGTTGACCGTAGCACGGGTGATCGCCTTCTCGCCGAAATGGGCCATCTCGAGGGGAGCCTCCAGCACTTCGTCGTTCAGCCAGACCATCTTCGGAAAGCGGACGAGCGGCACGGTGCTGTTGCAAAAGGTGCTGTATTCCTCTCCCGTCACATATCCTTTATCGTCCCAGAAGGGGTCGAGCACGCCAACCAGCGCCGTCCCCTGCCCGGGGAAGTCATGGAGGTCGAGCAACTGGAAGCCGGCAAAGCCGGGGGTACGGAGAGCGGCTTCGATATCCGCCTTATAACAGAGGGTCTGCAGGCGGCCGGAGGCGTAGAGGAATTTGGCGCCCATATCCGCCATGCCTTTGGCGGCCAGTGTCTCCCGGAAGATCTCGAGGTTCTTCGCCTTCAGGACGCCGGTATATTTCTTTATCTCGTCGAAGTTGGGGTAGACGCACCACTGCCCGATCTCGTGACTGACGGTCGGCATATCCGGCCGGAGCTTCGCGGCAAAGTCGTAATCCGTCCGGGGAGCCTCCCGGTTGATGATGCTGTTGAGGCCGGCGCCCCAAGCCTGAATGCGCGGGTCGGGGGTATTCCAGTAGTCGGCGTTCTCGACATAGGGCCAACCGGCGGCACTCGAATAGACGTGGCGTCCGTCTTTGCTCTTCCAATGGTCGACCAGGCCGGAGAGGTAGCGTACCTGATCAGCTCCGCCCGGCTCATTGCCGTAGACCATCATGCAGAAAGATGGGTGATTGCCGTATTCTTCGAGGATGCGGTCGCTCTCTTCCTTCAACCACTGGTCTTGCGGCTTGCCGCTGCCTACTTCCGCCCAGCCGCCGCATTCCACCTGCAGGTAAACGCCCATACTGTCAGCCACGTGGAAAGCGGCTTCGGGAGGACACCAAGAATGGAAACGGACATGGTTCAGGCCGTACGCCTTGCAGGTGCGGTAGATCTTCGCCCAATAGTCGCTGTGCATGGCGGGATAGCCGGTCAGGGGAAAGATGCAGCATTCCAGCGTACCGCGGAGGAAGACAGGCTGCCCGTTGACCTCGAAGTGCGTGCCGTTCGCCTTGAACTCGCGGAGGCCGAAGTTGTAGCTTGCCTCGTCGATGCCACCGGGGGATTGCAGGGAGACTTTCATCTTATAGACGTTCGGGGTGTGTTCGGACCAGAGGGCGGCATCTTCGCCGAGATCGACGGTGGCCTCCACATGACCGGAAGTGCCGTTGAAAGTGGACTGGACAGGTTCACCGACCGGCTTGCCAGCCAACGTTTCGGCTTGCAACGTGACGGTTGAGGAGGCTTGACCGGCGCTTCCTTCGAACCGGACTTTCACACGGGCCTGCCGGGTCTTGATATCCGGGTAGATCTGTACGGAGCCAATATAGAGAGACGGCTTTGCCGAGAGCTTGATATCGCCGATGATCCCGTTCCAGTTGCTCTGCGTATGGTCGGAGACGCTGTGCGCATTCATGCCGACATCGACATAGAGGCGATTGTCCACGCGCAGCGTAATCGTATGTTCGCCGGCAGTCAGCCCTTCCAGCACATAGCGGTGGGGCGTCTGCAACGAATTCTGTTCGCCGGCTTTCTCACCGTCGACGTAGAGGGTAGTCGCCCAATGCGTCCGTTCGAGGCTGAGGACAACCGGACGATCCTCCCAACCGGCGGGTACGTTCACTTTCTTCTGATACCAGGCAACACCGACATAGTGCTTGTCCGGATTCAGCCAGAAGGGGACTTTGATATTGCCCGGCTGCCGGTATGCTGCATATTCGGGTGCGCTATACCAGGAACTGTCGACAACCTGCCCCGTCCAGCGGGTGTCCAGGCTGACGTCTTCACCTTTGCCCTGTTCCTGCAACGAACCGGGCAGGCGGACGACGTCGCCCAGCTCTTTGTTCTGCCACTGCTGCCCTACCCCGGCATCCTCCGGGTCCAGAGCGAATTGCCACTCGCCTGCCAAGGACAGTTCTGACGAAGCGCCTTTACAGGAAAGAAATAATACGAGGCTTATCGAGGCCCAAAATAACAATATGTTCACCTGCTTCATAATCCTACCTGTTTAAGTAATTAATAAATCTGTCCGATTGTCCGCCATGTTATACGAGGTTGCCGACCATTTGGCGGTGTATCTGTACTCCCTGGTGGTTATTGTCCATACCGGCGGCGATATCGAAATAGCGCTCCGCCTTGTCGAGGTTGCCGAGTCCGAGATGCCCCAACCCCATGAGGTAGTTGCAATGGATGCGGTTCTTCTTGTCCATGTCGTCCTCCCATATCTGAAGATCGGGAAGCGAGACGGCGAAATAGTCCATCTTGAAAGTATCAAACAAATGCTTCTCGCCGAAATCGATCAGTCGGTTGAAACGCCCGCGGGCTTCTTCCTCGCGTCCCAGCTTGCGGAGTGCCAGGCCCTGGTAGAAGATCTTGTCCGGCTTCTGGTCGTTGTAGTACATGGCTGCTGCCGGCTGGCTGTTTCCGGTGCTGGCGGCAAGGAACAGTTCGCGCGCTTCGGCCTCACGTCCCAACGCCTGAAGGGCACAAGCCTTGTAATAATTGAAATCGTTCTCCTGCGCTCCGTAGAGTTTCCCCTCGCCCAAATTATGGGGATAGGCGAAACATGCTTCGATCAGGTTCAACGCCTTCTCATTCTCACCGGATTTCAGGTAACCTTTCACCAACTCGACACGTGCCAACTGATACTGAGCGGGGACTTTCCCCTCTCCGCCTTCCCAGGGATGGAAACGACGGGCGTCGATCATACGGATCGCCTCTTCGTAGCGTCCCAGTTGGTTCAGCAGGGTGACATACTCCAGATAGAGGTCGTCACGGGAGAAGACTGTCTCTTTGATTTTATCCAGCAAGGCCAGGCGGTCGGCATGCGGACGGTTCAGGCGCTTGTACAGCTGGTCGAGTTCCATCAGGATACGGGCATCCCGTATATCCAACTTAAACGCCCGTTCAAGTAATGCGACCGCTTCCTCCTGCTTGCCTAACTTATTGAAATAGGCCAGGGACAGGTTGCGGAGGACTGTCGGGAAGGTATCGTCCTGCTCGACCGACTTCTCCCACTCGGCTATCGCCTCGGTGTACTGGCGTTTGTCGTACCAGAGGTTGCCCAGGTAGTAATGGGCTTTCGGTGCGACGTCCTTAAAGCGGATGATCGCCTCCAACGCCGTGATCGCTTCCAGCGCATTCGGGAAACAGCAGTCGGCCAGCTGATGCTCGGCGACACAGATGGCCATTTCGGCTTCTTTCAAGCGGCCTAAGGACAACAGGAACCAGCTCTTATAATAGTAGAGCAGCGTACGTTCCGAGACGGCAACGTCGCAAGCGGCCTCGACCACCTTCAGGGCTTCTTCCCAACAGCCGGCGGAGGCATAGTCGAGCGCCAGCTCCTCGTAATTATGTCCTTCCCGGCGCATCCGTACAACCAGGTCATCCAAAACGGACTTCTCGCCTGTCAACAGATATTCTTCGAAGCTACAGCCGAAGTTGAAACGGTCGATCTCGAGGGATTCGCGGATCAGGGCAAGCGCCTCGTCCGTACGTCCGAGATGCCGTAGGACGACCGCTTTCAGATGGCGGCCGCGCAGGTTATGCCAGTTACGGAGCAGGGACTTGTCGATCTCGTACAAGGCATCCTCCCAATTGCCTTTCGAAGCGGACAACTGGGCCAGCGAATAATATCCGGCATCCTGCCAGGCGGCGTTCCAGCAAGCCTTATAGAAGAAGTCGTAGGCTTCGTCCGTCTTGCCCTGGTATTTCAGAGCCAATCCGAGGTTGTACAGAGGTTCGCCGTCATAGGGGTTCGGGTTCTTCTCCGTCAGCGTCCCGACAGCCCGTCGCAGATAGAGTTCGGCTTTGGCAAACTGCCCCTTACGGATCAGCCACAGCCCCATTGCATTGTTGTTGCGGACATCGCCGGGATCACGGCTCAGCGCCTCTTGATAATAATCGGTGGCGGAATAGGTCGCATGGCGGTACTGTTCGAGATGCAGGCCGGTCAGGTAGAGCTGTTCCGTCGTCCGGATGTCCTTCGGGTCGAGAGCGGCTTTTGCCGGTTCGGGAACTTCCTTTATCTCATTGGGTTCGGGTTCCCAGGATAAGAGAAGTTTTCCCTTTGCGCTGTGGATAGAGACGCGGATGCCGGTAAATGTATCGACCGGAACCAGCTCTTCCAGGATCGTTTCGGGCGTGATATCGCGGGTTATGTCCAGGACTTGCCCGCCTTCTTTCGTCACCACGATATGCAAATCCTTCTGCGCCGAAGTGGCGAAAATCTTCAGACGGGCAGCATTGCCTTCCGGTTCGATGTTCATCAGCAGGTCGGAAGAAGCGTTCTTGACGACTCCCAGTTCCCGATAGGGCATGAAGTATTGGGTGAAGGTCTTTTCTTCATACGGCTGTAGCCAGGTGAAATCGGGTTGGTTGTCTGTATAGACGCCTGTCATCAGTTCGATATAGGGGCCGTCCGCATCCGTCAGGTTACGGTCCCAAGCCTGCCCGAAATCGCCGTTTCCCCAGGTCCATTGTTTCTTACCCGGAGAGATATGGTGGTTGGCGACGTGCAGGACACCGGCACGGGTATCGTTTTCGTAACCGCCGACAAAATTGTATTTCGAACGGATCGCCATATAAGAAGTGGGAACCGGGATATTTTTATACCGGGAGATATCGACACCCGCCGAATAATCCATCTTATAGTATGTTCCCGTAGCGATCGGATAACGCGAAACATCCCGTTTACCATGATCGAACACGGCATTGACATCACCGGGGAAGACCGACTGGTACTGCCCGTTCACCGCAACTGCCGGATTCGCCCACCAGAGGAAGGTCTGCGGGACCGGAGTCGGATTATACACCCTGCCCTGTATTTCCAGAACAGCACGCCCCGGGCGTAACGTGAACCCGGCCATACCTTTCTGGTGGAACATCCGTTCCCTTTCGCTCACCCAAACAATCACACTTCCATCCGGCTTTTTCTCGATCGAATAGTCTACCGGGAGGAACGTGCTCGGACGGTGGTGCTGCGGCCAGTTGAACTCGATACCGCCGGAGATCCAGGGACCGGTCAGGCCGACCAGGGCGGGCTTGATCACATGGTTGTAGTAGATGAAATGACGCTGCTTGATCTTGTCGTACGCCATCTGTACCCGTCCGCCCAATTCCGGCAGGATCATCACCTTTATATATTCGTTTTCCAGATACACGGCGTGATAGGACTTGTCCTCACAGGTATCTTCTATCTTCTCGATCACGGGATAGGGATAGACCACTCCGCTGCTTCCCTGGTACACACGTTTTTCGAGGAACATCGGGTTCTTTTCCGGTTTACCGATACCGTAGGTGGGAAGGAGGATATCTTCTTCCCATACTTTTACATTCTCTGCCATATTCTAATATTATTTCGTTAATTCTTTTTCCAGCTCTTCCAGTGTCTTCCCTTTTGTTTCGGGGAGCTTGGCCCGTATAAAGAGGAAACCCGCCAAGCAGATTCCGCCATACAGCCAGAACGTACCCGAAGCGCCGACCGCCTCATTCAGGATCGGGAAGGTATAGGTCAGCAGGAAGCAGGCCACCCAAAGGAAGAAGGTGGAGAGCGCCATCGCCATACCACGTATACGAACAGGGAATATTTCGGAAAGCACGACCCAGACTACCGGCGCCAACGACATGGCATAGCAGGCGATCGCCAGCACGACCAGCAATAACATCGGCCAACCACTGATCCCTAAGAAATAGCACGTTCCGAGGATCGTATAGATCACCGCCAGCCCTGCCGAACCGACAAACATCAGCGTGCGCCGCCCCCATTTATCCACCGTATAGATAGCGACAAATGTAAAGACCACGTTCGTTATTCCCGTCACCACGATATTCATCAGGACATCGGACACGGCATAGCCGGCAGCCGAAAAGATTTCCTGCGCATAGTTGAAGATCACGTTGATCCCGCACCACTGCTGGAAGACGGCCAGCACAATCCCGATCACCAGCACATTCCGTACGCCGGGTTGCAGCAACGCGCCCCAATTGGCTTTTTCTTTCTTACCGCCGTTCAACTGCCCCAGTTCGGAAAGCGTCTGTCCGGCATATTCCTCGCCGCCTACGCGCACCAGGATTTTACCAGCCTCGGCTGTACGCCCGGCCGTGGCTAACCAGCGCGGACTTTCGGGGATCACAAAGGAGAGGATGAAGAACAGCCCCGCCGGGATTAGCTCGGCCCAGAACATCCAGCGCCACGCCCATTCGATACTCTCCGCACTCAGCGTCTCGCCCCCGGCAGAAAAGTAATTGCCGATCTGCCAGTTTGCCAACTGCGCCATCAGGATACCCAGCACGATAGTCAGCTGGTTGAGCGAAACAAACTTCCCGCGGACGGATGCCGGGGAAACTTCCGCTATATAAACCGGGGAGACGTTCGAAGCGATGCCGATTCCGAATCCCCCTATAATACGATAGATAATAAACCAGGAAAAACTATCGACCGCCCCGGTCCCGACAGCCGAAGCTACAAAAAGGAAGGAGGCGGCAATCAGCATCTTCTTGCGTCCGTAACGGTCGCTCCAAGCTCCCGAAAGCAAAGCTCCCGCCAAGCATCCGATCAGTGCGCTACTCATCGCCCAACCGCGAAGGGTCGCCGAACTTTCCAGGTTGAAAAAGGGTTCATAAAATATCTTGGCTCCGCCGATCACGACCCAGTCGTAACCGAAGAGCAATCCGCCCATTGCCGAAACTAAGCAGATCAGTAATAAATAGGCTGTCGTTTGCTTCATGATAATTAGTAATTAAGTTTTCTACGATAAATGCTGATATTGAATAATTAAGATACAATGCAAAGTAAACACCTTTCCCGTAGAAAATAAATAGATAAAAAGTCGAAGGAGATGGACAATCTTCCGATTTTAATAGTAAGTTTGTACCACACTTAAGTCAGTCATCCATGATTAAAAGAAAAGACGGTTTCAGCGGGGAACGGGCGCTTGTCCTGCCACAACCCATCATCCATGAGATGGAGGAAGAACCTGTTTCTTCCATTTTGCACATCACAGACATCGGATATTACCCGAAAGCGTGGCACCATTTCAGGGAACGGCAGGAGCCGATCGCCCAGTTCGTCTTTATCTATTGCACGGAAGGGTCGGGATGGTTCCGCATAGACGGACAGGAATACCAGGTGACCGCCAACCAATATTTCATCCTCCCTGCCGGAAAACCGCATGCCTACGGAGCCAATGACGAGGACCCGTGGACGATCTACTGGATTCATTTTAAAGGAAAGCTGGCTCCCCATTTCGCCAAACAGTGCACACGCCCGATAGAGATCAAACCAGGGATGCACTCCCGGATCAGTAACCGGATCGATATGTTCGAAGAGATACTCCGGACACTGGAAATGGGCTACAGCCATGAGAACTTGCTCTATGCCTGCTCCATCTTCTACCACTACCTCGGCACCTTGCGCTACTTGCAACAGTACCGGGATGCCGCCCGCCACGAAACGGAGAAGAACGATATCGTGACGGCTGCCATCCATTTCATGAAAGAGAACATCGAGAAGAAGCTGACGTTGCAGGAGATCGCCGCCCACACGGGCTATTCCTCCTCCCACTTCTCCGTCCTGTTCAGCCAGCGGACAGGCTATGCGCCGCTGACCTACTTCAACCAGCTGAAGATACAGCAGGCCTGCCAGCTCTTAGACTTTACGGACATGAAGGTGAACCAGGTCTGCTATAAGATCGGTATCGAAGACACCTACTATTTCTCCCGCCTCTTCAGCAAGATCATGGGGATGCCGCCGCGGGAGTATAGGAAGATGAAGAAAGGATAACTACTCCGTCATATAGCGGAACGTATATTCTCCGTTATACGACCAGACTTGCCGACCGTCCGGAACAGAAACCTTTCCTTGTTTGCCGCCGTCCGGAGAAACATCGACTGTAATAGTAAGATAAGTATATTCCCCTTTCTCGTAATTATAAGTTTCCCCGTCATCGTCGTACAGGCGGAAAGTGCCGGGCTTGGAACCGTAATGGCGGATCTCGAGCGGAAGTTTCGTTCCGTCCAGTTCAGTGACAGGCGGACAAAGCGGAACAATCCCACCGTCCTTCACATAAACAGGAATGCGGTCGAGGCCGGGAGAAACGGTAATGACTTCGCCTTCACCTGCCAACTTCCCGGTATAAAAATCATACCATTTGCCTTGCGGGAGAATGACTTTCCGTTCGGTTTCGCCGGCAAAGAGAGGAGCGACCAGCAGATTTTCGCCGACCATGAACTGATCCTTTACCTCGCGTTTGACCGCCATAGCATACGGATTATCCGTTCCGTCGAGCTTGCCCTTCTCGATCTGTTCATCAGCGGCGTAGCCCGGTTCGAGGTTCATGGCACGCATGGGAGGCGTCCCCTCGAAAGCATAATCGGCAAATGCAGTGTAAAGATACGGGATCAGCCGCATACGGAGCAGAGAGATTTCGTTCACCTGCTTCTCCACATCAGGGAAAGACCACGGCTTTGTCCCGTCCGCCCAAGCATCCAGCATGGCGACAGGAGAAAAACAAACGGTCTGCATACGGCGCAACCATTCTTCGGAAGTCTTGGAGGCACGGACTTCAGGCGTCCACAGCACGCCGATAAACGAACTGTTGATCAGTGCCGTGATAAAGTCGCGGTGATTATAGTAATCGTTATAGATCACATACGGGAAGGAAGAAGTACCGGCGTTTCCGGCACGCACAAGCCCGTAGGTGCGCTGGTTTTTCTCGTGATACAAATCCGTCGTCATGCGCTGCATCAGGGAGCCGTAGATCTGCCGCATCTGTTCCGCCGGCGTACCGGAAGGAAAAGTTGCGACATCGGGCCACAGCCAGTTGTCATAGCCGTCGTTCTCATCCATCTTATACCCGCTGACACTCAAATCCAACTGGTGCTTTTTGAAATGATCCAGCATGATCCGGCGTGCCTCAGGCATCCGGTAGTCCGGAACCAGGCCGTTCCATTCCGTATGGGAAGCCGTGTAAGGCTCGATAACATCCCTTATTTCGCATTCCGGAGAGACACCCGGATTAAACCAGAGGTTCGTGCGGATATGTTTCTGCAAAAGGTCGTTCACAAACTTTCCGGGTTCGGGAAAACGGGTGGCATCCCATTCGTAGGTACAAGGATAGGCACGGCTCATCCAACCCGGCTCCAAACCTATTACGGTAAGCGGGAAACCCCGCTTCCGAAACTCGGCTATCTCGTCCTGCACCTGCCGGTCGGTGAAAAGGGTCGGAACACGATGCCAGAAACCCAGCCCCCATTTCGGAGGCAACACTCCCCCTCCATTGAAGAGGTTGAAACGGCGTACGACATCCTGCATGTCCTGTCCGGCGAACAGCACCACCTCAACGCCTTCGGCAGGAACCAGAAATTCAAGGTTATCGGAATAGGGCTGCGCGCTCCAACCGGGATCGGTATTACGATCCTGCACCTCCGGCGGATTCTTCGTGTCCTTGCGTACTCCCGTTCCGACATACGCTTTGATATAACGGGCTGAGTTGATAAAAGCTCCGTAGCCTTTGCTGGAGACGAAGAAGGGAACCGGCGCATGAGTGCGTCCGTTATCTTTGCCGCCATAATGGTCGACATGCAGTTCGAGAATCCGCCCGCGCTGTTCGACCGTTTTAAAGTTCAGGCCGAGTCCGAAGATCTTCTCCCCCTTGTCGAGCGGGAAACGGATATAGGTCTTGCCGTCCACCTCTTCGAAACGGATCTCGTCGAGGTCGACAGGCAGATCGGCTTTCGGCATCGCATTGATGGCATCCCACTTCGGATGCAGGTCGAGTTCACTCAGCAGATTCAACTTTTCGGGTTTACCGACAGAGATTTGCCAAACCCCGGAAGCCGCTTCCTTCCATTCGGATCCGGTCTGATCGCCGGGAACTTCCATGCAGGCGGCAAGAGAGAGCAGCGCGACAGCGGCGCAATTACAGAGATGTTTCATTATGTTCTTTTTCATGATCATTACAAATTAAGATAAAAGACAAAGGATCACCAGTAATATTCGTCCAGTATTTCCTGCATCCGCGGCGTAGCGGCATCGGTGTCTCCCACCTCCCGGCGGAGCTTCAGAAGTTCGCGTTTCATCGTCTCGATTTCTCCGGCATAAGCTGGGGAATTGTAGAGGTTATGATCTTCGTGCGGGTCGGCAAGCAGGTCATAAAACTCCCAGGACGGAGTGACCGGGGCCTTATCCGATCCCGTTGCATTCAGCGGGTCGCCGTAGAGGAACATCAGTTTATAGCGATGGTTGCGGATTCCCATGTGGGCCGGACGTATTTTGTGATGCGTCCAGTAGCGGTAGTACATGGACTGCCGCCAGTCGCGCGGAGTCTCGCCTTTCAGGTTGTCGCGGAAGCTGCGGCCTTCGCTGCACGACGGGGCGTCCACCCCGGCATAGTCGGCCAGCGTGGCGGCAAAGTCGGTGTTGAGGATGATGTCGGCGTTGCGCGTCCCGGCAGGGATCTCCTTCGGGTAGCGAATGACAAAAGGCATCCGGAGCGGTTCCTCGAACATCATGCGCTTATCAAAGAAGCCGTGCTCGCCGAGGAAATAACCCTGGTCGGAGACATACACCACGATCGTATTCTCAGACAGCCCTTCCTCATCGAGGAAATGCAGCAGGCGGCCGATATTGTCGTCGATGGCCGCCCCGCAACGCAGGTAATCCTTGATCATCTTCTGATACGTCTTACGCCGGGCCTCCTCCTTCCCCATTCCCTGGATAGAGAAAGGCAGTTCGGGGTATTTGCACCACCAGGAATCCGGATCTTTGGAAGCCGTCTCCCAGCGCCACGCCATATTTTCGAGTTGCTGCCCGGGGAACGTGCGCCCGGACTTCCCGGGTCCGAACTCCATCATGCTGGCTGGTTCGGGAAAGGTGACATCGTCGTAAAGATGCGCGAGCCGTTCGGGGAAATCCCAGGGTTCGTGCGTCGCCTTGAAATGGCAACACATCATAAAGGGCTGGTCCTTATCTCGCGAACGGATCCACTGGATCGTCTTGTCGGTCACCAGGTCGGTCGAGAAACCTTTCTCCGTCTTCCCGCTCTTTCCCTGGTCGTCGTCCACCCACCCTTCGGCGGTCTTGAACAACGGGTCCCAGTATTCCCCTTGGTCGTGGAAAACAGAGAAGTAATCGAAGCCGGAAGGTTGTTTCTTCAGATGCCACTTGCCGATCAGCGCAGTCTGGTAGCCGCCTTGCTGCATCTGCTTGGCGATATTGTCCGCCACCGGGTCGAGCCCGTCTTCGAGCGTGTAGACTCCGTTATGATGGCTGTAGGCGCCTGTCATGATCGCGGCACGGCTGGGCGCGGAGATCGAGTTCGTGCACAGGCAGTTGTCGAGCACGCATCCCTCGGCTGCCAGGCGCCGGATATTCTCGTTTTTCACATAATCGCTCAGGATTCCGCCGTATATCCCCCACGCCTGCGAGGTATGGTCGTCGGAAAGGATAAAGAGGATGTTCGGGCGTCCGCCGTCCGCCACCGGCTTTTCGGCTACCGCCGCCGGAGAGGCTGCCGCCAGGAGGCCGGCACCGATGATCAATTGGTTGAATGTTTTCATGGCATGCAATATTTTCTGTTTTCTATAGGCAAAAGTAACGAAATTAGACGTAATACATCTTCTTTTACCTTACGGGAATAAAAACAATCCGGCAAACAGTATAAAAGATGAAAACTACGAAGAGCTTATACAAGACCTCATGAAGAGCTGGGACGAAATGGAAAGGTATACAGACGAATTAGAAGAACAATACAAACATCATGAATACACCAAAGCCAGCAAAGATAAAAAAGTACAAGAGATACTGAAAAGATAAATGCCACCTCCGGCCTTCGAGTTTTTCGGTCGAAGGCCGGAGGCGGCATTTACTATTTACAGTCACAGGAATCCGTTTCCTCCCTATTTCACCAATTTCAACTCTTCGATGAGCCGCGGGCATTTTCCCCACTTGTCGATCATATACAGCACATAGCGTATGTCGACGCTGATCGTGCGCTGCAAGTCCGGTTCGAAGGCGATGTCGCCGCTCATCGCTTCCCAGTTGCCATCGAAAGCGAGGCCGATCAGGCGGGCGTTCTTGTCGAATACCGGGCTACCGGAGTTACCGCCTGTTATATCGTTGTTGGAAAGGAAGCAAAGCTGCAACTCTCCGTCCTTGTTGGCATATTGGCCGAAGTCCTTGCTGCGGATCAGGTCGAGGATTTCAGGCTGAACCCAGAACTCGTCGCTTTCGGGGTTCTCCTTTTCGAAGATACCCTTCTCGGTCGTATAGTAATCATACCAGGCAGCATCGTACGGACGGTAGCCGCCGATGGAGCCGTAGCTCACACGCATCGTAAAGTTGGCGTCCGAAGAAAGCGCCTTGTCCGGGTACATCTCTTTCAGGCCGGCGAAATACAGGCGTTCGCCCTTGGCAATATCGTAATAAGAATCACCCGTGAGCTGCTGCAATTCGAAGAGGGAGATCAGGACGGACAGGCTCAACTCGGCTGCCGGGTCCTTCTTCAGTTTCGCATATTTCTTCTGGTCCTTCAGCATGGAGGCGATATTGTCGTAAGACAGGATAGAGGTCTTCTTGAATACATCTGCGGCATACTTCGCATAATCGCCTTTATACTTTTTGTCCACCTTCTTGTAAATATCCGAGAGATTCTCTGCCGGAACCCGTTCCTTTACGATCTTCATCATGGCAGCCAGCACCTTCTGGTCGAGGCTTGCGTCATAATCCTTGAAGAAAGGTTTGATATTGTCTTCGAGGAAAATATCGATCTCTTCCGGAGTAGAGCCCTTCACGTCCACGCTCTGGATCATGCGGGCCAGCTTCACGATCTCGGCGCCGCTCAGGAACGCTTCGCCTAAGTAAGTGGAGATCTTTTTATATTCGCCGGAAGAAGTATATCCTTTTTCCAACAGGTTCAGGACGTCGCCGTACACCTCTTTACGCTTCGCATCCTGTGCCACCCAGGCGGCAAAAGCGGCTTCCTCTTCGCGTTTGCGTTCGATCACTTTCAGGTTGGCAAGCCCCTTGTTCATACCGATCGAGTTCTTCCAATAGTTGGAGCTGCCGGCATATTTGGAGGCATATTTGATACGCACCTCGTCGCTCTTCAACATCGCGTCTTTCCAGATCGCCTGCTTGATGCCACGCACTTCGATACGTGGTTTGTTGCTATCCTCGATACGCTGCTGCACACCCCATGAGCAGAGGTAACGGTCCGTGCTGCCGGGGAAACCGATCGTCATCGCGTAATCCTTGTCCTCATAACCTTGCAACGACACTTCGGCCACGTATTTAGGCTGGTACGGCTTGTTATCCTTGCTGTAGGCAGCCGGCTTGTTGTCAGCGCCGGCATATACGCGGAACACGGAGAAGTCGCCCGTATGGCGCGGCCACATCCAGTTGTCCGTATCGCCGCCGAACTTACCGACCGAGCTGGGCGGGGCGAACACCATGCGGACATCGTTGAAGACATCATAAACGATCAAAAAATACTTGTTATTATTGTAGAACGGCACAACGTCGGCAGCCAGGAATTCCGTATTCCCTACGGAATCGGCCATTGCCTGCCCGATCGAGTCGGCAGCGGCCAGACGCAGGTGCTCTTCCTTGATCGAAGCTATCTGTGAATTGATACGGTCGCTCACGTCCACCGTCTCACGCAAGTAGCGTACCGTCAGGCCCGGAACCGGCAACTCTTCTTCCTTACTCTGCGAAACGAAACCGTCTTTCAGGTAATCGTGTTCCACACTGCTCAACTGCTGGATCGAACCGAAACCACAATGGTGGTTGGTGAAGACCAACCCTTCATTAGAGACGGTGATACCGCTACATCCTCCTCCGAAGATCACCACGGCATTGGCTACACACGGGTCAGTTTCACTGTACAACTGTTCGTAAGACGGAGTAAATCCCAACTCCTTCATCCTCTCTAAGTTTTGTTTATTCAACTCTTTCAGCACCCACATGCCCTCATCGGCAAACACTTGGCCTGAAGCAACGAGAAGCAGTAACACTGCCCACAACTTCTTCATAAAATTCATTCTTTGTTCGTTATTCAATAATTAATTTGATTTTCTTTTGTTCTACACGCGCAGCCAGCCATTTCTTAATCTTTTCCTGTTCCGGCTCGCGTATCTTTTCTTTGCTTTTCAGGTAGACTAACAGGACGGTATCGGGTTTAATGCTATCCATATCCATCAGATAGGTATGCGAACAGGAGACTTCCTTGATATAAGGGAAAAGAACTTTCATTTCCGGCATCAGCTCGGACGTAAGATGATTATAACTGTGATATTTGTTCAGGTCGCGTTTCAGCGAATCGATCTGGACGGACTGCGCCCGGAGGACCTCTTCGCTATTCTTATACAGGTCTTGCATCAGCAGGCTTTTCAACTCGTTGATATCGGTGGCTTCCTTCCCGAAACCCTGCTGCACAATAAGCCCCACGTTCTTCAGACCGTATTTCGGCATCTTGGCACGGGCGTTCGTAATCATCGTTTCCGGCACGGTCTCGCCGATCAGGACTACTTTCACCTCTTTCTTGTCGCTGGTGTCGGTCACCGTCTTACTCAATATCTGCGTGTTCGGGAAACTCAGCTCATCCGCAACGAACGTCCGTACCCGGTCGTTGAAATAACTGGCCCGGATCAGGTTGTAGCTCAGGAAAAGGCTCGGCACGATGGTAAAAAAGACGATCACCCCGACATAACGCGTCACGATCTTCTCGCGCTGTTTGTCCAGGAAGACTTTCTTCGGATATTTGAGCAGGCGAACCACCACATAGGTAGCCAGGCTGATAAACACCGTATTGATAAAATAGAGGTAGAAAGCGCCGAAGAAATAATACAGGTTGCCGCTCGCCAGCCCGAATCCGGCCGTACAAAGCGGCGGCATCAAAGCCGTAGCGATCGCCACGCCGGGAATCACATTCCCCTTGCTCTTGGTCGAACTGGCCACAATCCCGGCCAGACCGCCGAAGAAAGCAATCAGCACGTCATAGACGGTTGGCTGCGTACGGGCCAGCAACTCGCTCTGCGCCTCGCTGATCGGAGAGATCAGGAAAAAAAGCGTCGAAGTGATGACACTGAATACCGTCGCCGTTGCGAAATTGCGGAAGGAGCGTTTGATCAGATCGAAATCGGAGATCCCCAATCCCAGGCCGAACCCCATGATGGGACCCATCAGCGGGGAGATCAACATCGCACCGATAATCACCGCCGTCGAGTTCGTATTCAAACCCAGCGAAGCTACGAAGGTTGCAAAGATCAGAACCCAGAGGTTCGTCCCCTTAAACTCTATGCCTTTCTTGATAGACTCGATCGTTTCGAGTTCATCTTCCTTTTCCTGGCGGACATCGAAATTACGGACAAAGAAGTCCCTAATCTGCTTGTGCAACAATCCTTTTTCCATCCTATTAAAATCAATGTTTGTATCCGGACATCCCGTTAAACGATCTTTACAATGGCCAACACTCTCTCAATACCGTTTTAACACATCGCCTAAACCGCACAAAGATAGAAATAGTATCTCGAAATAAAAAATAAGAGCTGTGAACATAAAATAAGCGAGGCATATATCTTGATAATTATTGATTTTCACTTAACTTTGCAAATGTACAATACAGAAACAACAACGAACACTCTCAATTAATCCCGGTAAACAAGATGAAACACTACATTCTCTTGATATACTTCCTCGCTTTTTCCCTCTCTATGGAGGCGAATACAGCAGTGAAGGATTCGCTGTCGGTGGCCTTGTCATCTGCCTCATCTCCTTTACAAAAACTGGAAATCATAACTAATCTGATGGATATTTCCCGACAAGAAGAGCAGGTGGAATATGCCAAACAACTCTATAGGCTCGCCCTTGAAGAAGACGAAGACTATTATAAGGAAGCGGCCCTGACCGAAATCTTACGCTTTTATGTGAATACCGATGCCAAGGACAGCGCAAAGGTATATATCGCCGAAGCCGAAAGGGAACTGAAAGGGAAAGCACGCGATTTCCTCGTCACATATATGAAAACGATCATGGATGTCCGTGTTGTCTATTACACCAAAGGCGAAGACCGGATGAAACTGATTGAAAAATACAAACTCCGCCTCGAAACGGAAAAAGATATGCCGGTTCTCGACAAAATATCGAACTATTATCTTCTCGGTATGGCAAACAGCAACCGGGTCGATCCGAAAAACCAGAATGCTATCTATAAAGAGGTATGTTACTACATGAACAACCTGATCAAGCTGTCGGACAATATTCCGCTCCGCTATTCGTATCTGTTCCGCCTGAATACGCTCAACATACTGAGCCTTATGGAAGCGACTCCCGAAGATCGGGTGAAAGCCTCCCTCCGCTACCTGAACATGCAAAAAGAATATGCAGACACAAAAGAGATGAAGAAGCGCCCGTACACAAGCAAACGACATCTGCTGAACGCCTACTCCACTTTGGCAACCGCAACAGAAACGGTCGGAAGAGACATGTCAACCTACTATTTCAACTACTTCATCAGCTTGAACAAGAAATATCCCGAAGATGCCGCATTCTCGGCCGAATATGACCGTTATTTCACTTCGCTCAACTATTATAAGTCGATACGGGACTTCCAGAAAGCAGCAGATTACAACGATTCGGTCATCTATTATTTCCGCCACGGCGATTTCCAGTTCGACCTGACCGAAAACATCGTCCTGACGCTAAAAGACAAAATCGACTGTCTCGACAGTCTGCACAGATACAAAGATGCCTACGAAGCCTACAAGGAATATACCGTGCTCTTGGATTCCGCACGCACACGAAGCATGGAAAACAAAGTCGAAGACCTGGAGATCAAAAAACATGTAGACGAGCTGGTGGTTGAGAAAAAGGCGTTGGAAGTAGACCTGCAAAAAAGCCGGAGCCAGTTATATCTATTCCTTGCGTTGCTCATCCTTTCAATCTGTTTCGGAATCTTCATCTTCTTCCGCTTAGGAAAGATCAAATCGCTGTACAAGGAGCTGCAGGAATCGAACCGGCTGGTAGTCATCGCCAGTGAAAAGGCGCAGGAAAGCGAACGGATGAAGAACGCCTTTATCAAGAATATGTGCCACGAAGTACGCACGCCGCTAAATGCGATCAACGGCTTTGCCGAACTGATCACCGGCGACGGCATAAGCCCGGAGGAAAAAAAGGAATTCAGCAAGATCATCTATACGAACTGCAATAATATCACTTCGATGATGAACGATGTATTGGTTATCGCCCAGCTGGATAGCAGCAACGAAGTCCTTCCGCTGGAACCGGTCCACATCGACCTGCTTTGCAACCACGAGATGAACCAGTTGAAAAAGTCACAGCAGAAGCCGGATATCCATTACCTGGTCGAAGGCGACAAGAACAATGACCTGATCTATTCGGACTCGAATCATTTCAGCATTATCATCGCCCATCTGCTGAACAACGCGAACAAGTTCACGGATCGGGGGAGCATCACGCTTTCTTACCAGCCCGAAGACGACGGAAAGACCATGTGTATCAGCATCACCGACACGGGATGCGGAATCCCGGCTGATAAGAGCGAATGGATTTTCGAACGTTTCACCAAAAACGACGACTTCATCCCCGGTTCGGGTCTCGGCCTCTACCTTTGCCGCCTCATCACCCAGCGTCTCAACGGTTCCCTCAAATTAGACACCGGCTACACCGGAGGAGCCCGGTTCGTGCTGCGGTTACCGGTAAATCCCTACAAATAACAAAAAGATTTTTATTCCGGTTCTTGCCGGATTTGAGCTATCGATTTATATCGGCGGGAGTATCGATATAAATCGATCGCTCAAATCTTCTTAGATGCAAACCGCTTCCCGATATAAGGCAGCTCGCTTAACGGGAGATCCCGCTTTATGACGATTGCCAGGAAGACCAGGAGCAAAACCGTACGGTAACCCAGGCGAAGTATTTCCGAATCGATCCGGGGCAACATACCCGCCAAATAGAAAGCGACCGCCAATATGCCGTAAAGTACCGCCGACTTTATATCGTACCGGATCGGGAACTTCTTCTGCCCGATCACATAAGAGAGGACCATCATCAACAGGTTGCTGGCAAAAGAGGCCCACGCACAAGCCATATACCCATAAACAGGAGCCAGCAACACGATCATCAGCACTGTCACCATGCAACCGATCGTCGAGAAGTAGGCCCCCCACTGCGTCTGGTCGATCAGCTTATACCAGAACGACAGGTTAAAATAGATTCCGAAGAACAATTCCCCCAGCATCACGATCGGCACGACACGCAATCCGGGATAATACTTGGCGTCCACAAAATATTTCAAAATATCCAGATAATACATCACGCCCAGGAAGATAATCAACGAAAAGATAATGAAATACTTCATTGCCTCCGAATAAGCCTTCGTATTATCGTCATCCTTATTCTTGGCAAAGATAAAAGGCTCGTAAGCATACCGGAACGCCTGGATAAACATCACCATCACCACCGCCACCTTGAAACAGGCTCCATAAATACCCAACTGGGTAGCCGCATAGTCCTTATCTTCGAACAGGAAAGGAAACAGAATCTTATCCGCCGTCTGGTTGAAAATCCCGGCAATCCCTAAGATCAGGATCGGAAACGAGTATTTCAACATCTGTTTCAACAACACAAAACTGGCTTTCTCACGCAACCCGGGTACCATATCCGGCACCAAAAGCAAGAACGTCACCACCGAAGTAACCACATTGCTGACAAAAATATATTCCACCTGATAGCCGGGTACATAAAACCAGCTGATCAATCCCGGCGCATGCTCATACAGCCACGGGCAGGCGATCAGGAAGAATATCACCAATATGATATTCAGGAATATATTCAGCAGCTTGATCACCGCAAAGCGAACCGCCTTCCCCTGATACCTGAGAAAAGCAAACGGAATGCAGCAAAAAGCATCCACCGCCACGATCCCCGCCATCATCCCGATATATTCTGGGTGCGCACCATATCCTAAGAAATTGCTGACCGGCGTCAACGCACTGAACACAAACACCATAAACAGAACGGAAGTGAACGCCAGGCTGAACAATGTCGTCGCATATACCCGCATCGGAAGCTTGATCTCCTTCTTGTTCATAAACCGGAAGAAGCCGGTCTCCATCCCATACGTCAATATCACCATCAACAAGGCTGTCCAGGCATACAGATTCGTCACAATCCCGAAATCGCTCTCTGTAGCCAGCACACGCGTATACATCGGCACCAGCATCCAGTTCAGGAACTTCCCGACAATGCTGCTGACGCCATAAATTGCGGTCTCTCCTGCGAGCCGCTTCATTCCTCCTGCCATACTTTTTAGTCAAATAAAAAACCTTGTTCGCTCCCCCTGTTACGCCCCAGATGGGTATAAGCCAGTTCCGTCACCTCACGGCCGCGGGGCGTACGTTTGATAAAGCCTTCTTTGATAAGGAAAGGCTCATAAACTTCTTCCAGCGTTCCGGGATCTTCTCCCAGCGCAGTCGCGATAGTCGTCAATCCTACCGGTCCGCCGTTAAACTTGTCGATGATAGTCGTCAGCAACTTATTGTCGATCTGATCCAGGCCATAACGGTCGATGTTCAGTGCCTCCAACGCATAACAAGCAATCGCCTTATCGATCTCGCCGGAGCCTTTCACCTGTGCAAAATCACGCACGCGGCGCAACAATGCGTTCGCAATACGAGGCGTACCGCGGCTACGGGAGGCGATCTCGCGTGCCGCGTTCAGCTCGCACTTCACATTCAGGATATCGGCACTACGAAGCACGATCTTCGTCAGCGTCTCCATCTCGTAATATTCGAGGTGCATATTGATTCCGAAACGCGCCCTGAGCGGACTTGTCAGCAAACCGCTACGAGTCGTCGCCCCCACCAGCGTAAACGGAGCCAGATCGATCTGGATGGAACGGGCACTTGGTCCTTTATCGATCATGATATCGATCCGGTAATCTTCCATCGCCGAATACAAGTATTCCTCCACAATCGGGCTCAACCGGTGGATCTCGTCGATAAAAAGGACATCATTCTTCTCCAGCGAAGTCAATACCCCCGCCAGATCGCCCGGCTTATCCAGTACCGGCCCGGAAGTCACCTTGAAACCGACTCCCAATTCATTCGCTATAATATTGGATAATGTAGTCTTTCCCAATCCGGGAGGCCCGTGCAGCAGCACATGGTCGAGCGCCTCCTTACGCATCCGGGCCGCCATCACGAAAATCTTCAGGTTCTCGACCACCTTGGCCTGCCCGCTGAAGTCATGAAACGAAAGCGGACGAAGCGCATTCTCATACTCCCGCTCGCTCTCCGGAACCCGTGCATCCCTTATATCAAATTCATCTTCCATATTCTTATTGCTTTGACAGGCAAAGATAATAAGAATTATCCGGTTCTAAACTTGTGGTTGTTTTTATCGCAAATTGTAAATGCCTAATCCTTTCACTGTCAGCCGATATTTTTGCCTTGGATGCTTGGGGTTATTAGGGTAGAGCATTACAACTAAGGGAGTTTGTCGGGTACTTGTCGGGTTTTGTTCCTCAATCCAATCTACCGGAGGATTAACGACCATAAATCGATTCTTTAACTCATTCTGTTCACCCATCATTAAGTTTCTGAAAAACAGGATCAAAAAATTCATATCAGGTTCAATACTCTTTCGCACATTGCGATAATTGGCACGAACCAACGCATTGAGGAAGTACCAAGAGTGTTCTACAAACAAATCATTGTTTGTATGATTTCAGCCAATTATTAGCTAAATCAGCAATATTAGGTTCTATCGATTGAATGTTTTTCTTTGCCATATATTTATTTAGTTTTTGTTATACTGCCCTATTCGTTATTGTTTTTATTAATAAGATTTACAACAACTTTTACCATCACATCTTTCTCTTCCGTCCTACTTTCCGCTATCATAAGAGTAAGAGCAACGAGTGTACCATCACTGATACGTTTGCGACCTGAGGCATTATACAAGATACCATTGTTCTGCATGAACCAAAGGAACAGAGTGGCGGCAATACGTTTGTTACCATCACTGAACGAATGGTTCTTTGTAACGAGATAGAGCAGCATTGCCGCTTTTTCTTCTACGGAAGGATAAAGGTCTGTTCCGCCAAAAGTCTGATAAATCTGACCGATGGAACTTTTGAATGAATCGTCCTTTTCGTTACCGAACCACCGGCTTTCACCAAATTTCTCTTTCAGTTGGTTGATCGCTTTCATGGCATTGTCGTAAGTGACATGAAACTTTTCTTCTTGTGTGGTTTGCTCCACTTGCAACTGTTGGTAGTCGTAGCGGTCGAGCGTGTCGAGTGCATAGCACCTGTACTAATTGGCACAGTTCCTCGTACTTTTGGGTTGCTATACGATTGTTTACGGCATACCCTTTTACAAGGTATTCCTTTAAGATGCGGTTTGCCCAAATACGGAATTGAGAGCCACGTTTGCTTTTCACACGATAGCCAACTGAGATGATGACATCAAGAGAATAGAATGGAACCGGTTTGTCAGAAAAAGGAACACGCAAAAAATGCGTGTTCCTTTTTTTAAGCAATTCTTCCTCTGAAAACACATTGTTGATGTGCTTTCTTATTGTTTTTGCGTCTCTTTCAAACAATTCAGCCATTTGATTGGCGGATAGCCACACCGTTTCATTCTCCAGTTTGACATCAATAGCTGTTTCCCCGTCAGCTACTTGATAAATCACAATTTTGTCATTCAATTCCATAATATGGTTTTCAAATAATACAAATATATGAAACATAATGCAATAAAAAGGCGGGGGGCTTGAAAAAGTTTATGGATGGAGTCCTAAAATTGGGAACTCCATCCATACTAAAAGATGTTGCTTTAGTAAATCTCATTATTTCATAAAAGTAAAATCAACTCTCTCAAAGTAAATTGGCATCAAAACGGATTGTTGATACGAACTTCCCACTGAAAATGGGACAATCATACCTTACGGAAGAGCTATCGCCTACAAATTTCATTGCACCCATATAACCTTCTCCTAACAAATATTGATCCAGGACTTGGGTTGAAGATTCGTTATAAGTAAATTTTATAGGCCAATTTGTCAAATCCTTATTAGAGAGAAAACCATCAAAATTAATCATACTATCTTTTCCCAGGATACCCCCTTTAGCAAATGACTGAATCTTTGTTCCAGAAACTGGACGATTCCCATTTCCAGAATCTATCACATGAAGATAGAGACCATTCCCGACAAATTAAGCCCCCAACCATTATAAGGCGATGTCGAAACCCCTATTCTGGGCTCCAATTCAATATCTTTTGCACATATCTCTTCTGCCTTTCAGTGTATTGAATATAATCCATCTTTTATTGAAGGAATCACCGGAATATCGGGACAAAGATAGAAACTTGCAGATCACGTGTCCGTCCCGATTTCATATAAGGGACTCCTTTCATTACATTGCAAGTGCCATGTTTGTATGTCAGGGCCAGATCGAAGTATTTGAAAGTATAAGCGGCTTTGACAACGACCGGGACGTCAAAGGCTGATTTGATAGTGTTCCCAATCATAATATGATCCTTAAAATGGAGAGTAGGCTCAACACCCGCTCCGACCTTCAGTCCTCCTATCAGGTTATAATTCAGAACACCGTTCAAAGCAATATAGTTTCTTGCGAACTTACTTTTGTAGCCTTTAACCGGTGCCACTTCATAGCCAACCGAGGCAATTTCTCCCCGCTTCTGCCCATATAATAAGGCTGCGTCCACCGATAAACGGTGTTTCAATTCGAATTGAAACTGATATCCCACATGAAAAGAAGGTTTCATATCCGGTATATTAAACCCAACGTTGCCTTTAGACATCGCCTCATCCTTATACCAATCCATCGAAACACCACCTATTACCCCACTTCTCACTTTTCCAATTTGTGCGGAAACAGATAAACACACTAAACTCAACAATAAAAACATCACTCTCTTTTTCATATCAACTCTCTTTTTATTGGTTTGACTTCGTTGATATGACTGGAAAAATGAGAAAACCCCTATTCAGCGAGAATACTTTTTCAATATATGTCAGAGCACAAATTTATATCCTACAGACAATCCTAATACCGCAAATTTATCTGTCACACAATTCTGATAATAGCTAAGACCTAAATTAACTCTTGAAATATCAATACCCATTTTACATGCAACACCTATTTGCCCGACAGATGCAATTCCCAAATAAGGCCCGACATTGATATTTATTCTCAACTTGTTATTTATTGGCAACCGATATTGCATATAAATAGGCAAATTGACGCCAATCCTCCAATCGTCATAAGAATATGTTGGTTCCGGATTTGAATAAAGCATCAGACCCGTTTGAAAATAAAAATTATTTTTCAGAGGAAAACTGATGTCCGCACCAGTCTGCAAACCCCATTTATGCGAATATATAATTCCGGAATAAGGCTGTAATTCAATCCCTTTTATGGACAAAGAAGAGATTAATAAAAGTAGCGAAATAATTATTTTTCCCATTAAATTTTGTTTTTAGTTCTACAAATTCGCTTTCATATTTATATCTAAAATATTGCCATCGAGACTAAAAATGCTTTCATCTCGATGGTAATATAGTTTGTATCATTTATTTAACAGCAAGAGTAACCCAAAATAAATTTTCAGAATTTTTGTACTGTCTTAAGTCGCCGGAAGTAGCATAGTTATCTTCATAAATTTGTTTTCGAGTGAAGGTTTTATCAAAAATAAACTCATCTCGTCTCTCATATTTAAATTTAGCTGAAACAATTGTTTCTTTACCGAAGAGATCAATATATCTCATATTACGTGTAGCTGTTTTATCTTTACCACCATCCGAATCAAAAACGACAAGAACGTTTTCTACTTCATTTTCTGGCCAGAAATTTCTTATTCGATAATCTAATTGTATTTCTTTCCCAACTTCACTACCTTTCATATTATATCTGTAAGTATTAACAAATCCTGTAGGTGAATTGGATAAAGACAGTCCAGCATGGCACCATATAAAATTCAACTCTGGTCCACCTGCCGACAGCCCTCCTTCATATGAGTGAAGAGCATTAAACTTATCAAGATAAATTCCGCTATCACTCCCTATAGCACGATTATTACAAGCCATTTTTTTAGCTGCATATTGGCTTAAAAACACGACTCCATCTTTATTTATAAATTCATCTTTATAAAAATTTGGAAGCTCATCATATGGTGTGCTATTTTCTGAAATAACCCAAACAGTATTTTGCTTAATAAATTCTTTCGTAAAAGATATAGTGTCTGTTTCATTATTATCCCCTTTAAAAATATAAACTAATTTATCATCTTCTGAACCACAGACAATGATAGGCTTGTCCAAGCCATTCCAATTGTCAGAATATGGCCAATATATCTGTAGATCACTATTCTCAAGAAGATCAAAAAAATCAGAATTCAAAGTTTCCAAATCCAATTCTTCATATTTCGCCTTCATTCTCTGAATTAAAATCGGAATATTAATAGATCGAGATATTTTACTTTCACCAGGATTAAGCATATCTGTAAATCTATATTCTTCATCTAAACCATATTTACATGAGTTTTCAACTCCTGTTTTAACTTCATTCATGACTTCATCATCAATCTCAACCATCGAAATCAATTGAGCAACATCTGAAACTTCAATTGATTTTTCAATTGCTTTCGTCTGTAATTTTTGATTTGGTTGAAATTCATTTATTTCTTCATTAGTACATGACGTACCAAAAACAAGCGATAATAATATCGCAATAAACAAGTTATAAACTTTCATTTTTTATTATTTTGTAGTTAATTATAAAGATCCGTAAATCACATTCTCACCATCTGTCACCAACACCACATCTCCATCTCTCATCTCTTCTTCCAAAGAAATGACCACCGAAGGCTGTGCCTCTACAGATTGTTTATATACTACTTCTCCTACTGAATTTGTTATAGTCACTTCGACCGTTCCTAAATTAGCAGAAAACTCCAACAACAAATCTTTGTTGTTGTCTTCAACCCATGCATGAATGGGTAATGCAGGAATAATGGATTTGATCTTCTTCCGCCACTGACCTTTCAAGTGGACCTCCTTTTTAGCAAAGCAAGGTACAGTAAGTGCCAATATGAATATCAGACACCCTAATTTTCGTAATGCTTCCATACGCGTTAATCGTTTAAAAATTTTGTGACAAAGGTAGATGTGGATACCGGAAGTTGCAAAAACGGTCAAAAAGCGTATGGACAAGCCGTTTTTTCACATGGACAAGCCTCATGTAATACGCTGAAAATCAAATATGCGAAAAGTCGGGGTAAAGCCTCAAAAAAAATAATATGGACAAAACTATTTTTTTATATTTTTCAAGGTTTGAGCGATGATAAACTCACATATATTCATTTCTTTATTTACGATATTGAGCCTTTGCCGGGTTCTGAGTCTGCGCTTGTTGGCCGAGTCCACATTCAATTCCAGCAATAAGGCCTCCGCTTTTAGGCTAAGTTCAAAGAAACTGAGATAGCAAGTTTCGGTATCTGCACGGGATAAACCACCCACAGTCTTTTCTATCGCTGCCAACCAATCCGGACAGGCATCATCGACCAACTTCCTTATATTCCCCCAATCTTGCTCGATCAATTTCAGTATCTCATTATTCTTACCTGCCTGTCCACGCTCTTTCAGTTCTTGCGAAAGAAAAGAATGGCGCAATTTGTCGCATTTCAAAAGAACTATTTCTTTTCGTGCTTTCCATGCTTGTTCTTTCAGATGCTTCATTTCTTCATCGCTGGTCAACACGATCTTTTCTTTTTCTTTGATTTTAACTTTCAAATCAGTTAGCAGCCATTCTTTCTCATCCAGGAGTAATTGCTGCCGATGGAAATTGTCCAACCTTTTCCGATCCTTATATTGGAAAAACAGACCGACAAACAGACAAAAAACGACAGCCACTGTTATCGACCTGTACAAGAAAATATGTAATTTCCGGTTCTCCCTGACAACGGAAAATAAGTTGTGCCGTTTTTCGGCATCAATAATGTCTACCTGCATTTGCGTGTCATACAAAGAATCCTTTGCTTCATAACACTGTTCCAGATATTGAAAAGCCTTTGGGATATCATTTGCCTCTTTTTCAATCAAATATCCCATGTACAGCCGATCGGAAGGGGTGTAAAGATTATTAGTCTGACAATCGGCTTTCTCCAAATAGTAGCGGGCTGAATCCAGCATATCGTTATTATAATAAAGACCACTTAATGCCAAATAATGGGGTGATAAATCTGTCGTATCATAAGAAAAACTTCTCTGGTAACAACTTTTGGCATTCTCCATTTCTCCCATTGTTGCATAAATATTCCCTAATCCATTTGCGATCGATGCCATACCCACCGAATCGTTCATCCCCGTAACGATCGAATCCGCTTTCAACATCAAAGCGAGTGCGAGAGAAGTAGAATCATCAAACACCCATGTCTTGCTGACATCCCTCAAGGCAAAGGCATAACTTCGTTCATTGCGTGCTTTTTTGAAGAATCCGGCAGCCTCTTCATATTTACGGCGTTCTTCGGAAACTTGTCCGGTATATTCGTAAAGATCCGCCATATAGCTACAAATATATCCGGCTACATTATACAATTGTCTTTCTTTAGCCAGTTTCAATGCGTCTGAATAAGCATCAGAGGCCGGAATAAACAGTTTGTCTCCCACAAACGAACGTCCAAGATACAACCCGATCCAAACTTGCTGCTCTGCCGTTCCATAACGTTTGTACCATTTCTGGGCACGATGTAATTGGATGGTGTAAGCCATATTCTTTAACAATTTGTCCGCCGTCCGGCAATACAGCATACACCAACGTGCAAACTGCCTTTCGTTCAATTTATCAGGGGTTTCTATATTATTTAATAATGTATAAGCACTATCCGGATTTGTTTCCAAAAATATTTCTGCCCGGTCCATCATTTCCGACGCAGTCCGGTTCCCTCCGCATGAGAAGAAGAGACAGACAGGTAATAAGATAAGCAAGAATATGTTTTTCATACGGATATATTGTTAGATCGATTGCTTTCAGGCGGGAAAGGTACGCATTTTTATAATCAGGACAACACCTTCGACTACTCAGTTTATCGTAAAAACAGGCTTTTAGCTGTCAATTCAATTCGTTTTTGAGATTTCTACCGACATCAACATTTCTGTTTTCAGGTGTGTTAGTTTAATGGAGACTTGTTTTTGGAGTCCTTTTCCAAAATCATCTAAATGATTTTTTAAATGATCTGAATACTTTGGGGAAATCATTTAGATAATTCAGACAAACTATCCAGATGAATCTTGGAAATCATTTAGATGATTTTGCCGGACGAAGAAGAACAAAAGAAAAAAGAGGGCGTATAAGACTACCAAAAGGTCTTTAAAAGCTATTTTAACACCTCACAGCCTCTGTCAGGAAGACCTTTTGGGATTGACGTTTTAATAGGAATCTCCCTTTTTTCCCGACACTTCTATTTCCTCTTCCGCATCATTCCGGTTTTCCGGCGACAAAAAACAACTTTCCAACGATCATGCAAACAAAATGACAATCGCAAAGCCCTGTCTCCTTGCCCTATTTACAATCATTTGGACAAAAGGTTGTAAATAGGGCAATCTCAGGATAGCAAATCTGGCATTTTGATAATTTTGACAATTTGATTATCGGGATCATATTCAGGCACGCATTTTATCTGGTCTGATTTTGGCCAATATGCCAATGGAAGAAATGTGAACCTTTTAGATGATGATTTAATAGGTTCACATCATCCTCAAAACAAAGCTTAGTGTCACCTATTACTTATTGTACGATTCACTAAAATACTTGCTGGTCCGAATCGAAACAATAGCGCATGAAAATTGATTTTATACCCCATATATTTCAAATTACCCTTGCGGGTAATATTTTTTAAGAAACTCGATATTCGACAAGGCTCTGGTTATTAGCAGAAATTCCAATATAACGCTTTTAGGAGGGGTTATTGTACTTTGAAACCGTTTAGGAGTATTCACTTTTGGCCGTTGTGAGCTTCACTTTCTATGCGATGGAGAACGTAGAGAGTGGAATCGCATATTTTGGCACATTCACCCTAAATTTTACTTTCATAGTCCCATATTTGAAAAAATTTTATATACTTTTGTAGGGCTATATTATTATTATAACATTCTAACGGCCATGAATACAAAATTTTTACTGTCTTCCGATAATAACAACCGCAGTGAACTTCTAAAAAAGAAGATCATCCACTATTATATTGCCAATGGCGATGCGACCATTGCCGACTTGGGCCGTGAAATGGACCTAAGCATTCCGACCGTCACCAAGCTGGTTGCAGAACTTCAGGACGACGGTTATATCCTGGACTTCGGGAAACAGGAAACCAGCGGAGGACGCAAACCGAATATTTATGGACTCAATCCGGCATCCGGCTACTTCGTAGGAGTCGATATACTTAAAGACAAACTGAATATCGCAGCGATCGATTTCAAAGGCGACAAAGTACAGCTCGAAGAAAACATCCCGTACCGGCTTGAAAATTCGCCGGCCTCGTTGGAGCAGTTTTGCAAGATTATCGACGATTTCATCGTTTCATTGCCGGTGGAACGGGATAAGATATTAGCGGTCGGAGTCAATATCACCGGCCGCGTGAATCCGGCATCGGGCTATAGTTACAGCATTTTCTACTTCGAAGAAAGGCCGCTTGCACAGGTTCTCGAAGAACGGTTGCAGGCAAAGGTCTTTATTGAGAACGACAGCCGGGCCATGACCTACGGCGAGTATATGAAAGGAGCCGTGCAGGGGGAAAAGAACATCCTGTTCGTCAATATGGCATGGGGATTGGGATTGGGAATTATCATCGACGGCAATTTATATTACGGGAAATCCGGCTTTTCCGGGGAGTTCGGGCACTTCTGTATGTTCGAAAACGAAGTGCTGTGCCACTGCGGCAAAAAAGGTTGCCTCGAAACAGAGGCTTCCGGATCGGCTTTCCACCGCATCCTGATAGAACGTTACCGGGAAGGCAGCAACACCATACTCGCCGGGAAATTAGACAGCGGAGAAGAAATCTCGCTCGGCGACCTGCTCGAAGCGGTACGGAAAGAGGATGTGCTTTGTATCGACATCCTCGAAAAGATGGGTGTGAACTTGGGAAAAGGCATCGCCGGGCTGATGAACATCTTCAACCCCGAATTAGTCATATTGGGCGGAACCCTCTCATTGGCAGGCGAATATATCAGTCTGCCGATCAAGAGCGCCATCCGCAAATATTCGCTCAATTTAGTCAACCAGGACACGGAAATCAAAATATCCAAATTAGGAGAAAGGGCAGGCGCGTTCGGGGCATGCCTCCTGTCGAGAAGCAAGCTGCTTGGCATGATACATTATTAAATACATTACAAAAAAATAAACCATCAGAGCTACAATGAATAAACTCATAAGAGAAAATGATAATTACGCAGAATGGATACAAACACTCAGCAAACGATATAGGCAAAGTCAGATAAAAGCTGCTGTTAAAGTGAACAATGAACTATTACAGTTCTATTGGTCACTCGGTCGTGACATTGTAGAAATGCATGCTGAAAGTAAATGGGGTAACAAACTTCTACAAAATCTTAGTGCAGATTTACAAAACGCATTACCGGAAATCAAAGGTTTGTCTCCAAGAAATCTTCTATACATGAAGAATTTTTACCTCCTTTACAAACCTTTGACTGGAATTACGCCCCAAGTTGAGGCGCAATTATCGTGTATATTTGAAATTCCCTGGGGACATCAAAAACTATTGATTGATAAGTTTAGAGAAATCCCGCAAAAAGCGTTATTTTTCGTATATAAAACAATCGAACTGGGTTGGAGTAGAGCTATGCTACTTAACTTCATCAATTCAGATTTATATGAAAGACAAGGGAAAGCTGTAACAAATTTCAATTGTACACTACCACAGCAAACAAGCGAATTAGCTAAAGAATTGCTTAAAAATCCATATAATTTCGACTTTTTACAGCTAACGACAAACTTCAAGGAGAAAGAATTGAAAGACGCCCTTATAGGCAATATTACAAAATTTTTGATCGAATTAGGTTCGGGATTTGCATACATGGGACGTGAATATCGTTTACAGGTTAACACAAAAGAGCAATTTATGGATTTGCTTTTTTACAATACCCGTTTGCATTGTTACGTGGTAATAGAAGTTAAGATAACCGAATTTGAGCCATCCTACCTGGGACAGCTCAGTGCTTATGTCTCTTTTACTAACCACATTCTCAAAAGTGACACCGATAATCCTACCATTGGTCTGTTAATATGTAAAAATAAGGATAACGTATTTGCTCAATATTCTCTTGAAGGATATAACCAACCACTTGGTATATCTGAATTTAAAGGAATTAACCTTTTTCCAAAAGATTTTGAAAGCTCTCTGCCTTCGATAGAAGAAATCGAAAACGAATTAAAAAAAATATAATAGAATCAAACTAATAAAAAACACAATGGAAAAGATTAAAGGCTTAATTGATGCACCTTTCACACCGTTCTACGAAAACGGGGAAGTAAATTACGAACCGATAGAAGCGTATGCCGGGCTTCTGGTCAAAAACGGTTTAAAGGGAGTGTTTATCAACGGATCTTCGGGAGAAGGCTATATGCTGACCGACGAGGAACGCATGAAACTGGCTGAAAGATGGGTAGAAGTGGCTCCTGCCGGATTCAAAGTCATTGTACATGTGGGTAGCACGTGTGTAAAATCGAGCCATAAGCTGGCTGCACATGCCGCAGAGATCGGAGCCTGGGGAATCGGGGCGATGGCCTCTCCTTTCCCGAAAGTGAACCGGATAGAAGAATTAGTGAAATATTGCGAAGAAATCGCAAGCGGCGCGCCGGAACTTCCTTTCTATTACTATCATATCCCGGCTTTCAACGGCGCTTTCCTGCCGATGGTCGAACTGCTGAAAGCGGTGGACGGGCGCATCCCGAACTTCGCCGGCATCAAATATACGTATGAAAGCCTTTACGAATATAACCAGTGCCGCTTGTACAAAGACGGCAAATTCGATATGCTTCACGGCCAGGACGAAACAATCCTTCCGTGCCTGGCAATGGGCGGCGCACAAGGCGGCATCGGCGGGACAACCAATTACAACGGTAAAGAGCTGACCGGAATACTCGAAGCCTGGGCTGCCGGAGACCTCGAAACGGCCCGCGAACGCCAGAACTTCTCACAGGAAGTCATCAACGTAATCTGCCATTACCGCGGTAATATCGTGGGCGGAAAACGGATCATGAAACTGATCGGGCTCGACCTGGGTAAAAACCGGACGCCGTTCCAGAATATGACGGATGCGGAAGAGACCGCCATGAAAGCGGAACTGGAAGCCATTCATTTTTTCGACAGATGCAACAAGTTTTAAAAACATAAACGCCATGAACGACATTACAAAACCGTCCGAATACCTCGGATATTGGGGCGAAAAATACAAAAACGATTTACTGACCGACATTCTGCCTTTCTGGCTGAAATACGGTATCGATCATGAGAACGGAGGCTACTTCACCTGTCTGGACCGGGACGGTTCGCTGTTAGACACGAACAAATCGGTCTGGTTCCAGGGACGGTTCGCCTTTATCCTCGCTTATGCTTATAACAACCTTGAAAAACGGGCCGAATGGCTGGAAGCCTGCAAGAACGGAATCGACTTTATCGAGACATATTGTTTCGATACGGACGGCCGTATGTTTTACGAGGTGACTAAAACAGGAACTCCCGTACGGAAACGCCGATATGTATTTTCTGAAACGTTTGCCGCAATCGCCATGGCTCAGTATTCGATCGCTTCGGGCGACAAGAGCTATGCGGAAAAGGCGGTCAAGCTGTTCAACCAAATCCTCTATTACAAAAACACACCGGGGGCATTAGAGCCCAAATTCAGAGAAGGATTCGTTGCAAAAGGACATTCCTTTTGCATGATCCTGATCGACACCGCCGCCCGCATCCGGGAGGCGATAGACGATCCTGTGCTGACACGCCAAATCGACGAGTCGATAGCCGAACTGCATCGTGACTTCATGAAGCCGGAGTTTAAAGCCGTGCTGGAAACGGTCGGACCGGACGGCGAATTTATCGATTCGATTCCGGGCCGCACCATCAATCCGGGCCATTCCATCGAGACGGCCTGGTTCATCCTCGAAGAGGCCAAGCACCGGAACTGGGACCCGCAGCTGAAGCAGATGGGACTCACAATCTTAGACTGGTCCTGGGAATGGGGCTGGGACAAAACACACGGCGGAATCAGCTATTTCAGGGACTGCAAGAACCGTCCGCAGCAGGAATACTGGCACGACATGAAGTTCTGGTGGCCGCAATGCGAGGCTATTATCGCCACGCTCTATGCTTACGAAGCCACAGGCGATCCCAAATACTTGGAAATGCACAAACTGATAAACGAATACACGTATGCCCGTTTCCCGGATAAAGAGTACGGCGAATGGTTCGGCTATTTCCACTACGACGGGACACTCTCGCAACCGGCAAAAGGGAATATGTACAAAGGTCCGTTCCACATTCCCCGGATGCTTTTGAAATGTAATCTTTTATGTGAGGAAATTCTTTCAGGGCTATGATAAACAACAAGAAATACTATCCCTGGATCGTTGTCGCCCTGCTTTGGGGTGTGGCTTTGTTAAACTACATGGACAGACAGATGCTTTCGACCATGAAGTCTGCCATGATGATCGATATTACCGAACTGGAATCTGCCACGAACTTCGGGCGCCTGATGGCGGTGTTCTTATGGATATACGGCCTGATGAGCCCGGTTGCCGGCATGATCGCCGACCGGATCAACCGGAAATGGCTGATCGTGGGCAGTCTCTTCGTCTGGTCGTTCGTAACGCTGATGATGGGATATTCGACCGATTTCGGCCAGATCTATACTCTCCGTGCCATTATGGGAGTCAGCGAGGCCTTGTACATCCCTGCCGGACTTTCGCTGATCACCGATTACCACCAGGAGAAAACGCGGTCATTAGCCGTCGGAATCCATATGACCGGGCTCTACACCGGACAGGCATTGGGTGGTTTCGGGGCCACCATCGCGGGGGCATACAGCTGGGAAACGACTTTCCACTGGTTCGGGATAATCGGGATTGCTTACAGTCTCGTCCTGATCCTTTTCCTGAAAGAGAAAAAAGACCATACGGTCGCCAAACTGGATTCGGAACCCGGACCGAAAGAGAGTCCGGTGAAAGCGGCGATAAAGGGAATGGGAATGCTGTTCGTCAATATTTCATTCTGGATCATCCTGCTCTATTTCGCCACTTCGAGCTTGCCGGGCTGGGCGACTAAGAACTGGTTGCCGACTTTGTTCTCGGAGAATTTGTCGATCGATATGTCGGAGGCCGGACCCTTGTCTACCTTCACGATCGCGATCTCTTCCTTTATCGGGGTGATTGCAGGCGGTATCTTGTCCGACAAATGGATTCAGCGGAATGTACGGGGACGCATTTACACCGGTTCCATCGGGCTTGCCCTGACCATCCCGGCACTGCTGCTGTTAGGGTTCGGCAACAGTTTCGCCATGATTGTCGGCGGCGGGCTTTGTTTCGGTATCGGTTTCGGTATCTTTGATGCCAACAATATGCCGATCCTCTGCCAGTTCGTATCGCCACGCTACCGGGCAACCGCCTACGGCATCATGAATATGACCGGGGTCTTTGCCGGAGCGATCATCACCAAACTGTTGGGCGAATCGACGGATGCCGGTAACTTAGGACATGATTTCGCGATGATGGCCGGCTTGGTATTCGTCGCCTTAGTGGTGGAAGTCATCTTCTTACGCCCGAAAACGGTCAACATGACCGATAAGTAAATTCTATTTTATAAACAACCTATCAACAAAAAACATCATGAGAAAAATCTTTCTTTACTTCAGCCTCCTTCTCTTCATGCAAACTGCCTTTGCCGCCGACAGCTTGTTTGTCAGAAAGCCGCAGATCCCGATACTGATCGACCGGACAGACAATATCTTAGTGGAAATGCGTATACAGGCACACAAAGGGGATGTACTCAACAAACTGTCCCTGCAATTCAAAGAGGGGATCAACCTAAACGACATAAAGGCTTTACGCTTTTTCTATAGCGGAACGGAAGCGACTTCCCGGCAGGGAAAGCACTACCGCCCGGTTTCCTATATTTCCAGCCATGCGGAAGGCAAGACAAAGGCAGCCAATCCCTCCTACTCCGTTAAACAGAGCGAAGTGACGGATATCACCAATGTCGTGACCTTCACCAGTAACCAGCCGATGGTGGAAGGAGTCAACTATTACTGGGTCAGCATCGAGATGAAGCCGGAGGCTTCCCTGTTGACCACCTTTACCGTTCAGATGCCGGTGGCGGAGATCAACAATATGCCGGCGACAATCGTGTGGGACGGCAAATCGGATGTGCGCCGTATGGGAATCGGTGTCCGCCATGCCGGTGACGACGGGGTTTCGGCTTTCCGTATTCCGGGGCTGGTAACGACCAATAACGGAACACTCTTGGGTGTGTACGATATCCGCTATAACAGCAGCGTGGACCTGCAGGAAATGGTCGATATAGGGGTAAGCCGCAGCACTGACAAAGGGCAGACCTGGGAACCGATGCGCGTTGCGATGACGTTCGGCGAAACGGGCGGCCTGCCTCACTCACAGAATGGCGTGGGCGATCCGTCTATATTAGTGGACGAAAAGACAAATACGATCTGGATCGTTGCCGCCTGGACGCACGGCATGGGGAACGGGCGTGCCTGGTGGAATTCCATGCCGGGCATGTCGGCCGACAGTACCGCCCAGTTGATGCTTGTCAAAAGCGAAGACGACGGCAAGACCTGGAGCCAGCCGATCAATATCACTCCGCAAGTGAAAGATCCTTCCTGGTACTTCCTGTTGCAGGGACCGGGCCGGGGGATCACGATGAAAGACGGGACACTGGTTTTCCCGATCCAGTTCATCGATTCCACCCGCGTACCGAACGCCGGTATCATGTACAGCAAAGACCGGGGAACCACCTGGCATCTGCATAACCTGGCACGCACCAACACGACCGAGGCGCAGGTTGCCGAAGTCGAACCGGGCGTCCTGATGTTGAACATGCGTGACAACCGGGGCGGAAGCCGTGCCGTAGCCACCACCCGCGACCTGGGCAAGACCTGGTACGAACATCCGTCTAACCGCAGTGCCCTGCAAGAACCGGTCTGTATGGCAAGCCTCATCCACGTGGATGCCAAAGACAACATCACCGGAAAAGACCTGCTGATCTTCTCCAACCCGAACACGACGAAGGGACGTAACCATATCACCATCAAGGTAAGTACGGACGGTGGCATGACCTGGCCGCTCTCCAACCAGGTAACATTGGATGAAGACGAAGGCTGGGGCTATTCCTGCCTGTCCATGATCGACAAGGAAACAGTCGGTATCTTCTACGAATCGAGCGTCGCTCATATGACTTTCCAGGCTGTCAAACTGACCGACCTGGTGAAGTAGTCCCACATGAAACGCATACTGTTCATATTAGTAAGTTTATATGCAGGGGCATTGGCTGTGCAAGCAGCCGGTACCCCTCATTTGCTTCCCTGGCCGCAAAAAGTTGTCTGGAGCGGGGAAAAGGCTGTGGACGGCCTGGTCTATTCACCTGATAAGAAACGATAAGCAAATGAAAAAGATTCTGCTCTGTTTATTCATCGTATTGAGTGCCACGATTGATGCGCAAAAGATCAAGGTGGCCTGTGTAGGGAACAGTGTAACGTACGGCCACGGAATCGAAGACCGCGAAAAAAACAGTTATCCCGCCCAACTCCAACGGATGCTGGGTGACGGATATGAGGTCGTCAACTTCGGAAAAAGCGGAGCGACACTATTACGAAAAGGACACCGTCCTTACAACGAACAAGAAGAATGCAAGGCGGCTCTCGACTTTGCCGCCGACCGGGTCGTCATCCATCTCGGGCTGAACGACACCGACCCGCGTGACTGGCCGAATTACCGGGATGACTTCACAAAGGATTATCTGGCCCTGATCGATGCTTTCAGGCAAGCAAACCCGAAGTGTGAAATCTGGATCTGCCGCCTGACGCCGATCTCCCATCGGCACACGCGCTTCAAATCGGGCACACGCGACTGGTACTGGCAGATACAACAAAACATCGAAGAGATCGCAACACTCGCCAATACCGGGCTGATCGACCTGCAAGCAGGACTCTACGACCGTCCCGACCTCTTGCCGGACGCCTTGCATCCCACAGCTGAAGGAGCCGGAATCATCGCACGGACTGTCTGCCAGGCATTGACCGGAGATTACGGAGGCCTGCAAATGCCCGTGACCTATTCGGATAATATGGTACTCCAACGAGAAAAACCGCTCAGGATAGCCGGGATTGCCAATGCCGGTGAGAAGGTGACGGTTGGCATCGCCGGTCAAAAGGGCGAAACAATAACGGGATCAAATGGGAAATGGTCGGTTATCCTGCCGCCGATGGAGGCAGGAGGGCCGTACACGCTAAGCATCTCGGCCGCATCCGGAAAACTGGATTATACGAATGTCCTGATCGGCGAAGTATGGCTTTGCTCCGGCCAGTCGAACATGGCGTTCCAGGTAAGCAGTGCCGTCGACAGCCAGCGGAAAGCTTTTCTGGAATTTGCTGCCGGAAAGCCGCAAATCCGTCTTTTCGATATGAAGCCCCGGTGGGCGACAAATGCGGTGGAATGGGATATCTCGACATTGGATTCTCTCAACAGGCTCCAATATTACCGAAATACCGAATGGAAGGAATGCAACGAAGAGACGGCAAATCGTTTCTCGGCTGTCGCCTTTGCGTTCGGGCAGATGTTGTCAGACAGCTTGCAGGTTCCGATCGGGCTTATCCTGAACGCCATAGGCGGATCACCGGCGGAAGCCTGGGTGGATCGCAAGACGCTGGAATTCGAATTGCCGGATATTCTTTACGACTGGAAACAGAATGATTTTATCCAGAATTGGGCACGGGAACGCGCCGCCCTCAACATCCGGAAATCAGCGAACAAACAACAACGGCATCCCTACGAGCCTTGCTATTTATACGAGTCCGGCATCCGCCCGCTTGAAAAATTCCCGATACGGGGCATCATCTGGTATCAGGGTGAATCGAATGCACACAATGTGGAAGCGCACGAGAAGTTGTTCCATCTTCTGACAAAAAACTGGCGGGAGAACTGGTCGGAAGAGTTGCCTTTCTATTACGTACAACTATCCAGCATCGACCGTCCCAGCTGGCCCTGGTTCCGGGACAGCCAACGCAGGATGCTGCAATCGATTCCGAACAGCGGCATGGCGGTCAGCAGCGATCACGGCGATTCCTTGGATGTCCACCCGCGCCACAAACGCGAAGTAGGGGAACGCCTTGCCCACTGGGCGCTCAACAAGACGTACGGGCACGACGTTCTTCCTTCCGGCCCGCTCTATCGCTCGGTCACATTCAAGGACAGCGCTGCTTACGTCACATTCGATTACGGGAAAGGGATGCATAGCTCCGACGGCGGCAAACTGCGCACTTTCGAGATTGCCGGGCACGATGGTCTGTTTGTCCCTGCAGAGGCACAAATCATAGACGAAAAGACAATAAAAGTATGGAGCGACCGGATCCGCAATCCGAAGTTCGTCCGTTACGGATGGCAACCTTTCACCCGTGCCAATTTAGTAAACGAGGCTGAACTTCCGGCTTCGACATTCCGTTCGGAAGCCGCCCGGATCAGCTGGTTCCGGCTGCCCGACCTGCCCGGCAGCCAAAAGGGCCCGGCATTAGGGGTCTCTGCTCCGTTCACGGGTATCAGTGACGGTGAGTTATTGGTTGCCGGAGGGTGTAACTTCCCCGGTAAACCGGCGGCGGAAGGAGGTACAAAACAATATTACAGCGATATATATGCATTCAGCATGACCGCCCAATCTCCCGCCGGATGGAGAAAGATCGGCAAACTGCCGCTGCCGCTTGCTTACGGGGCGTCGGTCACAACACCCGAAGGCCTTGTTTGGATTGGGGGAAATAACCGGGAAGGAGCCTCCAAACAAGTCTTTCTGGCAAATTGGGACAGGGAAAAACAGAAATTGCATATCTCCGAACTGCCGCCACTCCCCATGCCGATGGATAACCTCTCAGCCACCTATGCCGACGGTTATCTGTATGTCGCCGGCGGGAATAAGCAGCCGGACTGTTCAAACTCGCTCTTTTCGTTACAGCTAACACCGTCGCCTCAAAAGGTATGGGTGCGGCTTCCTGATTTTCCGGGGCCTGCCCGGGTACAGCCCGTCCTGACAGCCCAACAATCCGGGGATGGCGTACGTCTTTATCTGGCAGGCGGTTTCCAGCCTGCATCCGCCCTTCAGGAAGCTATTGTCTGCACAGACATACTTTCGTATCATCCGAAGACAAAGCAGTGGAGAAACGAAGGCTTTTTGCCTTTGTTAGCAGACGGTTCCCTCCGTACCGTTACGGGAGGCTGTGCCGTCTCATCGTGCGATAGCTCCATCTTACTGGCAGGAGGCGTGAACTACGACCGTTTCCGTGACGCTCTTAACCGCCCGTTACTAATAGAACAAGCAACGAACACGGGCAACAGTTCGTTGCGGGATTCGCTGCAAAAAGAGGCCCGGAACTATCTCTTACATCCTGCCGACTGGTATAAGTTCAATACCTCCCTGCTACTATACAATACTTTCACAAAACGCTGGACCAACCTCGGAGACTACGAAGAAGCGGCACGTGCCGGAGCCGGCGTTGCGAACTTTGGAAACACGGTAATCCTAATCAACGGAGAGCTAAAACCGGGCATCCGCACACCGGAAGTCAGTGCTTTCGAACTTATGCTCTATCCCTGATTCACACCAAAGCGAATTTACGGATATTCGCATCCCAAACCGGTTCCGTATAAATCAGTTCGACCGCTTCGGCCGGAGTTGAGGCGACCGCCCAAAGCCCGGCATGCTGCGGGCGCATGAAATGTTCGTCGACGGCTCTTTGGAACATCTCCAAAAGGGGATCGAAGTAACCGTTTATATTCAGAATAACAATCGGGTTGAAATACAAGCCTAACTGCTTCCAGGTGATAACTTCCAACAGCTCTTCAAGAGTTCCGCATCCGCCCGGAAGGGCAATCACGGCATCCGAGAGGTCAGCCATCCGTTGTTTGCGTTCGTGCATACTATCGACTTCGACCAGATCGGTAAGCCCCTTATGACACCAATCCTGTTCCACCATAAAACGGGGGATTACACCCGTAACCGTTCCACCGACAGCCAGTGCGCCATCCGACACGGCGCACATCAGGCCGGTATTGCCGGCTCCGTTTACCACCCGCAGGTTCCGCTCACCTAACAAACGCCCCAATTCGGTTGCCGCCTCATAAAAAACAGGGGCGGCTTGCGTGCTGGAAGCGCAATATACACAAACAGAAGCGATCTTATTTCTTTCTTTTTCCATTAATATTTATTATCAACCCAATAGTTAATATATATGTATAAAAAGATAACGTTGACAGGTCCGTCACTGAACGAGGTTCAGTCCGTCACCCGATAATGGCCGTTAATTTTCCTTTATTTATATCATACCCGAACAAAGCAAAATCACCCAGGCAAGGATCATCCGGGAAGATATGCGACAGGGCCTCGGTTATCTCGAGCGCCGTTTTCAGGGTGGCGCTCCGTTGCCTTGTCAAGCCCAGTTCTAACGAGAGCTGGTGGACATGCGTATCCAGCGGGATAATCAGCTGACGAGGATGAAAGGCAGTCTTCCAAATCCCGAAATCGACGATTCCATCGGTCCGGATCATCCAGCGAAGGAACATAGCCAAGCGTTTACAGGCAGAAGCGCCACTCATCACCGGAATACCGTTTATGCCAGAAAAGACGTCCTGTAGCTTGAGGACCGGATTCGGGTAGGGGCTTGCCGCCAGTGCATCTTCCAGTGAATCATACTGCTCATAGATCTCTTTCAGCCGGTCACAAAGGGCACGCAGGTCCGAATGCGTATAAAAGCGGTAAAACGTATCGCGCTTGCCGGCCGGAACGTCCGAAGCCAGTTCCCGGTACCGCCCGGACGAAATCCACTCGTAAGGGCTTCCGCCCATCCGGCTGTGCAACCAGTCCGCCTTCCGAAGGATCACTTCGCGACGCCCGTAGGAGATCCAGGAAGTGATGAAACCGGATATTTCGATATCCCGTTTCTCCGTAAACCGATGGGGGAACTGAACCGGATCATCGGGGATAAAAGATTTCACATTATAGGTTCCGGCCCATTCCTTCAATTGCGCTTTCAGTTGTTTGTCCATCCGTTATTTCTTCTTTAGGAAATACTGCCGCCGGTCTTCGGGATAATGCTCGATGGCATATCGGAGAGCCGTACGCGGAAGTTGTGTCGCATACCGTTCCAGAAAGCCGGTAAGGGTATCCCGATCCCTTTTGCCCACTTCGCGAAGCATCCAACCGACAGCTTTATGCATCAGGTCATGTTTATGCGTCATCAACCGTTCGGCCAGCGCCAGCGTATCGGTAAAATCCGAACGGCGGATAAAGGCCCAGGTACAGACGATCGAGATCCGCTGTTCCCAAAGGTTATCGCTTTCTGCCAGCTCATACAGAATGGAACGGTCCCGGTCGACTAAATATTCACCGACGATATCCCGGCAGGAGAGATCGACCAAATCCCAATTATTGCAACGGCGGGTATTTTTCAAATAGAAACGATACATCTTTTCCCGTTCTTCAACCGTAGTCTTTTTATCCTGGAAACGGTAGACCAACACTAACAGAGCGCAGAGACGGGCCTCATGCCAGGGGCTATCCAGGAGGCGCTGCAATTCATCGAGGGGCATCGCCTTGTTTGCCTTGGCTATGCTGCGGGTTAGCGGGACGACTACGCCTAAAAAGCGGTCGCCTTCGCCATATTGTCCCGGTCCGGTCTTGAAAAACCGGCTCAGGTGGACAGCTTTTTCGGGTGAACCGACCGATTGCAGTTCACTCAGCACAAACTCCGCCGTCATGGGCGCAACACCCGTGACACAGGACGGTCGCCTTCTAAGAATCCGATTACATTGTTGCAAACCGTACGCGCCATAATAATGCGTGTTTCCAGTGTCTGCGTTCCGATATGGGGGGTGAGTACGACATTTTCCATTTCCAGCAGTTCCGGCAACGGGTAATCACCGAATTCGAATACATCTAAGCCGGCTCCGTGGATCGTCCCGTCTTTCAATGCCTGCACCAAGGCCTTTTCATCGACCAGCGGGCCGCGGCCGGTGTTGATCAGGACGGCAGTCGGCTTCATCTGCTTCAGTTCGGCTTCACCGATGAGATGAAAGGTTTCAGGAGTATAAGGGGCATTCAAGGAAACGAAATCGGATTGGGAGAGGAGCTCCTCTTTGGAAACGTATGTGACATTCAGCTTTGTCTCTTCTTCGACATACAGCTGGCGGCGGTTGTGATAGAGGACTTCCATACCGCAGGCATTCGCCCGTTTGGCAAGTGCTTTCCCGATACGTCCCATACCGATAATACCTAACGTTTTTCCGGTTACGTTGACACCTAAATTCTCCAGTACGCCAACCTTCATCCCGAGGCCTTCCTTGCGCAGCTTACGGTCGCATTCGGTAATGCGGCGTGCCACATCAAGCATCAGCCCGAGTGCGAGATTAGCGGTAGGGGCTGTTACGGGGTCGGGGGTATTGGCGACCGTGATTCCTTTTTCGAGGCAGTAAGCGACATCGATATTGTTGTAACCGACGGCATAGTTCGCCACCATTTTCAGGTTGGGGGCACGGTCGATCAATTCCCTGTTTACCGGGAAATCGAACATCGAACACAACACATCGTACTCCGGTATCATCTCTAAAACTTCTTCATACGTGAAATCTCTTCCTTCGGGAAAAGTAACTTCGTACTTGCTTTCCAGCTCGGTAAAACCTTCGCGGAACATATCGTAAGTGACTAATATCTTTGCCATAGTTTTCCTTTTTTACGTGCAAAAATATAAAATAAAACAATGCCTGAAAATCTGGAACAAGGTATGTTTTCCTCTAAAACATCGTAAAAATGCAAAACATAGGGTATGTTTACCTCTAAAACAACGTAAAAATGCAAAACATAGGGTATGTTTACCTCTAAAACAACGTAAAAACACGAGGCATAGGGTATGTATGCATCCAAAACAATGTAAAAACGTGAAACACATGATATGTATGTCTCTAAAACAATGTAAAAACGCGAAACACAGGGAATGTATGCCTCTAAAACATCGTCAGGAAGCCAGACATAGGCTGGTACCGGCGTTCATTTCTTTTCATGGTCGCGAATAAACCGGACAGCTAAGGGGAAAGCAGCGGCACACATGCTACCATGATCGAAACCACCTAACTCATAAAGGGTCACATCGGGATGGCCGAGCAGTTTGAAGAGACGGTAGAAATAGGCGGCTTCTTCATAACGGCCGTACATTTCTTTTTCACGGTCGCCGGAGAGGATCAGGATAGGGGCGCAATCTTTCCGGACGTGATATAAGGGCGCCGTTTCATCGATTGTCGGCTGCAAAGGTTTAATGCCTTGCCGGTTACGGGTTTCGAAATGGGTGATTACCTGGCCGCTGAAAGGGATGATCCCGGCGAGTTTATCGGCATCTTTTCCGTAACGGGCCAACTGTTTCTTATCCAGTCCGACCATATCGACCAGATAGCCGCCGGCGGAATGCCCGGCAACATAAATAGAGGAGGTGTCGCCTCCGTATTTTCCGATATTATCGAACACCCAGGCAACGGCGGCAGCGGCATCGTCCACGATCTCCATTGTTTTCACATGCGGCGACAAGCGGTATTCGACGCCTACGACTACTAAGTTATCCGTCAGCAGCTGCGAAGGTACTTCACGGCTACCGCCGGTCAATCCGCCGCCATGAAACCAGACAACGACAGGCACATTTCGTACTCCCGGCTGGTAAGCAATATCCAGGCGGCACATCTTGGAGGTGTATTCATCTCCTGCATTTTCACGATACGGGACATTACGCTCATAGGTATAACCGGCAGCAAAAGCCGCCACGGAAACGAGGATGAGCAAGAAGGTTAACCAGATTTTATGCATCATATTTTGTTCTAAATTTGAATTGATTAAACACATAGATTCATGTTCCAAAAGTAACCAGCTTTTTCCAACAAAACAAACAATCTCCCATTTCCCGCCTTCTTTTTCCTGCTGAACCCGATTATTTCCTATTTTTGTAATCTAATAACGAGTATCTTATTACCTGTCAACAACTACTATGGTTCTAAATTATATCTGGATTGCCTTCTTCCTGATTGCCTTCGTGGTGGCGCTTTGCAAATTAGTCATCGGCGGAGACACGGAAGTTTTTACCCATATCATCAACGCATCTTTTGCTTCGGCTAAGACGGGGTTCGAGATATCCCTCGGGCTGACGGGCGTCCTGGCCCTCTGGCTCGGCATCATGAAAATCGGGGAAAAAGGAGGTGTGATACAGGCTTTTGCACGGCTGACGGCCCCCGTGTTCAGCAAGCTCTTTCCGGGAATACCGAAAGACCATCCGGCAACGGGCTCCATCTTCATGTGCATTTCGGCCAACCTCTTAGGTCTGGACAATGCGGCCACACCGATGGGACTGAAAGCCATGAAAGAGTTGCAGGAACTGAACACGCAGAAGGATTCCGCCAGCGATCCGATGATCATGTTCCTTTGCATCAACGCTTCGGGGCTGACGTTGATTCCGGTTTCCATCATGACCTACCGGGCACAGATGGGAGCGGCAAACCCGGCGGATGTTTTCCTGCCCCTCATGCTCGCAACCTTCTCTTCCACCTTAGTCGCCATACTGGCGGTCTGTTTCAAGCAAAAAATAAACATCCTGCAACGGAACCTGCTGCTTTTCTTCGGTGGCCTGATCGCGTTCATCGGTGGTCTGGCATTGCTTTTCGGGATGATGAGCCAGCAGTCGGTCTCCCTCTACTCTACCCTGTTTGCCAACATTTTGCTATTCTCCATCATATGCGGATTTATCATCAGCGGCATCCGAAAGAAAATCAACGTCTACGACACCTTCATCGAAGGGGCGAAAGAGGGTTTCCGGACTGCCGTGACGATCATCCCCTACCTCATCGCCGTATTGGTCGCCATTGCTGTTTTCCGTGCCTCCGGAGCGATGGATTTCCTGATCGACGGCATTCGTATGGGAGTTGCGGCAGCAGGATTAGACACGCAGTTTGTGGAAGGTTTGCCTACCATGCTGATGAAACCGCTTAGCGGCAGCGGGGCGCGTGGCATGATGCTGGATGCGATGAACACCTACGGAGCGGACTCGTTCATCGGCCGCCTCTGCTCCATCGTGCAGGGATCGAGCGATACGACTTTCTACGTCGTCGCCCTCTATTACGGCAGTGTCGGTATACGCAACACCTACTATACGATCCCCTGCTCGCTGTTGGCTGATCTGGCCGGGGCGGTGGCGGCGGTCGCTATGACATATTTGTTTTTCACCTAAAAATAATTTGTATCTTCGTCCTATCTAACATAGCAATTTACAAACAGTAAAAACGACAGGAAATGTATGGCGAATCCATCTTTCACCTACTATCAAAATGATACTGCCATCCCATGTAAATCGGATTAGTAGTGCATATATTTGGAATTAGTATAGCGGGTAATATTTTTTAACATATCATTCGGTAAGATAAAACACAAAAAGAATAGCAATATGGCAATAGCATTTTATGCGGAAGACATCAAGCTTCCGGCAATCAAAAAGAGAGCGGTCGGCAATTGGATAAAAGAGGTTGCCGCTACATACGGGAAGAAAGTCGGTGATATCAGTTATATCTTCTGCTCCGATGAAAAGATACTGGAAGTAAACCGCCAGTACCTTCAGCATGATTATTATACGGATATCATCACGTTCGACTATACCGGCGGCAACAAGATCTCCGGCGACCTTTTTATCAGCCTCGACACGGTAAAGAGCAACTCCGAAACATTCAACACCTCCTACAATGAGGAGCTCCACCGTACCATCATCCACGGTATCCTCCACCTCTGCGGCATCAACGACAAAGGCCCCGGAGAACGCGAGATTATGGAGGCCAACGAAAACAAAGCACTGGCGATATTGCCGGAGGAATGCCGGGAAATTTAGATTCCCCGGATTATTCCACAATCGCCAACACCGGAATTCTTTATTACTTTTGACGCACTATCTTCTGAAAGGCGACAGAAAAGGGTTCCCGAAGCCCATAAAAGTTTTACTGCATGAAACTCCGAGTTCCACCGGTGAAACTTTCCGGAACGGCTATGGATAAAAACCGAACGGCGGTTATACTAAAACCTTCTTCCCTACCGTTTATTCAAATATAGACATCATGCATATTATTATGAATACATCAATTGCAATAAATTATCTCAAAAAGTTCTTTCATTCTCTTCCGGAAGTTTGGTATATCATGCTTTTTGCAATATTAGCGCATAGCAATATCCACATCCTGTTTAATGGAGGTAACTGGCATTCAGGAAATACGTTCACGACCTTGTTCTGTGTGGCAATTATCGCTTTACTGATCATACAGCTTCTAAAAAGAAATGTCTGGAGCCGCTTCCTGTTAGGGATGCTGTTTACTTTCGGTTCATTATTCATGTTTTTTGCATTGCTATCCGAATATTCGGAATTTCCACTCGGGACGGAAGCCAGTGCACTCCAACTGCTCGTTGCCGGCTCTCTATTTATAGGAATTTCTTTTTTGCTGGGGGGCAAAATGCTGCTGAACGGGTTGCATAATATGTATGCCTGAAAAAGCTTGTACATGCTCCGGTGAAAACAGAGATTGCCGGAGAAATGCTCCCAAAACCGATTACTCGCTATCACTACCACAAATACTCATACCGAACGACCATCTGCTCATTTGCCGGATAAACCCCGGTATTATCACATAGATTTGAATTTATAACTCTATTATCAACTCAATCCTGGAAACAGACAAACAAGGGATTGGCAACAATAATAAATTATCGGGTATGAAAAGCACAACTATTTTCTTTCTATTTATTCTGTTAATAACGACAGGTTGTAAGAGACGGAATCAAACGGCAGATGACTTGATCACGGTAGATGTCACAAAAAATTCTTTTCCCAAAAAGGAATTGATCCTTCAAGACTTTATGGATGTGGAGTATATTCCGCTGGAAACAAACGAAGAGTTTATCAACCAAGGGTGTGTGGATGCTATAGGCGAAAAATACATAATCGTAACAAACTATAGAGATGACGGTGATATTTTTGTGTACGATCGGAGCGGGAAAGCCATCCGGAAGATAAATCGTAAAGGACAAGGGGGAGAAGAATATATTTCGTGTAGAAGTGTTATATTGGATGAAGAAAACAATGAAATGTTTATAAACGATTTTTGGGCAAGAAAAATAAAAGTTTATGACTTGGAGGGAAATTTTAAGCGAAGTATTAAGCAGAAGCAAGATGGTGATACCCGGTTTTATTTGGATATATTCAATTACGATAAAGAGAATCTGATTTGTTACGATGAATTGAATGAAGAGATACCATTCTTGCTTGTATCGAAGCAAGATGGGAGTATAACCAAAGAGATTAAAACTCCATTTAAAGAGAAGAAACTATTGATTCAACTATTAAGACATGAAGGGGGAACTAGATCGGCCAGACCAGGAAATTATAGTAGAATAACTCCTTTTAAGGGTAGCTGGATTCTATTGGAACCTTCGTCAGATACAATTTATACGTTAATGCCCGATTATAGTTTGCGCCCGTTTATTGTACGAACACCACCTGTCCACACCATGAATCCGGAATCTTTCTTGATTTTAAAGTTGGTTTCCGATCGCTATTATTTTATGGAAAGTGTAAAGAATGTATATGATTTCAGCAAAGAAGAAGGTTTTCCGAGAACGTACTTTGTGTACGATACACAGGAAAAGGATTTCTTCAGGTATATCATATACAATGGAGATTATTCTTATAAAAAAGAATTCTATATGTCTATGCTGACCCCTATCAATTCCAAAGGGGAATTATGGGCGACTATAAATGCTTTCGAACTTTGCAGGGACTATGAAAAAGGGAAGTTGAAAGGCAAACTAAAAGAAGTAGCTGCGACATTGGGAGAAGATGACAATCGGGTGGTTATGTTGGTAAAACATAGAAACAGGAGCCTATAAAACACATCTTTATTGAGAGAGGGAGGTTCCAGATATAATCCTGCTCAGGATCGAAGCACATTAATTATTTTCAATACCGCTAATTTCAAGGGAGGCAAACTTTGTTTGACAATAGCAAATATAATTTCTTCATCGATATTAGCATATTCATGCGATATAATATTTCGAAGAGCTACAATCTTGCGCCAAGGTATTTCAGGATATCTTCCCATTATCAGACATAAATCCCATCTTTTAAAATATTTCTTTTTAATGCCGGGCGCAAAGAGTCGCGCAATCGAACCAGATCGACCTTGCATTTGCACAAAGATTCCAATAGCTCTTTCAAATCAAAAATGATGAAAGGTTCGACCTTTTCGAGTGAGACGAATAGATCGAGGTCACTATTCTCGGTCTGTTCTCCCCTGGCAACAGAACCGAATATTCCCAATTCTTTAATCCCGAATTGAGGACCAAATTCTTTCTTGAACTGGGATAGTATTTCTTTGTATTCTGCTACAGTTTTCATAATTCCATCCTTTCTACAAAGTTAGAAATAAAATCAACAATATGCAACAAGTTTTTATCCCTATACTCGTCCAAACCGGCCATTCGCTCATTTTGCCAACAATAAGCAGTCTTTATGGGATATATTTGAAGGGTAATTAAATTATTCATCTTATTTTTACAGGTATGAAAACAATACTCCTATTGCTCCTCGTTTTTCTGGTAAACAGCGGTTCGGCTGAAACGTTCGTTCCCTATACACCCGACTCGCTGAAAGAGGGCGACTGGATGGAAATCGAGTCCGTCCACTACTATCCCTACGTTGCTCCGGGCATCGAAGAAGAAGTCCCCTGGCGGGCGGAAAATATCCGAAGAATCATCTTCAAGGCGACCGTAACGGACATAGATGCCCGTACCCTCACCATCGATTATGCACTCAAGAATCTGTACGAATGTCGGAACGTTACCGGGAAACTCGGTTTCTACTATTTTGACAGCCGCTATCAGCAGGATTTTACGTTCGATCAGGAGATGGTCGGCAAACGGATCCTGCGCGTCACATACGATCGGGACAGCCGGAAAGCACATACTTCAGACAGGCAAGAAACTACCTTTTCTTACTCGAAAAACTATGTTCCTTTCGGAGTAAGACAGGCAAGGCTATCTGCCTATCCGGAAACAATTGTCCGGGATTCGTTACCCCTGGATAAACTGCTTACACCAGCGGCACAGGATATCCTGACCGGCTGGCACAAAGACGGAATGCCCCGGCTGGCACAAAACACGCGGGTCATCGACGCTTCGTTCGCACTTCCTCCGAATACGGAATTTACCTGTAGTTACGTTGATTTTGATCTGTCCAAAGATTCGACCGTCCATAAAAAGATATTCATCCCCTACCCGACAGAATACAAAGTGGGCGAACGGGTGACGCTCCTGCTTACTCCGGGGGACTCCATTACGCAAGACAAAGAATTATTTGCCACGACACATAAAAGACGCTATCAGGGACGGGGAAGCGAGCAAAACAATATTCAATACAGTTTTCGGCGATTCGCAGACATAAATGACCCTGAGATGCGTAGTTTGGATCCCATTACTCCTGACCAAATTAAAAAAGCATTTCAAACCCGGGATTCTCTTTTTCAAATTGCATTAGAGAAGGATTTCAAGAATTTGGATCCATACTGGCGAAAGGTATTCGAACGTTCGGAAAGATATTTTGAAGGGATGTCTGTCCTTCAGTTCTATATAGGAGCCACCGACAAAGAAGCCTGGCAAAACAGCGGTTTACTCGACTGGCAAGCTCCTTATTTCGCATCGGTCAATCCGCTTATCGACCATGCATACAGCTTGCAAAAGCCTGATGCCGCAACTTACTATTATTTCCTATACACATATTCAAACTATAAAAAACAAGAATTCAAATCCGACAACCTGTGCTTGAACAAGCAGGGAAAACTATCCCCACAGGAAGAATACATCATAAATAAACAACTCTTTTCGGGTTTTCCTAAATATATGGCAACGGGATCAACTCTACAACAGTTGATGCACACCAACACGCTATCCGAAATAGAAGGAGATTATAACGATTTTATCCGCTCCTGTCCGGATACCAGTCTGACAAATCTGCTAAAAAGAACATACGATAAACTATTACCCTTCGAAACTGGAAAAAATATCAGGGAAAGTGGCCTTATGATAGCCGATAGCTTGCATCTGGTGAAAGGAAGCGACCGGAAATACATCCTGCTGTTTTTATCAAGAGAACAAGGTCTTCCTGCGCCAAACCTTCAAAATGCACTTGATTTCAAAAAATGTCTTGAATCGGAAGGGCTTGTCTCCATCGTTCAACTCGAGTTATATTCAAAATTCCAATCTAACAATACCGAACGGGTAAAGCCCTTTAAAGCGATTTCCGATCTGCAAATAGAGGAATTAAGGCGTAAGGGACTCGGTGCAGTGACTATCCTGATGCGTGAAGACGGAACCATCCTCTATCGGCAATTTACGGGTTGGAGGTTTGATTCCAAACCCGCCTTAGTAATCATTCAAAACGACCTGAACCGGGAAGACGAATCTTTCAACGACTTTCTAAAAGGCTTCAAAGAAGGAGTCTTGGGTACGCTATTAGTCGCGGCAATCATCGGTATCGTTTACTATTTCCGGACCAAAGGGAAACAAAAGAAGGAACGGAACCGCCGCCGTATCCGTGAACTCGAGCTCCGCGCGATCCGTTCACAGATGAACCCGCATTTCATTTTTAATGCGCTCAGCTCGATCCAGAACCTGATCAATCGCTCGGCCAATCAGGAAGCAAACGAATATTTGATCGATTTCTCACGCCTGTTGCGGAAAGTCCTGGCGACTTCCGAAAAGAAGCTGGTTCCCCTCTCCGACGAGATCGAACAGCTGCAGCTCTACCTGAAGCTCGAACAGCTCCGTTTCCCCTTCTCCTACTCGCTGACAGTAGACAAAAATATCGAACCGGATGCGATCGAGATTCCGGGGATGCTGATACAACCTTTCGTCGAAAACGCCGTTAAACACGGAATCGCTCCGCGTGGTACGGGAGAAATCATAATTCGATTATCTTTGCAAAACCAGTTGTTGGTGATCGACATCATCGACGACGGCCCCGGAATGAAAGCAAATGCGGAAGGAGGTTTCGGTATCCGTGCCATCAGCAACGAGTTCGAAATACTGAAGGATTTGTACAACACGGAAATCGACATAACGATCGAAAACAGGCAGGAGAAAGAATCTGTTTCCGGTTGCCATGTCCGGCTATCCATTCCTTTATAAGACAAAATATGGACACAAAAATAACCGCAGCAATTGTAGATGACGAGCAGGGGAACCGGGAGAACCTGCTCCGCATGATCGGGCGCTATTGCCCGCAAATCAGGATATCGGCCATTTGCAGCTCCGTCACCGAAGCCCGTACCGTCCTGCCCGAAGCTAAACCGGATATCCTTTTTTTGGATATCCGGCTGGGTGACGATACCGGTTTCTCCCTCCTGAGAAGTCTTCCGGAGATTCCTTTCGAGGTGATCTTCGTCACCGCCTACGACAGCTATGCGATCCAGGCCATCCGCTTCAGTGCGCTCGACTATTTGTTGAAGCCGATCGACCCGGAAGAACTGACGCATGCCGTAGACAAAGCAGTCCAGGTCGTCCTCCGGAAACAGGAAAACAAACGGATGCAAAACCTCCTGCAGAACACACAGGCTTTGGACAAACAAAAGAAAATAGCCCTGTCGGTCGCCGATAAAATAGAATTTGTGGAGATCGGTTCCATCATCCGTTGCGAGTCGGAAAGCAACTACACGACCTTCCACCTGAAGTCGGGGGAAAAGCTGATCGTATCGAAAACACTCAAGGAGTTCGACGAATTATTGACGCCTTACAACTTCCTCCGCGTCCACCAATCCCACTTGGTCAACCTGGATGAAATCAAAAGTTTCATCAAAAGCGACGGGGGATATATACGTATGAAAGATGGAGCGTCGGTTAGCATTTCCCGCCAACGGCGGAATTATGTGATGGAAGTTTTAAGGCAATTATAAATTCAACTGCCGGAAGGTCATTCATTCTTTATATTTCAGGTCGAAACGGCCTTTCGTAACGCGTCCTCCTTCGAAAGTACCACTGAACACACCGTCAGACATACGGGATATATAGACCTTTCCATCTTCTATCTTTTGATTATCAAAAGATGCATCCTTATAAGGGAGTGTCTCCCCTTGTTTAGGATTGGCAATTGTAAAACGGAGATACGTGCCGAAATCGACTTGTGCCGAAACCGTCATGCCGGTACTGTCTTCCAGCACCATATATTCCGCATTGGGCAGGCCCCACCGGCCGCTTGCATACACCCAGCCATCTACCAGGCAACCGAATGTATTCGCCCCGGTCTCGGTCGCCTCGGGCATAATCGTCGGATCGATCGACTTATTCTCTTCACAGGCCATACAAAACAACAACAAACAGATAAATAATATATGTCTCATAATCGTATCTGATTAAAAATGTAAATTTATACCGAACAACAACGATAATTGGGAGAAGCAGCCCCCGCCACCATTCAACTCAGGAGATTCGACTTGCCATTTCTGACCGTGATATTTGACCGAATAGCTCTCGGAGGAGGTGACGATCCAATTCACTTTTGCAGAAATTCCCACAAGCGACGAGAGAAGATACTCGCCCCCTGCCGAGAGATTATATGCCAGCTTGTTCATAGACACATCCCGTGGCTTACCGTACACGATGCTTTTATCTTTATAATGCTGATATCCCAAACCGGTCGATAAGGACAGATTATATTTCTGCTTCACCATGAACAAGGCAATCTGAGGCGCAATATAGTGCATCAGGATCTTGTCGGAACTTTCATCATAAGCATTTTTGTACTGCCCACCCTGGTAGAGAAGTCCGGGAGCGAACTTAAACGAATTGAAGATATATTTATCCCCTAAAAAATAATAGCTGGCATCCCAGGTGACTCCATTCCGCAAATCACTACGATAGGAGCCGGAGTTGTTAGTGATCCCGATCATTCTCCCCAAATACCAGGAAGGCCCTGCATGAACGGAAAACACCGACTTCCCGGTCGATGCCTCCTGGGCCAAGGCAGACACAGCTTGTATCAGCAGTCCCAACAAAAGCACATATTTTTTCATAACATTTCTTTTAGAATTATAATAAGTAAGATGTTCATGGCTGTTAGAACGCTGCATGCCAGCCAATACCTTTTGCAGAACCTTAACGAAACAAAGCATAAGCAAAATATTCTTTGGGATGATAACTAAAAGGCCGAGTATGACTATCTTTGCAAAAGAAACAAAGACAATTAGGACAATGACTTTCAATTACGATGTGATCGTGGTAGGTGCCGGTCATGCAGGCTGTGAAGCCGCAGCGGCTGCCGCCAATATGGGTTCGAAGACTCTTCTCATTACAATGGACATGAACAAGATTGCGCAAATGAGTTGCAATCCGGCTGTCGGAGGCATAGCCAAAGGCCAGATTGTCCGTGAAATCGACGCATTAGGCGGTTATATGGGAATTGTGACGGACCGGACAGCCATCCAGTTCCGTATGCTGAACCAGAGTAAGGGACCGGCCATGTGGAGCCCGCGCTCCCAAAGCGACCGCGCCCGTTTCATCGAATGCTGGCGGGAAATATTAGAAAACCTTCCGAACCTGTATATCTGGCAGGATACCGTACGCGAACTATTGCTCGACGGAAATACCGTATGTGGCGTAAAGACGAATATGGGAGTCGAGTTCCATGCGAAAAGCGTAGTCCTGACAAACGGGACTTTCCTGAACGGGCTTATGCATATCGGGCGGACGCAAATCAGGGGCGGGCGTATAGCCGAACCGGCAGCAACCGGACTGACCGAACAATTGGTTTCGCTGGGTATCAAATCCGAACGGATGAAGACGGGAACGCCTGTGCGTATCGATGCACGCAGCGTACACTTCGATGAAATGGCGGAACAGCCCGGGGAAAACGACTTCCATAAGTTTTCATATATGGACACTTCGCACCGCGTTTTGAAACAGCTAAGCTGCTGGACGACCTTCACCAACGAGGCCTGCCATGCAATCCTGCGCGAAGGCCTCCCCGACTCCCCGTTATATAACGGACAGATCCGGAGTATCGGCCCGCGTTACTGTCCGAGCATCGAAACGAAAATCGTAACTTTTGCAGATAAACCCCAACACCAGCTCTTCTTAGAGCCGGAAGGCGAGACGACGCAGGAATACTACCTGAACGGCTTCTCCTCTTCCCTGCCTTTAGACATCCAGCTGCGTGCCCTGCAAGCGATTCCAGCATTCCGGGATATACAAATCTATCGGCCGGGATATGCCATTGAATATGATTTCTTCGATCCGACACAGTTGAATCATAATCTGGAAACAAAACAAATCCGCAACCTGTTCTTTGCAGGACAGATCAACGGGACAACCGGATATGAAGAAGCCGGCGGACAAGGGCTGATGGCGGGGATTAATGCACATATCAATTGTCACGGCGGGGAACCGTTCGTGTTGGGACGCGACGAAGCCTACATCGGTGTGCTGATCGACGATCTTGTAACGAAAGGCGTGGATGAACCCTACCGTATGTTTACCTCGCGGGCCGAATACCGTATTCTGCTCCGCCAGGATGATGCCGATATGCGCCTGACGGAAAAATCGTATAAACTCGGTTTGGCAAAGCAAGACCGCTATGATCTGCTGAGCGAGAAAAAAGCAAGCCGCGACGCGATCATTTCTTTCGCAGAAAACTACTCCATCAAACCGCAATATATAAACAGCGGGCTGGAAGCATTGGGCACTACCCCGCTTGCACACGGTTGCAAGCTGATCGAATTGGTTCCGCGCCCTCAAATCACGTTGGAGAATATAGCAGGATTAGTTCCCGCATTCCGGGCAGAGCTGGACAAGGTTCCTGCCTCGCGAAAAGAAGAAATTATCGAAGCGGCAGAAATCTTAATCAAATATAGCGGTTACATCCGCCGCGAGCAGATCATCGCCGACAAGATAAACCGCCTAGAGAATATCCACATCAAAGGTAAGTTCGACTACAATTCGATCCAGTCCTTATCGACGGAAGCCCGCCAAAAGCTGACACGGATAGACCCGGATACAATCGCCCAGGCAAGCCGTATTCCGGGTATTTCGCCAAGCGATATAAACATCCTCTTAGTGATGCTGGGGCGCTAAAGGCGGAATGTTCCACGTGAAACATTTACTTTAACAACAATGGCGTAAAAGACTGAATATAGGACAGAAACATTCATAAAACAAAATGAGCGCAACCGAGGAACATATAAAAAGCATCCTTTCCGTCATACCGGAATCACCAGGCTGCTACCAGTACTTTGACGAGAAGGGAACGATCATCTATGTAGGCAAAGCAAAGAACTTAAAGCGTCGCGTTTCCTCCTATTTCAACAAAGAGCACGACAGCAATAAGACGCGTGTCTTAGTGAAGCAGATACGCGACATCAAATACTTTGTCGTCGATACGGAAGAGGATGCACTTCTTTTAGAGAATAACCTGATCAAGCAATATCGTCCCCGGTATAATGTACTGCTGAAAGACGACAAGACCTATCCGTCTATCGTTGTCAAAAACGAATATTTCCCACGCGTATTCCAAACCCGGAACATCGTACGGGACGGTTCGCGCTATTACGGTCCCTACCCTTCCATCTACACCGCAAAAGTCATGTTGCAAATGCTGAAAGAGCTGTATCCGTTACGCACCTGCAAATACCCTCTTACCCCCGAATCCATCGCGGAAGGCCGATACCGAGTCTGCCTCGAATACCATATCAAGCGATGTAAAGGCCCTTGTGAAGGATTGCAGACACTGGAAGAATACCAGCAAAACATTTCCGAAATAAAAGAAATCCTCCGGGGAAATATTTCGCAAATAAGCAAACATCTGTATGAAGAGATGCAGAAGCTGGCCGGGGAATTGCGGTTCGAAGAAGCACAGAAGATCAAAGAAAAATACGAAGTCATCGAAAATTATCGTTCAAAATCGACGGTGGTTACTCCGATGCTCCATAATATAGATGTATTCTCGCTCGCCGAAAACGAGCATTCGGCTTATATCAATTATATGCATATCGGCAATGGTGCGATCGTGCAGGCTTATACTTTCGAATATAAAAAGCGTTTGGACGAATCGAAAGAAGACCTGCTCAGTTTAGGCATTATCGAAATGCGTAATCGATTTAAGAGTACGGCACGCGAAATCATCGTTCCTTTTCCGTTGGATATAGAACTGGAAAACGTCTCGATTACCGTTCCCCAGCGTGGGGATAAAAAGAAGTTGGTGGAACTATCCGAGATGAACGTAAAGCAGTATAAAGTCGACAAACTGAAACAGGCTGAAAAGCTGAATCCGGAACAACGCAGTACACGTCTTTTAAAAGAGATACAGGACACGCTTCATCTACCCAAATTACCGGCTCATATCGAATGTTTCGACAACTCGAACATACAAGGGAGCGACGCGGTGGCTGCGTGTGTCGTCTTCAAAATGGCGAAACCATCGAAGAAAGATTACCGGAAATATAACATCAAAACGGTTGTCGGCCCGGATGACTATGCCTCCATGAAAGAGGTCGTACGCCGTCGTTACCAGCGCGCCATAGAAGAAGAATCTCCCCTGCCCGATCTGATCATTACCGACGGTGGAAAGGGGCAGATGGAAGTCGTACGTGAAGTGATCCAGGACGAGCTTCACCTGGACATCCCGATTGCCGGACTGGCAAAAGACGGTAAACACCGGACATCGGAGCTCCTTTTCGGGTTCCCTCCCGAGACAATCGGTATGCCGATGCAAAGCTTCATGTTCAAATTCTTCACGCAAATACAGGACGAGGTGCACCGTTTCGCCATCGCTTTCCACAAAGACAAGCGGAGCAAGAGCCAGACCAAATCAGAATTAGATGCGATAAAAGGGATCGGTGAAAAGACAAAAGTATTACTTTTACGTCGTTTTAAGAGCGTAAAGCGAATACGTGAAGCCAGCTTCGACGAACTGAAAGAAGTAATCGGAGAAGCCAAAACAAAAGCATTATTAAATGGTTTAAACTAAAGATATGAGAACATTGATACAACGGGTACAACATGCCTCCGTGACCATAGACGGGCAAGTAAAATCTGAAATCGGGAAAGGCCTGCTCGTACTGGTCGGTATTGAAGACCGTGACACCCAGGAGGACATCGAATGGTTGTGCAAGAAGATTGCCAACCTCCGTATTTTCGACGATGAAAACGGCGTTATGAACCGCTCTGTGATCGAAACGGAAGGGGAAGTGATGGTGGTTAGCCAATTCACCCTGCACGCTTCCACAAAGAAGGGGAACCGCCCCTCCTACATCCATGCTTCCAAACCGGACATAGCGGTTCCGATGTACGAGGCTTTTTGTGCCGAGATGGGGCTGCAAATCGGAAAGGAAGTGCAGACCGGTACGTTCGGCGCCGATATGAAAGTGGAACTGGTAAACGACGGCCCCGTTACGATCTGGATCGATTCACAGAATAAAGAATAAAACGACATGGCAGAAATTACGCTTAAACAGGCACAGGAGCAGGTGGACAGCTGGATCAAGACGTATGGCGTCCGCTACTTCAACGAACTGACGAATATGACCATCCTGACCGAAGAGGTCGGCGAACTGGCCCGCATCATGGCCCGCACCTACGGCGAACAGTCCTTCAAAGAAAGCGACAAACACCGTGATTTGGGCGATGAAATGGCAGATGTTCTATGGGTCTTGCTCTGCCTCGCCAACCAGACGGGAGTCGATCTGACTGCTGCCTTCGAAAAGAACCTGCAGAAGAAAACCGACCGCGATAAAGAACGACATATAAACAATAAAAAGCTATAAGATTATGGTACACGAACACGATCATGAATGTGGATGCGGACATCACCACCACGATGAAGATACCGAGCATCTCCACACCAACAAATATCAGCAGGCATTCGCCAAATTTGAAGCAGCCGGCACAGCCGAAGAAGTCGCCGAACAGGTAAAGACACTGCTCGGGAAGTACGGAAACGACAACCTTACGCCCGATGTTTTGAAGCAAATACACGGTTTCATCGACCTGACTTCCCTCACCAGCATCGATACGAAAGAGAGTATCTGGAAACTGGTCGACAAGGTGAACGACTTCGAAGGGACCCGTCCCGACGTTCCCAACGTTGCCGCCATCTGTACCTATCCCCTATTCGTGGAGACGGTAAAAGAAGCACTCTCGGCACAGGATGTAAAGATCGCATCCGTAGCAGGCGGTTTCCCCTCCTCACAGACTTTTATGGAAATCAAGATTGCCGAAACGGCGATGGCTGTCATGCAGGGAGCCGATGAAATCGACGTTGTCATGAACTTAGGCTATTTCCTGGAAGAAAATTATGACGAGCTTACCGAAGAACTTCAAGAGATCAAAGAAAGCTGTCGTGAAGCCCGGCTGAAAGTCATCCTCGAAACAGGTGCGCTCCAGACTCCCGAAAGCATCCGGAATGCGGCCATCCTCGCGGTCTATTCGGGTGCGGATTTCATCAAGACATCAACCGGAAAAGGCTATCCCGGTGCAACTCCGGAAGCCGTTTATACGATGTGCCAGGTTCTGAAAAAGTACCATTCCATCACAGGAAAGCGTGTCGGTATCAAAGTTGCCGGTGGTGTCCGTACGGCAGAAGAGGCTGTCCGCTACTATACCATCGTCAAAGAAGTTTTGGGCAACGACTGGTTGAACAAAGACCTGTTCCGCATCGGTGCCAGCAGTTTGGTGGAAGACATCGAACACCGTTTGGGAAAATAAGAAAAGCTACGGGGAATTTCTCACAACCCCATAGTCTTTTCTTCAAAAGACAACGACAGAAATCCTGGTAGATCCGGATGTTCCCTCCCGCTACACCCGGATCTACCCTATACAAACATCCGGGTGGAGAGGTTCTCTGCACCCGGATGTCGCTGTATTTATATAAGCAGCTCATTCATCTTTCCCTGTATCTTCGGGAAGTTTTTCCAAGGTGCTATGCGCATTCAACGAAGAAGATTCTTTCACTTGCGATCACATCTACAATAGAAAAGTGTGATAGAGGGTGACACATGTGTGATAGATAAAAAACACATCTATCACACATCGCAAACTATGATATACAAAGGGTACGGCAGGAAGTGTGATAGAGTGACAGTAGAAATGCAAAAAACATATTAGTGAAATGCCTTCGCTTAAAGCCTGAATTTATAGCCGACAGAAAGCGACAACAGGAAGTTTTTACTTCCCTCGCCTGCTAAGTTATCGGTACAACCCTGCATATAATTCAGGACAACCAAATATCGCTTATGCTCGACACCGGCCTCTAAACCGACTCCCAAATCCTGGCGGACAGCGACCTCACCTCCCGGAACAATCGAATGATCGACATCCCCAAACGTATTGATTGAAACGGAAACGTCCCCTTTTGTCACAGATGTTTTTCCAAACAGACCGACTCCGTAATAAGGGCCGAAACCGACACGAACGGCCGTATTCTCCGAACAAGGAATGCGGAAAGATGCATAAACAGGTATATCCAGCCAATATCCGGTAATCTTTCCCTTCATCCCCACATATTCCTGCGTCGAAGCACCACGCCCATTCAACATCAAACCGGGTTGAAGATGAAAATAACGGCTCAACCGGATGTCGCCCATCACGCCGACATTCGCACCCACTTTCGGACGCGCACCCTCTGTATGAAGATAAGAAGAGAGGTTCATTCCGGCACGCAATTCAAGACCTTGTCCTTTTATACAGGTAAAACAGTAAAGGCAAGTAAACACCAATAAAAATAATTTACGATACATAAATGTTATGTTGACATTGAAGATTATTTCTGACGTTCAATGATATAATCGGCAAGCAGCAACAACCCTTCGCGAGCCTCTGATTCCGGTAGCGTCCGAAGGACTTCCACTGCCTTGTCATGATACTCCAACATCCGCTGTTCGGCATATTCGATACCGCCATTTGCTTTTGCAAAGTCAATCAGCAAATCTATATTTTCCGTCGAAAAGTCTTTCTTATTGATAATATACAAATAACGGTCTACCTCTTCTTTTCTCCCTATCTGCAAAGCGTGGAGCAAGGGGAGCGTAATCTTTCCTTCGCGGATATCGTTGCCGGTCGGTTTGCCGATATTCGCCTCTTTGAAGTAGTCGAATATATCGTCTTTGATCTGGAAGCAGTAACCCAGATATTCGCCGAACTCACGACACTTTTCCACCATTTCACCGGATGCTCCGGCAGAGATGGAGCCGATCTCGGCACAAGCGGAAAGCAACATCGCCGTCTTCTTCCGTATCACCTGCATATAGCAGGCTTCGTCGATTATGCTTTCTTCAGCCGTTTCAAGTTGCTTGATCTCCCCTTCCGACAGGTCCCGGCCGAGGTTGGAAACAATACCTATGATTTGCAGATTACCGGTCTGGATCGAACGGATCAATGCAGTGGAAAGGACATAATCGCCCACCAGGACCGAAATACGGTTATCGAATATGGCATTTAGGGAAGGTACGCCGCGACGTTGTTTCGTCTCGTCGATCACATCATCATGGATCAGTGTGGCAGTATGAAGCAATTCCAGCAAAACAGCCGAATTAATCGTATGATCCGTCACCTGCCCGCAAACTTTAGCAGCTAAAAGTACCAATAAGGGGCGGATATGCTTTCCGTTCGCATTCAGTATCTGGTCAATAGCCGATTGCAAACGATTCGTCTCGCTTCGCAGCGAAGCAGCAAACTCATCATTAAAACGTTTAAACTCTACGGCAACCGGTTGTTCTATTTTACTTCTATCCTTCATAATCGATCCTAAGATGCGCAAAAGTAACAAAAAGTATCGAGTAAGCGAGTTTTTTCGTACATTTACCGACAATTGTCACACTAAAACGTGTTAAAAGCGATGAAGTTATTCCTCATAGATGCCTATGCATTGATTTATCGGTCCTATTACGCCTTTATCAAGAATCCGCGTATCAACTCCAAAGGTATGAACACTTCGGCCATCTTTGGTTTTATCAATAGTCTGGAAGATGTCCTGAAGCGTGAAAATCCGACTCACATAGCGGTAGCTTTCGACCCGAAAGGCCCGACTTTCCGCCACGAAGCCTACGAACTATACAAGGCGCAACGGCAAGAGACGCCGGAAGATATCCGCAAGTCGATCCCAATCATCAAAGAAATCATTGAAGCCTACAAGATCCCGATCCTGGAAGTACCGCGCTTTGAGGCCGACGATGTTATCGGCACGGTTGCCAAGAAAGCCGAGAAAGAGGGCTTCGAGGTTTATATGATGACGCCCGACAAAGACTACGGCCAGTTGGTTTCCGAACATATATTTATGTACCGTCCCCGTTTCGGTGGTGACTACGAGATTATGGGCGTCCCCGAAGTTCTTAACAAATACGGCCTGACCTCTGTCGACCAGGTGATCGATCTTCTGGGACTGATGGGCGATACCTCCGATAATATCCCCGGATGTCCGGGTGTCGGTGAAAAGACAGCCCAGAAACTATTAACCGAATTCGGAACAGTCGAGAATCTTTTGGAGAATACCGACAAGCTGAAAGGTTCACTTCAAAAGAAGGTCACGGAGAATATGGAACAGATCCGCTTCTCCAAATTCCTGGCAACAATCAAGACGGACGTCCCCATCGAGTTCGATGCCGACAAATGCATCCGGGAAAAGATGAACGAAGAACGTCTCGTCGAGATTTACACTGAATTAGAATTCAGAACATTTATTAACAAGATAGTCGGAGAACCCGAGAAAGTCAAAACAGAGTTCAAAAACGTATCTTCCCCGGCAAAAACCGGCACAAAGAAAAAAACGGCTCCGGCAGGCCCGATTCAAGGCTCGCTCTTTGAAGAATTTGCGACCGAACCTACGGCTGGTCCAAAATATTCGACTCTCGCGGACTTAAAGTCCACCCCTCACACTTATCATCTTGTTGATACAGAGGAGAAAATGATCGAATTAGGACGGTTTTTGAACGAACAGGATTTTTTTGCTTTTGACACGGAAACAGACAGTGTGGACGCTTTGAACGCCGGCTTGGTCGGAATGTCGTTCGCCGTAAAGGAAAACGAGGCGTGGTACGTCCCTGTTCCGGCAGCACGTGGAGAGGCGGACAAAGTTCTTGCCCACTTCTCCCCTGCCCTGCAAAACCGGAAGTCGCTCAAGATCGGACAGAATATAAAATTCGACATCCTCGTCGTCCGTAAATATGGAATCCGGATAGCCGGCCCTCTCTTTGATACGATGATCGCCCATTACCTTCTGAATCCCGAATTGCGTCACGGCATGGACTACCTGGCCGAAACATATCTTAAATACAAAACGGTACGCATCGAGGAACTGCTCGGTCCGAAAGGCAGAAAACAGCTCACCATGCGCGACGTCCCCATTCCCCAGGTTTGCGAATATGCCGCCGAAGACGCCGACATCACCCTCAAGCTGAAAAACTATTTCGCTCCCCTTTTGGAGAAAGAAGAACTCGAATCTCTTTTTTACGATATCGAGATGCCTCTTGTATATGTATTGGCAGAAATGGAGTATACGGGTGTCACATTAGATACGGTCGCCCTGAAACAATCGTCGAAGGAATTGACGATCGCCCTGAAGGAACTGGAAAAAGAGATTTACGAACTGGCGGGAATAAAGTTCAACATCAATTCGGCCCGGCAGGTCGGCGAAGTCCTTTTCGACCACCTCAAGATAGAAGAGAAAGCGAGAAAGACGAAAACTGGCAGCTACAGCACGAGTGAAGAGATTTTGGAAAAAATGCGTTCCAAACATCCTGTCATAGGAAAGTTGCTCGAATATCGCGGACTGAAAAAGCTACTCAGCACTTACATTGATGCGTTGCCCGAACTGATCAACCGGAAGACCGGCAAGATCCATACTTCCTACAACCAGGCAGTCACTTCGACCGGCCGTCTCAGTTCCACCAATCCGAACCTGCAGAACATTCCGGTACGCGACGAGTTGGGACGCGAGATCCGGAAAGCGTTTACAGCCGATAACGAAGACTGTATCTTCTTCTCCGCCGATTATTCCCAGATCGAACTTCGCATCATGGCGCACCTGAGCCAAGACACTCACATGATAGAGGCCTTCCGTAGCGGAGCCGACATCCACGCTGCCACAGCCGCCAAGATATACGGCATTCCGGTCGAAGAAGTCACTTCCGATATGCGCCGGAAAGCAAAAACAGCCAATTTCGGTATCATCTACGGAATCTCTGTATTCGGATTGGCCGAGCGGCTGAACATCCCCCGTGCAGAGTCGAAAGAGCTGATCGAAGGCTATTTCAAGACCTATCCTGACATTCGTGCCTACATGGACGAGAGCATCGAGGTTGCGAAAGAAAAAGGATATGTAGAAACCATCTACAAGCGCAAACGCTTCCTGCCGGATATCAACTCCCACAATGCCATCGTGCGGGGATATGCCGAACGAAACGCGATCAACGCACCTATCCAAGGCAGCGCCGCCGACATCATCAAGGTTGCTATGGTGCGCATTTTCAACCGCTTCGAAACCGAAGGCCTGAAGAGCAAGATGATCCTTCAGGTACACGATGAATTGAACTTTAACGTCTACAAAGACGAACTGGAAAAAGTAAAACAAATCGTGTTGGATGAAATGGAAAACGCAATCAAACTGCAAGTTCCCCTGATCGCTGACTGCGGTGAAGGGGCGAACTGGTTGGAAGCACATTAACAAAAAAGTATAAAGCTTATAAATCATATCATTTATACACTATCTTTGTAGTGGACTTTATTGCAAAGCGTTGCAATATCACATAGTAAAACAGAAGCGTTATCATATTGTCCTTAAGTAAGAAAATCGCCAATTTTTCATCCAGCGAGGACAGTAGACAACAATTGCCTCACGTTTTTTGTATATATACATACTATATAGACATTAGGCGTGGGCTGTTGTCTATCTGCTGGATAGGTGTTTGGCGATACCTCTTGCTTGGATAGATGGCAGTTCCCACGCTTTTATTGTAATCTATGTTCCCAACCAAATAAACGGAAAGATTTTAAAACAAATTA
>ERZ777306.253-NODE-253-length-111468-cov-30.777566_pt1 | contig 111468 bp, 92 predicted proteins | sample MGYA00374966_ERZ777306 | MGnify/ENA primary metagenome ERZ777306 (study PRJEB29329, sample SAMN06343882) | mouse gut metagenome | isolation source: Mouse cecum | place: Austria: Vienna | collected 2014-11-15 ...
AGTTAGCGGCTTAGCCAAGGCTGAACAACCTCAAATTTTACCGAATCATTGTAATCACATTCACGACAATAAAATCAGTTCTCAATACAGTCTTGATGAAGTATCTGACTAATAAATCTGTAATGAAATAGCTATGACTGCAAAATATAAAATACAGATAAGTAGGGTTGTGTTAAGTCTTTGCGCATTTATGCTTCTGACAGTCCTGTTTACAATTTATGCAAATGTTAAAGTCAAGAATGCGGCAGATGGTCGGATATATATTTATGCCGACTCCATTTCACACAATAAAGTGGCTCTGTTGCTCGGGACTAATCCTCTTAACAAATGGGGACGTCCCAATTCATATTTTATCAATCGTATAAATACTGCTGCTGAATTATATCATGCTGGGAAGGCCGATTTCATTATTGCGAGTGGAGACAATCGCACAAGGCAATACGATGAGTCGACAGCTATGCGCGATTCACTTATTGCTCATGGTGTGCCGGAAGACAGGATTATCCTTGATTACGCCGGGTTCAGAACGCTTGATTCGGTTGTCAGAGCCAAGGAGGTGTTCGGATGTGATTCATTGACAATTATATCGCAGTCCGACCACAATGCAAGGGCATTATATCTTGCCGAAGCCAATGGAATAGAAGCCATAGCAATCTCCGCTCCACTTAACGCTGGGAGATGGACACGCATACGTCTTGCTCTGCGCGAATGGCTTGCCCGCGATAAAATGATGCTTGACATTTGGTTTGGCAAACAGCCGCATTTCCTTGGAGATAAAATCAAGATTCCCGATATAATGCCTCAGAGAAGCTATGCCACAACTGAAGGCATGACAATGAAAATAGTTTCACCGGAATATAACAAAAATCCGATGGATTCCATTGTAGTGGAATTTACCAATAGCCGAGATATTGAAGGATTGACAGGTGAATGGTTTCGCATCGAAAAGTTGTCAGCCTCCGGACAATGGAAAGAATTGCCATTTGACAGGACATATGAAAATGCTGATGGAACAATCAACATTGTATTTAATGCGGTTGGATGGGTTATATTTCCAGGAAGACCTTTTCGCATTACGGTAAATCCTTGGTTTTACAAGAAAGGCTGGAATGCGGGGACATATCGTCTTGCAAAAACTTTCAGCTATCCTCCTTATCCGTGTTTAACTCCAAGTGATACCGCTTACGTTGAATTTCAAGTCAGATAATCGGTCGGTTATGTCGGCTAACTCAATTTTTGACCCCTATTTTTACCCTTATTTTGAACGATTCTAAACAAAAGATTGTAAATAATTGAAAATCAGATATTTACACTCCCAAATTTCCGCAAATATATACCATCTCCACCACATCACCAACAATTAAACAAACTTTAACACGCTCAAAAATCGTCTTTCTGTATTGCCGTGTATCGTATCGCTTTGTGTTGTTCTTCGCTTTTTGCCATCGGAGTGTTAAACGCCGTATGCGTGGAAGCTGTGTGCTTTATGCGCGATTCTGTGCGAAGCCTCTGTTTTAAGTATTAAAATCAAGGATGTATTTTGACGGTTAACCTGCTGAAAATAAACCGCTTAAATGTTTGGTATGTCGTAATTTTTCCGTACCTTTGTAGTGTAAGGAATGACCAAACAGAACGCCTTGCAATAGGACATTGAAAAGAAAAAGCCCTCAAAGGCTGCAACCGATGAGGGCGAAAAGGTGCAAAGGCCGACCGATAAAACGGCTATAACCTTTAAAACCCGTTGATATATGAGGCTTGAAATCTCATGGAAGTTAGGCAAATGGCGGTTTAAAATCATAATCAACCGCTAACGCCTTCGGGGGTTTAAAAATGCTACCAAAGGATAGCGACCCCCGAAAAGGGTTTTAAATCATTCGCAAAGATAGCACAAACTTTGCAAAGATGCAAACGAAAAGCCCGCCGTTGCATCTGTCACAGACTTCAGGCGGGCACAAAGTTAATTAAAAGTTTCACAAAGTTAATTAAAGATTTCCAATTATGAAAACTTGTAACACCCCCTCCACCATGAACGCAAACGAAATCAACGCTAAACAGTCTGCAACAAAGGCCATCACCGTTAAACGTTCGGAATGGAATGAGACAGCAAAACGCCTTGAGTGTTCCGGCTGGTACTATATCGGCACACCGACAGCCACCGGAAAAACCATTTACCGCCGTGGAAATTCGGAGATTGAAATCATCATCGAGGATGAACAGCCCGCCCCCGAATTTTCGGAACTGTCACACGCTGCACAGTGTTTAGACATCTATTTGCATAACACCCGCGAGATATACGAGCGTTACACCGTTCCGGCGATAAAAGAGGCCGCGCGCCGTATGAGGTTGTACGGTGTGAACATCCCCGCAAATGTAGCTATAGACTACACAATAACAGGCGACGCAATGGACGCGGCCCGCGCCCTGGTGGTTAAGTATGACCATTTGCACCCCACCGCCTCCGATTGTACTGCTGCATTTGTGGGCTATGATGACTATATAATGGAGTCTGCAACCTTTGAAGTAGAAAACGCATGAAACACACCCTAAAAGCCACGGCGGCTATTATTGGCATGATTGCCGCCGGGCTTCTCTTTTGGCACCTCGTAATTGAATTTATGTGGATGTGCTATTATGTCGGAATCAGAATGTAATTAAATTCAACGCTTAAACAGTAGGAAGATGAAACAATTAAAAGTAAGTGCGGCGTATTGGAATAGCCTAAACACCGCAGCACAAAAAGCGTTAAGCGATTTAGCCTATAAATACGGGCTTCAATATGCAAAGCGTGTCATCCCATTGACATTTCCACTTTCTTGCGATTATTGGTAATACGGAGCATCAAAGAGTCTTTCCGATTAGCATCTACATAAAATTTAGCCGAAAACATGGTGTTAATCTATGGATAAATTAGTTAATAATTGTTTGTTTGTTTCAGCGGGTTGCTGAAACATTGCTGAAACATTTCGCGGCAAAAGTAGAAAAAACGCGAGAAAACGCGACAAAACGTATGAATAAAAGAATCTAAAATAAGCTAATAAACACAAATAACACGTTGAATACGATAAGTTAATTGTTTCGTATTCAATGTGTTATCTTCTCGTGATCCGGTTGGGATTCGAACCCAAGACCCACAGCTTAGAAGGCTGTTGCTCTATCCAGCTGAGCTACCGGACCGTATATATGTTATTCGAGGTGTGCAAAGGTAGTAATTTATGAGTTAACGTTTTATTGACATCACGTTAAAAAATGCTAAACAAAACATCCGAGTAAATTCTACTCTTGCGCAAGTGCAAGATTGCCAGATGGTTATGATGGCTGTCGAAATGGAGATATCTCGATGTCTGGAGTTTCAGATACCGCAATATCTATGAAACTTCTATTATAGAGGAGTTCACCTTTTGCTATGTCAGACAAATTGCATATTTTTGTAGATTCAAAGTAAGAGACTGTCATGGTTTGTCTGCCGCAATATTTGATAGTGCATGCGAAAAGAATTTAACAACTGCAAACAAATTCAAGATGGCTGATTTGGAAAATGCAATAGCACTATACTTCAATATGGAGGCATGATTCTATACGGTTTCTTATATGATTGGTTAAGATAATATGGAATTTCAGCTACAGTCAGAATATTCGCCAACTGGCGATCAGCCTGAAGCAATCCGCCAACTTGTGGATGGCATCAATGATGGTGTGCCCGCGCAGACCCTTCTTGGAGTTACCGGCTCCGGCAAGACATTTACTATGGCTAATGTCATTGCCAGGGTCAACCGTCCCACGCTTTTGCTCAGCCACAATAAGACACTTGCCGCCCAGCTTTACGGAGAAATGAAACAGTTTTTCCCAAACAATGCTGTAGAATATTTTGTAAGCTACTACGATTATTATCAGCCTGAGGCCTATATACCTTCTTCCGACAAGTATATTGAGAAGGATTTGATGATCAACGACGAAATAGACAAACTGCGTCTCGCTACCACTTCTGCGCTCCTCTCCGGACGTCAGGATGTCATTGTCGTCTCTTCGGTATCATGCCTTTATGGTATTGGTAATCCTGAAGATTTTCATGCTTCAGTAATTGATATCCGTGTCGGACAAAAGATTGCACGCAACGTATTCTTGCGCAAACTTGTAGATGCATTGTATTCTCGCAATGAACTGGAACTCGGCCGAGGTAACTTCCGCGTGAAAGGCGATACTGTAGACATTCGTCTGGCCTATGAGGAAATCACTCTTCGTGTGGTATTCTGGGGCGACGAAATTGAGGCGATACATACCATACATGCCGAATCGGGAACTTCGCTGGGAAAACACGACCAGTTTAAGATATTTCCGGCCAACATTTTTGTGACTTCACGAGAAAGAGTGGGGCAGGCAATAGCGAAGATGGAGATTGACCTTGGCGAGCAGGTCGATTTCTTTCGTCGGGAGGCCAAGGAGATTGAGGCATCACGCTTATACGAGCGTACTACCTATGACATCGAAATGATACGGGAAATCGGTCATTGCAGCGGAATAGAGAATTATTCACGTTATTTCGACGGACGAGAACCCGGGATGCGACCATTCTGTCTACTCGATTATTTTCCTAAGGATTTCCTTACTATAATTGATGAAAGCCATGTTACAATACCTCAGATACGCGCCATGTATGGGGGAGATGTTTCACGAAAAATGAATCTTGTGGAGTACGGTTTCCGTCTGCCTGCGGCCCTTGACAACCGTCCCCTTAAGTTCAATGAATTCGAGTCCCTGACCTCCCAGACTGTCTACGTTTCGGCTACTCCCGCCGATTACGAACTTGAGAAGAGCGATGGTGTCATTGTCGAGCAGCTGATTCGTCCTACGGGACTGCTTGACCCCGTTATCGAAGTGCGTCCGAGTCTCAACCAGATTGATGATCTCATGGAGGAGATTCAGCTACGCATCGAACGTGGAGAGCGTGTCCTGGTCACAACACTTACAAAACGCATGGCCGAGGAGCTAAACGAATTCATGCTCAAAATGCGTATCAAGGCTGCATATATTCACAGCGATGTCGATACTCTCGACCGTATTCGTATTCTTGATGACTTGCGCTTCGGCACATATGATGTTCTCATCGGTGTCAACCTGCTTCGAGAGGGTCTCGATCTTCCGGAAGTATCTCTTGTAGCAATACTCGATGCTGACAAGGAGGGATTTCTGCGAAGCCACCGTTCGCTTACGCAGACTGTGGGTCGTGCTGCCCGAAATCTTAATGGCACTGTAATCATGTATGCCGACAAGATTACCGACTCCATGCGTCTTACGATTGAGGAGACTGAGCGCCGTCGCGCAATCCAACTTGCCTATAACGAGGAACATGGTATCACTCCCCAAGCAATAGTCAAGGCCCGACAGGCAATAATTGGCATTGATGAAGATGCAGAGACGGTCGCTCATTCATCTGATGGAAAGCGAATGCAGCCGCAAAAAAAAGAGCGAGGTGTCTCTATATCCAAATCCAAACCGGTACCATATATACAGGAATATACTCACAAGGTCGACATAGCGGCCGACCCGATTGTTCCGTATATGAACCGCGACGAACTACAGCGCTCCATAACTCGCCTGCGTACCGAAATGGTGGCTGCTGCAAAGGCTATGGATTTCATGGAAGCAGCCCGTATGCGCGATGAAATCCTCCAGATGGAGGAGCATCTCAGCCGCCTTTCTGAATGATATGCTGCCTATGAATTTTTTCTTGATACATCGTTTAAATGGAAAAAAACACATATACTGACCCTAAACTCTGGCTTCCGACTTCCGTCAAAGAAGTCGAGGCTCTTGGCTGGGATAGACTTGATGTAATAATCTTTTCCGGCGATGCTTATGTCGACCATCCGTCATTCGGAGCAGCCGTTATAGGCCGTGTTCTGCAGGCACATGGGCTCAAAGTCGCCATTGTGCCGCAGCCCAATTGGCGCGATGACCTGCGTGATTTCCGCAAACTTGGCAGACCACGCCTGTTTTTTGGAATATCACCCGGTGCCATGGATTCCATGGTCAACCATTATACGGCAGCCAGACGTCGTCGAAGCGATGATGCATACACCCCTGATGCGCGCCATGGCATGCGTCCTGATTATCCTACAATTGTATATTCCAGGGCATTGCGCTCAATCTATCCGGATGTTCCGATTATCGCCGGAGGCATTGAGGCATCCTTGCGCCGTGTGAGTCACTATGATTATTGGCAGGACTGTCTGCGTCCGTCAATAATGGTCGACGCAGATGTCGATATGATACTCTATGGCATGGGCGAGCTGAGCATCGTGCAGCTTGCCGAACGGCTTGCATCAGGTGAAAGAATATCACAAATCACAGATTTGCCACAAAGTGTCATACTACGTCCGTTGAGTGAAATGCCCTCTGCCGACTCCGGTAATATCATACTCAATTCGTATGAGAAATGTCTGCGTGACAAACGTCTGCAATCAGCCAACTTTAAACATGTCGAACAGCAGAGCAACCGCATACATGCATCTGTCATCTGGCAGCCGCATGGCGATAGGGTGGTGCGTATCAATCCGATGCATCCTCCGATGACTACCGCACAGATTGATGCATCGTTTGACCTACCTTATACACGTTTGCCTCACCCGCGCTATAAAGGGAAGACTATTCCCGCATGGGATATGATTAAGCACTCCATCAATATGCATAGAGGGTGCTTTGGAGGATGTGCGTTCTGCACAATATCAGCTCATCAGGGAAAATTTATTGCGTCGCGAAGCAAGGAATCGATTCTACGGGAGGCCCGTCAGGTGACGCGTATGGCTGACTTCAAGGGATATATTTCTGACCTTGGCGGCCCGTCGGCCAATATGTATCGTATGGGTGGCCGCAATCTTTCGCTCTGTGAGCGGTGTATGCGCCCTTCTTGTCTGCATCCTAAAGTATGCCCCAATCTCAACAATGACCATGGCCCGTTGCTTGACATATATCGTGCGGTCGATGAACTGCCTGGTGTAAAGAAATCGTTTATAGGAAGTGGTGTGCGTTACGATTTGTCGATGCATGTGTCCGGTGACGAACGAGTTGACCGAAACAATCGCCGATACAATGAGGAACTCATCCGCGACCATGTATCAGGACGACTGAAAATCGCGCCAGAACATACTTGCGATGGTGTCCTGAGTGTCATGCGTAAGCCTCCGTTCAGTCAATTCTATGAATTCAGAAAGATTTTCGAACGCGTAAACCGCACGTGTGGTTTGCGGCAGCAGCTGATACCCTATTTCATATCCTCTCATCCCGGATGTCGAGAGATAGATATGGCTGAATTGGCCGCCGAGACACGCGACCTTAATATGCATCTCGAACAAGTGCAGGATTTTACGCCAACACCCATGACGGTAGCTACTGAGATATACTACTCAGGTTATCATCCTTACACCGGCGAACGTGTATTCTGTGCTGTATCGCCTGAAGAAAAACTCGCCCAAAGACAATATTTTTTCTGGTACGACCGCGCTTATCGTCAAGGAATCGTTGCGTCTCTTCGCCGTCTCCATCGCCCTGACCTGATACAACGTTTGTTCCCGGGCTATAATTCTCGCTTTGACGTTTCACCAAAGACTAAGGCGGCCCCATCCTCAAAAGGCAGATATTCGGGAAAATCCAACAATGTAGCCTCCGGCCAGAAACATGGCTCAACACGAAAACAAAGATGACAGGGTTATCCCAATCGATACACAAGGAAATCCGATTATTTAAATTTTAGTTAACTTATTTCGTATATTCCACCATTTGAGTTAACTTTGATGGTTAATTGCATGATGGGTTCGTTGCTCTACATAATTATACGCGGGCTCGCTATAGGCGTTCTCATATCGGCTCCAATGGGGCCGATAGGGATGTTATGCATTCAGCGCACTCTTAACAAAGGACGTTGGCCCGCATTCTTTACAGGGGTGGGAGCTGCATTGAGCGATATAATATACTGCTTGCTTACAGGACTATGCATGTCGTTCATTACCGATTTCATACAGACCAACCAACTCATACTTCAGATACTCGGCTCAGTCGTTCTCGGAGTATTTGCCGTGTTGCTGTTTAGGCAGAATCCAGCCCGCGGACTGTCGACACCGTCCGATTTGCCAAATACATATTGGAAAGATTTTGGTAGTGGATTCTTGCTTACATTCTCCAATCCTCTTATTCTGTTCTTTATAATCGGCCTTTTTGCCCGGTTTAACTTCCTCCTGCCTGAGTTCCGCTACTATCATTATATAGCCGGATATACTGCTATATTTGGTGGCGCGCTGCTCTGGTGGTATTCGATAACATATTTCGTAAATAAAGTCCGGACACATTTCAATGTGCGCTCCCTGTGGCTTATCAACCGTATTATCGGTGGTGTGCTTCTGCTCATGGGCATAGTGGGGCTTGTAATGGGTGTTAAGGACTATATCTTGATTTCCGAATGACAACTCAATCCAATAATTCCGACATCCTCGCCGTGCCGTGCATCAGTGAGCTTGACGATATGTCGCCTGACAACTTGATTACAACTCTTGATGACCGGGGTGTACGGCGTACGATAGAGTATGTGACAGATCCGAAATTTCCGTATCGGCCTCTGACTACATTCTCTATGGCTCATTCCAATAAATACATATATATTGATTTTTTTGTACGGTGCAATTTCCTTCGTGCGGTGAATTATATTACCAATACTGCCGTATATGAAGACTCGGCTGTGGCGGCAATGATTCAGCCTAATCCCGGCGATTCTACAGTATACGTTTTTACATTCAATTGTATTGGTACTGTTTCCGGCTTTATCCTGCGCCCGGGTCATGATGATGTCGCTATAGAGCCGGAGATACTCGGTCACATACAGAGAGTAGCCTCCTGTGGCTCGCGGCCGTTTCAGGAACTTGAGGGATTGTTCTCATGGAATATTCTTGTCGGAATTCCTCTCGACCTGCTTGGCATATACGGAGACTCATGGCCGATGGAGATTAAAGGAAATTTCTTCAAATGCGCTACAGCCACCTCTCAGCCGCATTTTATGAGCTGGCTCCCTGTAGATGGCAATTTTCCGTACACATTGCAGCCCGACCGTTTCGGACGTATGATTCTTGATTGATGTAGCCACATATTGTTAACTTAATATATTATGAGAAAGATATCAGTATTGCTTGTCGCTGCTATATGCTGTTTCATGACAGCATCTGCTCAGAAAGTCGATTTAGGCTCATTGCTTGGCAAACTCTCGTCAGCCACAAAGGATTCTACCGCAACTGCCGGATCGACATCATCCGCCGGTCTTGGCGGGGTTCTCGGAAGCCTTCTGTCCAATGTGCTTGGCAACGATAAGATTACCACTGACGACATGGTCGGCACATGGCAGTACTCCTCGCCTGCAGTTGCCTTCAAGAGCGATGACTTGCTGAAAAAAGCCGGAGGAGCTGCGGCCTCGGCTGCCGTAGAGCAGAAACTTGCGGAATATTACAAAATGATAGGTTTTGACGGAATGACTCTTACTGTAGCTGATGACAAAAGTTTTACGATGAAGAGTTCGCGTCTGTCGCTTTCCGGCACTGTAGAGCAAGGTTCTGAGGCCGGAGAAATCCTGTTTAAATTTACTGCGCTTAAAAAGATTCCTCTTGGCAGTTACACGGCCCATGTATCTATTGTCGCCGGACGCATGACAATTACGTTTGATACGACCAGACTTATGGCTTTGGTCAATACCATATCCAAGTTTGCCGGCAGTACCTCATTGTCAGCGTTGAATTCCGTGCTTCAGCAGTTCGACGGAATGGAAGCCGGTTTTGCCATGACCAAACAACGATAAAATAAGGTGTTGTCCAAAAAAATTAACATATATTTGCTTTATAATACTAAAAAAGGTTGCACTTTTGTGCAACCTTTTGCATTGTTGACGCATCTATCAGACGTATGATACATTTAAAAGACGTACATAAGACCTATCCCGGAGCCGTGCCGCTTCATGTGCTCAAGGGCATCAACCTCGATATTGAGCGAGGCGAACTGGTAAGTATCATGGGTGCTTCCGGCTCTGGAAAATCCACGTTGCTTAATATTCTCGGCATTCTCGACAACTATGATTCTGGAGAATATGTGCTTGACAAGCGCCTTATCCGTAATCTTGGTGAGAATGCTGCTGCCGATTTGCGTAATCATCTTATCGGTTTTGTATTCCAGTCATTTAATCTTATCAGCTATAAGGATGCTGTCGAGAATGTGGCGCTACCGCTGTTCTACCAGGGAGTGTCGCGACGCAGGCGTAATGCTATGGCCATAGAGCAGCTTGACCGTATGGGGTTGCGTGAATGGGCTCATCATCTGCCGAGCGAGCTTTCTGGCGGACAGAAACAACGTGTCGCTATTGCCCGGGCTCTTATTACCAACCCGGCCATTATTCTGGCCGATGAACCTACCGGTGCGCTCGACAGTAAGACTTCTGTAGAGGTGATGAAGATATTTCGTCAACTCAACAACGAGGGAATGACAACAGTAATTGTGACCCACGATCCGGGTGTTGGAGCTCAGACCAATCGTATTATACGTATATCTGACGGACTTATCATACCAGATGGTCAGATTGTGAAATCGCAGAATGACATGGATAATAAAAAGACCGATAATATATCGGTTCAGGACTCTTGATTGTCGACAGTCCGAAAAGTAATCTTGACTATGTTTGATCTTTTCAACGAAATATTGCAGACCATGCGCACCAATAAGTTGCGCACCATACTTACCGGCATAGCCGTTGCGTGGGGCATATTTATGCTTATTGTGCTGCTTGGTTTTGCAAAGGGTGTGCGTACGGCTTTCGAGGATTCTCCCATGGGGCAGACCAGCAATGTGCTACAGCTGTGGAGCGGACGTACCTCCATGCCCTTCAATGGGTTGGGCGCCGGACGCACAATCCCGGTCAGAGAGCGCGACATGAAAGCATTGCGGCACGATATTGTCGACAATGTATCGGCAGTTTCCGGTGTGCTTGAAGGTAACACTGTGGTGATGCGTAGCGATAGCTCAAGTATATCCTCCACCTATTCGGGTGTATATCCGATAATGCAGCGGGAAGAACAGCTGAGAGTTACCAACGGTCGTTTTATCAATGACCGAGATGTTAACGATGCTTCAAAAGTAGTCGTGCTTGAAGAGCGCAATGCAACGACTTTATTCGGCTCGCCTCAACGTGCTATCGGGCGTATACTGGATATCAATGGACTGGCCTTTAAGGTAGTCGGCACATATGAGCATCGATGGATTTCTTCCGTATTTATACCTTACTCCTGTGCCAAGGCTATGAATGGTTTTTCCGATGTGCTCGGTACGATACGCGTCAACGTAGAGGGCATGTCGACACAGGAAGAGGCCGAGGCTATCGAGCGCTCTATACGTGAATCCATCGGTCGTTCCGAGTCGTTTCATCCCGATGACCAGAGTGCAATATGGATATGGAACCGTTTTGCCAACTATCTGAGTCAGCAGACAGCCATGAGCGTGCTCAACTGGGTAATGTGGATTATTGGGCTGCTGACTCTCATTACGGGTATAGTCGGTGTGAGCAACATTATGTTTGTAAGTGTGCGCGAACGCACACATGAGATAGGTATTCGTCGTGCTATCGGAGCACGTCCACGATATATTCTTACGCAGATTATTCTGGAAGGAGTCGTGATTACCACGCTTTTCGGCTATGTCGGTATATTGCTTGGTACAGTCGCCGGAGAGATAATGGCTTACTCTTTTGCTGATGTCGAGTTTATAAAGGATCCTCGGGTAGATGTCGGGCTGGCGTTTCAGGTCACGGCTCTGCTTGTCGTGGCCGGAGCTTTTGCCGGACTTTTCCCTGCAATGCGTGCGTTGAAGATACGACCTGTGGAAGCATTGCGTACCGAATAGCATCTCAAACCAATCATTAGAGTCAATGAAAAATCCAATTTTCGATATAGACAACTGGCGCGAGATTACAGCCACGCTCTCTCGCAATAAGACACGCACATTCCTTACCGCATTCGGTATATTCTGGGGCACGGCCATGCTTGCCATGCTTATGGGTGGTGCGCAGGGCGTCAGAGGTCTGATGATGCGCAATTTCGACGGTTTTGCCACAAATTCCGCATTTATATTCTCGAGCAATACAACCCGGGCATACAAAGGATACCAGAAAGGACGTGAATGGAGTCTCACGCAAGGCGATGTGGATGCATTGCGTGTCGGAGTTCCGGAAATTGACGCCATTAGTGGTATCGTACAGGCAGGCGGTGCTGTGTCCTATCGCGATAAAAGTTACGTCAACGGCAATATTCTCGGGTTTACTCCGGATTATTATCAAGTGATGGAACCTATGCTCATAGAGGGACGTCTGCTCAATGAAAGCGACGAGATGCAGTTACGTAAAAATTGCCTTATCGGAGCCAGGGTGGCAAGCGAACTGTTTGGCACTGAGTCGCCTATAGGCAAATACGTACAGGCCAACAATATATATTATCATGTAGTTGGCGTGGTGCGTCCTCGTAACGATAATATAAATATCGGCGGCAATATGGAAGAAATGCTTATGCTTCCGCTCGCTGTGATGCGGCAGAATTATAATCTCGGAGAAAAGGTATATTATGTCGCATTCACCGTTCGTGATGGATGCACACCGGGCAAATTGCGCGGTCGCATAAAGCGTATTCTCCAGAGCCGCCACACAATATCGCCTGAAGATGACGAAGCTGTTCCTTACTGGGATATCTCTGAAGATTTCGAACAGGTTGACGGGCTATTCAGCGGAATAGATCTTCTCGCGATTTTCGTAGGATTCGGCTCTCTGCTCGCAGGTATAATCGGAGTGGGTAATATCATGTGGATTATCGTCAAGGAGCGTACACAGGAGATTGGCATACGCCGTGCCATCGGCGCCCGGCCTCGCGATATAATAGCGCAGATTCTTTCCGAGGCAGTAGTGCTTACCACTGTTGCCGGTGTGGGTGGAATATGTTTTGCGGTATTCATACTCGCGGTCGCCGGAAGGCTTACGGCCGGTCCCGACGGTTCGGAAGTCAGTTTTCAGTTGGCGTTTTCCACAGCGTTCGCCATACTTGGAGTATTCCTTGTGCTTGGCATGGGCGCCGGTATTATCCCGGCTGTAAAGGCTATGCGCATAAAACCTATTGAAGCGTTGAATGACAATTAAATAGAAACAATCAAAATAACGTACTGCAATGAGGAAAGCCTCACGTATTATTATCTGGACAATAGTCGTCCTGCTGTTTGTAGGCACATTCGTCTATCTTTTTCTCAATTCTCGTGAAAAAAGTGTAAACTATGAGCTTGTTAGCCCGTCAACAGGCAACATAAGCCGTACTACTGTGCTGACCGGAAAGATTGAGCCGCGCGATGAGATTGAAATCAAGCCTCAGATATCTGGCATCATATCCGAAATCAACGTAGAGGCCGGCGACATGGTCCGTGCCGGCGATGTGATAGCCCGTATTAAGGTGATTCCTGAAGAGTCGCAGCTTTCGGCGGCACAGTCAAGGGTGTCAACTGCAAAAATTGTGCTTGACCAGGCGCGTCAGCTATTTGATCGCACACGCGGTCTTTATGAACGCAAGTTTGTTGCCCGGGAAGAGTACGAACAGTCGGAGACTGAATATAAGAAAGCCGTTCAGGAACTTGATGCCGCGGAAGATGCGCTCCGTATTGTCCGTGAGGGTGTCAGTTCATACAACGCTACTGAGTCTAACACTCTTGTGCGTGCCACCATTGACGGCCAGGTGCTTGAGGTGCCCGTAAAAGTCGGCACATCTGTCATTCAGGCCAATACAATGAACGATGGTACGACTGTGGCAAAGGTTGCCGATATGCGCAATCTTATATTCCGCGGTAAAGTAGATGAAACTGAAGTCGGGCTACTGAGAACCGGAATGTCGACCACCATATCGATTGGTGCTCTTCCCGATGTTATGCCTGCGGCAGTAATCGAATATATTGCTCCTAAGTCAACCGAAGAAAACGGCTCCAACACGTTTGAGATTAAAGCAGCCATTGAGGTGCCCGATTCTGTGAATCTCCGTGCCGGATATAGTGCAAACGCTACAATTACGCTGGCTCGTGCCGATTCGGTTATGACACTTCCGGAGTCGGTGGTAGAGTGGGGTGGCGACTCTGCTTATGTATATGTTCTTACAGATACAGTGCCTGAACATAAATTTGAGCGCAAAGCCATATCTACCGGTCTTTCCGATGGTATCAACATTCAGGTTAAGGGTGGAATTAACGCTGACGACCGTTTGCGCGGCAGTGAAATTTCAGGAAAATGATTATGAAAAAATCTCTTTTTACCATATCGATGCTCATGGCCGTGAGCTCGGCAGTCGCATCACCGTGGAGTCTTGACTCCTGTATCAGTTACGCCGTAGAGCATTCACTTCAGGTGAGGCAACGTATTGTCGAGGTGCGCCAGGGCAATGTTGAAGTATCGTCGGCAAAATCGGGGTATCTGCCAACACTTGGCGCTCAGGTATCGCAAGGATGGAATATCGGGCGTGGACTTACTTCCGACAATACTTATGCCGACCGCAATACGTCCAACACACAGTGGGGCGTGAATCTCTCGCTTCCATTGTTCGATGGCCTTAACACACCGCGTCAGGTAGCATATGCCAAGGCTTCACTTGCAGCGTCTCTGCAACAGCTTGAGGCAATCCGTGACAATGTTACCCTCAACGTTATTGCCGGTTATCTCCAGGTGCTTTATCAGAAAGAACTCCATCAGGAGGCTCTGCATCAGGAAGCCCTGTCATCATATGAGTTTACACGCCGCAAAGCGTTGCTCGAAGCAGGCAAAATTCCCGAAATTGACATGCTTGAGGCTGAGTCACAGCTGGCACAGGACCGTATGTCGGTGGCGACTTCTGCCAATGATACACGCCTCGCTTTGGTTGACCTTGCACAGCTTCTATATATAGATGATATCGATGGCTTTGATATAGAGCCAATTGATACCGATATGCCGGCACTCACGATGGCTCCGCTTGCCGAACTTTATGCCCGGGCCTTGGGCCGGAGTCACGCGGTAGCCGCTGCTCGTGCGAATATAACGGCAGCCGAACGTGGAATAGATGTCGCAAAAACCGGTTATATCCCTCGTTTGTCTTTTAATGCCGGTATAGGCTCAAGCTACTATACTGTAAGTGGATTCAGTAATGAACCATTCGGGCGTCAGATGAGAAACAATTATGCGACTTCGATGGGCTTCTCGCTCTCAATCCCTATATTCGACGGATTGCAGACACGTAATCAGGTAAATCGTGCCAAGGTGCAGAAAGTCAATGCCGAGTTGCAGCTTGACCAGGCCGAGCAGGAACTTATGCGTCAGGTGCAGCAGGCGTATTATCAGGCCGACGGAGCAAGAGCGCGTCTTGCGGCAGGCGAGACCGCCCGTGATGCCGCCAATAAGGCTTTTGAGGCGATGCAGGAAAAATACAGTGTCGGACGGGCTACTCCTACCGACTACGAGCAGGCAAAATCCAAAGCCTTGACAGCCACTACGCAGGCCATTCAGGCTCGCTATGAACTCATACTCCGTACGCGTATCCTCGATTTCCTTACCACTCCCTCCTTACGTTGATTAATATCATACTTTGTAAATGTTGCGAGACGGCTTCAGATTGGCCGGTCTCGCAATATTTTTTATAGGGTGAAATGATATAGATATTGGCTCTGTGGGATTTTTTTGATGCATTATGATATTGTGCGGTTCATATGTTTGAATTATATTTGCTGAGTAAGTCGCAAAAGTTGAAATCTCCTCGTAAATATTCTCTTAGACAATGAATATATCTCAAGCGGAAATGTCCGCGCATGAAAATAAACTCCTGCTTATAATTGACCCGCAGATTGATTTTATCACAGGTGCGCTGCCTGTGCCTGGAGCAGAGCGTGCAATGAACGCTCTTGCCGGGTATATCCGCACTCATAACATTGATTATGCCTTCATTATAGTGACAGCCGATTGCCACCCCATGCGCCCATTTAAGCCCGACGGAGGCGAATGGCCACGTCATTGTATCGCAGACTCCGTGGGTGCTGCAATATGGCCTCCGGTAATGACTGAATTGCTTGATAATTCCGACAAGGTTGTCATTCTTCACAAAGGCAAGGATGCCGGGCGTGAGGAGTATTCAATCTTCAAAAACTCAGTAGCAGCAGAGAGGATACTTCATATCATTGAATCGTACGATATCAAGAGAATTGACATCTGTGGACTTGCCGGTGATGTATGTGTGTCGGATACCATACGCGATGGCGTGGAACTGATAAAGAATTCGCGGATTAATGTCCTCTCAGCTTTTTCGCCATCGATTGATGGAGGCGATGTGTTGCACTCTGTAATCTCAGCGTATGGCTTGTCATGCGACACTGATGCTGACATATGATTGTGGTCTACAGCGGATTCACGACTGATATTCTGTTGCAGATATTTCTATATTGTACCTCCCGTCTGAGACCGCACATAAGAGTGTTGGCGGATTCATATAATATTGTTACCTTTGTGGGAAAATATAATATATTGCTATGTCAGAAATTATTGAAACAATCAATGACGAGGAGAGCAAAAGCGGTCTCAACTTTGTGGAGCAGCTTGTAGCCGATGACCTTGCCGCCGGCAAGAATGGAGGACGCCTTAATACACGTTTCCCGCCGGAGCCTAACGGCTATCTACATATAGGCCACGCCAAGGCAATATGCATGGACTTTGGTGTCGCGGAGAAATTCGGCGGCACATGCAACCTGCGTTTTGACGACACCAATCCTACGAAAGAGGATACAGAATATGTCGATGCCATTCGCGATGATATCCATTGGCTTGGTTTCGACTGGGGTGACCGTGAATATTATGCAAGCGACTATTTCCCTCAGCTTTATGATCTTGCCGTACGAATGATAAAGGAAGGCAAGGCATATGTAGATCATCAGACTTCTGAGGAAATCGCCCGACAGAAAGGCACTCCTACTCAGCCCGGTGAGAACAGCCCTTACCGCGATCGTCCGGTAGAGGAGAATCTTGATTTGTTTCATCGCATGAATGCCGGTGAATTTGACGAAGGCACCTACGTGTTGCGAGCCAAGATTGACATGGCATCGGACAATATGCACTTCCGCGATCCGATTATGTATCGTATCATCAAAACTCCGCATCACCGTACCGGCACTACATGGAATGTATATCCCATGTATGACTTCGCCCACGGTCAGAGTGACTATTTCGAGGGCGTGACCCACTCGATATGCACTTTGGAGTTTGTGCCTCACCGTCCGCTCTATGAGTACTTTGTCAAAGAGCTTGCCGACGACAGCTACTGCCCACGTCAGATTGAATTCAATCGACTCAATCTTACATACACGGTAATGAGCAAGCGCAAGTTGCTCCAACTTGTAAAAGAAGGCCTTGTGGCCGGATGGGATGATCCCCGTATGCCGACTATATCGGCTATGCGACGTCGTGGCTATACCCCCCAGTCAATTCGTAATTTTGTAAATCTTATAGGATATACAAAGGTTGAGGCGCTCAACAGCATATCCTTGCTTGAGCATGCGGTGCGCGATGACCTCAACCGTGTTGCTACACGAGTGATGGCTGTGATGAATCCCGTGAAAGTCATCATAACCAACTATCCCGAAGGTCAGACTGAAACTGTAGAGATGGAAAACAATCCGGAGGACAGCACCGCAGGCACACACAAGATGCCTTTCTCACGAGAGATATATATAGAACGCGACGACTTTATGGAGAACCCTCCCAAGAAGTTCTTCCGTTTGGCTCCCGGTGGCGAGGTGCGTCTGAAGGGCGCTTATATAATAAAGTGTGAAGATGTGGTAAAGGATGCCGAAGGCAATATTACCGAAATTCACTGTACATATGATCCCGATACCCGAAGTGGCCTTCCCGGTAGCATGCGTAAGGTTAAGGGTACACTTCATTGGGTGTCGGCCGCACATGCCATAGATGCCGAGGCTCGTCTCTATGACCGACTTTTCTCTGTGGAAAATCCGGCCGAGGAAAAGGACCGCGACTTCCGTGAGATGCTCAATCCCGATTCGCTGAAAGTTGTCGATGGAATAAAGATAGAGCCGTTCCTCGCCGAGAATGCAAAGGTTGGTGGTCATTATCAGTTCCAGCGTATTGGTTACTTCACACTTGATTCCGACGCTACTGCTGCTCATCCGGTATTTAACCGTACCATACAGCTCAAGGACACCTGGGAGAAGATTCAGAAGAAATAATTGTATCCCCGATTCCGTTTATACGGTATATACTCTATAACGTGACAGCACACCCTGTATAGCTTTGTGTGTGCTGTCACGATAACCATTTATCCCCTTGTTTCATGGATCAGGAGCAGAAACGCAGAGAAAATCTCTACAGGAAGTTTCGCGAGTTGGCTTCGTCGGGCGAGATTCCGTCAAACTTCGATGAAAACGACCTTGTGGATATTTATGACTACGCCAACGATAGTTATGACGAGGCCGTGCAGTTGCAGGTCATTTTTGCAGCTGTAAGATATTTCCCTGACAGTGACGAACTGATGCAGCGGCGGGCTTATTTCCTGCTTGAAAATCTGTCGATGAGCGACTCTGCGATATCCATTGCCGAAAGCCACAGGAATACAGGCACTCTGTGGGATTTGCTTGTGTTGCGAGTGAAACGTCCTGTAGGTCAGGATGCGGCTGACGCCATGTCGGATATCCTCAATCGTTATGGCGACTATGATGACGAAACTATAATACAGCTCGTGACAACATTCTCCGAACTTGGGCTGCTCGACTGGCTTAAGGAACACAAAAATCTTATACAGCAACGCTGTATGTATAAGGATACATTCTTGTATGAGCTCGCCCAGGAGGTGGAAGAACAGGGAGACTATCACTTTGCCATCAAACTGCTCGATGAGCTTACCGGAATGGAGCCGTTCAACTCTACATACTGGCACATGCTCTCACAGGAATATCTTAATGTCGATGATTATGAGAATGCTCTCGGGTCTATCGAATATGCTGTGGCTCTTAATCCGGATTCCGCTTCCATACTCACCACGAAAGCTCAGATTCTCTTCGACATGAAGAAGGATACACAGGAAGCCTACAGGATGATGCGTGAGGTTGTGGCCCGGGACAATGAGTACACTCCTTCACTCTTTACTCTTGCTGCTATGCTTGCAATAGACGGGAGTGAGGAAGAGTCGGCAAGTCTGCTTGAAAAGTATCTTGCCGAACATCCGGCAGAGCGAGAAGCCGTAGAACATATACTTAAACTCGGCGACTCTTTGCGCAATCTGCGTGTACTGCGGCAATATCTGCCAAACTCAGGAATGAACAGTGACGAATGGACTGCATGGGCCCGTGGATTTTATGAAAGAGGCCAATGGCAGTCTGCTGCCGACATTCTTCTCACATGGTTGTATGTAAAGGGGATGTCGGATGACTGGAATATTCTGGTTGAGTCGCTTTACCGACAGAAAAGAGTAGGGGAGATTGCTCAGCTTTATCGGGAATATCTGCTTAAAATTGATGATCCACAGAGCACCAATATATCTTTCATGACATATCTGTTGCTGATACTTGCGCTTTTACGCGCCGGACAGCAGGGCGTGGCTCAGAACATGGCTGGCTATCTCCTTTCGGTTAATGTGAATATTGTGGATTCTCTTGAACAGAGAATGCAGCTTATCGGTGCTCAGAGTATCATACGTTCGATGCAGGATGTCCTTCTTGGTGACGAACATGTCGACATCGATTCCATTGATCCATTTATCACTTCTGCCGTGGATGGCAAAACATCCGGCAATGACACTGTGCCTGAATGAATATAAAAACATCAATATTATTCTTTATGACACTGGCCACGGGTAGCGGAGTCTATGCCCAGACTCCACTCAGACCCGACGCACCGGCGCATATACCGACACACGCTCCATCGGGAGATGTTCTTCCGGAGCAGGAGACAACTCCGGCTGAGGAAGTCACGGCCGAACCTTATGCCTGGAAAATCCTCCCTCCTCTCGGATTGAGAGAGCCTTCCACTATTGATACTCTCTATGTTAATTATGCGCAGCGATTTGTTCCGTCATTAGTGACTGATGCGTATGGGACAACCGGCAACTTCGGCGCTCCGGGCCGCACGTTGCTCTACTTCGAGCGCGAGCCCATGAGCGATTTTTTCTTTACCGATGCTCTAAGATACTGGAAACCGTCGCTGGCAGGTATGAAATTCTATAATACGCGCATTCCGATGACTCTTCTGTCATATAATAATGCGGGAGGAAAGGAGAACGCACAGGACCGTTTGCATGGGATATTCTCAGGCAATGTGGATGCTCACGGACAGGTTGGAGCCATGATTGATTACCTATACTCAAAGGGTTGCTACGACTATCAGGCGACAAAACATCTCAACTGGGGATTTTCCGGGTCGTATATAGGCGACAGGTATGAGTTTCAGGGATTCTTCAACCACTGGAATATGCTTAATATGGAAAACGGTGGTATAACTGATGATTTATATATCACCGACCCCGCACAGCTTCAGGGCGGACAGGCTTCTATTCAGCCCAAAGCAATCCCTACCAATCTTACAGGTGCATTCAACCGTGTGAGCGGCGCGCAACTATATCTCAACAATACATACAATGTCGGGTTTTGGAAGGAAGAGGAGGTTGACGATACTACAACGGTGAGAACATATGTGCCTGTGACGCGTTTTGTATGGACTTTAGACTATCAGAAAGGACGGCATACTTTCCGCGACACACAGGCTTCCGATACTGAATTCTGGAAGAACACATATCTTTATCCCGACGAATCAAATGACCGCACGAACTATTGGTCGCTGTCAAATACGTTGGGTGTGCAGCTTATTGAGGAGTTCAATAAATTTGCCAAGTTTGGTCTGTCTGCATTTGTCACTCACCAGATACGCAACTACAAGCAGACAACGGATACAATCGACCGTGTCGTTCCGCTCCCTGACGGATTATCCCCTTATCCTGTAGGCAAGGTTCCCGGAAGTCATAGTGAGAATCTCCTATGGGTCGGAGGACAGTTGACCAAACAGCGCGGATCGATTCTGACGTATGATGCGACTGCTCGGTTCGGACTGATCGGACCGGTAGTGGGAGACCTTGAGATTGACGGACGGGTCAATACTCGGTTCCCTCTTTTCGGAGACTCGGTGAGCATTACCGGCTATGGGCGTTTCCGCAATGTGGCGGCTCCGTATCTGATGAATCATTATGTTTCCAACCATTTCATTTGGGATAATGATTTCGGAAAGACTCGTTCGTTGCGGTTAGGTGGAATTCTCAACATTCCTCACACACGTACATATATAAATGCCGGGGTAGAGAATGTACAGAATCTTATATATTTCGGACCTGATTGTCTGCCGGTTCAGGCCGGAGGGAGTGTGCAGGTAGTCAGTGCGTCTCTTCATCAGGATTTTAAGTTTGGCCCTCTTATATGGCAGAATCGCGTGACACTCCAGACCTCATCAGACGAAATTGTGATACCGTTGCCCAAACTTGCAGTATATTCCAATCTGTCGCTTAACTTCAAAGTGGCCGGAGTGCTTCATGTGCAGCTTGGCGTTGATTGTGACTATTATACGAAGTATAAGTCAATCGATTATCAGCCGGCCACCATGACATTCTACAATCAGCGCACAATAGACGTCGGCGGTTATCCGCTTATGAATGCATTTGCCAACATGAAGTTGTCGAAAGTGCGTTTCTATGTGATGATGAGCCATGTAAACCAGGGTATGATGGGCGACAACTACTTCTCGCTTCCTCATTACCCCATCAATCCACGCCGATTTCAGATGGGATTGTCGGTCGACTTCCCCAACTAATCTCAAGTGCGGATTGTTGGTACTCTATGAGGCCATTGGATAAAAATGTATTGTCATGGAACTGATGCCTAAGAAAGGGAACGGAATACTTTATGCGACATTGATGCTGTTTGTACTGCTTGGTATGTATGGCCTTCGGCGTTGTACTGTCGACAATAATCATAGTAGAGCGGAAATACGTCCTTCAGGGGCTGATACGATTGATGTCGCTATTGAATATACGCCGCTTGTCTGCTACACATATGGCGATACTCTTGGTGGCTTGCACTACGATATGTTGCGCGATATTGCCTCGCGTCATGGACTTGTGGTAAAGTTTCATCCTGTCACATCGTTTGAGAAGAGTCTGCCGCTTATTCATGACAGTATCGTAGACCTTTTGGTAGCCGATCTTCCTATGACAGCTGAATTTCGCCAACGTTACCGTTTTTTGGAACCGGTGGTGGTGGATCGTCAGGTCCTCGTACAGTTGCGCGATTCTGTAAAAGGGCATGGAGCTGTGCGTAACCCCCTTGATCTCGGAGGCGATACAATATGGATTGCCGCCGGCTCTTCGGTAGAGAGTCGTATAAAAAGTCTTGGCCGGGAAATCGGTGATACCATATATGTTAAGTCAGAAAGTGATTACGGCCCGGAACAACTTGCTATAATGACAGCTCTTGGTGAAATACAGGGGACGGTAATCAGTCGCAGGGTAGCTCAGGAGATTGCCGGAGATTACCCTCAGCTTGATGTGGTTACCGAAGTCTCGTTCAACCAGTTCCAGTCGTGGATTTCTGCACACCGTCACTCCGCTCTTGCCGATTCTCTTGATTCGTGGATAAAATCATATAAGGGCACTCCGGATTACGACAACCTGCTGAAGCGCTATGGCGCTTTTTAGGGCCGCTTCAGGAGGTGTGCTTTTATAGCGCGCCATAAGCATGGTCCCGCGTGGATTAGGATGGTCGTTGGGTGCGTATACGTGGGCCTCCTCCCCTTTGAATACATCAGTCAGAGATATTACGCTCATATGGTTGTCAATAGCGGTAGTATTGATTCTTTCACACATTTGTTCGTAGTATCCTTTGTTTTCAAATCCCCATGAAAGTGTCTGAGGTGTTTCCTGCACATATGGTTCGATTACAAGATATATTTCAGGGAGAGCCGGTAGCATGCTGAGTGTATCAATGAGAGATTGATAGTCTGCCGTAAATTCACTGTTGAAATTTTCCCAATTGTACGATTTGCAGTCATTGACTCCGAGGGCGATTATTACTATGTCGGGATTGAAGTCGATTACATTGCGCATGGCAGGGTGTATTATATACCCGAACGGACGTCCTGCATCCGTGCCATTCCGAAGCATTGTCGCACAGCTGACTCCGAAATTACCGACCACATATTCCCGGCCCGGGAGTGTCTGAAGTTGTGCCGGATAGCTCTGAGTGGAGAAGTCATCGGTGCCTACGCCTTCGGTCATGCTGTCTCCGATGCATGCTACCCGGATTGGGCGCAGGTTATGTTGGCCATACAGACAGTTGTATATAAATTCAGCTACCGGATATGGATTGTCGATGCCATGTGGATGATGGCCGGAATGTGGCCTGACGACTGATTTTAACGGCATATCCCATCGCTGGTATGTATCCTTGATTATTTTTCCATTACGCTCGTACGGAACTATTGTATCGGCACCTCCTGACAGCAGCAACACTGGGATTTTGTTGTCAACGAGTATCGAAATATTACATGCGGCATTTTCTGCTGACCCTGGGGGCGGCAAAGAGTCCTGACTCCACTTGGCAGTCACATCGTTCCACCAATCGATGTTGCGCCGCAGTTCATGGATATCAACAAGTGGATTGTCAAGCAGTAAGGCTCCTATGTGTTTGGGATATGTCTGTGCGAAACATAATGAGTAATATCCCCCGCGGCTCAGTCCCTCCATCACAACCTTGTCCATGAGGCCATGTTCTACGGCGTAGTCAAAGAACTCCTTTCCTGCGCGGAGCGATGACGGACGCGCCCATTCATCTGTCACATTATAGTAAGCGATATGATATCCTTGCTCCAGCATAGCGGTATCAATCGACGGAAAGGCATCGAAAAAGGCCGGTCGCCATATCCACGGATTTCCGGGGAGCGGATTGTCGGGAACTATCATTATTGCGCTACGGCCGGCAATTGTGAAATCATATCTGTCGGCTCCGTGCCACACACTTTTGGTTCCATGCCATTCTGCAGATAATACAATATTTGCAAATGACGCGACAGCTGTCGCCAAAAGTATCAATAATCGTTTCATCTATGATAACTTTTGCTTTTGCAAAGATAATTGTAATGACCCAATATCTACAAGTGTTTGATGTCGTAGATACAAAAAAATAAGACTACCTCACGGCACCCTTATTTCTCGCTTGTTGCTTGTTGAATATCTATTCTGTCTTTATTGGAAAGTTACGTATGAAAAAGTATTCTGTTTACCTTTTTGTTGGTGTTGTTTCGTGGATGTCAGATTTCTTAGTTAGCTAAGAAGATTTGTTCAATCGGGAGGTTTATTTCCCTCTTGCATTGCAAAGGTAATAAATTGTTTTGTACTATCAATGGCCCCTGCTATATGTTTAACAACATATTTTGGCAATATGTAGGGTAATAGTGGGTACTATTGCTTAAATTTGATAATGAATGTGGTGTATAATTGTGAAAAGTTAATATAGATAGGCATAAAGTGAAAATCATTAAATACGTAAAAAAAAGTTAAAATGCAATCTGCTCTGACCTTATGATACAAAAAGCAGTCCTATCTATACTCAGATAGGACTGCATGCTATCATTTTGCTATGATTTTGCTATGATTTCCGGCTCAAACGAGGTGTGATAATTTTGAAGTTATGCGATTGAAATCATAGTGTATTGCTTTCAATTGCCATAAATAATACATGATGACATTGAAGGAATTGTTCCGGAAATAAGTCCATTGCTCACGTTGAAGCCTAAGCCATGTACATTGTCAGTGTATGTTCCTTTGGCAAGAGATGTGGGAAGATTCACTTGCTGCGGTTCGTCAGAAATATTTATCAGTGCAATGCCGTTATTTCCACGTTCGACAGCAATTACAGCGCCATTGTCAGTGGCTGATACACGTTCAGACTGACCATGCATTGCATGACGGAAGTGGTTGGCGGCAACAACCTCCGGATGAAAAAACTCATCGTTGCCACGGGCCCCGATGCGGTTATTGCCCCAATAATTCTGGCGGGTAGAACCCATCGGACGGCTGAAGAAAAGCGGGGTGCCATATTGTCGTGCTACAAGAAATACATATCCCTGACGAATCTGGGCATCCTCAAGATCTGCTGATTCATGTTCGTTTGCATATGTGTCATGCGACTCAACCCATGTCACAAGTCGGGCAGGTGGCGCGGGATTCATCCATTGTGCAAGTGAATCGGCAAAGTAGTTTCCCTCGGAGAGTACATGTCGGAGGGCATGGCCGTAGTTGCTTGCAGTTACGCCCATATACTCGGCATAATCGGCTTCACGTACATTTTTGTCCTGAAGCACTTCTCCGTATATAAACAAGCTGTCGGCAGGCATTGAGAGAGAGAGTCCCTGCACACTTTCACGTCCGGTGGCAATGTCCCAGAAGTTATTGCGTTCAGACAATGAATCTCGCGGGTCATCGGGTAGTCCGATATGTTTGGCAGTATCGTATCGGAATCCTCTGGCACCACAGGCGAGAAGGTCGTTGACATACTGCAGGTAGTAATGTTGGAACCCTGGATTTTCAGTATTGACATCGGGTAGTCCTCCCATCATTCCTGTGGTACATTCGTATCTGTCGTTCCACTGATGGATATTGTTGAATCCGTTGGCATGGAAAAGTTTGTCATGGCCTCCCGCTGCACTGTCAAGATCGGCTGTAACCGCACTGTGGTCTACTGCTGTATGATTGGGAAGAACATCGACAATCACTTTTACACCATACTTGGCTGCGCTGTCACACATGTTTTTAAATTGCTGACGTGTGCCAAGAAGATGATTGCCGATTTTCCAGTCGATTGGCTGGTAATAATAATACCATTTGCCTTTCACAGAATCGCCATCTTCGCTGAATAGAGCCATGCCGCCCTGCTCGCCGATGAAACATGTGTTGGCCGGGGAGGTCTGTACATAGTCAAATCCGGCGTCTGCTATGACTTTCATATTTGCAGCAATAGTGTCGAATGACCATGACCACGCATGAAGAATAGCCCCGTCGCATGTAGGTACTTCGTTTGTTTCGGGCTTGCATCCTATGACACTGCCGGCAATCATTATCCCTACTGTCGGGAACAATAGAAAGTTTTTCATCATAATAATTTGGTTAAGTTTATCTTTAGAATACTTGTATGGCTATTTATAAATCGTTCTGACTGCCGTGAAAATAAATCATGCAGACTCCCATATGCCGATGTGTATATGAGAGTCTATACGATACGATATGCCCCGTATTTCAGAATGATGTTATACGTTTGTCGTGGCAACGCAGAAGCCTGGCCGGAAATTGCTCTACTAAAGCGAGATTATGTGTAGCCATTATTACCGCTGTACCTTCGGCGGCAATCTGGTGCAGGAAGGCTACAATCTGTTCTCCGGTAGCGGGGTCAAGGTTGCCGGTTGGCTCGTCGGCAAGAATAAGCCTGGGCTTGTTCAGAAGTGCACGGGCTATAACTATTCGTTGTTGCTCTCCTCCGGATAATTCGTGAGGCATTTTGTAGCTTTTGTTGAGCATTCCTACTTCTTTCAATACCTGTTCGATACGCTCGTCCATGTCTGCCTTAATCTTCCAGCCTGTAGCCTGAAGTACAAAAAGAAGATTGTTGTAGACCGAACGGTCGGTAAGTAACTGAAAGTCTTGGAATACTATGCCGATTTCTCGGCGAAGCATCGGCACATCCTTACGTTTTATAGCCGTCAAATCATATCCGAGGACATCGGCATCACCTTTTATAATGGGAATGTCAGCATACATCGATTTCATAAGACTGCTCTTGCCGCTGCCAACCTTTCCGATTATATATAGGAATTCGCCTGCCTTTACCTCAAGATCAATGTCCTTAAGTACAATCAGTTCTTTGCGATGGAGTTCTACACCCTTATAGGATACTAATACCGATTCTTCCATAGGCATTTGTCGACCGGTTATTCTTTATGGCGCTTTTGTAGTTCGGCTGCAAGATGCTCGATACGCAGTCCTTTGGATGTGAGAAGTACAATCAGATGGTATATGAGATCGGATGCTTCATATACAAGACCGTCGATAGTGCCGTTAGTGGCTTCGATGACAGTCTCTACCGCTTCTTCTCCGACTTTCTGTGCCATGCGGTTTATCCCTTTCTTGAAAAGCGAGGTTGTATATGAGCCTTCCGGCATTTCATCATGACGACGGTCTATGAAGTCCTGGAGATATCGTAGGAATTCGATGCCCATAATATTGGGTGTGCCGAAGCATGTGTCAGTGCCTTTATGGCATACCGGACCCACCGGCTTTACTTTTATGAGGAGTGTGTCGTGATCACAGTCTTCTTCGATGCTTATTACATTGAGGAAATTGCCGCTCTCCTCTCCTTTTGTCCACAATCTGTTTTTGGTGCGGCTGAAGAACGTTACTTTGCCTGTTTCAAGTGTCTTGCTATAGGCTTCATCGTTCATAAAACCAAGCATTAGCACATTTTTGGTAGCGTCATCCTGGATTATTGCGGGAATCAAACCGCCTAATTTATTATAGTTCAGTTCTGACATAGTCTTACAGGAATATTATTTTGAGAAAGATAATTTTTTAGTTCAGGGATAGATACTTCTCCAAAATGGAAAATACTTGCGGCAAGTGCGGCATCGGCATGTCCGGTGGAGAATACGTCGACAAAGTGACTCATGTTTCCGGCGCCACCCGATGCTATAACAGGGATGGTGAGTTTTGACGTCAGTTCGGCCAACGCCTCGCAGGCGAAGCCTGTTTTTACTCCGTCGTGATTCATTGATGTAAACAGAATTTCACCGGCACCACGTTCCTGGGCTTCATGCGCCCATTCGAAAAGAGTGCGGTCTGTCGGTTTACGGCCACCGTTGAGATAACACCGCCATTTGCCATCGTCAAAACGGGCGTCAATGGCTGCGACACACACCTGGCATCCGAAGCGTGAAGCAATACCGTCGATAAGTCCCGGATTGCGCAATGCAGCCGAGTTGACCGACACTTTATCGGCTCCGGTATCCAACAGCCTGGCCACATCGTCGACAGCGCTTATGCCGCCACCTACGGTAAACGGTATATTTACATTTTCGGCAACACGCCTTACAAGGTCGATGAATGTTCCTCGTCCTTCATGGGACGCTGTAATGTCAAGGTATACCAGCTCGTCTGCACCATTCTCGCTATACTGCTGTCCGAGAACCACAGGATCACCTGCGTCGCGGAAGTTGACGAAGTTGACACCCTTAACTGTCTTTCCCTCTTTGACATCGAGGCAAGGAATGATTCGTTTGGCTAACATGACGATAGGTTGATACGTGATATATCGGAGAGTGAGATACGTCCTTCATATATGGCCTTGCCTACTATGACAGCCGGCACGCCGGCGGCGTCAAGCGTTGCGATATCGGATATTGAGCCTACGCCGCCGCTGGCTACAAGCCACAACTCAGGTAATATGTCGAGTATACGTCGGTATAGGCTGACAGCCGGCCCCTCAAGGGTCCCGTCGACACTTATTTCGGTAGATATGACCCGTCGTATGCCGTGACTGGCATATCCTTCAATAAACGGTACAATATCACGGTCGGATGTCGCAGTCCATCCCTCGGCGGCGATTTTACCGCCGCGGGCATCGGCACCCAATATTATGCGGTCGGGGCCATAAGTATCAAGCCAGCGAAGAAATGTGTCGGGACACCGTACGGCGATACTGCCTCCGGTCACCATAGCTGCGCCGCTTTCGAATGCGATGCGCAGGTCATCATCGCTTTTCAGCCCTCCGCCGAAATCAATGGTGAGTGGTGTGCGCGAAGCCACCTGCTCCAATGTGTGGTGATTGACAATATGATTGCTCTTCGCGCCATCGAGGTCCACAAGATGCAGACTGCGGCAACCGGCATCGACAAAACGCTTTGCCATGTCGACCGGGTCGTCGGAATATACTTTGGAGGTGGAGTACTCGCCACGTGTGAGTCTGACGCATTTGCCTCCGATAATATCTATGGCAGGAATAATCTCAATCATAAACAATCACAAGTTAAGAAAGTGAGAGAGTAGGCAAGTGCCGGCGGCTCCGCTCTTTTCGGGATGGAACTGGACGGCATAGAAGTTGTCGCGATGCATAGCGGCGCTCCACGGACCACAATAATCGGTTATTGCGGCTGTCTCAGAGTTTACAGGTACGACATAGCTGTGCACATAATAGAAATATTGCCCGTCGAGCATCTCCGGTACGGGGCCGTCGGGAGCCGTAACGGTTACTGTGTCCCAGCCGGTATGAGGTATCTTGAAATTATGCTCGGTGGATACGAGGCGTCTTACGTCCGCGTCAAATATCCCGAGGCAGTCAACATCTCCCTCCTCGGAATGGCGGCACATCAGTTGCTGTCCGATACATATGCCTAACACCGGATTTGTGAGGTTGCAAAGCACACGGTCGAGGCCTGTGCTACGAAGATGGTGCATGGCAGCGGCGGCCTCGCCAACGCCGGGGAAAATTACCTTGTCGGCAGAACGCAAGGTCTTCTCGTCGGCAGTCAGTACAAACTCAACGCCGAGACGGTTGAGTGCACACTCTACGGAAAATACATTTCCGGCGTTATATCTTACTACTGCTATCATGAATCGTGTCCGATTGAGTATAATGGGAGTGTCCGACTGCAATCAGCACATCAGCTGAATACTACAGTCTTGTTGTTGTAAGTGAGAATCTTTCTCTGGATATGTTTCTCGACTGCTCTCGACAGCACTATTTTTTCAAGGTCACGACCTTTTTTTACCAAATCGTCAATCGTATCCTTATGTGTTATGCGCGTGATGTCCTGTTCGATAATCGGACCTGCATCAAGATCGGTAGTCACATAATGAGAGGTGGCCCCAATAAGTTTCACTCCTCTGTCGTAAGCGGCATGATAAGGTTTGGCTCCAACGAAAGCCGGGAGGAAGGAGTGGTGTATGTTTATAATGTGGTGGGGGTAATGGCTGATGAAGTCGGAAGAGAGCACCTGCATGTAGCGAGCGAGTACTATGAAGTCGACATTGAGTTCACGCAGGAGCGCCATTTCGGCTGCTTCCATCTGCTCTTTGTTGTCCTTTGTGATGTGGAATACTTCATATCTTATGCCAAACTGTCGTGCCACCTTTTCCATATCGGGATGGTTTGATATGATGACCGGGACTTCAACATCCCATTCACCGGCTACAACGCGTGCGAGGATGTCATAAAGGCAATGCGACATTTTGCTTACAAAGATGGCCATGCGTTGTTTCTGTGACGAGAACTTCAGAGAATACATCAACTCATAGCGCTTTGCATATAGGGTGTTGAAATAGTCGCTTATCTTCTCTTTGGGGATGATAAATCCGTCAAGATCCCATTCAACACGCATATAGAAAATCCCGTTGGCTTTATCAACATACTGGTCAAGGTACATGATATTGCCGCCGTTTACGGTGATGAAATCGGTTATCACCGCTATGATTCCCGGCTGGTCGGGGCAATTCATAAGCAGAATTGCTGTATCTTTTTCTTTCTTTTCCACGGGTTTCGTATTGTTTTATCGGCAAAGATAGTAAATTTATATCAAAATGCAAATAGACGGCACGCCGATGCCGTCTATTTGCATTTTGATATATCAGTTGCCGAGCTCTGACAGGAACTTGATGCGCACCAGTCTGATTTCCTCTTCGCTGTACTCATTGCCGAGTTCATCGATAGCAGCTTCAAGGTCATCGCTCTCGCTCTCCTTGAAATATTCGAAAATGTCGGTCTGACGGTCGTCATCCATTATCTCGTCAAGGAAATAATTGATGTTTATCTTTGTGCCTGAGTATACGATGGCTTCAACTTCGTCAAGAAGTTCGGAGAATTCGAGTCCTTTGCTTTCGGCAAGAGAGTCGAGCCCGATTTTGCGGTCAATGCCTTGGATGATTGAGATTTTTAATTTGCTTTTGTTTGCGACACTGCGCACACGTAAATCCTCGGGACGTTCAATCTCGTTTTCCTCGACATGGGCCTTTATCACTTTCAGGAAATCCTCGCCATAGCGTTTTGCCTTTCCGGCTCCTACGCCCGGTATATTCTGAAGTTCATCGATTGTGATGGGATATGTAGTGGCCATTGCCTCGAGTGAGGGATCCTGGAATATCACGTAGGGAGGAAGTTCGAGGCGTTTGGCCATCTTCTTTCTCAAATCCTTAAGGATATTGTATAATTCAGGATCGACTGCGCAGGCTGCGCCGCTTTTCATTACCTGTTCTTCCTCCTCTTCGCTGAAGTCATTGTCTTCAACTACTTTGAAGGATGTAGGTTTTTTGTAGTACGCCTTGCCTTTTGCGGTCAGTTTCAGTATGCCGAAATTCTCGATATCGCGGTCGAGATATCCTGCAATCTGTGCCTGACGGATAATTGTAGAAAGTGTACGTGAATCACTGCCCTGCATACAGCCGAATACTTCAAGCTCGTCCTGGGCATAGGTCTTGACAGTCGAGGTGTTTTTCCCGAGCATAACATCAATAATCTGCTCGGGCTTGAATTTTTCTTTCAGTGCGCTGACGGTTTCAATTACGGCGCAAAGTTCATCTTTAGCTTCCACGAGTTTCTTTGGGTTTAAACAGTTATCACAGTTCCCGCAGTTTTCTTCAGTGTATTTTTCACCGAAGTAGTGCAACAACAGTTTCCTTCTGCACAGTGACGACTCCGCATATGCCGCAGTCTCAAGCAACAGCTGTCGGCCTATTTCCTGCTCGGCCAACGGCTTGCCCTGCATGAATTTCTCCATTTTCTGGAGATCCTTATGCATATAGAATGCAATGCATTTGCCTTCTCCGCCGTCGCGCCCTGCACGTCCGGTCTCTTGGTAATATCCTTCAAGAGATTTCGGTATGTCATAGTGAATGACAAATCTTACGTCGGGCTTGTCGATTCCCATGCCGAACGCTATAGTAGCGACAATTACATCGACTTTCTCAAGCAGAAACGCATCCTGGTTGGCGGCTCTTGTGCTCTGGTCGAGTCCGGCATGGTAGGGGAGGGCACGGATGTTATTAAGGCGAAGTATTTCCGCAAGCTCTTCGACTTTCTTACGGCTCAGACAGTATATAATGCCGCTTTTCCCGGGTTGCTGCTTGATAAAGCGTATTATATCCCGGTCGATTGTCGAGGTTTTGGGCCTCACTTCGTAATAAAGGTTGGTGCGGTTGAACGACGATTTGAAGAGTGTGGCGTTCTGCATGCCGAGATTCTTCTGTATGTCGTGCTGAACTTTTGGGGTCGCAGTTGCCGTCAACGCAATTACCGGACGTGGACAGATTTCATTGATTATAGGCCTGATACGCCGATATTCGGGACGGAAGTCATGGCCCCACTCCGATATGCAGTGAGCTTCGTCGACTGCGTAGAAAGAAATGGGTACTGTTTTTAGAAATTCAATATTGTCTTCTTTTGTAAGAGATTCGGGCGCAACGTACAGCAGCTTTGTCTTGCCGGCAAGGATATCGGCCTTTACTTCTTCTATGGCTGCTTTTGACAGTGATGAATTCAGGAAGTGGGCTATGGTGTCGACCTCGCTGAAGCTGCGCATCGCATCCACCTGATTTTTCATCAGGGCAATCAGTGGCGAAATCACAATCGCGGTCCCCGGCATCAGTAATGCCGGCAGTTGGTAGCATAATGATTTGCCGCCGCCGGTAGGCATAAGCACAAATGTGTCGTTCCCCTCCATCAGAGAGGTGATAATGGCTTCCTGGTTGCCTTTGAATGTGTCAAATCCAAAATGCTTTTTCAGCTCATCGGTGAGGAAGGACGACTTGTTTGGCATGGCAGTAATTGGGATTTATGCGCCGAATCTTGGCGAAATTAGAATTTTATTTGATTGTCTCGTATATATCTGAAATTTTATCGTTGCTGCGTTTATTTTGCATCTGAATGTGCGGCTTCAAAGTTGGCTTTTTCAAGCTGCTCTAATGCATATTCACGCGTTACGGTAAATGATTGGTCGTCGGATGACGGAATCTCGAACATGCTGTCAATCATTATTGTCTCTACAATCGACCGCAGACCTCGCGCTCCGAGTTTATATTCAATAGCCTTGTCGACAATGAGATCCAGAGCGGCATCGTCGAAAGAAAGCTCTACACCGTCCATAGCGAATAGCTTCTGGTACTGGCGTACAATTGCATTTTTCGGTTCGGTTAGCACGCGTCGCAGAGCTTCGCGGTCAAGAGGCTCAAGATTTGTGAGGATAGGGAGTCGACCTATAATCTCGGGGATGAGACCAAAAGATTTCAAATCCTGCGGCATCACATATTTCAGATAATTTTCGCGTTTTATGCGCTGGCGCCCCTGGTCGGTCGAATATCCTACAACATGAGTGTTGAGGCGGTGGGCTATTTTCTGCTCGATTCCGTCAAAAGCGCCTCCGCAGATAAACAGAATGTTCTTCGTGTTGACGGGAATCATACGCTGCTCTGGGTGTTTTCTTCCTCCTTGTGGCGGCACATTGACAACCGAACCTTCAAGGAGCTTTAGAAGTCCCTGCTGCACTCCTTCCCCACTTACGTCACGGGTGATTGAGGGATTGTCGCCCTTGCGGGCTATTTTGTCGATTTCATCTATGAATACAATCCCTTTTTCAGCTTTTGCCACGTCATAGTCGGCAACCTGAAGCAGGCGCGTAAGCAGACTCTCGATATCTTCGCCCACGTAGCCTGCCTGAGTCAGGACAGTGGCATCGACAATAGTGAACGGTACGTTGAGCAATCGTGCAATTGTCTTGGCAAGAAGTGTCTTGCCGGTACCTGTAGGTCCGACAAGAATTATGTTGCTTTTTTCGATGTCGATATCGTCAGCATCCTGTGCAAGGCGTTTGTAATGGTTGTATACGGCTACTGACAGATATTTTTTCGCATCGTCCTGACCGATTACGTATTGGTCAAGGAATGCGCGTATTTCCTTGGGCTTGGGTATATCGTCGAGTTTTGTCTCGCTGCTGTCGCCGGATGATGATTGTTCGTTTCTCAACTCTTTTATCATCTGCTCCATGGCGTCGACACAGTCGGTGCAGATATACGTGCCGGAATTAGTGGCCGAAGGTATCATACCTTCAGTCATGTCGGCCGGCCGGCCGCAGAATGAGCATACCGGTGTTGATTTTTTTGCCATTTTCTTTACTTAGTGTTTGGCTTTTACAAGTACCTGGTCAATCATGCCATACTCTTTGGCTTCTTCTGCGGTCATCCAATAGTCGCGGTCGGAGTCGCGTTCTACCCTTTCGAACTGCTGGCCTGAGTGGTCGGCGATGATGGTGTAAAGTTCTTTTTTAAGTTTTTGTATCTCCCGGGCAGTGATTTCGATGTCGCTGGCCTGACCTTGAGCACCACCCATCGGCTGATGAATCATGACGCGGGAGTGCTTCAGCGCATAGCGCTTTCCGGCAGCGCCGGATACAAGCAATACTGCAGCCATAGATGCGGCCATGCCGGTACAGATTGTGGCTACATCCGATGAGATGTACTGCATCGTGTCGTATATACCAAGACCTGCATATACCGAACCTCCGGGTGAATTGATATAAATGGAGACATCCTTGCCGGGATCGGCCGAGTCGAGATACAGGAGCTGTGCCTGAATCACGTTGGCGGTATAATCGTTGACATCTGTGCCGAGAAAGATGATTCGATCCATCATGAGACGGGAGAATACATCCATCTGGGCTACGTTTAGCTGGCGTTCTTCTATGATAGTGGGAGAGATATAGCTGGAAGTGATGTTGGCGGCATTGGCGGCGGCGATATATTGGTCAAGCGCCAGGCCGTTAAGTCCGCAATGCTTTACAGCGTAGTTTCTAAAGTCGTTGTTCATATTTCAAAGTATATGTTGAAGGTGGATGCGTATCCGCCTTTTTAGTTTCAGTTATTCAAAGATATGAAATTTCTGCGATATTTCCATAAAATTCCGGCATGATTTGAAATTTTTCCAAATTAATACCTGTTTAATCAGAGTGAGGGCGATGCTGCACGTATTGTGCGCATCGCCCCCGCATCCGTTTTGTCCGGACAGATCCGGTATGGGAATTATCAGAGATTCTGAGCTATTTCCTTAAACTCGTCGAGAGATACGGCTTTTTCGTCGAGGGAGACTTTGGCCTCAACGGCGTTGAAGAGTTTGCTATCGCCTACCTCTTCGATAAGGCGCGGACGATAGTTCTTGTCGGCGAGAATGCGCTTTGCATATTCTTCGAGTGTATCGTCGGGAACATTGGTCATGCCGTACTGTGCAAACTGCTGGCGTGCAATCATTTTTGCAAAGTCGGTGAGGTCCTTCTCTTCAATCTTGATTTCGCAGAGTTCGGCCATGCGCTCCTTAATCAGCTGCCATTTGAGAGAGGGGAGCATCTTTTCAAATTCGGTGTCGACATTTTCGGCGTTGATGCCCTCATTTGTAGCTATGAGCCATTTCTTGAGGGTCTCGGCGGGAATTTCCATGTTGCCGTATTTTTCGGTCATGTATTTCTGTACATCGGCACGGAATACATACTTGCTGTTCTGCTCAAGGTCGCGCTCTATCATAGTTTTTACGCCGGCGAGATACTGGCTTTCGTCGGTAGCTGCATCCTTGCCAAGAACGTTGTCGAACAGTTCCTGATTGAGCTCGGCGGGACGTACGACGATGATTTCGGAGATTGCCATCTCGAAGTCGCCCTTGACATCTGCTGCTTTTTCTTTGTCTATGCCGAGCATTGAAGAGAGTTCGGCCGGATTGCCGTCACATGTCTTCCAGGGGTTGAATACAACCTTGTCGTCAATTTTCTTTCCGGCAAATTTTTCTGCTTCGGCCTTGTCCTTGAAATACATGGGAGCAACAATGCCGTTGATCATCTGGATAGCGTCTTCGTCGGTCTTTACGTTGCCTTCTGCATCCAGCTCCATTATTGAGCCTTTTACAAGAGCATTCGGTTCGACGGTCTCTCCGGGCACCTGAGCGCCGAAGCGTTCACGGAACTTATCGCTCTGCTCATTGACCATCTCGTCGGTTACATTAATCTTATAATAGGGGATATGCACGTCCTTATTGAGCTCTACATTGATTTCAGGCACGAGGGCGAGGAGGTACTGGAACTGGAAATCCTTCTGGTTGTCGAGGTCAAGTTCTTTTACATCTACGGGTACGGGCTGTCCGAGGACTGCGAGTTTGTTGTCGCGGATATAGCCTACGACAGCGTTGTATACTATGTCGTTGATAGCATCGGATGTGGCCTGCTTGCCGAATCTTTTCTGAATCATGCCTGCGGGTACATGACCTTTGCGGAATCCGGGGATATTGGCGTTGCGGGCGATTTCCTTAAGTTTTTTCTCTACTGCGGGCTTGTAGTCGTTTTCTTCAATAGACACATTGAGCACGGCGCTCACGTTGTCGGTCTTGTCAAGTGTGACGTTCATTTCGTTGACGATATTTTTTATTGTGATTATTCTTGTTCGGGTGTCATATGCCTACGCAATCCGCGGTTGATTGATGGAAAGGATACGCACGGATGTCAGACAATTCCGGCACAAATTTAGTGCTAAAATTGGCAAACATGCAAATTTCGCATAAATCTTTTTATACTCTTTCTCGCATGGCGCCGACATATATCCTACAATGGATAATGCAAAATGCGTGCCAAAGTTCTGCCGGATATGGAATGTTTATTATTTTTTGCATTTCTGGCATATTGTCAGTATTTCAGGTGTCGGGCATGACACGGTTTTATAATAGGCGACGGTAAAAATAGTCCCATATCGGTATCGCCGGCCAACTTTTTTGGCAAAAATCACTCAGATGAGCCGAAAATTTGTAATTTTGCATTCCTAAGCGCATCGGCATACCGATGCATGCAAAACCAGTCATCAACATTTATCAGGAAATAGATAGAGTATGGTTGTATTCTTCAAAAAAGGCGCCAATCTTGTGATTGCCGTCGAGACTACCCACCGACCGGATGCCACTGAAGCGGAAAAGCTGTCGTGGCTCTTTGGAGGCGCTACCCTCCTTGTTGCTACCAGCCTTAAAGGCCGCTTTATAGGGCCACGTCGGGAAATGATTACCCCGTGGAGCACAAATGCAGTGGAAATCACCCAGAATATGGGGCTTGAGGGGATTACCCGAATCGAGGAGTTTGTACGCACTGTCGAGCCGGAACCGCGTTACGACAAAATGCTACAGCGGGTTTATGAGGGCCTCAACAGTCGCATATTTACAGTCGCAAAGACTCCGGATCCGATAGTATATATCGACGATATTTCAGAATACAACAAGGCTGAAGGCCTCGCGCTCAGTCCTGATGAAGAGCAATATCTGCGCGATCTTGCAGCAAAGCTCGGTCGCCCGCTGACTGATAGCGAGGTGTTTGGCTTCTCTCAGGTCAATTCGGAGCATTGCCGTCATAAGATTTTTAATGGCACATTCGTGATTGACGGCGAGGAAAAGCCAATGTCGCTGTTCAAACTTATTAAGAAAACATCTCAGGTCAACCCCAACAAGCTCGTTTCGGCATACAAGGATAATGTAGCCTTTGTCGACGGCCCAAAGGTTGACCAATTTTATCCTGTAAACCCCGACCGTCCGGATTATTTCGAGGTGAAGGATCTTGATACGGTAATCTCGCTCAAGGCCGAGACTCACAACTTCCCCACTACTGTCGAGCCATTCAATGGCGCAGCCACAGGCACAGGCGGCGAAATCCGTGACCGTCTTGGCGGAGGCAAGGCCTCACTGCCTATCGCCGGAACAGCGGTTTATATGACTTCATATCCTCGAATGGCGCCCGAGCATCGTTGGGAACTTATGATGAATCCGAGGGTGTGGCTATATCAGACGCCTTGTGACATTCTTATCAAGGCTTCCAACGGAGCAAGCGATTTCGGCAACAAGTTCGGTCAGCCGCTTATATGTGGTTCGCTTCTTACTTTCGAGCATGAGGAGAATGGTAAACAGTATGCCTACGACAAGGTAATCATGCTTGCCGGCGGAGTTGGTTTCGCTGCTAAAAAAGATGCATTGAAGGGACATCCCGTTGCCAATGAAAAAGTAGTGGTAATGGGCGGCGACAACTACCGAATCGGTATGGGCGGCGGCGCTGTGTCGTCGGTTGAGACGGGCCAATATGACAATGCCATTGAATTGAACGCTGTACAGCGAGCCAATCCTGAGATGCAGAAGCGTGTCAGCAACGTGATACGCGCTCTTGCAGAGAGCGACAACAATCCTATTGTATCGATTCACGACCATGGCGCCGGCGGACATCTCAACGCATTGTCGGAGCTTGTCGAAGAGACCGGTGGCAAAATTCATATCGACGCACTGCCTGTCGGCGACAAGACGCTCTCGGCCAAGGAGATAGTGGGCAATGAGAGTCAGGAACGCATGGGCCTTGTGATTGAGGAGAAAGATATCGACTATGTGCGTACAATCGCCGAACGGGAACGTGCTCCTTTCTATGTGGTGGGAGAGACTACGGGCGACGACCGTTTTGTGTTTGAGCAGGCCGACGGTGTCAAGCCTATTGATTTAGGAATGGCCGATATGTTTGGCAACTCGCCCAAGACTGTACTTACCGACACTACGGTCAATGTAAAATATAAGGATGCGGTCTACGATGAAAACCGCATCGAGGAATATCTGACCGACGTGCTTTCGCTTGAGGCGGTAGCTTGCAAGGACTGGCTGACCAACAAGGTTGACCGTTCGGTTACAGGAAAGGTTGCCCGTCAGCAGTGCCAGGGCGAGATTCAGCTCCCTCTGAGCGACTGCGGAGTGGTTGCGCTTGACTACCGCGGAAAAGCCGGTATCGCCACATCTATCGGTCATGCACCACAGGTGGCGCTGATTGATGCCGCCAAGGGTTCTGTGATGGCGGTTGCCGAGGCTCTTACCAATATAGTGGGGGCTCCTATGGCCGAAGGGTTGAAGAGCGTTTCGCTCAGTGCCAACTGGATGTGGCCATGCAAGAATCCCGGAGAGGATGCGGCTCTTTATCGTGCTGTAGAGGCCTGCTCCGACTTCGTGTGTGAGCTTGGAATAAATATCCCTACTGGCAAAGATTCGTTGTCAATGACACAGAAGTATGGCAACGATAAAGTATATGCTCCCGGAACTGTCATAATCTCGGCGGCAGGCGAGGTAAGCGATGTGCGCCGCACTCTTACTCCGGTACTTCAGGCCAAACCATCTACATTATATTATATAGATTTTTCAGGCACCTCGCTTGCATTGGGTGGCTCGGCCTTGTCGCAGGTGCTTAATGCTTTAGGCAGCGAGGCTCCTTATGTTTCCGACGCCAAGCAGTTTGCAACTACTTTCAACGCCGTACAGACTCTTGTAAAGAAAGGTATGCTTCTCGCAGGACATGATGTGGCAGCCGGCGGTCTGGCAACTACACTTCTTGAAATGGCATTTGCAAATTGCGACGGAGGTATAGACTTCAATACCGAAGCATTTGTGGCAGCCGGCGAATCGGATCTTGTCAAGATTCTTTTCGCCGAAAATCCGGCACTGGTAGTGCAGGTGGCTGACGAAAAGTGTCAGCGAGTGGAGGATGCTTTGTCAGCGGCCGGTGTTCGCTTCTTTGCCATCGGCACACCATCAGCCGAACGCATGCTCACCGTAACCCACAACGGTGCCGACCACATCTTCTTTATTGACCACATGCGTGACGTATGGTTCCGTTCGTCATATCTGATGGACGCTGTGCAAAGCGGTGAGAAGTGTGCGGCAGAGCGTTTTGAGAACTATAAGAAGCAGCCTATACGCTATCGTTTCCCGTCGGGATTCAAAGGTTCGCTTGCATCACGTGGCCTGTCACTCCGCCGTGACGGCAAATCGGGCGTACGTGCCGCAATCATTCGAGAGAAAGGCGTCAACGGCGACCGTGAAATGGCCTACTCGCTGTATCTCGCCGGCTTCGATGTCAAGGATGTACATATGACCGACCTCATGTCGGGCCGTGAGACACTTGAGGATGTCAACATGATTGTATTCTGTGGCGGATTCTCCAACTCCGATGTGCTTGGTTCTGCAAAAGGATGGGCCGGTGGATTCCTTTGGAATGACAAGGCCAAGGCTGCCCTTGAGGCATATTACAAACGTCAGGACACCCTGAGCCTCGGTATCTGCAACGGCTGTCAGCTCATGATTGAACTAAATCTCATCAATCCTGAGCATAAGCGCAAGACAACCATGGAACACAACGTAAGCCATAAGTTTGAGTCGCAGTTCCTTGGATTGACCATTCCAAAGAATGATTCAGTTATGTTCGGTTCACTCTCCGGCTCGAAACTCGGTATCTGGGTTGCGCATGGCGAGGGACGTTTCAACCTGCCTGAACCACTCTCAAGCTATAATATTGTTGCCAAATACAACTACAATTCTTATCCTGCCAATCCCAACGGCAGTCGTGGAGCCGTTGCCGGCCTGGCGTCGGCCGATGGCCGTCATCTGGCTATGATGCCTCACCTGGAACGTGCTATCTTCCCATGGCAGTGTGGCTACTATCCTGCCACACGTCGCTCGGAGGATGTCACACCATGGATTGATGCATTCGTCAATGCCCGTCGTTGGATTGAGGATAAAACCAAATAACCTATTAAAGATTCACAGTTTCTATGGGTGGCTTTTTCGGCGTTGCAAAACGCACAGAATGCATCAACGAGCTATTTTACGGAGTTGACTACAACTCCCACATGGGTACAAAGCGCGCAGGTATCGCAACATGCAACAACGGCGTCTTTACCCGCTCGATACACAATATCGAGAACAGTTATTTCCGTTCGAAGTTTGAGGGAGACCTCAAGGACTTTACCGGGAATGTCGGTGTCGGTGTCATAAGTGACACCGATGCCCAACCCATTATCGTGAACTGCCATCTTGGCAAATTTGCGATAGTGACAGTAGGACGTATCAATAATATCGCCGAGCTGGAGAAGGAACTGCTGGCCAAGGGTCATCACTTCTGTGAACACTCCTACGACATTATCAATCCTACAGAGATGGTTGCTGCGCTCATATGCGAAGGGAAAGACTATGTGAGCGGTATTGAAAATGTGTATAAACGGCTCAAGGGCTCATGCTCGATGCTTCTCCTGACAGAGAACAGTATTATTGCCGCACGTGACCGTCTCGGACGTACACCGATTATAGTAGGAAAGAAGGAGGGTTCTCATGCGCTTACGAGTGAGACATGTGCTTTCCCAAATCTTGGGTATGAGGTGTGCTACAATCTCGGTCCGGCCGAGATTGTAGAAGTCAAGGCTGACGGTTTCCGTCAACTTAAGGCTCCCGGAGAGGAGATGCAGGTATGTGCTTTCCTTTGGACATATTACGGATATCCCGTATGTGAATATGAGGGGCGCAATGTCGATGAAATGCGTTATGAGGCCGGGATGGAAATGGGTCGCAATGATGATCAGGAGGTCGACTTTGTGAGCGCGGTTCCGGATTCAGGTATAGGCATGGCTCTTGGATATGCTGAAGGTAAAGGCGTGCCTTATCGCCGGGGGATAGTAAAGTATACTCCGACATGGCCACGCAGCTTTACCCCTTCAACTCAGGAGCGCCGTGAGCTTGTTGCCAGAATGAAACTTATACCTAATGGCGCATTACTTTACAATAAACGTGCGATATTCTGCGATGACTCTATCGTAAGAGGAACACAGCTACGCGACAATGTGAAGGATTTGTTTGACTGTGGTGCCAAGGAGGTACACGTACGAATAAGTTGCCCGCCGCTCATATATCCGTGTAAGTTTATCAATTTCACCGCATCCAAGAGCGATATGGAGCTGATAACCCGTCGCGTCATTAAAGACCTGGAGGGCGATGCCGATAAGGATCTGGATAAATACGCTACTACCGGCTCGCCACAATATGAGGCCATGGTAGAGAAAATCCGTGAGCAACTCGGGCTTACATCGCTTAAGTTCAGTTCCGTAGAGACTGTGGTCAAGGCTATCGGGTTGCCCAAATGCAAGGTCTGTACCCATTGCTTCGACGGCACCAGCTACGAGTGATAATCAACCGAATCAATTAACTTAATATATCTAATAACCTTAAAAGTATGAGTCTTAACATCATCGTGCTCGCCAAGCAGGTGCCTGACACCCGCAATGTGGGCAAAGATGCCATGAAGGCCGACGGTACCATCAACCGTGCCGCCCTTCCTGCAATCTTCAACCCGGAGGACTTGAATGCTCTTGAGCAGGCGCTCCGCCTCAAGGATGCCAATCCGGGATCTACGGTGACCCTTCTTACAATGGGTCTGCCACGTGCTGCTGAAATTATCCGTGAAGCCATCTATCGCGGTGCCGATACCGGTATAGTCCTTACCGACCGTACACTTGGCGGTGCTGACACACTTGCCACATCGTACTCACTGGCCCAGGCTGTAAAGAAGTTTGGCAACTATGATATAATTCTCGGAGGCCGTCAGGCTATCGATGGCGATACCGCACAGGTTGGCCCCCAGATTGCCGAGAAACTTGGCATTCCCCAGGTGACATATGCTGAAGAAATTCTTGACCTCAAGGATGGCAAGGTGACAGTAAAGCGCCGCATAGAAGGCGGTGTGGAGACTGTAGTGGCACCACTGCCATGTGTAGTCACTGTCAACGGCTCGGCTGCTGAGTGCCGTCCCCGCAATGCAAAGCGTGTACAGAAATATAAATATGCCGTATCTCCGTCAGAGAAGGGAAACCTTTCTCCTGAAATACAGGCACTTGTTGATGCACGCCCGTATCTTAACCTACAGGAGTGGAGTGCGGCATATGTAGATGCCGATCCCTCACAGATAGGCCTGGCCGGATCTCCGACAAAAGTGAAAGCCATTGAAAATGTAGTATTTACAGCCAAGGAGAGCCGTACTCTCACAGATGATGACACTCAGATAGAAGATCTCATCAAAGAGCTTATCGTCAACCATACTATCGGCTAATTTTATTGAATCATGAACGACAACAACAATCTCATAGTATATTGCGAGTATGAGCATGGCAAAGTAGCCGATGTGAGCCTTGAACTTCTCACCAAGGGCCGCGTGCTCGCCGACAAACTTGGCGTTAAACTTGAAGCATTGGTTATAGGCGATAAACTCAACGGTATCGAGGATTCGCTCTTCCCCTATGGCGTGGATGTGGTTTATAAGGTAGAGGACGCTCGTCTCTATCCATATACCTCCAACCCCCACGCAGCAGTACTTATCAATCTTTTCAAGGAGATTAAGCCCCAGATTTGCCTTATGGGAGCCACATGTATTGGTCGTGACCTTGGCCCACGTGTCAGCTCATGCCTCCACAGTGGTCTCACCGCCGACTGTACTTCGCTTGAAATCGGCGACCATACCGATCCCAAAACCGGTAAAAGCTACACCGACCTTCTTTACCAGATTCGTCCTGCATTCGGCGGCAATATTGTGGCCACTATCGTCAATCCCGATCATCGCCCCCAGATGGCTACCGTACGCGAGGGTGTGATGAAGAAGGAGATAAAGGATTCCGCATACAAGGGTGTAGTAGTAGACCTTGAAGCTGACAAGTATGTTAAGCCAGAGGATTTTGTGGTAGAAATAATCGACCGACATATCGAGAAATCGAAAATAAATATCAAAAACTCTCCGATAATTGTGTGCGGCGGTTATGGCATGGGGTCCAAAGAAGGCTTCGACATGCTCTATGATCTTGCTGCCACTCTTGGCGCCGAAGTAGGCGCTTCGCGCGCCGCGGTTGATGCCGGATTTGCCGAACACGACCGTCAGATTGGCCAGACAGGCGTTACCGTACGTCCCAAGCTGTATATCGCCTGCGGTATTTCCGGACAGATTCAGCACATTGCCGGCATGCAGGAAAGCTCTATTATCATTTCGGTCAATAATGACCCCAACGCACCTATCAATACCATAGCCGATTATGTAATCACCGGCAATGTGGAGGATGTCGTGCCCAAACTCATTAAATATTACAAGAAAAATTCGAAGTAATGGCAAATTTTTATAACGACAATCCCGCTCTTAAGCATCACCTTACCCATCCTCTTATGGGTAAGATTGTCGCCCTCAAAGAACGCAATTTTACCGAAGCTGACAAGTTTGATTATGCTCCGTTCAACTTCGATGACGCTATGGACTCCTACGATAAGGTACTTGATATCGTAGGTGAGATTACAGGCAATATCATAGCCCCTAATGCCGAGGCTGTAGATCATCAGGGGCCTCAGGTAATTGATGGACGTGTGAAGTATGCCGACGCCACTGCGGAGAACCTTGATGCCTGCCGCAAGGCCGGTCTTATGGGTATGGCTATGCCTCGCCGATTCGGTGGTCTCAACTTTCCGATTACACCCTATATCATGGCTGCTGATATTGTCAGCCGTGCGGATGCCGGATTTGAGAACCTGTGGGGACTTCAGGACTGTGCTGAAACAATCTATGAATTTGCCGATGAAGACCAGAAGAGCCGCTTCATTAGCCGTGTATGTGAGGGTGAGACCATGTCGATGGACCTTACCGAGCCTGACGCAGGTTCCGATCTCCAGTCGGTAATGCTCAAAGCCACTGAACAGCCCGACGGCACATGGCGTCTGAATGGTGTTAAGCGATTTATTACCAATGGTGACAGTGATATCCATCTGGTGCTTGCACGCTCTGAGGATGGCACAAAGGATGGCCGCGGCCTGTCAATGTTCATTTACGATAAGCGCGACGGTGGAGTAACCGTACGCCGTATCGAAAATAAAATGGGCATCAAGGGTTCTCCCACTTGCGAGCTTGTTTACCGCAATGCAAAGGCTGAACTCTGCGGTTCGCGCAAACTTGGTCTAATCAAGTATGTGATGGCTCTTATGAACGGCGCCCGTCTCGGTATCGCCGCGCAGTCTGTCGGCATTTCAGAGGCGGCTTATCGCGAAGCCCTTTCTTATGCCCGCGACCGCAAGCAGTTTGGCAAGGCTATCATCGAATTCCCGGCAGTATACGAAATCCTTTCGGTAATGAAGGCCAAACTCGAGGCTTCTCGCTCTCTTCTTTATGAGTGCTCTCGTTTTGTCGATATCTATAAGATTTACGATGATATCGCCAAAGAACGTCCTCTCACTCCGGAAGAACGCAAGGAGGCAAAATACTACAGCAAGTTTGCCGACGCATGCACACCCCTTGTCAAAGGTCTTGGCAGTGAGTACGCCAATCAGAATGCATATGACGCTATCCAGATTCACGGTGGATCCGGCTTCATGAAGGATTATGCATGCGAGCGTATATATCGCGACGCACGCATCACATCAATTTACGAGGGCACCACACAGCTCCAGGTTGTTGCCGCTATCCGCCACGTGACAACCGGTACTTACCTCAACCTCATCCGTACATATGAGGCACAGGAAATCGGACACACCTATAAGCCGTTGCACGACGAACTCGCCCGACTTACCGCTACTTACGAGAAGTGTGTGAAGAAGGTGACCGAAGCCAATGACCCCGCATATCTCGATTTCATGGCTCGCCGTCTTGTAGAGATGGCCGGTAACATCATAATGAGCCACTTGCTCATACTTGATGCGTCTCGCAATGCTGATCTGTTTGATGCCAGCGCACGTGTTTACTTCAATCTTGCCCAAGCTGAAGTAAACAAGCATGCCGACTTCATCAACCGTTTCAATCCTGCCGAAACAACACTGTACAAGCAGGCATAAAGGATAATAATAAGGAGAATGAATGGAGCGCCAATGTGGATTTGGCGCTCCATTCCTTTTTTATTTTATATCATCAAAATTAATCCGCCATTTAGCCGTGAAGCTAAATGGCGGATTAATTTTGATTGCTTGTATATAACCTTTATTTTATTCCTGCGGCTTTGGCTTCGTTACGAGAGAAAGAGTAGGGGGCATCTGAGGGAGAAGTACCTCTTGTGGTATTGGGAGTAGCCGACTTCTTAATCTTGATAGTGGCGCCATTCTGCAGGTCGTCATGGTGCAGGAAAGTCGGGGAATATGGCTTGCCGTTTAGTACCACAGAGTCAACATACCATTCTTCAGGCGAGGATTCAATTACAGTCTTTTTGCCACCGGGCATTGTGAGGGTGGCTTTGCCGAATAGGGGAGTGCCGAGCACATACTCTCCGGTACCGGGAGTTACGGGGTAGAAACCGAGGGCTGAAAATACGTACCATGCGGATGTCTGGCCATTATCCTCGTCGCCGCAGTAGCCGTCGGGAGTGGGGGTATACATGCGGTTCATTACCTCACGCAGGCGTTTTTCAGCTTTCCATGGCTCACCGGCGTAGTTATATAGGTAAATCATATGCTGGATAGGCTGGTTGCCGTGGGCATAATTGCCCATGTTCATGACTGTCATCTCGCGAATCTCATGAATCGGGAATCCATAATAGCTGTCATCATATAGGGGAGCCACGTTGAATACAGAGTCGAGCATTTCCACGAATTTCTTACGTCCTCCCATCAGACCTATCAGGCCGTCCACATCGTGGAATACCGACCAGGTGTAGTGCCAGCTGTTGCCTTCTGTGAAAGCGTCGCCCCACTTGAGAGGGGAGAATGGGCTTTGGAATGTGCCGTCGGCATTGCGGCCACGCATAAGATTGCTTTCTTTGTCGAAAACATTGCGGTAGTTCATGGCACGCTTGGCATAAAGTTGCTGCTCTTTTTTCGGTCGGCCGAGAGCTTTTGCAAGTTCATATATACACCAGTCGTCATAAGCATATTCAAGTGTGCGGGCAACGTTTTCGTTGATTTCAACATCGTATGGAACATATCCAAGCCGGTTGTAATACTCGTGGCCGCGGCGACCGCTTGACGATACTGTAGGATGTACATTCTCGGTGCCTTTCACAATACCTTCCCACAAAGTGGCTGTGTCGCTGACTTTCACTCCGTTGAGATAGGCATCGGCCAGCACGGATGCCGAATTATTGCCGACCATGCAGTCGCGGTGACCGGGACTTGCCCATTCGGGGAAGAAGCCGCTTTCGCGATAATGGTTGAGCATTCCTTCCTGGATTTCTGAGTTGACCTCGGGATAGAAAAGATTCAATAAGGGGAATAGCGCACGGAATGTATCCCAGAGTCCGGTGTCGGTATACATGTATCCATCCTTTACCTCGCCGGTATGAGGGCTGTAATGAACGGGCTTGCCTGAAGCATCGAGTTCGTAAAATTTGCGTGGGAACAGGAGGCAACGGTAAAGACACGAGTAGAATGTGCGCATGTCAGTTTCCTTTCCGTCCTCGACACGGATTTTGCCGAGTTCAGTGTTCCATCTGTCTTTGCCTTTGGCTACAAGTATATCGAAACTGTCGTTCCCAAGTTCATTGAGGTTAAGTAATGCTTGTTCGGGCGATATGAATGATGACGCCACACGGGCATTCACAATCTCGCCTTTGGAAGTCTTGAAGCCAACTATAGCACCGGTGTGATTGCCTTCGGCGCTTGTTGCCCCTTTTGAAAGCACACTGTCGGTCACAGTGTAGAAATATTCAAAAGGCCGGTCGAACTCAACAACGAAATAGTTGCGGAAATTATCAGGTACACCTCCGCTATTGCGTGTCGTATATCCTGTGACACGGTGTTTCGACGCATCTATATTTATTGCTGAGCCGCGGTCAAAGGCATCAATAATCACATTTGCACTGTCCGTGGCAGGAAATGTGAACCGGAACATTGCAGCACGCTCAGTCGGTGTGACTTCAGCCACCACATCGTGGTCGGCCAGATATACCTTATAATAATGTGGCATAGCTGTTTCTCCTTTATGTGAGAACCAGCTTGCACGCTTTTCTTCGTCAAACACAGGAGTCCCGACTGTAGCCATCATGGAGAACTGACCATAATCGTTAATCCACGGACTTGGCTGATGGGTCTGCTTTATACCACGGATTTTATGCGCGTCATATGTGTATGCCCATCCATCTCCCATCTTGCCTGTCTGGGGTGTCCAGAAGTTCATGCCCCAAGGCATAGCTACTGCCGGATATGTATTTCCTGTCGAGAGTTCAAAGCTCGACTGTGTGCCCATCAGCGTATTGACATACTGAGTGAGGTCGTCATTGGCCGTTGCTGTACAAGCAATAGTGGCGGCCATGGCAAAAAGTTTGATTCTATTCATCAGATTTGAGGTGATAATTGCATTCTGTAATAACTGTAGTGCAAAATTACAAAAATTTATTCATTGTCGGGGAATGACGCCGGAGTAGCTGACATCTCCATGTCTACAGTAGCTCCCGACATTATCTGCTCGTGAGTGATGAAAGTCTTGTCATAAGGCTTACCATCGATTTTTATCGAGCGGATATATATGTTTTCTTTGCTGACATCAGGAGCATTGACGGTAAATATTTTGCCGTTGTCAAGATGCAGCTGCATCTTTTTAAATAGCGGAGTGCCCAACTCATATATTCCATTTACGGGATTGACCGGATAGAAGCCCATTGCCGAGAATACAAACCAGGCCGACATCTGTCCGCAATCCTCATTGCCGCATAGACCTGCAGGTGTCGTATTGTAAAGCTGCTCCATTATTTCTGAAACATATTTCTGGGTTAAATCGGGACGTCCGACATTGTTGTACAGATACACGACATGATGGCTGGGCTCATTTCCATGAGCATATTGGCCGATCATGCCGGTGCTGAATATCGGGAGTGAGTCATTGGGCGAAGGATTGTAGGTCATCATGCTGTCAAGTTTTTCTTTAAAGCGGTCTTTCCCTCCGACAAGGTCAATGAGTCCGTCAATATCATGTTGTACCGACCAGAAATACTGCCACCCATTGCTCTCACAGATATCTTCAGTATAATCGTCGGGGTTGAAACCGTCAAGAAAATCTCCTTTAGAGTCGCGAGGCTGCATGAAAGATGTCGCAGGATTATATACGTTTACATAATTGCCGGATCGTCGGTAGAATTCGTCAGCGACATCCTTACGCCCCATCTTTTCTGCCATAAGAGCTATACAGTAATCATCGAATGCATATTCGAGTGTTTTCGAAAGCGACCAATTCTCTTCTCCTTCGATATGGCCGGGGCTGGGCACATAGCCAAGGCGCTTATAGTCGCCTATCTGTCGATATGAATCAAGATTGGCAGTGGCAATGCATGCGTCAAGAGCTTTTTCTGCGTAGTCATTATCGATAAGTCCTTTCATGTATGCGTCGACTATCACAGGAACTGCATGATATCCAATCATCATGTCAGTCTCGGAGCCCTGAAAGTTCCATACAGGCAGACGTCCGTTCTGTTCGCCGAATTCCACAAGTGATTTTACAAAATCATGAGCGCGAGCCGGCTGTAGATAAGTCATCAGAGGATGTGACGCCCTGAAAGTATCCCACAGTGAGAAAGTGCCGTAGTTAGTCCATCCCTCAGCCTGATGGTTGGCTTTGTCGGGACCACGATATGCACCATCGACATCGCCGTAGATAGTAGGAGCGAGCATTGAGTGGTAAAGAGCGGTATAGAATTTTACTTTGTCATCATCGCCTCCGTCAACGGTGATTTTTGACAAAGCTGAGTTCCATGTCTTACGGGCGTTTTCGCGATATTTGTCAAAATTGTCATCAGGAACCTCTGTGGTAAGATTGAGTGCCGCTCCTTCTGCTCCTGTACATGACAAGGAGGTGCTGACGGAAATCTGCTCCCCGGCTTCGGTCGAAAAATAGAACCATGCCACATCGCCGTTGCCTATCGTTTTCCCGTCTTTTATAATCGGAGTGCGGTCTATGCGCAGAGAATCCCACGGCTGTGAGAATCTGGACCGGAACCATAGCCGTTGGTCGCGGGCCCATCCGTCAGAGAACCGGTATCCTTCGATTGTTACCGAGTCAACAACAGAAATATGACTGTCTTGTGTAGCGTCCCAGTTCATTGCTTTGGCAAGATTCAGGATTACGGCGCCATCGCCTTTAGGGAATGTATAGCGCTGTATGCCACAACGCTCGGTTGCGGTAAGTTCTACATTGATGTCGTAATCGGTAAGGCGCACCTGATAATAACCTGCGTTGGCAGTCTCATCGTCGTGAGAGAAACGGGAGTGTACGCCGAGCGGTGCATCGGACTCACGCACCGGAAGCATAACAGGCAGGAATGAGATATCATATAAGTCGCCTGCGCCGGTACCTGACAGATGGGTGTGGCTGAATCCTGCGATGGTCGAGTCGGGATAGAAATATCCGGCAATACGATCCCACCCGGGTATACCGTTGTCAGGACTTAGCTGAACCATTCCAAATGGCATTTGTGCGCCGGGATAAGTATTTCCGGTGAAGTCGGTGCCGATAAGAGTATTGACATATTGTGTCAAATCTTGATTCTGACTGGCATCATTATGTCCTGCACAGGCCGGCAAAACGAGTGCCAGAGGCATTAGATGCAAAGTAGACATTTTCATAATCTCTAAGGATGGTTTAATAAAGTTTAGATGTATAATACACGATTGAAGGATGGGGGATTGTGTCAAAAGAGACAGACTATTGGCTATATTATTTTTAAATCAAGTTTATCTGAAAATCCCCGTGCTCTCAGATACAATTCTGACCTATTAAAATATAAAACGAGGGAATTGGTCGATTTATTGCATTATGTTCATTTTATTCATACTGCCTGAGGCATTGCGATGAATCCCAATGAGCCCACAATGAGTTGTTGTGTCAAAAATTCCACCTATTACGGTATGTATTGCACCGACTATAGCGGAGTGTTATAGCTATATTTGCATATCCCATACTAAGATGTGTGGAATGTATAATCTTAAATCGACATTACAATAATCTTAGATCCATAAACTGCATGAAATTAAATCCAAGTTTCCTGTGTGCTTCCTCAATCGCACTGTTTGCCTCGTTTTCGGCAGATGCTGCGATAGAGGGGTCTTTTGATCCGGCTTCTGTCGTGGAGCAATGGAGCAATTCATCGACTTATCCAAAAGTGATTGACATCAACTTCAGCGATGAGAGCTGGCCTTCAACCTGGCAGAAAGAGACCGGACGTGACTGTCCGGAATGGGCCGACGGAGGATATGTCAACGCTGTACTAACCACTCCGGCCAATGGCGATGCCTCCGATGTAAGTTACCCGGTGTTGTTCCACAACTGTACTTTTGCGACCAAGAAGTCGTTTAACGGTAGAGCCGGAGTGACGGCCGCTTTTGCCCGACAGTACTATCTTGGCGATAAGTGCTCCGGCAACAGTTCATCGACATACAATAATTGGACGGTAAAAGGGCACACACATTATCTTGAAGATAACATTACCTATGATGACAAAGGCAAACCTAATTATGGAGAAGCCGGCTTTGTACAGATGTGCCGTAATGCAGCCATTAACGGCGAGTCGATGCACGGCTGGATGGAAATAGACCATATACCGTATGTCGACATAATCCAATGGTCATGGTCATCTACATCCTGGGGACGAGGTATCAAATGTGACTACAAGGTTGGCGACGGCGAATGGAAGCCACTTGTATGGATGGGATCAGAACGTCAGAAGAATGGCTGGACTGTATTCTCTGATCAGGGATACTTCATGGAGAATAAAATCGATGCTCATGATGTATCTATCCGCTGGCGTGTATGGGATGGCGAGATAAAGGGCAATCCCGTACAGAGCGATGTGTTTACCCATTATGCCGACCCGATGGCGGAGCGACAGGCACCACGTGTGCATAAAATCCAGATTTTCGGAACTGAAATTACCGCTTCTGATGCAGAATATGCGCGAGAGAATCCAATCGGGGATATCGGTACACCCTCCGACCTTGGCGACTACGGCTTTTCCGGAGACACACAGAAAAAACCGTCGCCCGATACTGATGCTGAGATTGTAACCTATACTGTCGGAGCAGCTGATACTGCTGATTACAGCAGTATACAAAGCGCAATAGATGCAATTCCGGCATATACACGTGGTATCATATATCTGCATCCGGGCATATATGAGGAGAATGTATATGCCGGCCGCAAGGGTGAGGAACCTAAATTTATCAGTATCATCGGCGAGGATCCGGCCACAACTATAATCACATCCTCTACCAGCCGTGGCGGTAGCAATTCAGGCAACAGCTATCTGGATTGTGCCGCTCTCAATGTGTTTGTCGACCGATTCTATGCCGAGGGGATAACAATACGCAATACTTCGGGGAATGTCGGACAGGCAGAAGCACTTTATACAGCAGGTGATGCACATGTATTTAACAACTGTGTTATTTCCGGTTATCAGGATACATATAAAGCTAATGTCGGTAGCCGGGGCTATTTTGTCAACTGTGTAATTTCCGGTGCTACGGATTTTATTTACGACGGAGGCCTTGAATGGTTTGAGAATTGTGAGATACGATGCCTGAAAGGAGGAGGCTACATAACCGCTCCTGCTGAAACAGCGATGCCAATGACTAAACTCCTTTATCCGGAACTTAATGCCGACCGTTTCTATCCCGGACTGTTTTTCCGTAATTGCCGCATAACATCCGAGAACGGAGTAGCAAACGGTGCATATACCCTCGGACGACCATGGAAGGATACCTGTGGCGCAATGTTTATACGGTGTATCCTCGGCAATCATATCAGTCGCGCGGGATGGTCATCCTGGAGCGGAACTGAAAACAATGCGTCGCTTTATGAATATAAGAATATGACTGAGAACGGTACTTTTACGGATATCTCCGGTCGCGCGTCGTTCAGTCATCAGGCTACCGATAACGAAGTCGAAGCATATATGAATCCGGAATTCATGTTTGGCAAACTGTCAGATATAGAGTTCGACTACTCTTCGATACTTCGCGGCAGTGCTACTCCACGCAACTTTGATATAACCGACAATGGCATATTCTGGGACGCAGATGAAAATGCGGCCGCATTCATCATATATAAGAATGGCAAGTTCTGCGGCATATCCGCCAAGCCGGAATTCACCGAAGGCATTGAGCCGAGCGCGTCATATGCCGTACGCTCCGTATCGCGACATGGCGTAATGTCATCTCCGGTCAATGCGTCTGAGGCCCGTTCGCTTCTGGCATTTCCATCAGCCGAGGGATTCGGCAAATATACCTCAGGCGGCCGAGGAGGTCGTGTGGTGACTGTTACATCTCTTGCCGATGACAATTCCGAGGGGACTCTGCGATGGGCGTTTGAGCAGCATAAAGGCGAACCAATCACTATCGTCTTCGCGGTCAGTGGAAATATCCAGCTGAACCGTGAATTGCGAGTTAGTCGCTCAGATTGGACTCTTGCCGGTCAGACAGCTCCCGGCGACGGAATACTTATAAGCCGCAATAAAGTCAACTTTGGTGGTTCCAGCAATTTTATTGTCCGAAATATGCGCTTCCGTATCGGACAGAAGAGTATCAGTGGAGATATTCTTGCGGAAAATGCTTGTGGTGCGGAAAACTGTTCCGACTTTATCTTCGACCATTGTGCTTTCGGATGGTCGGTTGAGGAAAATATGAACACAGCAGATGCTCATTTCCTTACAGTACAGCATTCAATTGTACATGAAGGCCTCTACAATGCCGGCCATTCGAAAGGTGCGCGTGGATATGGATGCCAGTGGGGAGGCTCTCCGGCAACATACCATCATAATCTGCTTGCCCACAACAACTCTCGTTCTCCGCGATTCAATGGCGCACGCGGAGAGGACTATGTAGTGTTTATGGAATATGTCAACAATGTGAATTATAACTATGGCTCCAGAGGAGGGTGCTACGGTGGAGAAAATACCGCTGCAATCACATCTTACAACGGATTTAATTCCGCTCATGAGTGTAATTTCATAAACAATTATTACAAGCCGGGACCAAATTCGAGCAAGACGGAATTGTGGTTTGTCAATTCGAGCGGAGCAAGAGAGGGCGCTACCTCATGGGCTCCGGCAAAATGGTGGGTTGACGGCAATATCGGCGAGGGATTTGCCAAAGCGACAGCCGACAACTGGAAGGCAATGAATACCGAACTTTATACCCTGGATCAGATACGCGCATCGGAACGTATAGTTCCGGCAACACCATATTATAAGTGGACACTCGCCGGTCCGGTCGGCACCTATGTGCCGGAGCGATATATGCTTAGCGGGTATATGTCGGGTGAGGAGGCTTACAATTATGTAGTAGAACATGCCGGTACTGTTAATCGTGACAAGGTAGAACAGCGGGTAGCCGAGGAGGCCCGCACCGGTAAGGCTACGTATGGAGGCTCACTTGGACGCACACGCGGTATTATCGACAAAGAGACGGATGCCGAAGGCTTCTATGAATACTCGACCGATTATATTGTGCCTGCTGATACTGATGGCGACGGTATGCCTGACGAATGGGAGAAGTCGGTAGGACTTGATATTAATGCCACTGATAACAATCGCATCAATTCCGACGGCTATACAGCTCTTGAAGTGTACCTTGCGTCATTAATGGGAGAGAGCATGTCGACTGACTTTTTAATGTCAGGAATAGAGAATGCTGTAGTTAGTGCCAAGATATCCTACGATCCGTCTACTTCTATTCTGACAGTAAGCCCGGATGCAATCGGAGCGACACTTTCAGTATACGCTCTTGATGGACGCATGATTTACAATCGGGTCGTAACCTCTTTAGAGTCGAGACTTCCGCTTCCATCCGGAATAAACCTACTGCATCTGCATGGTCGTAATATTGCGCCACGGATGCTTAAGATCTCACGCTGAGATACTCAAGACCTAAATTATAATATGCGGCAGTCCTTCAAAATTTGAGGGGCTGCTATTTTTTTTTGAATGTTTAGAACATTTTGTATAGATGAACTGTTTTACGATTAATACCAATATATCAAGGATTCAATGCCAATATTATAACATCTTTGCCCGATATGAAAGACGTAAAGACCACCTTACTCGATCGCCGATGCATTCGTCGCTATGAACGTGAAGATATACCGTCAGAAATGATGGGATTCATATATGATGCGATACGTAATACACCCACAAGCTATAATGGACAACAGTTCTCAGTCATAGATATTGATGACCAACCTACCAAGGAGAAGCTATACGAGCTTACGGGGCAGAAGCAGATAAAGACCTGTCGCCATTTTCTGCTTTTCTGTGCCGATTACAATAAAATATCACTGGTGGCTGAAGCCAAAGGCATTGACATGCCTGATTTCGCTCACACGGCAGACGGTGTGATAGTAGGTATTGTAGATGCTACGCTTGCCATGATGAGCGCACTTACGGCGGCAGAGTCGGAAGGACTTGGAACATGTCCTATCGGATATGCGCGTACTGCGGCTCCGGAGGCTATCGCTCGCCTTATGAAGTTGCCGCCCAAAGTATTTGTGGTATGCGGGCTTGCAATCGGTATCCCACGCGAAATGCCGGATCTTAAGCCGAAGCAGAGTGCGGATCTTGTCGTCTATCACAATACATACCGTCAGGATAATCTTGTACCCGAACTTTTGCAATACGATCAGCAGATTCGCGAGTACAATGCGACTCGTGCCGGTACAAAGAGCAATAATGACTGGGTATCCCATATAATATCCTACTATAAGGAAGCGATGGACTATCATACCCTTGACGCACTTCGTCGCCGCGGATTTGACATGTGCCGTTGAGGAAAATGTTGCCTTTAAAATTAAACTAAATATTTGGGAAGGCTTGCAACATATAATATCCAAATTGCGATTCCGACTTTTGTAGTTGTTATCGCATTTTTATTTTCAGGATGCAGTCTCATATATGAGCATGATGAATGTCCCGTAGCTTCGTATAATGGAAATTTCCATATTGATGTAAACTGGGAATATGCTCCGGATGCTATGCCTGAGGGAATGGCATATATGTTCTTCCCGATAGAAGGCGATGATGTATGGCGATTCGATATTCCGGGCAGGAATGGCGGAGATATTGAGATTCGCGATGATGATTATAGAGTAGTATGTATGAATGATGATACCTCCGGCATCCTTTTTAAGGACGAAGACAGTTTTTATTTTACATGCTACTGCCGCACAGGTGGCCTTTATGATGGTCTCGGAGGTACTCTTGATAATCCAATAGGCCCGGCTGTCGCCGATAATGGAGAATCCGTTGAAGTATGCCCTGACATGATGTGGTGTGGCTCGGTGTGGGAGATGGATTTGAATGCGTTGGACGAGTGGATTACATACAATGAAGGTGAAGATAATGTGTTACAGGATATCCGGGGAATTACATTGTACCCTCGGCCTGCTGTGGCAAATTATCGGTTTATCATTGAAAATGTATCCAATCTCTCCGGAGTGAAGAGGCTGTGTGCGTCTATAAGCGGTATGGCATCAGAGATGTGCCCGGCAACTTTGATGTGTGGCTCCAGATGCGCTACATTGCCATTGAAAGCCGATGCGGCTGGCGATGATTGTATTGAAGGCCGTTTTTTGACTTTCGGGCTGCCAAAAAGTCCTGAGTCTGCCAATATATTGACTTTATATGTGTGGCTTACTGACGGAAAGAAATTACGATACGATTTTGATGTCACTAAGCAGGCTCGCAATGCAAAGGATCCGATGAATGTCAGTCTTATTGTCGGAGGCATTGAGCTTCCGCCTTCAGACCCTGTTGGTGGAGAAGGTGGACTTGATGTAAGCATAGATGGATGGATTACTGAAATAATCGACATACAATCATGAATAGATACTCTCTTGTCTTAAAAACTTATTGGTTTGAAGCAGTGTTATAATCTATATAATGAGAATATACGAATCTTTAAGGTTTGAATTATGAAAACAAAGTCTCTTTTAGCTCTTGCTTTTGTATCTTCGGTAGCATTTATATCATGCTCTGATGACGGGTCTGGTATAAATGTTCCTGATGATAGCCGTGAGAATGCGATTGCATTCAATGTCATGGTTCCGAAAGCTCCCCGCGCGGCTTCGACCACAACTGCGACTATAAAAGAATTTTATGTATATGCCTTTACTGCAGGTAAACCATATATGGAGCGCGTTGTGGTAAGACGCAACGGTTCATCGTGGACTTATACTCCTACTATGTATTGGCCTGATACTCCGGTCAATTTCTATGCTTATAGTCCTAATATAACCAATTCTCCAAATGTCGGAGACGATGCAATCGGAGATATACCCGATTATACATGCGACGGGCAGACTGATTTGCTATATGCCGTAAATATAGGAGAGACGTCAAAAGCATCTCCCGTCAATATTAATTTCCGGCATGCGCTGTCCAAGGCCAGCATCATGCTGAGCAGTTCGAATGAGGCTATCAGAGTCAATGTGCGTCATGTTGTACTTCATGGTCTTAATCATACCGGTACATTCTACTACCCGGATGCCACTACTTCACAGTCAATGCACCAGAATGTAGGACATTGGGAAGACTTGAAACTCAGGTCTCCACTCATGATATTTTATGCAATTGGTGAGGAAGATTTTGTAAACCTGACAACCACTCCTGTTGATATCACAGAGAACAATCTCAATATGAGTTTCTTTCTCCCGCAACCTCTGACCAAACTTGAATTTGACGGTTCAAACTACACCGGGAGCTATATAGAAGTAGACTGTGAGATTTTCGATGTTGCCTCCGGTGCCAGAATATGGCCGACTGCATCAACTCCACCTTCACAGTTGGTCGATGAGAGTCCGGCCGGACGTCTGATATTCCCGATGACCTCCTCGGCAGTATCGGACTGGAAGATAGGTCATGCATACATATATAATATAAAGATTGATAATCCTACGGTTCTCCAGCCTATCGATTTTAATGTCACTGTTGATGACTATACTCTTGAAAATTGATATTCAAGCAATAGCAGTGTAGTTGCCTTATAATTGGACTGCCACCAAAGAGTCTTTCATAGCGACTTTTTGGTGGCAGTCCATGTTATATGTATGTCCCAAAACTCATTGATATATTATCTGAAATATCTCCTCCCAATTCTATCAATCTCTTCAAAACAGTTTCTATAAATTAGCCGGAATTAAAGATGAATTTAAAATACTTTTAGTACTTTTGCAATTGTATGGTTAATATGTCTAATACCTGTCAGTATAGTATATGAAAAGAGTAATGCTTATTATTGTACTTCTGATTTCTGTCGGATCAATAATATATTGTGGCAATCCGTCGGTTCATCCTATTTCAGAGGTGCTTCGTCTCGACAACACCATCGGGCTTAGCAGCCAGAAAGTGTATTCTTTTGTCGAGGATAAGAATGGAGCAATCTGGATTAGTACGAAGGCGGGAATTGATAGATACAATGGACGTATTCTGAAGAACTATTCTTTAGAGGACAATTCTTTTTACGGTGACATGGGAGGACGGATAATAAGACTATATATTGATGAAGATACTCTATTCGCATATGATAGTTCCGGAAAGATATATAAATATTCGGAGATATATGACAGTTTTGAGCCTATATTGAATCTTGCGGACAGCCTTAATGCTGATGTTATGTTGAATAAGGTATTGCCTTGTCGGGAACAAATTCTATATGCAACAAATAACGGACTTTTCGTGAATATCCCCGGTAAGGGCATCAAGTCGGTAATTCCTGACATATATGCAAATGATATTATATGTGTGGATAATCGTCTTTTCGTAGCCACATATTCTGGTCTGGAGATTATAGATGATGACGGTAATGTGAAGTATGTAGATGCATTAAAGGGATTGGGTATACAGAGTTTATTTTATGATGAAGAGGCTGGGGTATTGTACGTGGGCACTTTTAACCGTGGTTTGTATGCAATCAAACTCCCGCATCTGGATATTTATGAGATTTCGAAAGACTGTTATTTGTTGCAAAAGCCGATACGTTCGATTGTAAAACTTAATTCATCATGTCTGGCTATAGGTGTAGACGGAAGCGGAGTACTGGTATACGATGCATCTGACCGAAAACTTGTCCCCTTTGTTAATACAGAGATTTCCCCGGAGTTCTCGTTTACAGGCAATGGAATATATGCGCTTTATAAGGATAGTCATGACAATCTGTGGATAGGAAGCTATACCGGAGGCGTTACTATGGTGGTTCTGTCGACATCTCCAACAAGATTAATAACCAGAAATAGTGGCAATAAACATTCGTTGGCAAATAATAATGTGAATTTCGTAATTGAATGCGATGACAGTAATATATGGTATGCAACAGATAGGGGAATCAGCATCTTTAACCCTTCTGCTGGCTCGTGGCATAATATACTTGACGGAGTTGTTGTAGTGTCGCTTTGCCAAGATTGCAATGGTAATATTCTTGCCGGATGTTATGGTGATGGTGTATACCGGCTGGACAATAGAGGCCGGATTCTTGATCATTGGATGCAAGATGACACCGCTCTATCATCCAATTATATATTTGCAATCAAGGTCGATAGCCGTGGATTAATCTGGATTGGCTCTCCTCATGGAGAATTAGTGGCATTAAAGCATGACGGCACTCTTAAGCATCGTTTTGAAATATACGGAGTAATGTCAATTCAGATTGTCGATGACAATAATATAGGTGTAGCTACAGGCAATGGCTTCTATGTTGTGGATGTAAATTCCAACAGTTATAGCTGGTATGCAAATTTTCAGGAGCAATCGGCGCAGAACATCAGCGCTTATATTGTTCCGATGCTTTTCAATACCGATGGTTCTGTGTGGATAGGAACCGAGGGCGGAGGACTTAATCTCTATAATATGAAGACACGGGAGATATTGCGTGAGATAAAGACCTCTGATGGATTGCCGTCAAACGATGTATATGGCCTTGTTCGGGATTCGTTAGACCGTGTGTGGGTAAGCACCGGCAATGGCCTTTGTATAGTAGGGGATTCTGTAATATCGAGTCTGAATTATATAAATGGTATAGCCCGGGAATACAATAAGTCATCTGTTGCAAGAACAAAAGATGGCGATTTTATATTTGGGAGCACCGCAGGCGCAGTAAGGATATCATCTCCCGAGATGATAAATATTGCAGAATATCCTGCGCCATTGAGAATCACCGGTATTTCGATTGACGGAGTAAATAATGACACACGGATGAAGGATGATATATATGATATGTTGCAGAATCATAGACTTATCCTGTCGCATGACTGCAACTCATTTGATATTGAATTTGAATCTATAAATATCGAATATCGGAATGATATATGCTATAAGTATATGCTTGAAAATTATGATTCGGATTGGAGTGACATGTCAACAGATGGACATGCACGTTTCCGGAATCTTCCCTCGGGCGACTATGTTTTGCGAATATCGGCATTGCGCAAAAGCGATGGAAGCCAGATTTCTCAGGAAAATATTGATATCAAAGTCTTGCAACCTTGGTGGAATACAGTATGGGCACGTATAATATACATTATTATTATATTCTTTGTCGTATATTTCATCATTAGGTATAAATGGTATCAGCTTAGAAAAGAGCATGACGAGGACAAAATACGATTTTTTGTCAATACAGCCCATGACATACGTACACCACTATCGCTTGTAATGTCTCCATTAGAAGAATTGAAGGAAGAGTCATCTCTTTCGGATAAAGCTCGTTATCTTCTTGACCTCGCCGGAACAAATATAAGAAAACTAAATTCAATTACGGCGCAATTGCTTGAATTTGAAAAGATAGATTCCCGCAAGGCAAAAGCTCGTCTTGAACCTATTAATCTGAATTACTTTCTGGCAGAGGAGGTGAGCTGTTTCAAAAATGTATGTGAGAAGAAGGGGATAGACTTGCAATTGCTTATGGAGGAAGAGCAGATAGTTATATCTGCCGACAGACACTTGCTGGAACTTATGTTGGACAATCTTCTGTCTAATGCCTGCAAGTATACCAATCCGGGCGGCAGAATTGATGTGTCTTTGAAAGGGAATAAATCAAAAGCCATAGTGGTGGTCAGCGATACCGGAATAGGTATTCCGGACAAGGAGCAGAAAAATATATTTACAAATGTATACAGAGCCGAAAATGCGCGTGCATCCCAGGAGACAGGAAATGGCTTTGGATTGCTTCAAGTAAGCAGGATTGCCGATATGCTGCATGGGAAAATCAGTTTCTCTTCAAAACTTCAGAGAGGCACCACTTTTACCATATCTTTTAAACGGATATATGATGAGCCGGTTATACAATGGAATCCTGGAAAACTCAACAAATCTATCGACCAGATTAGAATACCGACTCCGACGATTTCTTCAGTGTCGGATAGCAAGGGGGAAACACTCCTTATTGTAGAGGACAATGACGATTTAAGAAATTACCTTACTGCGACATTCACTGTTGCCTACAATGTAGTATCTACAATATCTGCTGATGATGCGTTGACGTTTCTTGAGAATTACTATCCGGATATAATTATATCGGATGTAATGATGCCCGGCATGCAGGGTGATGAGTTTTGTAGGATAGTCAAGAATAATCCGGATACATCGGGTATCCCAATCATATTGCTTACGGCAAAGACTACACATGATGCCATAGTCAATGGACTTGAGCAGGGTGCGGATGATTATATTGCAAAACCATTCAGCCTTGATATACTGAAGACAAAGGTACGTGGATTGTTGTCAAATCGTAAGCGGCTGCGTGGGTTTTATTTGAGAGAAGCTGTCAAAAGACTGGAATCGACCGACAAAACTTCAGTAGAAACTACCGGAATTGAACCCGACATCTCGATACACGATTCTAAAGAATCGAGGGATGTGCCTTTGTGTGGTGGAGCTGATAAGGATTTTATTGATAATACCGTTAATCTGATAATCGAGAATATGGCGGACACAGACTTCGATATTGACCGTTTGTGCAGAGAAATGGCAATGAGTCGTACGCTTTTTTTCGGAAGACTTAAGTCGCTTACCGGGAAAGGACCACAGGAATTCATGCGTATGATGCGTCTTGAACGTGCAGCTGAACTGCTTCGTGCAGGTGTACCGGTAGGAGAGGTCGCTCTACAGACCGGGTTTGCTAATTCAAAATATTTCAGTACTCTTTTCAAAAAGCATTTTGGCATCTCACCAAGTAAATATTCCGAGTCTGCGGACTGATGATTGACTACCAGGCTGTAATTATTTATATCTTGATATAGAAATCCTTCGTGTCGTTTAAGATTGAACTATAACGTGTTATGATAGGTCTGTCAGTATTCAAACCCTCCGTGTCAGCAATCAAACCTATAAAATACCGGCAATCAAACCAACAAATGTCAGTAATCGAACCTGCCAATGAGCATTGGTGGTGTAATTTTGCGCCATGCCGTATAAGGTCTATACGGATACAAATAAACCAACCACCATGAATGTTATAAAATCTACACATTTATTACTTGCCATCTGTCTGTCCGCCCATCTTACCGGGTGCGGATCCGACAATGACGAACAGCCGGGACAGCCCGTAATCGACCGGGTCGAAGAGGTCGTATTCTTTGATGATTTCACCTCTTTTAATAGTGCTTATTGGACAAAGGAAACTCATGAAGCCGGATGGACCAATCAGGAGTTGCAGTCATATGAGACAAGTCAGGTTACTATTGGGAAAGACGGTGATAAGTCGGTATTGATTTTGACAGCAAAACGTACCGGAGATAATATAGTATCGGGACGTGTAAATTCCAAAAATAAGAAATCATTCAAACACGGTAAAATTGAAGCGAGCATAAAAATTCCCGCGACAGCCAATGGATTGTGGCCTGCATTTTGGATGATGGGAAACAACAATCGCGAGTGGCCTGCTTGTGGGGAGATTGATATAATGGAAATGGGCGATGCCCAAGGAATTGCATCAGCAACTACCACAACCAGGGTAAACACCGCTATTCACTATGGAGCCGATGTTGCCTCTCATGAACAGCAATATCATGCATCTGATGCAGTGGGCAGTCTTCAGGACGGTAATTATCATACATATGCTCTTTTATGGAATGAAAGTAACCTTGAGATATTCATCGATGGCAACAAATTTCATTCATTTGATATTACCGGCAATTCATATTTCAATGATAGCTTCTATTTATTGTTCAACCTTGCGGTAGGAGGCGTTTTTACCGGAATAAATGATATAGACGGTATAACTGCGCTGACGGATGGAGAAAGCGCTTCAATGTATATAGATTGGGTAAGAGTAACAAGATAAATTAATCAATACACATGAGACAGAGAATTTTAACAGACAATTTATTGTGCTGTTTTCTGTTGGCAGGGGCGGCCTCTTTTGTAATGCCTCAACAGTTACTGGCAGCGTCTGCTACAGCACAGACATCTACGTCACAGAAGATAAAGGTGACAGGTGTCGTAGAGGATCAGGATGGTCCGGTCATCGGAGCCTCAGTTCTGGAAAAAGGCACAACTAATGGTACGGTTACTGATATTGACGGTAATTTTACCTTAATGGTACAGCCTAATGCTATTTTGAAAATAAGTTATGTAGGGAGTGAGCCGGTCGAGATGAAAGCGTCGACATCTCCCATGAAAATCACGCTTGAACAGAACTCACAGGTGCTTAGTGAGGTTGTGGTAACCGCTCTTGGAATCAAACGAGACCGGAAAGCTCTCGGTTATGGTTTAGAAGAGGTTAAAGGAGATGCTTTTGAAAAGGCTAAGGAAACCAATGTGATAAACTCAATGGCCGGACGTGTGGCGGGACTTGTCGTTAGCCAGACTGCCGGTGGTCCATCCGGCTCCACTCGTGTAATATTACGAGGCAGCACTGAGATGACAGGAAATAATCAACCGCTTTATGTGGTTGACGGAGTACCTTTGGACAATACCAACTTCGGGAGTGCCGGGACTTCGGGAGGATATGATCTTGGCGACGGCATTTCAAGTATCAACCCGGATGATATAGAAAGTATGTCGGTATTGAAAGGCCCTGCGGCATCTGCTCTCTATGGCAGTCGTGCAAGCCATGGCGTAATTCTTATCACTACTAAAAAGGCCGGGCAGGAAAAGTATTCTGTGGAATATAATGGTACTCTTACCATTGATCAACAGTTGTCAAAATGGAATAATGTGCAGCAGATATATGGTATGGGTAGCAATGGCACATATAGTATAGATGCTGTATCAAATACCAACAAAAGCTGGGGTCCGAAAGCCGATGGCAGCAATATGCTTAAGTATTTTGACGGAGTTGAGCGCCCATATCTGATTATTCCGGACAATACTTCCGGATTTTTCCGTACCGGCCTTACCGCAAACAATACCGTTACAGTATCCTCCAATACAGGGAATACAGGTATGCGCTTTACGCTTACAGATATGCGCAATAAGGATATTGTACCTAAGACGCATATGAGCCGCGACATATTTAATCTGCGCTCAAATACCACAATGGGAAAGGTTGACCTTGACTTTACGGTCAATTATACTCATGAATATGTCAAGAACCGTCCGGCATTGGGCGATAGTAAGTCCAATATTGGTAAAAACCTTATGACACTTGCCACAACATATAATCAGGACTGGCTACGTACATATCAGGATGCTAATGGAGAGTATTCCAACTGGAATGGAATGGATCCATACAACGTCAATCCTTATTGGGACGTCTACAAGAACTCCAACGAGTCTAAAAAGGACTTATTTCGTCTGCATGCTTCGGTGATGTATAATGTTACATCACACCTAAAAATAAAAGGAACTGCAGGTGCAGAACTTAACTGGTTTAACTTTCAGGATTTTAAAGCACCCACTACTCCCGGATATGAATCCGGATATCTTCAGCAGAGCCAGTTTAAGAATCAGATGTATAACTTTGAACTCATAGCCACCTATAATAATCGCTGGGGCAATTTTGATTTCACAGGTACTGCCGGAGGCAATATCTATAAGGTAGATAACCGTACAAACATAACTACCGCTCAGGAGATGCAGATTCGCGATGTGGTAGCTCTGATGAGTTTTAATGAGACAAGTCTTCAGGAAAATAGTTACAGAAAGCAGATTAACTCGCTTTTTGCTGCAGTGAATCTTGGATGGAAAAACTTGCTATATCTCGATGCAACTGTTCGTGGAGACAAGTCTTCGACACTACCTTCGGGGAACAATACGTATGTATATCCTTCGGTATCCGGTAGCTTTGTATTCTCCGAACTGATAAAAAACGGGTATGTGCTCCCCTATGGAAAGGTTAGAGTATCGTATGCTCAGGTAGGTAGCGACACCGATCCTTATCAGCTTGGTCTGGTGTATACCAAATCAAAATTCACATATCCTGGCTACACAATAGGCTATATAGATAATACAACCATTCCAAACAAGAATCTAAAACCAACGAGAACAAACTCGTTTGAGGTCGGATTTGAAACAAAGTTCCTGAATAATCGTATTGGCCTTGACTTCACCTATTACAACCAGATTAGTAAAGACCAGATAATGGGTATGGCAAGCAGCTGGGCTACCGGTTATCCATACCGTCTGATTAATGCCGGTGAGATTCAGAATCAAGGTATCGAAATCGCACTTAATACCCGTCCACTCGTTATCGGTGACTTTTCATGGGATTTAGGCGTTAACTTCTCGAAGAACAATAACAGGGTGCGTAAACTCGTCGATGACATGGATATGTTTGAACTTGAGAAAGCATCGTGGCTTGATGTACAGATTGCTGCAAAAGTAGGCGAGAATTTCGGTTCGATTGTAGGCCCGGATTTCCAAAGAAACGGCAATGGTGATATTCTCATAGATCCGTCTACCGGACTTCCCATGTATGACAAGAGCAATCACGTGCTTGGTAATGCGTCATGGGATTGGACCGGAGGCCTAAGCACAACATTCCATTATAAGAATTTTGGACTAACAGCATTGTTTGATGTTAAAGTCGGAGCTGACCTGTACTCGATGTCGGCACGTGCAGCCCATGAGTCGGGAAAGAGTCTGGCAACTCTTGTTGGCCGCGAGGAATGGTATAAATCAGAGGAGGAGCGTCAGGCAGCCGGAATTGCCAAAGGCTCTGCGTCCTGGACTCCTACAGGCGGTTTCGTGGCTCCCGGCGTGATTGATAACGGTGACGGCACCTACCGTCCTAATGATATTAGAATCAATCCGGAAGATTACTGGATGAGTGTATGCCGCAATGCTCCGTCAATGTTTATATATGATAATTCATATGTAAAATGCCGCGAGATAACCCTTACATACCAGTTTCCCCAAAAGTGGCTTGGAAAGGTTGTAAAGGACATGTCAATCTCGTTTGTTACTCGCAATCCTTTTATCGTATGGAAAAACATTCCTGACATTGATCCCGATTCCAATTACAATAATACCACCGGCATGGGACTTGAGTATGGTTCTCTGCCTTCAAGGAAGAGCTATGGATTCAACCTGTATGTTAAATTCTAATTATGAGATTTCCGATGAAATTATATAAATTTTTGACTCCCGTCCTGACTACCTTTGCGCTGATAGCAGGCTCATGTAGCGATAGCTATATGGAGGAGCTTAATACTGATCCGTCAAAGGCCAATAGTATCGACCCGAATGCTCAGTTGACAACAGCACAGCTCCAGACTTATGGAGACCTTGGGATGGTTGAAATATACCGAAACTACCATTATGCATTTGCCCAGCAACTCATGGGATGCTGGAACACTACAAACTATGGCGGACGTCATACTGTGGATAACAACGAGATGTGTCGAATATGGACTTCGCTATATCCGTCAGCAATCAAGAACCTTGCCGATGGCATATACCGCAGTGAAGAGGCCGGACAGACTAACATAAACGCGGCTTTGCGCATATACCGGGTATATATGATGTCGCTGATTACCGACGTCTATGGCGACGCTCCATTCAGTGAAGCGGGTATGGGATATATCGCCGAAAAGTATAATCCGCGTTATGATACTCAGGAAGAAATCTATGCATCTTTTTTTACTGAACTGAAGGATGCTGCTGATGCTATGTCATTGTCTGGAGATAAAATTACAGGCGATGTCATTTATAACGGTGATGTCACAAAGTGGCGGAAACTGGCCAATAGTCTGCGCCTTCGTTTTGCAATGCGAATCTCGGATGTTGACCCGCAGAAAGCCCGGCAGGAGTTTGAAGATGCCATATCCGATATGGGCAATATATTTACCGGTTCAGAAGATGATGCGTTAATCAAATATATTGAAGTCGCATTCAGTTTTGGACAGGACTCATATTCCGATTATCGTGGCAATGCTCTTTCAAAGCTGCTGTTTGGTAATGACCCGTCTAATAATCCCAGTTATATCTGCTCTACATTCTTTAATCAGATGTATAATAGCGGTGACCCGAGAACATTCATAATCTCACGTTTTTATTATGATGGTCTAATGAGTCTCACAAGTCCTGACAACCGAATTGACCTCACTGAGGAAATACTTGCGAAAGGCGTACAGATGAATCCCCGTGATCCCGGAGCTTATTCATGGGAGCCATGGCCTACCGGATATGACAGTGATATCATGAAAGAAATTGCAGAGACCAATCCGTCGGTAGAAGTCAGTATGGCCAGGGAAACCGAACCTAAACTTGCCAATAATTTCCTGAAAAGCGATAATCCCGGAGTTGTCATTACATATGCGGAGATCAATTTCCTTCTTGCGGAGGCAATCCTTAAAGGTTGGACCGTACCTGGAGATGCTGCCACTTATTATGAACGAGGCATACGTGCCGCCATGGATTTCCTTACAGATAACTACGGATGCCGTAAGATTTCTGATGATGAATTTGCCACATTCATGGGCAACAATGGTATCGGCTATACCAATGAGCAACGTAAGGCGTCAATTAATACCCAGGCTTGGATTTTGCATTTTACCAATCCGGCTGAGGCATGGGCCAATGTGCGTAGATCGGGGTATCCACGGCTTAAATCCCCTGCAGACTATGGTTTCGGACAATTCCTTACCGGAGGTCAGGAGATTCCAGTTAGACTTTCGTATCCGGTGCTTGAGTCATCCTATAACAAGTCTGGTTATGAGGAGGCCTTACAGCGTATGGGTGGCAGCAATAGCTGGAATATTCCGGTATGGTGGGATGTTGATTAATACCCCTGAGAATGTTGAAATTTGACATACTCTGTCTATAAATTAATCAAATGAGCGATGGTGAATAAAACAATTTAATAGAGTTGCCATCATTAATCTTACAATGAAAAAAGCTCTCATAAATTGCGTCAGTTTTAAATTCACCGACGAGCTATTAAATATGAATTGAAAATGGACTTTACTTATAAAACTATAATATTATCATTTTTGCCTGTCGGCATTATGCTGTCATCATGTAGCAGTGATGAGCCGTTCTCAGTGGCCGGTCCTGATGATGAACCTCATATTCTTGCCCCTACATTCCCTGACAGAAACAACGGGAATCTTCCTGTTGTAGCAAATATTAGTCGTGAATCAAATTTCTCAATGGAACTCACGGTAACACCTGCCGACTATGTGGATGTCGTATGGTACATCGACAATCGAGAGGCTGCTGCCGGATGTGCAATTGACCAACCTCTGCTTGCAGGCACCTACGAGATGAAGGTGGTTGTTACCACCCCAAAAGGCAAGTCTACATCAAGGGAGGGCATAATCAGTGTAAATCCACTTGATACAGATCCATGGGCTTCAGAAGTATCATTCGAGCGCATTGTATCTCCTGGGCAGGGCGCCATTCTTTATGGACGTAATCTGAGTTCTGTCACTTCAATCCAAATTGGCAATGCAGCGCCAGTATCTGCTGTATATTCCACCGATGCAGGTGTTGAAATGCTTTCATACACAGTGCCGGCGACTATTGAGGAAGGTACATCTCGCATCGTGCTTGTAGACAGCGAAGGCAATGAATACGGTGGAAATAAGGCAACTGTAAGTTCTTCTGCATTGGTGACTTCCGGTGCTGATCGCATGACCTCAGGCTCGGTGTGTCAACTTACAGGAATAAACCTTGACAAAATTGCTTCTTTGGAAATAGGTACCAATGTAATTTCTTCTTTCTTGGAGAAAAATGCTAATTCCATCAGCTTTGCTGTTCCATCGCTTGATGATGGAGATTACGATATCTCCGGTGTTATGAACGATGGCTCGGCGGTACTGTTCTACAAAAACGGTAATAGCGAATCGTCTGCAACGGTTGTGATTTCATCGCAGCAGACTCTGTGGGCAGGACATCATTATGTGTCTTGGGATTTACCCGACGAAAGTCCTAACAAGACATTCAATATGCTGGGTATGGATGTATTCGCCTCGGTAAAACCTGGTGCCGTGATGTCAATACATTATTCGGTAGAGCCATCTGCTGAATACCATCAGTTGCGTACTACCTCCGGATGGTGGAATGACCTTCCGGGTACCGGAACTGTAGAATTCTTTAATGATGGCATAGCGGAAATCACTCTTACCCGAGAATGTCTCGATATGATTCAGGAGCAAGCCGGGTTCTTATGTATCGGTCATGGATACTATGTTGATCTTGTAACACTGCGTTGATATGAACAAATATATATTATCTTTCTTTTCAATAGCTTTTGCAGCCTGTTCAATTCAGGCTGCAAAAGCGGCAATACCCTCTGATCCTGCTATTGAGGCTGCTGTAGAGAGAACACTGTCAAGAATGTCGCTTGATGAGAAAGTCGGACAGATGACGGAACTGTCTATTGATGTGCTTGGCGAATGGAAAAACGGAGAGTTCTTTCTCGATCCTCAGAAACTCCACGAGGCGATTGCTGTATATAAAGTAGGCTCGGTATTGAATGCTCCGGGAGGACCTACTGCCCAGACTCCTGAAAAATGGGTGGAGCTAATAGGTACTATCCAGGAAATGTCAATGAAAGAAATCGGCATACCGTGTATCTATGGTCTCGACCAAAATCATGGTACTACCTATACACTCGGCGGAATTCTGTTTCCTCAGAATATAAATGTCGGAGCCTCTTTTAATCCAATGCTTGCCCGTCAGGCCGCTGAAGTGACTGCATATGAGACCCGTGCGGCCGACTGTCCCTGGACATATTCTCCGACTGTTGACCTTACCCGCGATCCGCGCTGGAGCCGAGTCTGGGAAAACTATGGTGAAGATCCGTTAGTAAATGCCATTATGGGTGCAGAACAGGTAAAAGGATTCCAAGGCGAAAACCCCAATAAAATAGGCTGTCGCAATATCGCAACATCTGTAAAACACTATCTTGGATATGGCGCACCGCGCACTGGCAAAGACCGCACACCGGCTTATATATCTCCCTCGGATTTGCGCGAAAAGTTTTTTGAGCCTTATCGCGCATGTATAGAGGCCGGGGCATTGACTGTTATGGTCAACAGCGGTTCTATCAATGGACGTCCTGTGCATGCCAATAACGAATTGCTTACCCGTTGGCTTAAAGAGGATTTGAACTGGGACGGAATGATTGTCACAGATTGGGCCGACATTAATAATCTTTATACTCGGGAATATGTTGCCGAGGATAAAAAAGAAGCCATAGAAATGGCGATAAATGCCGGTATCGATATGTCAATGGAGCCCTATGACTTAAATTTCTGTACTCTTCTTAAAGAACTCGTAAACGAGGGACGTGTATCTCTGGAGCGTATCGACGATGCGGTAAGACGCGTCCTGCGTCTGAAGTACAGACTTGGACTTTTCGACACCCCTGACACATATCCACGTGATTATGCCGACTTTGCATCACCAAAACATCAGGCTATAGCTATTAAGGCCGCCGAGGAGTCAATGATATTACTTAAAAATGTCGATGGAATCTTACCATTGAAGAAGGGTGTCAGAATACTTATCACCGGCCCCAATGCAAACTCTATGCGTTGCCTCAATGGAGGTTGGAGCTACTCATGGCAGGGGCATCTTACCGATCGGTTTGCTTCGGAATACAATACAATATATGAAGCGGTGACTGATAAGTTCGGTAAAAGTAATGTAATACTGGAGCAGGGTATTACTTATCCTTCCGAGGGTGCATATTATGAAGAAAATGAGCCGGAGATTGAGAAAGCTGTGGCTGCCGCCGCCGACGTTGATTTGATATTGGCATGCATCGGCGAGAACTCATATTGTGAGACACCAGGTAATCTTTCCGACCTTGCACTGTCTGAAAACCAGCGTAATCTCGTAAAGGCACTTGCTACTACCGGAAAACCTATAGTATTAATCATAAATGGTGGTCGTCCGCGTATAATAAGCGACATAGAGCCTCTTGCCAAAGCTGTGGTAAATGTGCTTTTGCCTGGTAACTTCGGCGGAGACGCTCTTGCAAATATACTTTCAGGAGATGCAAATCCGAGCGCAAAGATGCCATATACCTATCCGCGCCATCAGGCCGAACTCACCACATATGATTATCGCGTTAGTGAAGAAATGGATAAGATGGAAGGTGCGTATGACTATGATGCTGTGGTCTCTGTACAATGGCCATTTGGATATGGCCTAAGTTATACCGACTTTAGCTATGATAATCTTCGTTGTTCTAAAACGGAATTCAACGCTGATGATGAACTGGTCTTCAGCATAGACGTCACAAATACCGGCAATGTTGCAGGTAAAGAGGTTGTTATGCTTTTCAGTCGTGATATGGTAGCTTCTCTTACACCGGAAAACCGCCGATTACGAGCTTTTAATAAAATCGCTCTTAAACCTGGCGAAACAAAAACTGTGACTTTGCCGCTCAAGGCAAGCGACCTCGCATTTGTCGGCCATGACGGTAAGTGGGTGCTTGAGAAAGGGAAATTCCGTATACAGGTCGGCAGTAACACACTGGAGCTCACATGTCTCGACACACATAAATGGGATTCTCCCAATAGGTAATCGGTTACTTTAATACGTATAGGTAAAAACTTTGTTACGGTTAGGATGGGCTTGCCTGTGAGGGCGAGCCTGTCTTTTTTTGTATTTATCAAGTTGTTTTGAGAAAAATTGCTATATTCGCAGAAAAATTGAGAAGCGCTTTAAGCTGTCATCAATACATCTACAGATATTCGTATTGCAATAATTTGATTATGAATGATATGAACAAAGATAAACTCCCTGTGATTCTGGTGTCTAATGACGATGGAATCAATGCACCCGGCATACACCGACTGATTGACTATGTTGCAGGACGAGGACGAATTATAGCCGTAGCACCCGATGGCCCCCGTAGCGGGCAGTCATCGGCTCTTACAGTAAATTCGCCGTTGCGCATCACTCGTCTGCCGGATTATAATGGTGCGGAGATGTATAGTGTCAATGGCACACCGGTTGACTGTGTCAAACTTGCCGTACATGTCGTGCTTAAAGATATGCATCCCGACATACTGTTGGCAGGTATAAATCACGGTTCTAATTCGGCGATAAACGCATTGTATTCCGGTACGATGGGTGCCGTATTCGAAGGGTGTTTGTTGGGAGCCGACGCAATTGGCTTCTCCTACCATAGTCATGATGAGAATGCATCACTTGCAGCATGTGCGCCTGTCGTCGAGGAAGTTGTAGGCTGTGTGATGAAAAACGGATTGCCCAAAGGCGTATGTCTGAATGTGAATATTCCAAAATGTGACAAAGTCGCCGGAATAAAGACTGCACGTGCAGCCGAAGGATACTGGACTGAGGAATATGCTGAGTACACCGACCCCCATAATCGACCATACTACTGGCTCACAGGTCGTTTCCACAACGCAGAACCGGATGCTTGTGACACTGACCTTTATTGGACTGACCGTGGATATGCCTCAATCGTGCCATGTCGGCCTGACCAGACCGCATACACCGATATATCTGCTATAAAGTCGCTTTTTGAGGATTGACCGAATCTGTCGTTTATGCAAATTAACCGAAAGGTGAGTGCTATATTAATAATTTGAGTAACTTTGTACCTGTATGGACTCTTCTACTCTAAAATCACATTCGCCATATAAGCGTGGTGCTGACTGGGGTGCCTGGTTTGGCATTTACCTGTCGGTTCTGTTTTTTGTTACGTCATATTCGGTAAGCAGTCCTGTCTGCGGCTTGATGGGACTGCTTATGATTATTGGAGTGCCTCCATGTATATACTTCATGTTGCGTAAAAGCTATGTGTCTGACAACGGCACTACCATTTTTTCATCTCTATGGATGGAAGGTATCTCGATATTCTTTTTTGGCGGCTTGATTGCCTCTATTGTGGCAATGATATATATGCGGTGGATTGACCCGACTTTTTTTGACAGCAGAATTGACACTCTTATCGACATGTATTCATCCATGGATATGCAGCAGGCTCAGGATGCCGCTGATATGCTTACCGCAGCCCGCGACCAAAAGCTCTTGCCTAAGCCAATTGAACTCACTGTCGATATGTTGTGGCTGATTGTATTCTCCGGTTCGATTCTATCCATGTTGATGTCATGGTTGGTTCAGTTGACAAAAGTGGCTCCAAGAGTTCATAACCAAAAGAAATAAATTTAATATAATAAAGTCTATGGACATATCTGTCGTAGTACCTCTATATAACGAAGCCGAATCCCTTCCTGAACTTGAGGCGTGGATTGACCGAGTTATGAAAAACAACGGTTTCTCCTATGAAATACTTTTCATTAACGATGGGTCGACCGATGATTCATGGGATGTAATCACTGGACTCTCCCAAAAGAATCCGTCAGTCCGTGGAGTATGTTTCCGCCGCAACTATGGTAAGTCGCCTGCATTAAATACCGGATTTGCCCGTGCTAAAGGAGATGTCGTGATTACTATGGATGCGGATCTTCAGGACAGTCCGGATGAAATACCGGAACTATATCGTATGATAACCGAAGAGGGCTATGACCTTGTCAGTGGGTGGAAGCAGAAACGCTATGATCCTCTGTCAAAGACAATACCTACCAAGCTGTTCAATGCCACCGCACGCAAGGTAAGTGGCATTCACAATCTGCATGATTTCAACTGCGGGCTCAAAGCATACCGATCAAAAGTGGTTAAGCATATTGAGGTATATGGCGACATGCATCGCTATATACCGTATCTTGCGAAGAATGCCGGGTTTAGCAAAATCGGAGAAAAGGTAGTTCATCATCAGGCCCGCAAATATGGTTCTTCAAAGTTTGGACTTGACCGTTTCGTAAATGGATATCTTGACCTTGCCACATTATGGTTTACATCAAAGTTTGGCGTTAAGCCGATGCACTTTTTCGGATTGCTTGGCTCACTGATGTTTTTGCTCGGCTTTATAGCTGTGGCTGTTGTGGGTTTCTCCAAACTTTACAATATGCATCATGGACTTGATTATCGCCTGGTAACTGATTCGCCATACTTTTATCTCGCTCTTACGTTAATGATACTCGGTTCTCAGCTTTTCCTCGCAGGATTCATAGGTGAGCTTGTAGTAAGAAATTCTCCCGGACGGAATCATTATGAGATAGAGGAAGAAATAGTACGATAATAAGATAATAACCAATAAAATATTAGAATATGTATCCTCAATTATATAATCTGGTGAAGCAGCGTTACAGCTGTCGCCAGTATCTTGACAAACCGGTAGGACGCGACTTGATTGCAGCTGTCCTTGATACGGCGCGTCTCGCACCCTCCGCATGTAATCGTCAGCCTTGGGAATTCCTTGTGATTGACACAGACCCTTTGCGTGGAAAAGTAATAGAAAGTTATGGACGCGACTGGGTAAAGAATGTTCCTGTGTTTATTGTAGCTTTAGGACGGCACGACGAGGCCTGGAAGCGACCTACAGACGGTAAAGACCATACCGATATTGATGTGGCAATTGCGATAGAACACATATGTCTCGCAGCAACCTCCATGAATCTTGGCACATGCTGGATTTGTAACTTTGATGCGGCTCGTCTGACTGCGGATTTTGGACTGCCGGAAGGGATTGAGCCGATTGCGATAATTCCGCTGGGTTATCCTGACCCTACAGTTTCATCGCCTCTGAAAAACCGCAAGCCTTTTGATCAGGTAGTAAAATGGGGCGCTTATTGAAATATAAGGCAATAGTAATATTTGCTGCATGTTCAGGCATATTTCTGCTATCGGGGTGTAACTCTTCAGGATGTACCGACAACAAGAGCTCCATCCCGTTGGCCGGATTTTATTCGTATGCGACTCTGTCTCCGATATCCGTAAACAAGATATCGTTGGGGGGCGTAGACGCACCCGACGATTCCTTGATTATCAATAATGCGTCGGCATCGGAGGTGTATCTGCCATTTCGTGCCGAACATGATGAGACTCAGTTTTATATACATTATCATTCCAGAGGTATTGATGATTCCGCATTCAATGATACCTTGACATTCCGATATAACCGTCTCCCATATTTCGCATCCGAAGAATGCGGTGCAATGTATAAGTATGAGGTCAAGGAATTCTCATCTACTTATCATCTCATTGACTCAATCGCACTGCTTGATGTGAATATTACCAACACCGACAGAGAGACAATAAGAATATTCTTCCGAACATATACCGAGCCGCCGGAGGAAGATACCGATGACTCCGGAGATGCAGATGACTCCGAAAATACGGACAATTCTGTCGATTCAGCAAATAGAAATATGCTATGAGCAGTATACGCCACATATTGATACTTGTGTGTGCCATGTTCGCCGTAACGACCATGGCACAACGTCGTATCACGCCTGTAGCCAATCCTGAGAATAAACGCCCGGAGACTGAGACTCCTGTGGTAAAAGAAGTAAAACCGGGTGAGACACCTGTACGACCGGCCAGTGTGATTGAAACACGCGACATGGAGGGCCGTGTGGTTCTTGTCGATACCATATCCGGAGTGGAATATCACGACACCATTACCGTGAAAGCTCCTCCTACGGTTTATCCCCGGTTTACAGCTGTATCTGTCGGAGTCAATGTCTGGGATGCTCTTGCTCGTCTTACCGGTCAACAATATGGAGTAGGGGGCGTCTGGGCCGAACTCAGTATACACAATTGGTTTAAACCAATTGTCGAATTTGGTTTCGGTATGGCCGATTATATGCCGAAGGACGAGAGTTATCGTTATAAATCAGGCATGGCTCCATACTTTAAAATCGGGCTTAACTACAATTTCCTATATAACTCGACTCCCGATTATTCAGTATATCTTGGCCTTCGTTATGGAATATCTTCGTTTAGCTATAGAATTGAGGATGTCACTGCGGTAAACGGCTATTGGGACGAATCAACCACATTGAGCGTTCCTTCTCAGCATGCCACAGCGGGCTATTTTGAATTTCTTTTTGGATTACGTGTCCAGATATGGCGTAATATATCCCTTGGATGGGAATTGCGTGTACACAAATTATTGCATCAGGGTACACATCTTTATGGAGATCCATGGTACATACCAGGATTTGGAACAGATGGGTCACTTTTTTCTGGAGCATTCTCTGTGAGCTATACTTTGCCGTTGCAACGCACATCAAAGAAATCCACCATATCTGAGATGGAAAATTAAAGTATACGATGGCAAAATGTTGGAATTATGCTTAAGATTTTATACTTTTGCATATAATGTCTTGAAATAAATAGAAAAATAACAATATAAACAATAGCAAATGATGGAACATATCTCAGACCGTGTAAATGCGTTGGCTCCTTCACAGACCCTTGCCATGTCGCAGAAAAGTCAGGAACTGAAGGCCCGGGGCGTGGATGTTATCAATCTCTCTGTTGGAGAACCCGATTTTAACACACCTAACCATATCAAGACTGCCGCTGTCAAGGCTATTGACAACAATTTCTCTTTCTATACTCCGGTTCCCGGATATATGTCATTGCGTAAGGCAATATCTGAAACTCTTAAGAAAGAGAATGGCATTGACTTTGCTCCGGAACAGATTGTTGTCAGTGGCGGAGCAAAACAGTCGTTATGCAACGTAGTGCTCGCAGTAGTAAATCCTGGCGACGAGGTGGTGATTCCTACTCCTGCATGGGTAAGCTATGTAGAGATGGTAAATCTCGCCGGAGGAAAGAGCGTAGAGGTTCCTGCTACTATTGAGAATGATTTTAAGATTACTCCGGAGCAGTTGCGTTCAGCGTTAACCCCGCGCACACGCCTTATAATGTTCAACTCGCCAAGCAATCCTACCGGAAGCGTGTATAGCCGCGAGGAGCTTCAGGCTCTTGTTGATGTGCTTGCCGATTATCCTGATGTGTTGGTGCTGTCGGATGAGATTTACGAACACATCAACTTTACAGGCTCCTTTACTTCCATGGCTTCATTTGAAGCTATTGCCGACCGTACTGCTATTGTCAACGGTGTGTCAAAAGCATATGCTATGACCGGATGGCGTATCGGATTCCTTGCCGCTCCGCTGTGGCTTGCGAAGGCTACCTCCAAACTGCAAAGCCAGTACACTTCAGGAGCATGTTCTATAGCCCAGAAAGCTGCTGAGGCTGCCTATACCGGACCACAGGAGTGTGTTGAGGATATGCGCAAGGCGTTTGAGCGTCGTCGCGACCTCATTGTCGGACTTGCGCGTACAATCCCGGGGTGGAAAGTCAACGAACCTCAGGGCGCATTCTATCTTTTTCCGGAAGTCTCAAGCTATTTTGGCAAACGCAATGGTGATTATGTCATAAATAACGATTCGGATTTGGCCATGTATCTGCTTCAGGAAGCACACGTGGCAACTGTTGCCGGATCTGCGTTCTGTGCTCCGGGGTATATCCGTATGAGCTATGCCACATCCGACGACAATATCCGTGAAGCTATGGAGCGCATAAAAAACGCACTTGCTCTTCTCGTATAAACAGATTGTCTGCAAGTATAAATCTCGCAGCTGCAATCAACATATCCATTACCTAACTGAGAATAAGTTTATAACAATGTCAGAATCCACCTCGGTAGTTATCATACCTACTTATAATGAGTGTGAGAATGCCGCCACCATCATAGAGGCTGTACTTTCACTGGCGACTCCGATGGATGTCCTTGTAGTTGATGACGGCTCGCCTGACGGCACTGCCGCCATTGTGAAGAGCAAACAGACCGAGCATCCGGGACGCATTCACTTAATTGAGCGTTCCGGCAAACTCGGACTCGGCACCGCGTATATAACCGGATTTCGCTGGGCTCTTGAACATGGTTATGAATATATATTTGAGATGGATGCGGACTTCTCGCATAATCCTCTTGACTTGGAGAAACTGTATTCTGCATGCGCTAATGGTGCGGATGTTGCGGTAGGGTCGAGATATGTCACCGGGGTGAATGTAGTGAACTGGCCGATGAGCCGTGTTCTTATGTCATATTTTGCATCAAAATATGTCCGATTGATTACCGGTATGCCGGTACATGACACTACTGCCGGATTTGTATGCTATCGGAGACGTGTTCTTGAGGCTATGGAGCTTGACAAAATACGCTTTAAGGGCTATGCGTTTCAGATTGAGATGAAGTTCACCGCCCGGCAGTTGGGTTTCCGTATCGAAGAAGTGCCTATAATTTTTGTCAATCGGGTGCTGGGAACAAGCAAGATGAGTTCGGGAATATTCTCGGAGGCTATGTTTGGTGTGATACGCTTGAAGATTGACAGTTGGTTTAGAAAATATCCGGGAAAATGAACAGTACAATAATATATAACGGGACTATCATAAACGAAGGCCATAGTTTCAAGGGATATCTGATTTTTGATGACCGTGGAATAATACGTAGGGTCTGTCATGGTACACCTGCCAATGAAATTATAGCAAACTGTACCGATTCATTTGATGCCGGCGGATGTATTGTAATTCCCGGCGTTATCGATGACCAGGTTCATTTCCGTGACCCGGGGCTGACACATAAGGGTGATATCGCTACTGAATCGCAGGCTGCCGCCGCCGGAGGTGTCACTTCATTCATGGATATGCCCAACACTAAACCTCCGACAGTAACGACCGATGCATTACGAAGCAAGCTGATGCGAGGTAGGGAAGTGTCTGCGGTGAACTATGCTTTTTTCATAGGAGCCACAAACGACAATCTGGACACTCTTCTGAAAACCGATTTCACAAGATGTCCGGGTGTGAAACTGTTTCTCGGATCTTCTACGGGAAATATGCTTGTTGACAACGAGAAGGCTTTAAATAGAATTTTCGCGCGTGTACCGGCTGTTATTGCCGTACACTCAGAGGATGAAGCCACCATATGTGCTAACCGTGAACGTATTTCTGCCGAGTATCCGGATGGAGTCCCTATTGCTCTTCATCCGGAAATCCGCTCTCGGGAGGCTTGTATACTCAGTACCGGGAAAGCTATTAGACGGGCTCGTAAGTATGGTAGCCGCCTGCATGTGCTGCATGTGAGTACTGCGGAGGAAGCTGCGATGTTTTCAAATCGTCCATTGGCGGATAAGCGTATTACGGCAGAGGTTTCAGTTAATCACCTCTGGTTCTGTAACCGGGATTATGAACGTCTTGGCGCTCGGATAAAGATGAATCCGGCCATCAAGACGTCGGCTGACCGTGATGCACTGCGCAAGGCGTTGTCCGACGGGCGTATTGACATCGTGGCCACCGACCATGCTCCTCATTTGCTTGCGGAAAAAGAAGGCGACGCACTTACCGCAACTTCAGGAGCTCCAATGGTGCAGTTTTCTCTCCCGGTGATGCTTGAGATGGCGGATATGGGTATATTCACACGCGAGCTTGTTGTAGAAAAAATGTGCCATGCTCCCGCGCGTTTGTTCGGTATACGACGTCGTGGTTTTTTGCGCAAGGGATTTGCGGCCGATATAGCGGTAGTGCGTACCGGCACATCCTATACCGTGACCGATGATATGGCGCTCAGCCGATGTGGATGGACTCCGCTTGCCGGAACTACTCTCCATAATCAGGTGATTGCGACATGGGTCGACGGTAAACCTGTATGGCGCGACGGAAAGATTCTTGCAGAGACCCGAGGTCAGGCCATACGTTTTGAATTGCGCAAAACAAGATAATTAATACACACTATAATAGACCATCATGTTAGAAAAAGCTGATGTAAAGACCATTGATAAGGTGGTAGTAAGATTTTCCGGTGATTCTGGCGACGGTATGCAGCTTGCCGGAAACATTTTTACAAATGTATCGGCTGGTGTCGGTAATCAGGTGTCGACATTCCCTGACTATCCTGCCGAAGTACGCGCTCCTCAAGGGTCGCTCAGTGGCGTATCCGGGTTTCAGGTAAACCTTGGTATCGGAGTGCATACGCCCGGCGACAAGGCCGACGTCCTTATTGCAATGAATCCTGCCGCATTGAAGCAGAATGTCAAGCATCTTAAAAAGGGAGGCGTGGCAATTGTCGACATTGATTCTTTCAAGGAGAGTGACCTGAAGAAAGCTAAATTTGAGACATCTGATCCGTACACCGAACTGGACCTTAAGGTCGAGGTGGTCGAAGTGCCCGTTACGTCAATGACTAAAGCTGCGCTTGCAGATTCCGGACTTGACAATAAATCGGTACTTAAATGCAGAAACATATTTGCCCTTGGTCTCGTATGCTGGCTTTTCGATCGTCCGCTTGATGCTGCAATCCATCATCTTCACAACAAGTTTGCCAAGAAACCGGCGGTGTTTGAGGCGAATGCGAAAGTAATACGTGCCGGATATGACTATGGAGCGAATATCCATGCCGGAGTGTCTACCTACCGCATTGAGTCAGAGGCTGTGCGCCCGGGAGTATATACCGATATCAATGGCAACACGGCTGTTGCCTGGGGCTTGATTCTGGCTTCTGAAAAAGCCGGCCGTCCTCTGTTCCTCGGAAGTTACCCTATAACTCCGGCTACTGATATCCTTCATGAGTTGGCCAAGCGCCGCGACCTGGGAGTCAAAGCTATACAGATGGAGGATGAGATTGGTGGCGTTTGTGCTGCTATCGGTGCTTCATTTGCCGGGAATATCGGTGTCACCTCGACATCCGGCCCCGGTCTGGCATTGAAGAGTGAGGGTATCGGATTGGCTGTTATGGCAGAATTGCCTCTTGTTATTATAGATGTGCAGCGTGGCGGTCCCTCTACCGGTCTTCCGACAAAGACCGAACAGACCGACCTCATGCAGGCCCTTTATGGCCGCAACGGTGAGTCTCCTGTTGTTGTCGTGGCACCGGCTTCTCCTACCGATTGCTTTACTATGGCTTTTGAGGCTGCGAGGATAGCCATTGAGCATATGACTCCCGTAATACTGCTTTCGGATGCATTCATCGGCAATGGCTCGAGCGCTTGGCGTGTACCCGATGCAGAAGATTTCCCCAGGATTAATCCCCGGTATGTTCCTGACGGACTGCGTGAATCGTGGAGACCATATCTTCGCGACGAAGACACTTTGGCACGTTATTGGGCTATCCCGGGCACCGAGGGTCTGGCCCATCGTCTCGGAGGTTTGGAAAAAGACTATAACACAGGAGCATTGTCCATCGACCCTGTAAACCATGAAAAGATGGTATATGCCCGCCGCGAAAAGGTAGAGCGCGTCGCTGACGATATCCCTGAACTTGAAGTAATCGGATGTGGCGACGCCGACACCTTGTTAATCGGGTGGGGTGGTACTTACGGCCATCTGCGCACTGCCGCCGAGGAACTCGTAAAGGAGGGTTGTAAGATTGATTTTGCCCACTTCCGCTATATCAATCCCCTCCCGCGCAATACACATGAGGTGCTTTCGCGATACAAAACAGTAATATGTGCCGAACTCAATACCGGTCAGTTTGCCGATTTCCTCCAGAGCCGTAATCCAGGGCTTCAGATTAAACGCATAAACAAGATTCAGGGTCAGCCGTTCTTGATTAGCGAGGTCGTAGCCGGTGTAAAGGAAATTCTCGCCAAATAGTCCCTTAATTTAAAAAGACTTTAGTAACAATGGATACAAAGCAATATACTCCCGCCGACTACAAGAGCGACCAGCCGGTACGCTGGTGTCCCGGTTGTGGCGACCATGCTATTCTCAATGTCCTCCATAAGGCCATGGCCGAGATTGGAGTTGCGCCGCATATGACAGCTGTAATATCCGGTATCGGATGCAGCTCCCGCCTGCCGTACTATATGAATACCTATGGATTCCACACTATCCATGGGCGAGCCGCGGCAATTGCTACCGGATTCAAGGTAGCCAATCCCGATATGACGGTGTGGCAGATATCCGGTGATGGCGACGGCCTTGCCATAGGTGGCAACCACTTCATCCACGCCGTGCGCCGCAATGTCGATATAAATCTACTGTTGCTCAACAACAAGATTTATGGATTGACAAAGGGACAGTACTCTCCCACATCCGACCGTGGATTTGTGAGCAAATCTTCGCCTTACGGCACAACGGAGGATCCATTCATCCCGGCCGAACTCGTGTTTGGAGCGCGAGGCACATTCTTCGCCCGGTCTATCGATGTAGAACTTGCCACCTCGCAGGAAGTAATGGTTGCCGCCGGACGCCACCGTGGCACCTCGGTCGTCGAGTTGCTTCAGAACTGTGTGATATTCAACAACGGCATCCACAATCATATCACCGACAGAGAATATCGAGCCGACCGCACTATCCATCTGCGCCATGGCGAGAAAATGCTTTTTGGCAAGGAGATGAACCGCGGACTTGTGCGTGATGGATTCTATCTGAAAGCCGTCGAACTTGGCAAAGACGGCTACACTATCGACGATGTGCTTGTGCACGACGCACATACACAGTCAAACTTCCTCCACCAGCAGCTTGCCATGATGGATGGACAGGAGCTACCGCTCGCCATCGGTGTAATCAGGGATGTCGACTCTCCGGTCTACAATGAAGAGATTGACGCTCAGATTGCCGACGTTCGGGCAAAGAAAGGATTTGATACGCTCCGTTCGATGATTCTCGCAGGCGAGCATTGGACGGTAGAATAATAATCGGTACACGATATTTATCCAAGGCTACAGATTGCAGCTTAACCGCAGGCAATCTGTAGCCTTTGGTATTCAAGCTATTATACTTATCTCGGCTATAAATATGCCATTAAATTTGACTGAATCGCATATTTGGCTTAACTTTGCAGAAAAGAATCGGCCTTTATCCGGCAAATGCAGCAGAGGTATTTCTGATATTATGCTTTGATTCTATGTGTGTTATCTGTGATTACACGCTCATCCATCATTATTACACCAGTCACCCCACTCAATTCCGTACGGTTTGTGGGGGAGAGAAAGAATTGCCGCTAAATCAAGCGGTTTAATTTTTTATGTACCCTCCTGTCACAACAGCAGAGCAAATCTCGGTCGACAATCTCGAACGATATGTCGAAGAAAATTATTCCGAAAAGTCTCAAAAGTTGTATCTTGCTGTATTAAAGCAGGTTAGAACACATGGGGGGGGGTATTTGACACCTTCTGAAATTGATGGAAAATACATTGCAGGATTCCGGACACACCTATCCGACCGACTTTCTCCAGGAAGCATATCCCAATATCTGCGCAGTCTGCGCTCGCTCCTCAACTCCTATCTCGGGCCGGAATACCGATCGGCGATAAAAGAAGCGTTTGCCGGCATCGGCTCTAAAAATGAGAACGACACACGCCACATCACCCCTGCCGACTTCTGCAAACTCAAGGACACAACCGCACTGTCCACCTATCCTGCACTTGAAAAAGTACGACGGATATTCATTCTCAGCACACTGCTGGGCGGGATAGACATAGAAGAGCTACCTGCGGCACTTAGTGCTATCGAGACGAACGGTCGCGCCACATTGCGCACCGGAGTCTCAATCAGTGTACCGCCACAGGCACTGTCCGTAATACGGCATTTTCGGGAAGAGTTCGGAGTCAGTATTTCCCAATGCCTCTCGACTCTTGCCGATGGCAGCTACCCGAAATGTCTCGATGCCATCGGTGCGACGCTCTCACTGCGTCATCCCCTCCTTCCAAAATCATCGGCTGATGTATGGGTCGCATTGGCCCGTACCGCCGGAGTCCCGGCCACGGTCATAGCCTCGGCTGTCAACAACAGCGACGTTGCCATCCTGCGCTATTCCGAAGCCGACGAGTCAATCTCCGCCGACGATATCCAGGAGGTGTACTATGCCATTGCCGACACCATCGAAAGCTCCACAAACCACTGGTATGGAGCGCGATGCTTCACCACCGCTCCCACAGAAATAAAAGAGCGCCTGCTCTATGCCAAGACAAAACTCGGCATAGAGCCCGACGACGTATACATCCCCTTCAGCGGAGACTCAGCCGGCACTGAAGGCTGCGACAAGGTGATGCAGCCGATGCTCTTTTTCCGCGCCACCGCCACCCGTGCGCGAGACATAAAGCGCCATCTCGGCAGCCACGCATACGTCTATTCATACCGCACCGGCGAGAAAAGCCCCGCCATCATCTCCGACACCGAGATGATGACATTCATGCTCCTTGCCCGAGTCGGCGCCGACACCCTAAAACTGTACTTTCCAAAGGCTGGCGATAATCCTCCCGGTCTGGAAATCAACGATACGGTAATAATCACCGACGGAAATTTCTCAGGACATGTAGGCATAATCGAAAAAGCCGGGAGCGACAGTTTTCGAGTCATAGTACGCATAACCGGCATCAGCGCGGTAGTCACCGCCGAAGTGCCAAAGAAATTCCTCCGTGGAGTGGGGGACAATGCCTGAACAGCCATGGCCACCACTCCGCATACCGATATAAACTCAGGACGTGCCTGTGCCAATGGAGCTACACCGAGCCCTGAATCCGGCAACCGCATCCTGCCGACATCTGTTGTCTGGCCGCCTATAGATGCATCTACCGCCACATGGGCCGAACTCGATGCACGCTACCGCACACTCCTCTCCACCTACGGCGACGGCACCTATCCACCCGCAGACGAACGCGACTGCCTCACCGCCATATTTGCCATACTGCGCCAACGCTCCGCTGCCACCACTGACCCCGCCGAAGCCGCACACTGCTGCGCCACTATGCTCGACATCCTCTCCCGCGCATTCCTCCTCCGTCCCGACCTCTCCCGCTATCCCTACCTCGGCGCCCGCGCCCACATCGACCGACTATTGACAAAATAAAACGCAAAATTATTAGAGATGACTTCATCAAATAGCAAAAGAATTGCAAAGAATACGTTAATGTTGTATTTGCGCATGTTGATTTTGATGATGGTAAATCTATACACCTCTAGAGTTGTATTAAATGCTTTAGGAGTTGATGATTATGGATTATATTCCATAGTGGGAGGTGTTGTTATATTTCTTGGATTTATAAACACATCTATGGCTTCCGCTTCGCAACGCTTCTTGGCATTTACACATGGGAAAGGTGATAAATTTGAGATTAACTCGGTTTTTAATTCTGTATTTATTGTACATGTAATAATTGGTGTATGGGCACTGGTTATAGGTGAAGTTGGCGGAATATTTTATATTAACAATTATTTAAATATCCCAAATGGGAAATTCTTTGATGCACATGTCGTTTACCAAATTTCTTTACTTTCATTTGTAGTAAAAACAATTACGGTTCCATATACAGCATCTATTATTGCTAATGAAAAGATGGATGCATTTGCGATATTCTCTTTGGTTGAAGGTGGACTGCAATTAATTGCTGCAATTGTCATTCAATATCTAAATACAAATAGACTCATATGGTATTCACTATTAATATTCATGTCAATAGTGATAGTACAATTATGCTATAGAATATATAGCCATGTTAAATTTGAAGAATGCCGAATAAAGAAATCTTGGAAAAGAAAAACAATCCGAGAAATATTCGCATATAGTGGTTGGAATTTATTTGGAGCGCTATCTAGTGTAGCAATCGATCAAGGTGTTAATATGATTCTGAATTCATTCTTTGGTGTTGTAGTAAATGCCGCCAGAGGTATAGCTTTTCAGGTATCTGCTGCAGTAAGTGCTCTAAGTGGGAACCTACAGTCTGCGATAAATCCACAAATTATAAAAAATTACGCATCAAATGATATTATAAAAATGCATCGTTTGATTATTATTGGTACTCGGAGCTGTTATTTACTATTATTGATTTTAGTCTTACCTGTTGTATTTAATATTAATCCTATTCTCGTTTGTTGGCTGAAAATTGTACCGACGTATACCTCAGAATTTTGTATTTTGGTATTGATTAATGCATTAATTTCTACATGGTCGGTATTTTTATTGACAGGGGTGATGGCAACTGGCATTATTAAACGATACCAAATAATTGTTTCGGCAATAACAATTTCAAACATCCCAATATGTATCATACTGTTAAGATTATATCCTAATCCTATAATCTCAGTGTGGTGTATGATTATAATCAATATAATTGCATTTATTGCTCGGTTATACTTATCAAGTAATCTAATTAATTTGGTAAAATCAACCTTCTTGAAAGATGCAATAATTCCATGTCTCAAAACGACAATTATTGCAGTAATCATATGTTGGATAACGTGTATGAATTTTATTCCTAATGATTCAAATACATTTATTGGAGTAGCGCTTAGATGTTTTGTTATACTAATAGAGAGCTTGATTATTGTATATTTTATTGGGATGAATCGGAACGAAAGGCTTATTTTAAATAATTTCATATCAACCAAGTTAAAATCCACAAAATGAGACATTATCCGGAATTAGCTTCATATAATAATTGTACTGGTTGTATGGCCTGTATTGATGCCTGCAATCATGATGTATTAAAATTGGCCGTTGATGATGACGGGTATTACAAAATTGATATTAATTCTGACAAATGTATTGGATGTAACTTGTGTTCAATGTCTTGTCCCATTATTTCTCCGATTGAATTGCCGAATAATGAGATGACTAAAATATTTGCGTCATGGTCTATGGATTCGGATTTAAGACAGCAAAGTGCGTCTGGAGGAATTTTCGCGTCATTAGCATCTCTTATACTAAATCGTGGTGGTGTTGTATATGGGGCTGCAATTGATAAGTTTGATGTTAAGCATAAAAGGATTGAAACCTTACATGAGTTATTTCAACTTCAAGGCAGTAAATATCAGCATTCCATCATGACTGGAATATATAGACATGTTCGAAAAGATTTAGTCAATGGACGCGAAGTATTGTTTAGTGGATTGCCTTGTGAAATAAGTGGATTAAAAAAATTCTTGAGGAATATAAATCAAGAGAAGCTAATAACCGTTGACATGATATGTGGTGGAGTGTCAACATTATTACCAATGATTAATCTCAAATTGACACATAATTATACTGGGATTATATCTTTTCGAGATAAGGATAATGGATGGAAACCATTGGGATTCAAGTACAACTTAAAAATGATGCGTACAGATGGGAAAATTGAGAATCTGGGCAGTGAGAATATGGTCTTATCTGCATTCTCATCAAAAATACTCAAGCGAGCATCATGTTGTAACTGTAAATTTACAGGATTAAAAAGAAATTCAGATATTACTATTGGTGATTTTTGGGGAGAAAAAAAATATAGTCATCAACATAATGCTGGAGTATCCGCACTATTAATACACTCGGATAAAGGATATAAATATATTCAAGATTCAAAAGTTCATATTGAACCTGCGGCAATTGAAGAAATTTCAGTTCATAATCCCAATCTAATCAGTACATCATATCCCCTTATCCCTTGTTTACATTACAGGAAGAAAGTGCTTGAATACTTGAAAAATAATAATGTCGAAAAAGCACGAGATTTACTACGTATGAATGGAATCATAGGATATATGATAAGATTATATCTCAAAATAGTACATATTTATCACTCAAATTGAGTAATTTTTATTTCAATATGAAAATTGTTTTAGCTACAATATGGAATGTCGCTAATTATGGCGCGTTGCTCCAATGTTATGGTCTATGTAAATATCTAACAGACAGCGGTCATGATGTTAGTCTTTTAGACCTTAGCATGAGTAATACAAATATATTACTAAAAAAACTTAAGTCGGTCACAATTAATAGACCATTTGAGGATTTTAAGAAAAAACTTCCTAAACCAGTGAAAATTGGTGAGCATAATGCTGATATATATATTACAGGAAGTGATCAGGTTTGGAATCCTGATATATTAGGAGATCGCATATATACATATATGTTAGATTTCGCACCTTTGGAATCCAGAAAAGTTTCATATGCGGCAAGTTTTGGCAATTCTAAATGGAAAGATAGAACGCGATATCAGCATGCAAAGAAACTACTTTCATCATACAATCGGATTACTGTACGTGAAGATTCGGGTGTTAAGATATTAAAAGATACTTTTGGAATAGATGGGGTTCAAGTTCTTGATCCATGTTTTTTAATTCGTGATTATTACGAGCTAATTGGCCGGATCGATAATTCAGATACCAATAATCTTGTAGTATTTAAATTGGTGCAAAGCTCAACATGGAAATCTGAAATTTCAGATTTGTCCAAGTTGATGGGGTGTAATTTAGCAGAGTTGAATGGGAAATATATTAGCCGTTTAGGATTGCTTCGTGGTTTTAATCAAAAGCATCCTAAAGTTTCTGAATGGCTTAAACAGATTGCTATGGCAAAATGGGTTATAACCGATTCATTTCATTGTATGGTATTTTCAATCATATTCCATAAACAATTTGTCATATTACCATCTATACGAGAGCGGTCAACGCGTCTGACATCATTACTTAATAAATTAGGGTTGGAAAATCGAATTGCAGATTCTGTTGATGAATGTGCAGAAATTTTAGAAAACAATATTGATTATACAATAGTCGATCAGAAGTTGAATATTCTCAAACATAAGTCCATCGAAGAATTGGAAAAATTACTCCAGATATAATCATTATATAAATCTCAGCAAGTAATATGGCGATTTCTCCAGTTAATATTCTTTGTTTACTGAGGGCCACTAAAATACTATAAACATTAAAATGAAAATACTGTTTTATCAATTGGGATTAAATCCACTTGAGGGGGGAGTACAGAGGGTATCTTGGACTGTAGCGCAGTTACTTATAAAGTGTGGCTATGAGATATACTGTGCTTATTATTGTCAGCCGTTATCAATAATAAGCAATAGTCCATATAAAGATGTTGTTTGCTTGAGTTCACCCAATCAAGATTCTGTACTAAGTCAGTATATTTCTGATAATGGAATAGATGTAGTTATTAATCAATGTGGTTCAGATGTAAATAGAACTATACAATTAGCGAGGATTAAAGAAAAAATACCGTTTCGATTGTATTCATTTGTTCATATATCGCCCACAGGCTCACGAGATGTTTTGGGATATCGGGATTGGCGAATTCCAAAGATTGTAATAAGATCTATTTTAAAAGAAATTCTTATAAAACTATATCCATATGACAGGAGCGCATATCGAAAAATATATGAGCTTTCTGATAAGGTTGTTTTACTTTCAAAACGCTCAATTCCGGAATTATTAGGGTTGATAGGGAGGAGTTACAATGATGAGAAATTATTGGCAATACCGAATCCAGCAACATATTGTGCTCAATCCATAAATATTATGGCAAATAAACAAAAAAAAATTTTGGTAGTTTCCCGCATGGGAGATGCTCAAAAAAGGCTATTGCGCGTTTTAGATGCTTGGAAACTAATGCAAGATATATTAACGGAGTGGTCTTTAATATTTGTCGGAGATGGCACTGATTTACCAACATACCGTCGTATTGCAGAAAAAGATGGGCTAAAGAGAATCAAATTTCACGGAACACAAGTCCCAGATAGTTATTATGAAGAATCTTCGATATTTTTAATGACTTCAGCTACTGAGGGATTCGGGATGACTTTGATTGAAGCACAACAATTTGGATGTGTACCAGTAGCTATGGACACGTATAGTGCTCTCCATGACATTATCGAAGATGGTGTTAATGGAGTTATTACTCCATCTGGAGATATCAATACATTTGCCAATGTATGTATTTCGTTAGCTTCGGATTCCGAAAAACTTAATCTTATCGGGATTAATGCAATGCAATCAAGCAATCGTTTTTTATCTAACAATATAGTAACACAATGGTGCAGTTTGTTGGAGCAATAAATAAAAGTATACCAGTTGACTCTCGCAGTCAAAATCTTGTGCTTAATTGGTGCGTTTTTATTATATCACCAATTTTAGGCACTTTGTTTGCAATTCCGATGGTTCGCAGGCGGAAATATGCTTATACATATATACTTGGAGCTGCATTTGCTGTATTCGGGGCTTTTTTACCCCCCACATCTGATGCTTATAGATATCGAATCGAGATGTTAAGTGCCACAACTCTTGATATAGATTTTGACACTTTATGGATTACAAATAAGGATTTTCTGTATTGGGTTTTATCTTACATATTTAATCAATTTAATTCGACTTTTGAGGTATTTAAATTGGTCCTCTTTATTGGATGTTACTCTCTTTATATATGGATGTATCATGATATTGTTAAACAGGTCGACGTACTACGTAAATCAAGAAAATTTTATCTTTTGGGGCTCGTAGGCATATTATTTTCAATACGTTTATTTACATTAGCTGTTGGTATACGTTTTGGCCTTGCATCTACAATAGTGACTATAGCCATGTACCTGCTTCATAAGCACGAGCTTGTTAAGGGGCTATTATTATATATCGTTTCTGCTACACTTCATTTTTCTATGCTGATGTTTGCTCCATGCATCATCATGGCGGTACTTCTTAAGAGAATTACATTGGCACGCTATGTGAAGTTTGCAATAATTGTGGGATTGATTGTATTTTCAAGTTCTGCGATTGGAACAATACTCACATCCTTATTGGGTGATAATGAGCTCGTTACTCGAAATGTTGATGCATATGTAAATGGAAAATGGGGTACCGAAAGTATTATGTCCACGGCTAGTTTTGGCGGACTCATGTTCTCACTATTACGTATTTTACCTGTTTTGCCCTTGACATGGTTTGAAACGACAAAAAGCAAGTCATTCATCAGCAATCTCGGTTTTATGTTGGTGCTTGTATTATGTATATCCTTTTCATCAATTACACTTCTATTACGTTACAGTAATGTTACTACGGCAATCTTGTTTGTATCATTCCTATTGTCTCTAAAAGATTCCCGAAAGTGTCTAAACCGGTTGAAATTAGTGACTTATGGATTTATTATGGTATTTTTTGTATATGTATATAGTCAACGAGATATTCTTGCTAATTCTCATCTTGAATATATGGTGATGATTTCGCCCATTTCACTTTTGGAAGAGCATACTTATACAGAGTCCTGGATACAACAAAATATAGACTCCGAAGGAGAATTAAAATAATGAAAATAGCTTATCTTCTCACATCACTTGCTAATGCCGGACCAATAAATGTTGCTTTGGATTTGGTTAAAGTAATGATGGCACATGGCCATAGTTGCAAGGTATTTTACTTTAAAGAAATATATGGTAATGATTTCCCATGTGAAACTGAACGGATACATGTATGGTCAAATATTAGACTATCTGATTACGATGTAATACACTCGCATGGCTTATTACCTGATTTATTTATGGCATTGCGCAGAGATATTGGGCTTCGGTGCAATCAAAGATATTTTACTACAATTCATAGCTTCATATTTGATGATCACAGGTATAAATATGGTCCCTTAAAATCGTTCTTTACTTCACGCCTTACTCTTGCCGCAACAAGTAGGGCTAACAAAGTTATAGTACTTGGGAAAGAAGCTATCAGACATTTTGAAGGGCATATTAAGTCCACAAGAATGACTTATGCTTATAATACCCGAGTAGTAGATATTAATGAGAGCATTGATTCTGACGATGTTAATGCGATATCTGACTTTGCCAAAGGACGTCCAATAATAGGAACAGTATGTTCGATAAATATACGTAAAGGACTAGAACAGTTTGTTAAGGCAATGACGCAAGTTAATGAGGCTGTTGGCGTAATCGTCGGAGATGGAGCTATTAAACCTCAGTTGGAATTACTTTCCCAAACTTTAGGTGTTGACGATCGAATTATGTTTATAGGGTCGAGGAAGGCAGGATACAGGTATCTGTCTCTTTTTGATTTATTTGTTATTCCGAGTCGTAGTGAAGGATTCCCATTAGCTCTTTTAGAAGCAGCCTGTATGAAAAAAGCATGTGTATCGTCGGATATACCTGTATTCAAAGAAGTATTTACTGATGAAGAACTTGTCAAATTTAGGCTTGATGATATAAGCGACTTTGCAGACAAGCTACGCTATGCATTAGAAGAGAAAGAACGCTTGGCTTCGGCGATTTATGCTCGATATAAACAAGATTATAGCCCTGATGCATTCTATAATCGACATCTTGCGATATATACTGGAAGAGATTGAAATCGCATTCGCTCCCTTATTTGTAATTAATTTAATATCAGATTAATGAGATATAAGTTTATAGATTTAGCAAAGGGAATATGTATTTTGCTTGTAATAATGATTCATGTAGGTGTTCCCGAGTATATGCCTGGATTGTATGCTGCTAAAGTTCCCATTTTTTTTGTATTAGCAGGTTTGTTTTTCTTAAAATCTGTTAATGGGGGGGGTATTTTAGAAAGAAAATATACTCACTTCTTGTTCCATTCCTGACATTCTATATAATCAGTTATTCTATATTTTATATTTTGGAGTATCTCTTGTCAATAAATATAACTAACGGATTAATATTTTCGATTACTGATGTAATTCATCAACGAAATCTATTTAACGGTCCGTTATGGTTTCTATTATGTCTGTTCGAGGTAGAGGTACTTTTTTGGGCATTATGGAAATTTATTAAAAATGAATCATTAAAAGCTATCATAGTGCTTGCTATTGCAACCGTCGGTTTCACCTTAGCGCATTTTGAGATATTCTTGCCGGCATGGCTTGATACTGCATGTGTTGCTGCATTATACTTCTATTTGGGAATACTATTGAGCAAATCTAAATATATTTATGCAACTATTAAACCGCAATGGCTTATGGTTGGCGCTTGCATACTCTATTTGATTTTCATTTTATTCCCAGTAGCCATAAGTATGAGCACAAACCACTATAGTAATCCAATATTGGCAGTTATTTCCGGAACAGCCATTGTCGGTTGTATCTTATGTATATGTAAACTTGTTGATGATATCGCAATAATTACATGGATTGGCACCAATTCATTGGTATTATTATGTACACATCATTTAATTTATCGTCCAATCAAGTATTTACAGATTTATTTAGGTTATGAGTCATCATTGCTGTTATTTGCATTGACAATGATAGTAGAAATTCCTGTTGTTATTTTAATTAATCGTTATTTCCCGCTCTTGACAGGGCAATGGCGTAAGAAAACTCTTTGTGTTCAAAGAACTTAGGACTTATAAATAATGAAGATTGTAAGAATTATAGGCGGTCTTGGCAATCAGATGTTTCAGTATGCGCTTGCATTAAGTTTGAGGCAGCGCTTTCCTTCAGAGTGTATAAAGATTGATACATCGTTGTTCAATGGATATCCTTTGCATAATGGATTTGAGATAGACCAAATCTTTGGTTCTAATTTTGAAAGAGCAAGGTTCAAGGATATAATAAAAATAGGGTGGCCATTGCCTCATTATCGATTATGGCAGGTCGGGTCAAGGATTTTGCCATCCCGTAAATCTATGTGCGTTGAGCGTAGTGATTATACTTTAGAATTAGCAAGAATTACAGAACCAACCTCAATCCTCTATGATGGATATTGGCAATCTGAGTTATATTTTAAAGAGTACCGAGCGCAAATATTAGACGCATTTTCATTTCCTGAATTTAAGGATGAAAATAATATAGGATTGCTAAATCTCCTACAATCAAAAAAGACAGTTTCCATTCATATCCGCCGAGGGGATTATGTACAGCATCCGTTTTTTAAGGATATATGCACTATTTCATATTATAAGAATGCCATTAAATACATCCGTAATAATGCAGAAATTGATTTATTCTGCATCTTCTCAAATGATATCCAATGGGTGAAAAATAATTTTTCGGAAGAATTGACGGATATTGAAACTGTTTTTGTTGACTGGAATAAAGGCAACGATAGTTTCCGAGATATGCAATTAATGAGTGTGTGCAATCATAATATAATTGCAAATTCGTCATTCTCATGGTGGGGAGCTTGGTTAAATAATAATAAAGATAAAATAGTTGTTGCGCCATATAAATGGATGAACAAAGATTTAAAGTCAACACCTATTTGTGAGAGTTGGATAAAAATATCTGATTTATAAAATTTCCATGTCATTTTCTGTATTGATGTCGCTCTATGCCAAAGAGCGGCCCGACTTTCTGCGCCAAAGTCTCGACAGTGTTTTTAATCAGACACTTGTGCCGGATGAAGTGATTCTCGTTGAAGATGGCCCGATTACCACAGATCTATATAGAGTGGTTTCGGAATATTCGGACAAGCATCCTGAAATAAAGATGGTACTTCTGCCTGTCAACAAGGGATTGGGCCTGGCTTTAAGAGAGGGTCTGACACATTGTAGCAATGAACTGGTAGCTCGTATGGACACCGACGATGTATGCAAGCCCGACCGATTTGAAAAGCAGATGGCATTCATGCAGTCTCATCCGGATATTGATGTATGCGGGTCGTGGATTGATGAATTCATCGGCTCTATTGACAATGTGACATCGCAGCGACGGACTGCCGAAACCGCATCGGAAATAGCTGAGTTCGCTCGAAGCCGCAATCCATTGAATCATCCCTCGGTGATGTTCCGTAAATCAGCTGTGGAGAGAGCCGGAAGTTATCAGCATTTTCCATTGTTTGAAGACTGGTATCTTTGGGTCCGCATGATTCATAATGGCTCTCGGCTCGCTAACATTCCTGAGAGTCTGTTATGGTTCCGCACATCGCCCGATACATTCAAGCGCCGTGGCGGTTGGCGCTATGCCAAGGATAGTGCGAAATTTCAGATGGCACTACGCAACCTGGGCTTTATCTCTACATTGCAGGCGATAAAAGGTTCGGTAATCAGAGGCACGGTATATATGCTTCCGAACTCTCTTCGTGCATTTATATATTCCAAGCTACTGCGCTGAAAGACAACGTGTAAATAAATTAAACAATAATAAAAAGTTCTTATGAAAATAGCAATGATTGGTGCCAGCGGTTTCGTCGGCACCCGGCTGATTAATCTCCTTAAGGAGGAGCCGGCAAAATATACATGCAGCAATATCGACCTGCAGCCGAGTCATTTCTTCAATGAAATCACCACAATAGGCGATGTCCGCTCACAGGAGCAGATGGACCGCGAGCTCAAAGGCGCCGACATAGTAATTCTGCTGGCCGCGCAGCACCGCGATGATGTGTCGCCCGTGTCGCTATACTACGACACCAACGTCGGGGGCATGGAGGTGACTCTCAAGGCCATGGAGAAGAACGGCATACACCGTATAATATTTTTCTCGTCGGTGGCTGTCTACGGCCTCAACAAGAAGAATCCCGATGAAAACCATCCGGCCGATCCGTTCAACCACTACGGCAAGTCGAAGTGGCAGGCCGAGGAAGTGCTTCAGAAATGGTATGAGTCGCATCCCGACTGGAACATCAACATCATACGCCCCACAGTAATCTTCGGAGAACGCAACCGTGGAAATGTCTACAATCTGCTCAAACAGATATCCTCGGGCAAGTTCCTGATGGTAGGCAAGGGCGAGAACAAGAAGTCGATGGCCTATGTAGGCAATATTGTGGCATTTGTGAAATACATGATCGACAATATCACCGAGGGCTACAATGTGTTCAACTATATCGATAAGCCCGACAATAACATGAATCAGCTCGTGGCGCATGTGTCAAAGGTGCTGAACAAGCATATCCCGGCCACACACTTCCCTTACTGGCTCGGAATGACGGGCGGATACTGTTTCGATTTACTCGCGAAAATCACCGGAAAGAAACTTACCGTATCTTCAGTTCGCGTCAAGAAATTCTGCGCCACCACAGAATTTGACGCAACAAAAGTGCACACCTGCGGATTCAAAGCGCCATACACCCTCGACGAGGGACTCGCCCGCACGCTTGAGTTTGAATTCGTGCATCCTCGTCCCGACGACATCACATTCAAATCCGAATAATTATGCCACCTGTTCGTTTGGCATATATTGATTGCCAGAAAGGATTTGCAATCTTTCTCGTTGTCTTAGGGCATATCCTACAACATTATTATTCCGATGTAAATATTGCAATAAGGATAGTTTATTCTTTTCATATACCATTGTTCATGTTTATGAGCGGATATGTGTGTTTCCGCAAATATGACTGGGCAATGATAAAGAAAAGGTCAACCCAACTGTTAATTCCATTTTTTAGTTATATCCCTGTAAGGTATGTCCTTAATATCTTATTGAATGGCAGTATAGATTCTTCTCTTTTCCAATATTTTTGCCATGTCGTTTATCAGCCGGATATGGGGCTGTGGTTCTTATGGGCCTTATTTTTCATCACAGTGCTTTTTATAGCAAGCAGACGTATTGCACGGAGAATCAATCTCCCTGAATGGATTGTGTTTGCGGCTGTGGCCGGCTTATTAAATGGGATTGTCATCTTTGGCAATGTGCGCCAGTTCGGATTTCATTGGATAGCATGGTATTTCATCTATTTTTGTGCCGGAGTGATGTGGCGCACATGGAACGAGAACAAGAATGATACCCGTAAGTTTGATTTCCGATTGCTTATATCATGCGCTATAGTATTTCCGGTGATGGTGTACTTTTTCCGTATGCATAATGAACCTCCTACTTTCTATCAATGGATAAATCTTGGACGCCTGTTCCCGGTTGTATACCGTCTGGTAATCGGAATGGTCGGGACGATGCTTGTATATGAACTGTTCAAACTATATAACAAGCAAACCGAAAGGCTACACTTCTTAAGCAAAATGGGGGGGGTAACTTTGGGAATATATTATATTCACTTCCTTGTATTGCAAATTGTATTCACATGGCCAATTTTTGGAAATGCGATTGTAATCGGTATATGCCTGTACACAATAATCGTATCGATTATCAGCTATGCATTGTCGAGGGCATGCCTCAGATATCGTATTCCGGCACTGTTGGTAATGGGCAAATGGCCTGACCGAACCGATAGGGCAATCTTGGCATGATAGCAAGAGATTGACTTAGATAGCCTTTGAGAAAAGAGCCTGGCACCGAGCGGACAGTGTCAGGCTCTTTTTGATATCGCATCCGAATAGCACTGGCGTTGGGACTTTGATGGACATCCCAACGCCGGTGCTATGTTTTCATAAAAGCGGTGATTATATAGAAGAATAGTAGTGGTCGAGGATATCACGAGCGGCGGTGAACGACGACTGTCGGTTGGCCAGCACGCGTGCCTCCTTGTCAGCCAACATCGCCTCGATGTCGGGACGTGTGTAGAAGTTGCGCCGCAACTGCTCGTCGATGGTCTCATACATCCAGTAGCGCGCCTGCTCGTTACGCTTGCGCTCGAAGTAGCCGTTGGCTTTCACATAGTCGAAATATCGGTCAATCATATCCCACACTTCTGCGATGCCTATAGCATAGTAGCCGGAGTAGCATAGCACTTCGGGCGACCATCCGGATGGCGACGGAGGGAAAAGCTGCAACGCGCTGCGAAACTGTGCCTGCGCCAGTCGTGCGCGGTCTACATTGTCGCCGTCGGCCTTGTTGATTACAATGCCGTCGGCCATCTCCATGATGCCGCGTTTGATTCCCTGCAGTTCGTCACCTGTGCCGGCAAGTTGAATCAGCAGGAAAAAGTCGACCATAGAGTGCACTGCGGTCTCGCTCTGGCCTACGCCTACGGTCTCGACGAAGATATTGTTGTAGCCAGCGGCCTCGCATAATACGATAGTCTCGCGGGTCTTTCGTGCCACTCCCCCCAGACTTCCTGCCGACGGGCTGGGGCGTATGAATGCATGAGGATTGACCGACAGACGCTCCATTCGGGTCTTGTCGCCGAGTATCGAGCCTTTTGTGCGCTCGCTCGAGGGGTCGATGGCGAGAACTGCAAGTCTGCCGCCATCCTTCAGTACATGTAGCCCGAACTCATCAATCGAGGTCGACTTTCCGGCACCGGGCACTCCCGTTATGCCGATGCGCCGAGAGTTGCCGGAGTGGGGGAGACATTTCTCAATCACCTCCTGGGCGATTGTCTGATGTTCCGGAGAAAGGCTTTCGACCATAGTCACAGCGCGGCTTAGCATAGTGACATCGCCCCGGAGTATCCCTTCGACGAGTTCACCGGCCGACGGCAACGGTCGCCGGCGCCGGGCTTTCAGATAGGGATTGACCGATGGAGGCTGGGCTACTCCGTTGTTGACTGTAAGACCCGCAAACTGCGAGTCATTTTCGATATGATGATGGTTGTCGTGATGGGCGTCCATGGTGATTTCAGTTTTACAATAATGCAAATTTAATAATTCATGAACCAATAAGCAAAATAAGAGCCGGCAAGATTTAGAGCTTGTTTAATAATAAATGTTACCGTCAGGGCGGTCAGTCGGCGAGCAGATTTTCGCGTGTGATGAGGGAGTTATGGGGCTCCATAACGACCGAAGAGCGGGTGGAAAGATGCCGGCGAATGACCGACTGGAGGTAATTTGTTTCATATTGTTAATATATTTTTACGCTTGCTTTAAAGCAGGCAAGAGATTGAATGGTTATAAAGCTACCTTTTGTCTCGTATATCTTGGCCGCTTTTCGCCATGACCCTCAGTCATGTACATAAAGTACACTCCTTCGTCACATGTCGAAAATCGACTCAAGCTATACGACCCTGGCGGCAACATTTATTATTAAACAAGCTCTTATAATCACACCGGCTCTCGAAGGCTGTAGAGGCGTAACTCTACTTATGTGGCATGTTGTGCCTGGCATCAATGGTCGGACATCAATCCCTTAATCTGCAGCCTGCTCCACTGCCATGGCAACTTCGGAGGGTTTCTCAGCCGGTTTCGACAATGTGACGGGAATCTTTACCCACAGCCGTCCGGGGATAAGACGCCAGAAGAATACTGCCGCAGCCCACCGACGGTCAATGACGGCGATTCGGGTGCGTTTCTTCAGTGCCTTTACAATCATCGGCACCACTTCGCCCTCTTTCATCGTCATAGGATATTTGCGGTCAGGGTCGAGCAACGGGGTGCGCACCCATCCCGGTCGGATATCGGTAAACGCAATCTTAAGTCCGTGCATGCGCGACAACTGCTCCAGAGCCTCGATGTAATTCTGCTGATAACGCTTCGACGCAGAATATGCCGCAATCTCGCCTATGCCTTTGGTCCCCGCCACCGACGATATTATGGCAATGTGCCCCTTGCAGACATTACGGAAATAATGGAACGCGGTGTCTATCATTCGGGTAAATCCTACCACATTGGTCTCTGCCGTGTCCACTTCCCGCTGTATATCGAGCTTCGGGTCAAAGAATCCGATTCCGGCCACATGGAAATAGATGTCCATACCGCCGATTTTCCGGATAAGCGACAATAGCTTGCGTGGCGCTTCCGACTTGGTAATGTCTATCGCTTCCCATTCGATAGAATCGGGAAACATCTCTTTGAGGGCTTTCATTCGATCTACCTTGCGCCCGGCCACGCCGACACGCCATCCGGTTGCAGCCAACGATTCAGCTACATGCTCTCCGATTCCCGAAGTGGCGCCCATTATCACGATTTTCTTCATGTCAGAGTTGTCTTGATTTTATGTTACAGAGAAATATTACTTAAATGTAACGCATGCCATGCATGTATTGTTGGATTTGCGTGGCACAAATATGCTGATAAGACGAGCGGCACCGCCCGAAAGGTGATGCCGCACATACAATAAGGTTTATTTCAAGTTGTTAATTGCCTTGGCCAACCTGTGGCTTGATATCATAGGCAAACATGCATATCGAGAAGCCCCAGTATATAAATGCCAGAGAAGTAAGGAAGCTGACCATCTCCATATTCTGAATCCATCCGGCCTCTACGAAGAAAAATCCGATAAGCATAAGCAGTATGCCGTTTATCAGATACAGCCACCAGTATTTTCCCTTATGCCCGTTGACAGAACTTATAATCATCGTGATGCCCCAATAGATGAAAATAAGAGCAAGGAAGTAGGGGAATACCTCTTCCGACAGAATGATGCTTCTCACCATAAGGAATCCGATAAACATGTCAATCATACCTCCGGCAATCCACCATCCCCATCCTTTCGGAAAATGGGGCCCGGCAGCTACTATAAGCTGTACAATACCGGCAAGAATCAGAAGCCAGCCGAATATCTGGGACGCAACAGCATACCCTGCTACCGGCCAAAACCAATATGCGAAACCGCACAACACCATTACGATACCGGCTATCAACACGAGCCACCAGCTCTTGGAGTAGCCCAGGAAGTTTAATTTTGAGAGACTCATAATTAAATAAATTTAGTTGAACTATTATTTTAATTTAATAACAATGCTATTTGTGAAATAGTTGCAACTGATATTGAAATTATTGAGCCTCCTGTGATGTAGCGGATTATATCAATAAAGCATAAAAAATGCTCCTCCGGCGCATGCATGACACCGAAGGAGCAATATATGAGGGATTATATATCGGTCTATGATTAGAACGCGGTAACGATACCCATGAAAGAGGCTGCATCAAGAGCTGCGCCACCGATAAGACCGCCATCGATGTCGGGCTTGGCAAAGAGTTCTTTTGCATTTGAGGGCTTGCAGCTGCCGCCATAGAGGATAGGGGTATTGTCGGCTACTTCCTTGCCGTAACGCTCTGCAATGAGGTTGCGGATATGAGCGTGCATGTCCTCAGCCTGCTCGGGAGTAGCAGTCTTGCCGGTGCCGATAGCCCATACGGGTTCGTAAGCAAGAATAATCTTGCCGAATTCCTCGGCCGACAGATGGAAGAGAGCCTCTTCAATCTGCTTCTTTACTACCTCGTTGTAAGAACCGTCCTCACGCTCGGCAAGCACCTCGCCGATGCAGAAAATAGGGGTAAGATTGTTCTCAAGGGCAAGAGCTACCTTCTCTTTCAGTATTTCAGAAGTTTCACCGTAGTACTGACGACGCTCCGAGTGACCGAGAATCACGTATGTCGCGCCGGTTGAAGCCACCATAGGTGCGGAAACCTCGCCGGTGTAAGCGCCCGACTTGTGGTCGGCACAGTTTTCAGCGCCCAGACCCAACTTATTTGTGTCGATTACAGCGTTTACAGATGCAAGGTGAGTGAACGGGGTGCAGATAACCACGTCGCATTTGGGTGTTACGCCACAGAGGGCCTCATTGACTTCTTTGGCAAGAGCCACGCCTTCCTGGAGAGTTGTGTTCATCTTCCAGTTGCCGGCTACTACATTTTTTCTCATAGTTGTATTGAATTTTATTGGGTTATGTCAGTCGCATGAAGAGAGGAGCTGCCTGATGATGTGCAAATTTACTTATTTTTTTTGATTCCTGCGAGTAAAATGCAATTTAACAGCCCTGCCACTTCTGTCAAGAATCCATAAGAAAAGTTCAAGACCGCAAAAAAACATCGTCAGAGTCAGCATTATGGTCTTTCCGGAAAATCCGAGTGATGCTAAAGTATCCGGACCGGGATGCTCGAAAATTTCGGAATCAATCGAACTGAGAGTACGCTTCCATCGGATAATGCCATCGCTAAGATAGACTACAGCAATACTGCCACGGGCGATTTCCTTTATCGATGTGTCTTCACTGGTATAAATAGGGTATGACGCCATCGACAGGTCGCGCCACATATCCACTCCGTTGCTGTCGGCCGCGATTATTGCGGCCATTGTGCCGCCTCGCGAATTGATATGTCTGTCAATCTCGTTTATAAGATATGTAGAAGACACATCTATGCCGTGTAAGTCCGGGATAAGAAGCAGTATCTCCTCACCTTCGGCTGAGATAGCATCAGCAGTGGCGTCATCTCCATTTTCGTCATATACAGTAATCATACCGTCATAGCCGATACTGTCATGACTTATGTTGCCCTCTGCCGGCTTCTCCTTGCGTTCAACAAATACCCATGAATCATCCGGTATGGAATCCTCGGTGAAATCACGCCTTACACCATCTTTTTCATATACAAATATATACTCGGGTATGTAACCGTCACCGCTATTGCGCGCAAGTTCTCCTATTGGTGTGCCTACTGGATATGGTCGGAAGTCGATAAGCGGCTGGATATTATAGCCGAATATTGCTATTAAGAGAACATATATGATGGCTATAACGGCAACAAGCCATTGACTATACGTGGTAAACAACCCGGGTAAGCTTGAATTCCTTAAAATAAGGTATATGACAAGTGCCGTCAGAACTACATTCTTGAGAAAAGTTGCCGTATTTGATATCACCCACATGTCGCCGAAACATCCGCAGTCGGCCACCGGGTCAGCTATCATTATATATAATGTGAGCGGAAGCATGCCGGCCATGATAAGGCCTATCAGCCATGCACATGTGCGCTTGTAGCTGCCGGTAATAAGCAGAAAGCCCAACAGAAATTCCACCGCTGCAAGAGCTGTAGCGCCGGTAAACACCACACCATGCGGCATAGGCATCTGCCACACGGCTAGATACTGGTCGATTTTGTATACAAATCCCCATAAATCTATGGTTTTGGATATACCGGATACGACAAAAGTAGAGCCTACTATTATACGGCATATCCATACCAGTATTGTTGTAGTGTGGGGAGACACAAGCCGAGTCTGTGTGTCGCTGCTATTCCCTTCATTCGGGCCGGGGGCATTGGCTGTCACCGAAGCGGGATTACTCGATGCCGGTGAGTTTGATAAGGGCGAAAGCTGCATAGTTTATCATATCCTTATAGTTGGCGTCAAGTCCTTCACTTATAAGCGTTGTGCCTTGATTGTCTTCAATCTGCTTCGTACGCCATAGTTTTTGGAGTATTATATCCGTAAATGAAGACACTCTCATCTTACGCCAAGCTTCATCATAATCATGATTCTTGTCAAGCATTAGAGCGAAAGCGCATTTCAGATGTCTGTCATAAAGAGCAAGAGCATCCTCGATTGACAGATCAGCGGTATCGGCCCATCCTTTTTCGAGCTGGATGAGTGCTATTACTCCATAATTGACTATGCCGACCCACTCAGGTATGACCCCTTCCTCCACACGATGTTCTGATTTTGTCTCAAGCGAGCGTATGCGTGCCGCCTTTATGTAAATCTGGTCGGTCAGCGACTCCGGACGCATCAGACGCCATGAGGAACCATAATCCTTGAGTTTTTTTTCGAATATGTCGCGGCACATAGTGCCTACCTTACTGAATTGTTGTGCGGTATCTGCCATATTTATTAACGTTAAAGATATCGGAGAGATAGTACAGTGATATATAAACCTTGTGTAGAATCAACTAATCACTCCGCGCGCGGTCAGTATCCTGAATACCATATCATGCATCAGATCATATGGATCCTGCCTGGAACCTACGCCTTTTGTCGCTGCATCCGTACGTCGGAGTTCCCGCAATATTTCTACAGTCTGACGAGCATTATATTGCTTCATGCCGTTCTTGTAGTCTTTTGAAAGCCAGTTGCCTTTACGTCCCAAAGCAGCACACAAGGCAGGCTCGCTCTTATCCCGGGTGTAATGGATTATGAGCAGATTGGAAAAGAATGTCCATAGCATGCCCAATGTCGGCGGGAACGGATTATCCTTAGGGTTTCGACGGAAATGGTCGATTATGCGGAATGCGGCTACGCTGTCCCTTACTGCTACAGCGTTGATGAGTTCGAAATTATTAAAATCCTTACTCATGCCGATGTGCGACTCAATTACCTCCGGAGTAACCATCGAGCCCTGAGGCAATGCTACAGTGAGTTTTTCGATTTCATTATATAATCGCGAAAGATCCGCTCCTACATAGTCGCTGAGCATCGACAGCCCTTTTTCCTCCACATGGAGCCCTTTTTCAGTAATCACATGTCGTATGGCATCGGTAAGAGCCCTGTCACGAAGTTTCACCGCTTCAAACACACATCCTCCGGCTGCCACAATTTTAGATGGAAGCTCTTTTGACTTCACCTTTGCTCCTCGTCCACAGATTACGAGCACTGTTGTTGATGTCGGATTGGAAAGATAGCCGCTGAGTTTGTCAAGTTGTGCGGCAGGCACAGATTGTGCCTCTTTTAATATCACGACCTGATAATCCGACATCATCGGATATCTGCGACATGCGTCGATTACAGTGTCTATATCAGTCTCCGGCCCATATAGAGTATATAGATTGAAATCATGATCAGCTTCAGGGACAATTGCCTCAAACTCTTCGACAAGACGGTCTATAAAGAATCCCTCCTCGCCATGTATGAGGTAGACCGGAGCATAATTTTTTCTGCTAAGCGATGCGCGGAGCTCGGCGTATGTAACTGTTTTGGCTGTTGCCATGCTGGTAAAATCGGAAATTTCCGTAAATTTACAAAAAGTTTTTCACTCAGTATCCCCTAAAAGCATTATCTCTGACATGAATCATACCCAGCAAAGTTGCATTGTGCCGCTGAATCTGCCTCCAATCGATTCGTCGCGCCTTAGACAAGGTGAATCATATATCGAGATTTTCGACCGGTTACGCCACAAGCACGTAGTCCTTACACCGGAGGAATGGGTACGGCAGCACTTTGTCGACTACATGATAAAAGAGAAGCAGTTTCCTGCTTCTCTTATGGCAAATGAGATAGGGCTTGAACTCAACAATACGCGCCGCCGTTGCGATACTGTGGTATTCGACCGAACCGGCAATCCCATGATGATTATAGAATACAAGGCTCCGGGCATAGTAATCAGTCAGAAAGTATTTGACCAGATTGTCAGATACAACATGGTGCTGCATGCCCGCTATCTTACCATATCCAATGGCATGACACATTATTGTTGTCGTATAGATTACGACACGCATACATACACGTTTCTGAGGGAGATACCGGACTATACCTTGTGTTGTGCCTACGGTCAGAACAGATAGGTGACACGTAAATCCATTGTGCGGTTCTTCGCGCTGAAGTGGTCGAGCAGTTTTGTCTGTTCGGCATATACCATTCCCCAGGTAAACGAATACGACACCTGCCAGTTACGCATGATTTCCAGTCCGCCACCGACTGTCAGTCCCATTTCACCGTTAGCATATTCAAGAGCCTTGATATGGCTATGACCGATGAGAAGGCTGAATGACGGGCCTCCAAACACAAATGGCGCTACATAATCCTCAATTCCCGACATTCGGGTCCACTTAAAGCGGAGATGAATCGGTATTTCCAGATAGTGCAGATAACTGCGCTCGCTGCCGAAGCCTTGTGATGACCATATGAGTTTGTCGCCTAAATGCAGCTTGGCGCCTCTCATCTCATAATATATACCGGAATTTATGCCAAATCCGATGCCAGGGAATATAACTTCGGTAGCTACACCGGCCGACATGCCGCATACTTTATTTACTTCAATAAGCGACTGCTTAAACTTCAGAGTGCTCATGTTCACACCGAGCATCGGACCATATCGCAGCTCGGCATCAGCCTTATTAGGGGCGCTTAATATTGCGATGAGTACTGTGAGTGCAACGAAAAATCTCTTCATTATAGATCTAATTTATTGGCAAAGTTAATAATATTCCCAATAAATCGGCACTCCAATGTAAAATTTCGCTCATCGACTATATCGATGAGCGCATTAATGTGATGGTTATGTGTGATATATACATTGATTAACATACGGCGTCGCTATAAGGGATTTCAATGTCCCGTCGATCGGCTCAGGATTCCTACAATCCACAACAGCACTACTGCACCCACAACGGAGGTAATCAGACTCCCGATTATTCCACCGGCAGTAATTCCGACCAGCCCGAAAAGCCATCCTCCGAGCACGCCGCCGATAATGCCTACAATAAGATTCACCACCAGTCCGAAACCACCGCCACGCATAAGTTTGCCGGCTACAAATCCGGAGGCAATACCTATTAATATGTACCAGATGAAACTCATAATATATTGCTTTTATATGTTAGTGATACCTCACAAACAATAAATCGAGCTATGTGGTTCGCGGCAGTTTGTCGTTATGATTTCTCCGAGAGTTCAAGCCATCGCATCTCTTTTTCGTCAAGCAATGTCTGGATTTCCTGATAGCGAGCCGACTTTCCTGCTATATCCTCAACATCAACACCGCTGCTGAATAGTGTGTCAAGTTCCATTTTTTCTGTTGTGAGCACGTCGATATCTTTCGTGAGCTGTTCAAATTCGCGCTGCTCCTTGAAAGTCATTTTGTTGGCATCGCGCTCTCGTTTCGGACGATTCGCAGTCTTTTTCTCGGGCGACCCTTTGGGCGTCGGTGTGTTATCGTAGGCCTCTCGCTCGCGCGTCCATTCACGAAAATCGCTATATGACCCCGGGAAATCGCGTACAACGCCATCGCCTTCAAGCACAAAAAGGTGGTCGACAATACTGTCAAGAAAGAATCGGTCGTGACTTACCACAATCAGACACCCTTTGAAGCCGGCGAGATACTCCTCCAGCAGTCCGAGCGTGACAATGTCAAGATCATTGGTCGGTTCATCAAGTATAAGGAAGTTTGGAGAACGCATAAGCACCGAAGCCAAGTGAAGGCGAGCTTTCTCTCCTCCGCTAAGTGTTCCGATATATTTCTGCTGGTCCGCAGGTGAAAACAGGAAATGATTCAGAAACTGCATGGGAGAGTAGTGGACTCCGTCGTTGACTATGACTTCCTCTGCAATATCGGTAATGGCATCAATCACACGCTTATTGTCATCAAGCTGTATGCCGTCCTGACTGTAATATCCGAATTTTACAGTTTCTCCTACGTTCCAGTTTCCGCTGTCGCATGGCACAATTCCTTGAAGCATCTTTATAAATGTCGATTTGCCGACGCCGTTGTGACCGATTATGCCCACGCGTTCATAACGAGCGAATACATAATTGAAATCACGGAGTATCACTTTGTCGCCAAAAGCCTTGTTTATATGCTCCGCTTCAAAGATTTTTGAACCGATGTAACTCGACTTGACATTCAGGTCTACATTCCCTTCAGATGCCCGGGACGAATTCAGTTCGTTTTTGCGGTTGCTGAGTGCATGGTAGGCATCTATTCTGAACTGTGCTTTCCCGGCTCGTGCCTGCGGCTGCCGTCTCATCCATTCGGTCTCTCGGCGTAATGTATTCTTTATCTTTGACATTTCTGCAGTGAGAGCTTCGATGCGCTCTTGCCTGCGACGCAGATAGTAGTCATAGTTGCCGTTGTAGGTGAATATTTGCTGATTGTCAATCTCAATAATCTTATTGGTCACGCGGTCAAGGAAATAACGGTCGTGTGTCACCATCAGAAGTGTCACACGGCTTTTGCGCAGATAATCCTCAAGCCACTCTATTATCTGTATGTCAAGATGGTTGGTAGGCTCATCAAGTATGATAAGTTCCGGCTCCCGCAGTATGACATTGGCAATCGCGATACGCTTTGCCTGTCCGCCCGACAGATGTTCTGTCGAGGCTGTCAAGTCTGTTATTCCAAGCTGGGTCAGAAGCTGCTTTACCCGGTCCTCATATTCCCATCCGCCCAGACTGTCCATTATATGGATTGACTCATTCAGCTCGTTCTCATTGCCGGAAACGAGAGCTTTCTCATAGCGGGATATGGCCCGGCATATGGGACTGTCCTCCTGAAGGCATGCCTCGATGATACTTGCACCGGGGGCAAATCGAGGGCTCTGCTCAAGAATGCCCACTCTCAGTCCGTTGCGAAAAATCACATTGCCGGAGTCGGGACTTTCATTCCCTGCAATTATATTTAATAGGGTAGACTTTCCGGTACCGTTTTTTGCGATAATGCCGATTTTGTCCCCTTCATACACACCGAAGGTTACATCACTGAAAAGCATACGGTCTCCGTAGCTTTTTGTCAGATTTTCTATTTGTAGATAGCTTGTGGCCATGCTGATTTTTTGAGTTGCAGGCTACAAATTTACTCAAAATCCGCCGAATGATAGAATTCTCGACAAAAATTTGCGTATTACAATCGTTTGTGGTATCTTTGCAGTGTTATTCATTGCAAACCGTCCGATGATTCGCGGCTGTTGCAAAAAATAATCAAAGTATCTCTTTGAAAATTGATATTTCCTGCCAAAATATTAAATTTGCACCACCAAATTAATCTCAATAAACAGATAACAGATATGGGAAAAGTAATCACACTCGGCGAAATCATGCTTCGCCTCTCGCCTGCAGGCTGCAACCGCTTTGTGCAGGTCGATAATTTTGATGTAATATGGGGCGGCGGCGAGGCCAATGTCGCTGTCAGTTGCGCTAACTACGGACACGAGGCGGTTTTCGTAAGCAAACTGCCGACACATGAGATAGGGCAGGCAGCCGTAAACGCACTGCGTCGTTACGGCGTCGTCACTGACCATATTGCCCGTGGAGGAAACCGTGTAGGTATTTATTATTGTGAAACAGGCGCGTCAATGCGCCCGTCAAAGGTAATATATGACCGCGCGAACTCTTCTATATCGGAAGCTGACCCTGAAGATTTTGACTTCGACAAAATTATGGAAGGCGCCGACTGGTTCCACTGGAGCGGAATTACCCCGGCCATTTCCGACAAGGCCGCGGAGCTCACTCGCCTTGCATGCGAAGCCGCCAAGCGCCACGGTGTCACCGTTTCGGTTGACCTTAATTTCCGCAAAAAACTTTGGACTTCTGAAAAAGCCCAGTCAATCATGCGTCCGCTTATGAAGTATGTCGATGTATGTATCGGCAATGAAGAGGATGCCGAACTTTGCCTCGGATTCAAGCCCGATGCCGATGTCGAGGGCGGCAATACCGATGCTGAAGGATATAAGGGAATATTCGCGGCCATGATGAAGGAATTCGGCTTTAAATATGTCGTTTCCACTCTGCGCGAATCATTCTCGGCTACTCACAATGGCTGGAAGGCTATGATATACAATGGTCAGGAATTCTATCAGAGCAAACGCTACGATATCAATCCGATTATCGATCGCGTAGGCGGAGGCGACAGTTTCTCCGGCGGCCTTATACACGGCCTTATGACAATGGATAATCAGGGAGAGGCTCTTGAGTTTGCGGTTGCGGCATCAGCACTCAAGCACACAATTCCCGGTGACTTCAATATGGTCACAGTTGATGAAGTCAAAGCTCTGGCAGGCGGCAGTGCCAATGGTCGCGTACAGCGTTGATACATTTATAAATAAAGTCCGGGGCACTGTCTGCTATCTGCACGACAGGCAGTGTCCCGAAATAATCCAATGAATAAAAATGGCAAAATTCGATAAAATACAGGTCCTTCAGAAGATGGGCGAGACCGGAATGGTACCGGTGTTCTATCATAAAGATGCCGATATAGCATGCGCGGTAGTGAAGGCATGTTATGACGGCGGAGTGCGTGCCTTTGAGTTTACCAACCGTGGCGACTTCGCTCATGAGGTGTTTGAAAAAGCAGTTAAGTTCGCTGCAAAAGAATGCCCGGAAATGGCAGTCGGAGTTGGCTCTGTAGTTGACCCGGCGACTGCTGCACTCTATATTCAACTTGGTGCCTGCTTTGTTGTCGGCCCGCTTTTTAATCCCGAGATTTCGCGCATATGCAACCGCAGGCTCATTCCTTACACTCCAGGTTGCGGCACTATATCTGAAGTCGGGGTCGCTCAGGAGACAGGATGCGACTTGTGCAAGGTATTCCCCGGCGACGTTCTCGGCACTAAGTTTGTGAAAGGCCTGAAAGCTCCAATGCCCTGGTCTAAACTGATGGTCACCGGAGGTGTCGAGCCGACAAAAGAGAATATCGAGGGATGGATAAAAGCCGGAGTATTCTGTGTAGGCATGGGCTCAAAGCTGTTCCCGTCCGACCGCGTCGCCGCCTCTGACTGGGCATATGTGACTGAAAAATGTCGCGAGACCCTGGGCTATGTGGCTGAAGCACGTAAATAACACTGCCGAATATATCCAATGGCGTTATTTCTGATTCCAAGGAGTAATAGTTGAACTTTTCGGGCGTGCATGTGTTAATAGTGTCAGAATTATTTAACATAGAAATCACTAAAGTCTTATACAAAAAAGACCTATCAAAACGTTAACACTTTATGAAACCCTTACACATCATTCTATCTGTAATCGGCGGCGCTGTCGCCGGTGCAGCGGTCGGCCTTCTTCTTGCCCCCGAAAAAGGGGAGACAACACGCGACAATATCCGTCGTTTCCTGAAAGAGAAAGGCATTAATCTTCGCAAGGATAAATTGGAAGAACTTGTCGATGAGATTGCTGATGAAATCGAGAAATAACTCTAAATCCCGATAAATCAATTTAAACGATGAACAATACCCTCGGACTCATAAGCGCTTTCCTCGGAGGCGCAATTGTCGGAGCCGGTGCGGCCCTGCTTTTTGCCCCGGAGAAAGGCTCGGAACTCAGAACCCGCATTGCCGACATACTTCGCAAGAAAGGCATCATTTGCTCTGACAGCGACGTTGATGCCCTCGTCGACAAACTTACTAAAGATCTTCAGGCAGAAGTGTGCGATTAATCGCAATACATCTTGTTATTTCCGGCCGGGCAAACTCAATATTTCCGGCCGGAAATAATATATCGATTGTCTCAAAAGTTACCTCTAAATATATTAGCCTTAATTGTCATGAGTGAAAAATCTGACGAAATGCGTTCAGTATGGAAAGCCGTACTCACATATCTGAAACTCCAGATTGAGAACATACGCCTTGTATCTACTGAAAAATCCGCCATATTGCTGTCGACAGGTGTCGTTGCTGCAATCCTCGGCATAATGCTTGCATTCGCATTGTTTTTCATATCCATTGGGCTGGTGTTGCTATTGGCCACCGCACTGCCTATATTTTGGTGTTTTATGATTATGGGCGGTATATATATATTACTTGGGGTAACACTATATCTCATGCGCACTACGCTTATCACAGATCCGATTGCACGGTTTCTGTCGCGCCTGCTACTTGATGAACCCGACGCTGATAAACAACAAAAATCCCTTTGACGTATGGCCACCGATTCACTTCCACCTCATGATCCGGCATCTTCCGCCAAGCGCTGGAGCGGATATACAATCGACGACTTGCGATATAGCCGCGCCGTAAACCATGTGAAAATGGAAATGGTACGCGAGCAGTTGATGTCAAAAGCCTCGAAAGTCACAAACTTTAAGATGCTCGATTCATTAGGCGGCAACAAGCTGCTTGGAAAGATATTGTCAGGATTCTCTATGCTTGACTATGGCATACTGGCGTTTCAAGGAGTAAGGCAGGCTACACGTCTGTATCATTTCTTTAAAAAACGCAAATAGATTTTTGCCCGATAACCATTCGATTGCCTCCTCAGACTGCTCGTATTGAGCATTTATGTTGTTTTTGTGAAGAAACTTTGGTAAATTTGCTCTATGAAGTTACGAAAAGAGTGTAATTTATTGGAAATGAGCGTAGGTTAATTGCTCTT
>ERZ777306.254-NODE-254-length-111428-cov-29.194527_pt1 | contig 111428 bp, 83 predicted proteins | sample MGYA00374966_ERZ777306 | MGnify/ENA primary metagenome ERZ777306 (study PRJEB29329, sample SAMN06343882) | mouse gut metagenome | isolation source: Mouse cecum | place: Austria: Vienna | collected 2014-11-15 ...
CATTTGACCAAAGCCAGACTATGATTTGTAATGATTAAGAGGTGGGTAAGAGCGGACAGAGATTTAAGTGAAGAAAACTTCATTTTAAGTCTATTAATCTAATTAAAACGATAACTATGAGGTTGGCGAGAGTATAGAAATTTTTTATCTCCCGCTTTTATTATATTAATCCATTTTCCACATAATAAGAATTCATATGAAAATATTTTCCAACCGTTATTTATTCTGGAAAAAATGTTGTAATGTTCAGGTGCTATTTGAATTTACCCGAAATTTATTGTGAGTCTGAAAAGAAAGAGCTTCTCACCGAACATTTGGTCTGTAATACTTTCTCGGCAAACATGAACATACTCTTTTAACAGGGAATGTGACCATACATCTCTTTTTGAAAAGCTGCAACCTCTATGGAGTAAAGGCTTCCTTTGAATATAAACCCTATAGGGAGTTTATTATATGAGTAATGATATTTACATATTAAAAAGGGCTATCTTATAAGTGTTTTAAAGTCTCTGAAAATTAAGCATTAGAGAACAACCTCGTAGAGAGTATGAATTTAAACATAAAAAAGGGACTGTCATAGACATGCTAGACAGCCCCTAACTTCATAGTTATCGTTTTGGTCAAATTGACAGATCTAAAATGAAGTTTTCTTCACTTAAATCTGAACGCCCGCTCTTACCCACCACTTAATCATTACAAATTATAGTCAGGCTTTGGTCAAATGTGGAGAAGATCTTTAATTTTGTTCTCTTCTCTCTATAATGTTACAAAGGACGGCTAATTAATTGGAATAAACAAATTAAAATCAATTTATTTATGAATTTAAAATTGCAAGCCTTAAATATACAGATTATCTGTTTAGGAATTGTTCGCTAACCGGTAACTATTACTCTTCCCTACATTATAAATAGATATAAATGTGCTGTAAACTTTCCTGGAAGACCTGTCATCTTCACGCGGAAGATGTATCATCTTACACGGATAGGATGTATCGTGTTATTGGTGTAAGATGATACATCTTACCGTGTAGTGGGAAAATCTTGGTTAGCCTTTATTGATTAATCGGATTCCTTCAGCTTCGATATCGATTATTTTTTGTTTGTAAAGAGCTCCTATGGCCTGTTTGAATGCTTTTTTACTACAGCGAAATAGAGAATAAATAAGTTCCGGTTCGCTTTTATCATGAACGGCAACGTATCCTCCTTGAGCTTTTAGCGAATCCAGGATAGTCTTGGCAATACCTTCGACCTTTTGATATCCTAAAGGAGTGAGGCTGACATCTATCTTCTCGTCTTCCCTAACTTCTTTGATGTATCCTTTTAGATGTTCTCCTTTTTCCAGGCGTTGAAAAACTTCACTGTGATAAACCAGCCCCCAATGAGTATTGTTGATAATTACTTTATATCCTATTTCAGTATCCTCTGCGACCAGCAAATCTACTTCCTGATTAAAGGAATAATCCGGTACAACATTGTCCAGATATTTATCAATTCTTGCGGAGGCAACTATACGCCCGGTAACATGATCTACATGCACATATACCAGATACCATTTTCCTTCCCGCATTGGCATTTTTTGTTCTTTAAAAGGAACCAGTAAATCTTTCATCAATCCCCATTCCAGAAAAGCACCAGTGTTATTAACCGATTTCACTTCCATAAACTGAAATTCTCCTACTTGCGCAAGTGGCTTGGCCGTTGTTGCAATCAACCTTCCTTCATTGTCATGATAAATAAAAACCTCGACTTCATCTCCTGGTTTTACATTTTTGGGTACATAACGGGCTGGCAAAAGTATCTCCAGCCCATCCCCACCATCCAGATAAACTCCAAAGTCCAGATCTTTTACGATCTTTAGTTTATTATATTTTCCTATTTCTACCATGATTCTATTTGTTTTCTGACAAAAGTACGGGAAAATGGGTTAATATCCTATATTTTTTATTTTCTAAGCAGCAATATATTATTTTTTGCATCGTTATAGATGTAATAGTTTTTATAAGGAGTTTTTAGATGGACGGCTCCTATGAAAGTTGTATCTTTGCAGTTCTAATTTTTGAAATACTTATTAATAGCATGAGATTGAAATATTATTTGTTTGCCCTTTTTTGTGGATTGATGTGTGCGTGTTCGGCACCAAAAGATGTGGTTTATTTTCAAGGTATAGATGCTCTGACACCAGAACAATTGGCGAAAATGAGTCAATCATATACGACTAAAATAACGAATGATGATCTTTTATCGATTAATGTGACAGCATGGGATCCTGCAGCTGTTACCCCCTTTAATCCTCCGGTATATGCATATTCGGCCACTCCACAAGGGGAACAGCCAATCATAGCATCTCAAAACTTATATACATATTTGGTAGACCAGGAAGGAAATATAAATTTCCCAGTTTTGGGTAAGATACATGCCGCTGGTCTGACGAGACAGGAGCTAGCCAATAAAATGGAAGAAATGATTTCCAAATATGTGGAAAACCCGTTGGTAAATGTACAGTTGCTAAATTTTAAAATAACACTAATGGGAGATATCTCGCGTCCAGGTGCATATACGATAAAGAATGATAGGATATCTATATTGGAAGCTATAGGATTAGGTGGAGATTTGCAGTTGACTGCTAATCGGAAAAATATTCTGGTGATTCGTGACAATAATGGAATAAAAGAAAGTCATCGTTTGGATTTAACTGATCCAGCAATATTTGCATCTCCCTATTTTTATTTGCAACAAAATGATATTGTTTATGCTGAACCGATAAAGAATAAACAGCGTTCCCGAACTAGTGCGGACCGTTCTTTTACGATGTCATTGCTGACTACAGTGATAAGTTCTCTCTCCATTATCACAAGTATGGTTATTACAATTGTTAATTTAAATAAATAATAATTACATATGGAATCTATTCAGCAAGATAATGAGGTAATTAATCTGAAAAAGATTATCATTTATTATTTTTGTCACTGGCGATGTTTTTTAGTAGCAGGCATTTTTTCGTTAATCCCAGCTCTATTATATTTGATTTTGGTTCCCCGTACTTATGAAATGATGACAAAGATATTGTTGTTGGAAGATAAAGGGACTTCAAGCTCGGGATTGAATATCGGTGATGCTTCGGGATTGATGAAGACGTTTGGCTTAGGAGGCATTAGCGGCGGTAGTTTTAATATGGATGACGAATTGGCAAAGCTGATGTCTACGACTACTTTGAATGAGGTTGTTTTGAAGTTAGGTCTGAATATCGTTTACTATAAGCCTAATGCTTATAAATATAAAATGTATGAAGATGCTCCTTTATTATTGTCTACTGATTCGGTAACACAAAAGAGTCTGGAATCTCCTATAGCATTTAATGTTGATATAGATAAGACAGGGAGAGTTAAAGTAGTAGCTAAAAAAGAGGATGGCAAGAAGCATTTTGAATTTAAGTCTTTACCGGCGGAAATAAAATTGGAAGAAGGAACTTTCGTTTTGTCATTTAGGAAAGAAGAGATAAAGCCTTTATCCTTAAAGCTTGAAATAGCTCCGTCTATATGGGTCGCACAAGATTTGTCCGAATCATTATTGTTTGATGAATTTGCGAAAAATGCAAATGTGGTGGAGATTTCATGTACTGATTACGAAAAAAAGAGAGGACTGGATTTGTTAAGGACATTAGTGGATGTTTATAATTCGCAAGAAGACTCCATAAAAAAAGCTGAAGGTAGAAAAAGCGTTCAATTCCTGGATGAGCGTTTAAATGCAGTTGTAGCCGATCTAACGGATGTTGAAGTTAATATTGAACGTTACAAACTCAAAAATAAGATGACGGATATTGAATACGACGTTCAGTTCTATGCTGACCAGATGAAAGAACTGCAGATGAAAATCATAGAGTTGGAAGCCCAAGTTCGTTTGGTTGATTTGTTGGATGCATATGTGAACGATCCTCAGAATAAATATAATCTGGTTCCTATTTTGCTGGCCTCTGGTGAAGGCGAGAATTCTTCTAAATCTGTTTTATCATATAATGAAGCGTTGTTAGAACGTTCAAGACTTCTGCAAAGTACGAAAGGGGATAATCCGTTGATAGGGCAAATGAATAAGCAAGTAGATCAATTGCGTGAGAGTGTTTTTCTTTCTATCGATAATGCTAAAAAAAGTTTGACTTTAACTTTGGATGATCTAAAAGGAAAAGAAAAAATTATTATGGATAAAATGGGAGTTGTTCCGACATTAGAGAGAGAATATATCGACTTTCGCCGTCAACAGGAAATATATCAGGCTCTTTATCTGATCCTTTTGCAGAAGCGGGAAGATTTTCTTCTTTCTATTGGAGAGAATAAGGATCGAGCACGTATTATTGAGACCGCATATGTTAAGAAGAAATCAATTGCTCCTAGAAAATTATATGCTCTTATCGGTATGATTATTTTCACAATGGTTGTTCCGGTTGCATTTTTATTTGGAAAAGAGCAATTTGTGGCATTAAAGAAGGAATATAAAGAAACGAAGTAAGATATGGAAAAAGTATTGGTTACAGGTGCTGATGGTTTTATCGGTTCTCATTTGACTGAAATGTTATTGGAACAGGGGTATAAAGTCAAAGCACTTTCATATTATAATTCTTTCAATGATTGGGGGTGGTTAAATCATGTTAAGCATCCTGAATTGGAGGTGGTGACAGGTGATGTTCGTGATCCTTATTTCTGCAAGCATATAACTCAAGATGTTGAGATTATTTTCCATTTGGCAGCATTGATCGCAATTCCTTATTCTTATGTTGCTCCGGACAGTTATGTGGATACAAATATAAAAGGGACTTTGAATATTTGCCAAGCAGCAAAAGAAAATGGGGTGAAGAAAGTTCTTGTAACTTCAACTTCAGAGGTGTATGGAACAGCACGTTATGTCCCGATTGACGAAAATCATCCTAGACAACCGCAATCACCTTATTCTGCAACAAAGATTGGAGCGGATGCAATTGCAATGAGTTTTTATAATGCTTTTGCTTTGCCGGTTGTGTTAGTTAGACCGTTCAATACGTATGGTCCCCGTCAATCGGCTCGGGCTATTATTCCAACCATTATAACGCAGATAGCAAATGGAAAGAAGGAGATAAAGTTAGGGGACTTGACCCCGACGCGTGATTTTAATTTCGTGAAAGATACTTGTAAAGGGTTTATCGAATTGGCTAAATGTGATGCAGCGATAGGACAAGAAGTCAACATCTGTAGCAACAATGAAATTTCGATGCGTGATACTTTGAATTTAATAGCTCGTCTGATGAATTCAGATGTTAAGTTCATAGAGGATCAGGCCCGTATCCGTCCTAAGAACTCTGAAGTTTTTCGTTTATGGGGAGATAATGCGAAGGTAAAATCCTTAACAGGATACGAACCTTCTTATTCTTTGGAAGAAGGTCTAAAAGAAACGATAAATTGGTTTTTAGATAAAGATAATTTGAGAAAATATAAAGCTGACATATACAATGTATAAGCCTATAGTTGATTTTATACATAGATTATATCATTCGGATGACTTTGTTCCTCTTCATGCCCCTTGTTTTATAGGTAATGAAAAGAAATATCTGAATGAGTGCATTGATACGACATTTGTCTCAAGTGTTGGTAAGTTTGTAGATCGATTTGAGGAGATGGTTGCTGATTATACAGGAGCAGCAAAGGCTGTAGTTTGTGTAAACGGTACAAATGCTCTTCATATGGCTTTACTATTAGCGGGGGTAGAGCGTGAAGATGAAGTAATATCTCAGGCTTTGACATTTGTCGCTACTGCGAATGCAATTAGTTATATTGGTGCTCATCCCGTTTTTATTGATGTAGATAGGGAAACGATGGGGTTGTCTCCCGATAGTTTGAGGAAATGGCTTTTAGCATTTGCTGAAATAAAGGATGGAGTTTGCTATAATAAAGAAACAGGGAGAAGAGTGAAAGCTTGTGTCCCGATGCATACGTTCGGGCATCCTACAAGATTAGTGGAGCTTGCACAAATATGTGAACAGTATCATATCGAGTTAATAGAAGATGCTGCTGAAAGTATCGGCAGCTTGTATAAAGGTAGGCATACTGGTACTTTTGCTAAAATCAGTGCGCTAAGTTTTAATGGAAATAAAACTATTACGACTGGTGGGGGCGGTATGTTGTTGTTTCAGGATGCTGAATTGGGCGATTATGCAAAACATTTGACAACGCAAGCAAAGGTTCCTCATCGTTGGGAATTTATGCATGACCATATCGGTTATAATTATCGTATGCCTAATATAAATGCAGCGTTAGGTTGTGCGCAGATGGAGAATTTGGATCGTTTTATAGATAATAAACGTGAAACTGCTGAAAAGTATAAATTTTTTTTCAAGGATACACCGATTGAGTTCTTTTCCGAACCGGAAGATTGTCGTTCCAATTATTGGTTGAATGCCGTTTTATTGCCTGATAAGTCGGCACGTGACGAATTTCTGACTTATACAAATGATCATGGAGTTATGACACGGCCGATTTGGGGATTGATGAGTAAGCAGCCCATGTTTGCAGGTTGCCAGACAGACGATCTGGTGAACACGTATTGGTTTGAGGAGCGTGTTGTGAATATTCCAAGTAGCGTTAGGTTATGAGTGATCTCGGTAATATAGTCTTGGTCGGCGGTGGTGGACATTGCAAATCGGTGATAGAAGCCGCCGAGAGTGCTGGTCATAAGATACTCGGTATACTTGATATGCCGGAATATGTCGGTAGTTCTGTTTTGGGATATCCGGTTATCGGAACGGATGATGATTTGATTAAATATGTGGATAAGGCCTTGTTCCTTGTGACGGTAGGACATATAAAGGATGCAAGTTTGCGAATTCGGTTGCACGAACATATTCAATCGGTTGGTGGTTGTTTGGCTACGATTGTAGCTTCAACAGCTCATGTTTCCCGTCATGCTTCCATAGGGGAAGGAAGTGTCGTGTTACATCATGCTATGGTTAATGCAGGCGCTCACATTGGGAAAGGTTGCATCATCAATACATTTGCCAATATTGAGCATGATGCAGTTATTGGTGACTTTTGCCATATTTCTACTGGGGCAATGGTGAATGGTAATTGTACAGTTGGCCAAGGTGTCTTTTTAGGAAGTCAATCTGTGTTGGTGAACGGTGTTGGTATTATGGAATCTTGTGTTATTGCGGCTGGTAGTGTTGTGCGTAAAAATATAGTGAAAAAAGGCATTTATTCCGGTAATCCGGCTTTATTAAAGATAAAATTGTAAGATATGAAACATACTCTTGTTATAGCGGAGGCAGGTGTAAATCATAATGGTTCGCTTGAAATAGCTAAGCAGTTGATTGATGTGGCAGCAGAGGCAGGGGTTGATTATGTTAAGTTTCAAACCTTTAAAGCCGAGTTGCTGGTTTCAAAAAGCGCAATCAAGGCAGAGTATCAACAAATAAACTTGCATGATGGTAATGATTCCCAATACCAAATGCTGAAGCAACTGGAACTTACTTGGGAACAGCATTTGATATTGATAGACTATTGTAAAAAGAAAGGAGTAAAGTTTTTCTCTACTGCTTTTGATTTGGATAGTATTGATTTTCTTGCAGAGCTTCATTTGGGGTTGTGGAAAATTCCTTCAGGAGAAATTACTAATTATCCTTATTTAAGGAAGATTGCTCGAAGAAGAGAACCCGTAATTCTCTCTTCCGGAATGAGTGGATACCGGGAAATAGAAGAGGCGTTGGCTGTCTTGGTGGAAAATGGTGTCCGGCATGGTGATATAATAATACTCCATTGTAATACAGAATATCCGACTCCTATGGAAGATGTGAATTTGCGGGCTATGCAGTCTATTGCCGAGAGGTTTCATGTCAAAGTCGGATATTCCGATCATACAAGAGGTATAGAGGTACCTATTGCGGCAGTTGCATTGGGTGCTTCTGTTATAGAAAAGCATTTTACTTTGGATCGGAATTTAAAGGGGCCAGATCATAAAGCTTCTTTGGAGCCGGATGAACTGAAGAGAATGGTTTCATCAATTCGTAATATAGAAAAGGCTTTAGGAGATGCTGAAAAACGGATAAGTCCTTCGGAAGCTAAAAATATAGGAGTTGCCAGGAAAAGTATCGTTGCTGCATCCAAAATAGAGAAAGGTGAGATTTTTACAGAACAGAATCTGACTGTAAAACGTCCGGGAAACGGCATCTCTCCTATGCAATGGTTGGATGTAGTAGGGAAGACGGCAACAAGATTATATGAACCAGATGATCTGATAGAATTATGAGAAAAATATGCGTTATAACCGGTAGCCGTGCTGAATATGGTTTACTAAGTGGCCTTATGAAGCAAATAGAAGAATCTGAAGATTTAAAACTACAGGTCATAGTAACAAATATGCACCTTTCTCCTGAGTTTGGCTTGACGTATAAGGAAATTGAGAAAGATGGTTTTGTTATTGATAAGAGAGTTGAAATGTTGCTTTCGTCGGATACATCAAGTGCTACGGCTAAATCCGTAGGATTAGGTATGATTGGTTTTGCCGATGCCTATGAAGACCTGTGCCCCGATTTGATAGTTGTATTAGGAGACCGATATGAAATTCTGGCTGCCGTTTCCACTGCCTTGTTTTTTAAGATTCCTGTTGCTCATTTACATGGAGGAGAGATAACGGAGGGAGCCTATGACGATGCGATCCGCCACGCGATTACTAAGATGAGCCATTTGCATTTTACCTCGACGGAAGAATATCGGAAGAGGGTGATCCAGTTGGGAGAAAGCCCGGATCGGGTGTTTAATGTAGGAGCTATTGGAGTTGAAAATATAAAAAAAGGCTCTTTTCTTTCGAAAGAGGAATTGGAGAATAGTTTGGATTTTAAGTTAGGAGATAAGTCTTTGCTTGTCACGTTTCATCCTGTGACTTTGGAAACGTGTACAGCACGGAAACAATGTGAAAATTTGTTGGAGGTTTTGGCTAAACATTCGGAATATCGGATACTTTTTACACTTCCGAATTCAGACACGGACGGGCGTGTCATAATAGACTGCATAAAAGATTTTGTTGCGAAAAATGAAGACCGGGCAATCGCCTTTAAGTCTTTGGGCAAGCTTCGTTATCTTTCGGCATTGAAATATGTCTCTGCTGCGATAGGTAATTCTTCAAGCGGTATCTTGGAAGTTCCGAGTTTCGGAATACCGACCCTGGATATTGGGAATCGTCAAAAGGGGCGTATTGCTGCAAAAAGCGTAGTGCATTGCGGAGCGTCAACGAAGGAAATAGAACAGGGTTTTAAATTAATTTTTTCTGAAGCAATTCAATCTGTAGCAAAATTGCGGAGTAATCCGTATGAAAAGGAGGGAACCACAGATATGATTGTTTCTCAGTTGAAGGCTTATCCGTTGGAAAACCTGATTCAGAAATCATTTTATAATTTGTAATATGGATGTAAACTCAAAATATATTATAGATGAGAGTCTTAATATCGGGGAGGCTTTAGTTTCATTGAATCAACTATCAAATGATATTTTAACTCTGTTTGTTGTAGACGGTCAGGGGAGAATGGTCGGTTCATTGACAGACGGAGATATTCGTCGGTGTCTGATTAATGGGGTGAAATTGGATGCACCTGTTTCTATGGCTATGAATCGAAATTTTCATTATTTACAATATGGTAATATTTCTATTGATGAAATAAAAGCATTAAAATCAAAGAAGATAGTTTTATTGCCCTATTTGGATTGTGATAGGCGTATAATTAAAATATATAACCTTCAGAAACAGAAGTCTATTTTACCAGTAGATGCGGTTTTGATGGCAGGAGGAAAAGGATTGCGTTTACGCCCATTGACAGAAACAGTCCCTAAGCCATTGTTGAAGGTTGGCAATAAACCGATTATAGATTATAATATAGATCGTTTAATCGAATATGGCGTTGATCATATTTCAATAACTGTAAATTATTTAAAGGAACAGATTGAGTCATATATTGCCGAATCCCGTGTGGATTCTAATATACGTTGTGTTCGTGAACCGCAGTATTTAGGTACAATAGGGTCGATCAGATTTGTGGAATGTTTTCATCATGATACGGTATTAGTGATGAATTCGGACTTATTTACAAATATAAATTATGAAGATTTTTTCTCTCATTTTTCAGAAAATAAGGCTGATATGTCTGTTGCTGCAGTGCCTTACTCGGTTTCAGTACCGTATGGAATATTTGATTTAGACGGACGGGAGATTAAAGGCATAAAAGAGAAACCGACATTCAATTATTATGCTAATGCTGGTATATATTTGATAAAAAGAAGTTTATTGGAACTTATTCCTTCAAATAGATTCTTTGATGCAACGGATTTTCTGAATCTGTTAATATCGAAGGGGTATAAAGTCATACGTTATCCCATTACCGGATATTGGTTGGATATCGGTAAGTTTGAAGATTTTGATAAAGCTCAGGAATTAGTGAACCATTTATAATTGAATAATGAAATTATTGTATTTGATACCGGCAAGAGGAGGAAGTAAGGGCATTCCTCATAAGAATATCAAGCAGTTATCAGGAAAGCCTTTAATTGCCTATTCAATTGATGTGGCTCGTCAATTGACGGATGATTGCAACATTTGTATATCGACCGATGATGATGAAATTATACAGGTTGTTAGATCTTATGGTCTGACAGTACCGTTTAAAAGGCCTGATTCCCTTGCTACTGATTCAGCGGGTACATACGAGGTCATTTTGCATGCAATCGGTTTTTACGAGAACTTAGGGGTTAGCTATGATGCGGTAGTCCTTTTACAACCGACTTCTCCATTGCGGACAGCTCAGCAGGTAACGGAGGCTATCGGATTATACGATAAATCTGTTGATGCTGTTGTTTCCGTATGCGAATCTCCTCAGAATCCATATTATAATTTATTTGAGGAGAATAGTGATGGATATCTTCGTATCTCAAAGGGAGATGGAGCCTTTAGGAGACGCCAGGATACACCTTCTGTCTGGATGTTTAATGGAGCTATTTATGTGTTTAATGTAGAGTCTTTGCGTAAGGGATATTTTGATAGTTTTAAGAAAATACGCAAGTATGTTATGCCACTGGATATGTCAGTCGATTTAGACACCCTTACAGATTGGATATATCTGGAAGCTGTAATGAATAAAAGAAAGTAGCATGTTTTTTACTTTAATAAATAAGATACGGACTAATACATTGTTCAGGAACGGAACATTATTTGCATTTTTTTCGTTTCTGAATAGTGGCATTGGTTTTTTGTTGCTATTGGTGTTAGCCAGTTTTATACCTCCTTCTGAATACGGAGAGTTGAATCTGTTTAATACATTTGTGACATTGTTGTCTATTTTTATTTCGTTGAATGCAACAGGTATTATCGCTGTTGATTTTTTTTCTGCGGAGAAAACGCAACTTCGGCGGATGTTAAGTACGGTTTTATGCCTATCTTCCGTTTCATTTCTTGTTTTTTCATTATTGCTCTTGTTCTTTTCTGCTTTTTTTGAACGAATAATCGGATTGTCTGTTGAGTATCAATGGTTGGGGCTGTTGGTATGTTATATGCAAGTATTTTCTACGGTCAATCTGGATATTTGGCGTTTAGAAGAAAATCCTCTTTCATATGGTATATATAGTGTTGCAACAGTTCTTGCAAACTTTATCTTGACTTTGGTTTTGGTTATTGGTTTCCATTGGGGGTGGTTGGGACGAGTATATGCACAGGTCGCTGTTAGTATGCTGTTCTTCTTTGTCAGTATCTATTTCTTGATAAGAAGGGGCTATCTTCAAAAATTGATACCAAATAAAGAGACTATAAAATCTGCTTTGGACTTTGGTATTCCTTTGATTCCTCATAGTGCTTCTGCCTGGATTCGTCAAGGTTTGGATCGGTATGTGATTAATTACTTTTATATGGCAACCCAAGTCGGAATATATAGCTTTGCTTACAATTTTGCTAATATTATTCAGATTATAGGATTGGCTTTTAATGCGACAAATTCAGTATATATATATAAGAATCTGGCTAATATAGAGGCGGATACATCCAGCCGTTTATTGAAGCAAACTAAAGTCATGACTTTATTTTTTGCAATCATTACATTATGTGTTTATGTCGGGACTTCTGTCTTTATACCGATATTTGTTCCTAAATATGCGGATGCAGTATCCTATTTATTCCCGTTGTGCATGGGGGCCTTTTTTCAATGTGTATATTATCTGTTTGTAAATTATCTGTTCTATTATAAGAAAACAAAAAAATTAATGTATATAACATTTTCAATGTCTCTCTTTCATGTACTGCTATCTGTGTTGTTGACACGGTATTCGGTGATGTATACGGCTTATGTAACGATGATTGTAAACATGATGATTGCATTGGGAGTTTTTTTATACAGTCGTCGGGTTTATAAGTTAATATAGTATGTTAAAAAATATAGTTGTAATTTGTCATGAGCCTTTGACAAATAGAATTAAAACGAATTTTTATATAGATGATTTTATTCAAGCGGGTTTTACTGTTGAATATTGGGATATTTCTCAATATATGTTCCCAGGAATGAAATTAGTGGGACAGATTGAAGAATCTTATATTAGAAAATTATCTGATTTATCGGAGATACAACGTCGGTTGTATTTGATTGATATTAAAAGAACAATATTTATTGTTGAGGCTTTTACGAACTGGAAATCAAGAAAGTTTTATAGGTTGCTGTCTGATAAAAAATGTTTTATTGTTCGAATAGATATGTATGGAAATACAATAATGAATATTTCTATATGGCAAAAGTTGAAAAGTATACAAATAGAAAGGATTTTTAAAATAGTAAAAAATCGATTACAAGAGTGTTTGTTGAAATATTATAAAGTACTCTTTAACGTAAAAGATTTTGATATGATCTTTTCTTCTTCTATTTTGTATTCGGATCGAATTCCTATTAATCATCCCGATTATGAGCGGTATATATTGAATCCTGTCGCGAAGAAAGATGGATATATTGTCTTTTTAGATGTTTATTATCCCTTGCATCCGGATATCATATATATGATGAAAAATAAAAATGTATCTGTCGTTAATTATCAACGTAGTTTGAATACTTTTTTTGATAGTTTGGAGAAACAGTGCAATATGCCCATAATTATTGCTGCTCATCCGAAATCAGAATATGTAGGGACTGAATTTGGTAATCGAAAAATAGTGAAGGGAGAAACTGATTCTCTAGTGGAAAAATCAAATATGGTTATATTGCATACAAGTAATTCTGTATCGTATTGTATTTTGTATAATAAACCTTTTGCATTAATAACAAATGAAGAATATGATAAAAATCTTTATTTAAAATCAGTTCAGAAAAAATTGTCTGTAACATTGAATATCCCAGTTTGGAATATAGATAAAAATGATATGTCGAATTTTTATCCATGTCAATTAAGCGAGGAAGAACGGAATAAATATATTTATTCTTACTTGACATCTTTAGAAACATCTAAAATGCTTAATAAAGATATATTATTAGGTCAATTTGCCAAAATGTAGTAGGTATGGTGTTGAGAGAAAGTGAAATTTTATCATTCTATTGATGCGACTTTTATTGTGAGAACCCTGATAAAGTAGTATATTTGTTACTTCGAAGATAATCAAATCATGCTTAAGGTTTTTCGATTCTACAGTGTGATAGTTCACGGATGTAAACAAGCAGATTGAGTATCACGAGAGAGGTGGAAGTGAATGCAGTTATTCTTCTGTTTAAGGAAGAATAAGAGTTTAGTTAAAATGCTTCAATACAATAATTGAAAACTATAAACGTTTTAATGTAAATTGTTAATAAATAATGTTTCAAGATTTTATAAATAAGAACTTTTGTAGACTCCTTATTTTCACACTCATGTTTGGAGTGATGCTGTACGATACAATAGGATTTGATTATACAGATGAACTGTGCTCTTTATTATTGTTTGTCTTATTTCTCAAATATGTTTTTTCCACTCCGCATTGGGAAGTAAATAAGATGTTTTTAGTGACTACAACTGTTTTTCTTTTCTATCTATGCTATTCTTTCTACATCGGAACTACTAGCAAGGCTGCTGTAATAGTCGATTTTGTCTCACAATATAAACCTTATCTCGGTTTTTTTAGTGTTTATGCGATCAAGCCTATTATATCTCCAACATATAAAAAATTGATAAGTGAAATTTGTATTGTTCTGGGTATCTATTTATGTATTATAGGATTGGCTTACGTAATTTATCCTGTGACTATCTCATATACTCTAAAGCATCCTTCTCGATTAGCTACAGCAGTTTCAATAGTTGCTCTTTTATATCTTTATTGTAGTAATTTTACTGCTAAAGAAAAGTTTATATTTATTTTATTGATGTTAGTCGGATTGTGTTCCGGACGTTCTAAATTCTATGGCTTCTTTATCATAAGTGCGGCTATGACTCTTTTTGTAAAGCCGTCATTTAAATTTAAGTTGAATATCAAAAATATTATTTTCAGTTCAATTGTCCTTGCTTTGGTTTTATTTTTTACTTACAAAAAATTGAATATCTATTTTATCAGTGGAGGTGACTTTGTGGGTAGTGATGAAAAGATACAAGATGCTATTGCACGGGCAGCGCTTTATTTTTACGTGCCGGATATTTTGGCCGATTATTGCCCTTTTGGTCCAGGATTCGGGACTTATGGAACTTATGCGTCTGGTGTATATTATTCACCATTATATAATCAATATGGGATGGATGGAATATATGGATTAAGTAAAAACTTTGGTTCTTTCATTGCGGATACTTATTATCCGGCATTGGCGCAATTTGGATATGTCGGTATTTGTTTATTCTTCCTGTTTTGGGGAAAACTAGCGTTAAAAGCATTGAAAAACTTTAAGTTTGCCTATAAAGAGGTGTTAATGGCATTAATGATTATTGCCTTTTTTATGATTGAATGTACAACAGATACAACAATAACACATAATCGTGGATTATTTATGATGGTGCTTTTAGGACTCTTGTTCTCTGATATAAGACATGTTGTAGTGCAAGATAAGAATGAAAAAATATTGTCTTCAAAATAATTCTTATGGCAAGAATACTTGTAGCGAATAAATTCTATTATCCAAGAGGGGGAGATTGTATTTATACAATCGACTTGGTTGAATTGTTAAAATCTCATGGGCATGATGTTGCTGTTTTTGCAATGCAGCATCCGAATACATTACAAACATCATGGAATAAATATTTTCCGAAAGAGGTTAAATTTAGAATGGGGGTGAGCTTTTTTAAAGCGGTTATGCGTCCATTTGGAACGGTTGATGTCATACAAAAGTTCAATGCTTTATTAGATGATTTCAAACCGGATATTGTCCATTTGAATAATATTCATTCGCAGCTTTCTCCCGCTATTGCAGAATTGGCACATAGACGGGGTATCAAAGTTTTTTGGACATTACATGATTATAAATTACTTTGTCCTCGTTATGACTGTTTGCAAAATGGAGCAATTTGCGAACTGTGTTTTGAAAATCTGCATAATGTAGTTAAATATAAATGTCTTAAAAATTCATATATAGCGAGTTCTATTGCATATTTGGAGGCCAAAAAATGGAACCGGAGCAGGCTGGAAGAATGTACGGATCAGTTTATTGCTCCGAGTCAGTTTATGTTGGAAAAAATGAAGTCAGGGGGATTTTCTTCTTCAAAGATAACACAGTTCTATCATTTTGTGGATAAAAAGAAATACATGGATGTTGATTATAACAAAGAGGACTACTATTGTTATGTCGGGCGTTTGTCTCCCGAAAAAGGTGTTACGACTTTAATTGAAGCAGCCAATCAGCTACCATATAAATTAAAAATAGTGGGAGATGGTCCTTTGAAAGACGAACTGGCTGCTAAAGCAAATAAAGATGCACCGATTGACTTTTTGGGTTTTAAATCGTGGGAAGATGTAAAAACAATTGTAAGTAAAGCACGTTTTATAGTTGTTCCTTCAGAGTGGTATGAAGTTTTGGGACTTGTAATCATAGAAGCGGAATGTTTAGGAACCCCAGTATTGGGTGCACGTATTGGTGCGATTCCGGAGTTGATAGAAGAAAATGTAAACGGTAAGTGTTTTGAGAGTAAGAATGTTTCTGATTTATCAGAGAAAATAACGAAAATGTTCAATACTGGCTTTGATTACCAGGCTATTGCAGAGGTTGCGCAAAAAAAATTAAACGCGGAAATGTATTATGATCATCTCATAAAAGTGTACGGTTTATAAACCGTACACAAGAAGTTTTTTTTATTAACTTGTCTTATAATACAGAAAATATTATCTTACGCTTTGTAAGAAAGAAACAATAAAAATAAATGACTAATCAACAAAGTAAAATACAAAGCCCTACCGATATGTGTATTATTACAACCTATCGGTGTCCTATGCAGTGTAAAATGTGTGATATTTGGCAGAATCCTACGGAGAAAAGTAAAGAAATTCAGCCAAAGGAGTTGGAACTGTTGCCAAATGTGAAGTTTGTCAATATTACAGGGGGAGAACCTTTTATTCGGGAAGACTTGGATGAGATTGTAGAAGTCCTTTTCAAAAAATCTCCACGTGTAGTTATTTCTACTTCCGGTTGGTTTGAAGACCGTGTTATCAAATTGGCTGAAAAATATCCAAAAATCGGTGTCAGGATAAGCATTGAGGGGTTATCACAAAAAAATGATGAATTGCGAGGTCGTAAAGGTGGGTTTGATAAAGGCCTAAGAACACTTCTTATGTTACGCGAAATGGGTATTAAGGATATTGGATTTGGTATAACCGTATCAAACAATAATTCTGAAGATATGCTATCCTTATACCATTTGGCCAAGCAGTTGAATTTGGAATTTGCTACGGCGGCATTCCATAATTCATACTATTTCCACAAGTATGACAATGTTATAACTAATAAGGCGGAGGTTATTTCCAATTTCGAGAAACTTATTTCCTTGCAGATGCAAGAGGCATCTCCCAAATCTTGGTTCAGGGCATTTTTTAATAATGGATTGATAAATTATATTGAAGGAAACCGAAGAATGCTCCCTTGTGAGGCAGGTCTGGTTAATTTTTTTGTTGACCCTTACGGTGAAGTGTATCCATGCAATGGTCTTGAAAAAAAATATTGGAAAGAAAGTATGGGGAATATCCGGGCTGTAACTGATTTTCAGGAAATTTGGCAGAGCGAACAGGCCCAAAGAGTTAGAGAACAAGTTCGCAAATGTCCTAAGAACTGTTGGATGGTAGGTACGGCATCGCCTGTTATGAAAAAGTACATTCGCTATCCGTTACAATGGGTTGTGAAAAATAAGGTGAATAGCTTGTTGAATAAGCCTTTATGTTTAGAGAAAAAATGGTATGATGTCGGTCAAGATCCGGAACAAGGTTCTTTAAAAAGTAAGTTATGAGAATAGTGGTTGTCGGACTAAGAGGCTTTCCTAATATACAAGGTGGAGTGGAGACACACTGTGAAGAATTATTCCCCAGAATTGCAAAGATGGGGCATGAGGTCATTGTGATTAGAAGGAGGAATTTTGTGAAAGAGAATCCTTCTCTCCTTGAATATAAAGGTGTTAAATTCAAGGATATTCCAAGCCCTTCCATATCGGGTTTGGAAGCAGTTGTTCATACCGCCTTGGGTATTCTGTATGCAAAAAAAGTACATGCAGATATTCTTCACATTCAGGCAATAGGACCTTCAATTATGATCCCTTTGGCCAGGTTGTTAGGACTCAGGGTTGTTATGACGCATCATGGTCCAGATTATGATCGGGATAAATGGGGGACATTTGCTAAATTTATACTTCGGTTAGGAGAGCGTTTTGCTGCAATTGCAGCAAAGGATATTATATCCATATCAACTGTTATTTCGGATATTTTGAAAGAAAAATATAAGCGGGTAAAACGGGTATACCTTATCTTTAATGGAATTACTTCTTTTGATGGAATCGCTGATTCTACGGATTATTTGGATAGTATAAATTTGTCTCCAGGTAAATATATATTGGCTGTTGGCCGATTTGTTGAAGAAAAAAGATTTGACAAACTGATTGAGGCATATATAAAATCGCATTTAAAAAATTACAAATTAATAATCGCCGGAGATACAGATTATCCTACGGCGTATGCACATTTTCTCAAGACTTTCGCTCTTGAAAATGAAGTAATCATCCCAGGTATTGTTAAAGGAGAAAAACTGTATCAATTATATAAACATGCGGCTTTGTTTGTCCTTCCTTCTTCTCATGAAGGTTTGCCAATCACCTTATTAGAGGCAATGGCCTGCCGGCAAAAGGTATTGGTCAGTGATATTCCGGCAAATAAAGCAGTCGGTTTGCCAGAAAAGAATTATTTTAAATTGGATGATATAGAAGATATGATGTATCATATTAAGGAACTGTTGAATAATGGACAGACGAACCAGATATATGATTTATCAAAATATGATTGGGATAATATTGCCAAACAGACAGAGGCAGTCTATTTGACAATATAATCCCCATGGCAAATATCTAAGTGTTTTTTTAAAAACTCAGCTATCTGTCTTCCCATTGCGTGTCGAGAGAAATTTTCCAAATACATTTTTCTTGCATTTTCGCCTATTTCATTTCGTTTCCTATCATCTGATAGAAACTCAGATATCTGTTGTGCAAATAAATCAATATCTTTTGCGATTGCAACACCGTTATATCCATCTTTTATATACATTTCTTGCAGTGTGCTTGGCGTTGTAACAATAGTGGTCTTTTTCAACATCATGCTATTAAGTAAGACGGTGTCTCCGGAGCATATAGTCCCATCGTTAATCGGGATTATGACCAAATCAGCATTGGCAATCCAAGGAAATTGTTGATCTCCTGTGATATCGTTTCTTAAGATAACATTTTTTGGTAATTCCCTTTTGGGCATATAGGTATCGCTAATGATGATTAATCTGTGTTTTTCTAGTTGGGGTGTATCCCAAACTGACAGCAGAAAATCAAAATCCCTGTTTGAGCGTCCAATGGTCAGACTGTAATCGGAACAATTAACCTTTGATTGTTTCCAGTGATCAAATAAGTCGGGAACTCCAAAACCTCTTACGATGAATTTACTTTTATCAATCCCAAGCTCTTCACTACAGCTTTCAACATAGTTATAGCTTGGCACATGCATAAAATCCAAATAGATGTTGTCTACGCAGAATTTCATGTATTTATAGTAAATGGAACCTAAGAATCCTTTCTTTCTTTTGTAAGTGAAATTCAGCGCAACGATTTTAGTGTGTTTCTTGACTTTAAACAGTCGGCAATAGAAAGCCATGTTCAAGGCATAAAATTGTTGCCATCCCAATAACAGATCGCATTTTTCCTTACTTAAAAAGAACATTAAGGGGGCTATAAAGTATTTGATATAGCGCAATATATTGATAAGTTTATTTTTTTGTCCATAATCACTGCGTGCAACTTTGATTGTACAATTTTCTCCCAAAACAGATGAGATGGCTTCTGAAAAGGTTTGTACTTCTTCTTTCTCACAATCAACAAATAAAATACATTTCATACTTATAATTACTTATTATGAATTGGATTTCAATAATTTATCAAATAAATTCTCCCATTGTCCCATGACATGTTTAACAGAATAGCGCATGATGTTCAATCGGGCTTTTTCTCCCATCCGACAACGTAGAGACTCGTCATCCATAAGAAGAGACAACTTTTCGGATAAGGCTTGAATATCGCCAACCGGTACAATAAAGCCGTCTTCTCCCTGCGATATGATTTCTGAAGGACCACAAGGGGTTGCGAAGCTTATACATGGCAAACCGCATGCCATTGCTTCCGGAAGAACCATAGGAAAGCCTTCGGAGCGGGAACTCATTACATATATGGAGGCATTCAAATATTTGTCAGCAATATCGCGTGTTGGTGGAAAAATATGTACGGAATCGTCAATTGCATATTGCTGGATAATTGATCGTAATTTGGCATAGTCTTCCCCTTCCCCATAGATGACAAGTTGCCAGTCCGGATGCTTTTGAACCACTTGATTCCAGGCATCCAACAGCATATCATATCCCTTTAGTACTGTCAGTCGTCCTACGCTGATTACTTGTTTGTTCAGGTTGGTGGAACTTTTTTCGGGTACAAAAGAGATTGCATTGGTGATTACATATAGGTTTCGGATATTTTTCCAATTTTTCGCGTCTTCTTTTGTTAATACTACAAACGCATCATAATGGTTGATAAAGGATTGTTTACGCCATTCTTTCGTTAAAGCAAACCATTTTTTATATGTGGGAGCTCCATTATATTTGAGTTCAATAGCACGCGAATAGTGAGAAAAATGATATTGCAAGATTTTTAGGCTTCCATCCTTTAGCGAGTGAAGAAAAGAGAGTTCATGATCAAATAAGGAGATTGTAAAATCAGGTCGCAATACATGTAAGAGCTCATTTAACTTACGTTTGTGTTTCCTTCCTTTCCGTATTCGATTCCATATTTTCACTGGAGACATGGAGTTGTCAACTTCCTCATAACATATATTGAGATTATGGAAATTAATTTTGTCTGAGAATTCAAAGGCCGGCTTTTCTCGTTGAGGAATTTCAGTTGTCACAACATGTACTTCATGTCCATGTTCTGCAAAGTGATTTGCTTGAATAGAGAGCGTTCGTTCAGTTCCTCCGGCTCGTGAATGATCGGAAATACAATATACAATTTTCATGCTACGATAATTTAAATAGAATTGTGTATCTTATTTTTTGACATATCTGCTTAATATTTCGTATACACTAATTTTAAGCTGCCCAATCCCATTTTTTCTTTTTCGGCTATGCTATATAAGATAAGTAATTCATTTGCTGATAAAAACTCAATAGCAGGATAACAAGCCGAATATCCTTTTTTATTTTCCAATATAGATTTGTTTTTCCATGTCTGACCTTCATCTATGGAAGCTGCAAAACATAGAGGCATCCGCTCTTGGCTGCTCATATTCCAAACAGCGATTAGAGCATCATTGTATGGGTTTCTGGCAATTGAAGCAGGAGACAGTGGCGATTGGAGAGTACTGGCTGTAACTTTACTCCAAGAATGCCCTTCATCTTTTGAGTACGAATAATATTGCCATCCCCCGTTTGTTCTGATATACATCAATATATTCCCATTAAGTAATTCAATGATTCCTGGCTCTTGAAAAATCAATTGGCTTTGGGTAGAAGGAACAGGCTTACCTTGCTTCCAGGTTTTGCCTAAATCATCGGAATAGTAACAATAGATTGTACCGTCTCCTTGAAATTCTCCATTTTTAAAAGAATGTTTGGAGACAGGGATTATAATTCTTCCTGTAGATAATTGAATTGCCCGGCTATTATTCATTACGAAATATCCGCTTTGGGGCTTAATACATGCGATTGGTTCTGACCAGGTCTCAGCGTTATCATTGGAAAACCTGACAACAGGATAACAATCAGTATTGCTGTTTTTTATAAGGTAAAACAAGGCTATTGTATTGTTGTTTAACTTCAGCAGAGAAGCCGACATGACATTTAAACTATTTTCCCGGTTTATAAATTCAACTTCATCAGACCAACTTTTTCCTCTGTCAGTCGAAATGCGTTTGACTAATGTAGCCGGGCTATGATCATAATAATTTCCATGAAATTTTGTGTAAACTAATAAAAGGAGATCTTCTCTGATTTGTATAATGTCTCCTTCGCTTCTTCTTGGTATGTCTAATGAAGATTTGATAAATAGAGATTCTGATTTAAATGCATAGGTTAAAATTTCTTCCTCTATGTCTTCTGAAGAACAGCTCATAAAACAAAAAACAAGGATGAAACAAATCCAACTGGAATTTATATTTTTAGTCATATTGAACCTCTAATTATTGTTTTGTAAAGATATAAAATTACTCTATATAAATCTCATGTTGATATTGCTTTAATATATTTTATTTTTTATTTTTTCGATATTACGGTAACTACTCAGCTCCTTGTTTATGCCTTTTACATTGCCGGTTTTAAATGTATTGCAACATTGGCACCTATCCGAATATCATCTTTTAAACATGCTTTTTTATCATTCTCAAGAAGTTTGTCTTGCGAGGCAATGATGTGTTTGCTTATGACATCTGTCCTGGGGGTTCCTGTGACAATGGTAGGGGCAGGACCGAATATGATATTGTTCCCGCATTTTTTCATGGCTATTTTAAAAAGCGGAAATAATATGATGTCCTTGATGAACTCTATCGCATGGGATAGTCTTTCTATGATTCGAACAGTTTTAATATGCATCTTTGTTTTTTTGTTAAATTGTTATGTCGGATCTAATGATTTGTTTAAATATCGAGTTCTCTTTTAAATAAACCGTATTCACATCTTTTGCACTGTGTGAACCCCGTCTTTCTTTTTGATATCCTTTAGCGCGCACCCCGTGCATCCTTGGCAAGGGTCGTTTGCCTTAGGAGGATGCATCAGGAAATTATATATTTTTCTTCCTATGTAGAAGATGACGATAAGGCCGATGATGATGACTGTTACTTCCTGCCACATAAGCGATGTTGTTAACTAAATAGATTTATAAAGAAATGTCCCGTTTGGTAGACCACGCACGAAACGATCCAGGCGAGTACGCAGGTATAAATGATCACGAATAGACCCCACTTCCAGGAACCGGATTCGTGGACGATAGCCGAGATCGTTGCGATACAGGGGAAATAGATCAGGACAAAGAGCATGAAACTCAGTGCTATCAAGGGCGTGAAGACCGGTTCTCCCTCTGCATTCTTATCCTGTTTCAGCCGTTCGGTCAGGACCTGGCTGTCGTCGGACTCTCCCGTGTACAAGACGCTCAACGTACTGACGACGACTTCTTTGGCGGCCATGCCGGTCAGCAGGCTGACACTCATCTTCCAGTCGAAACCCAGGGGATGGAGTGCCGGTTGTATCGCTTGTCCGATACGGCCGATATAAGATTCCTGCTGGTGTTCCATCGATTTCAGGCGTTCCAGTTCGGCGATGGCTTCGGCTTTATCTTCCGGGTTCGTATCGGACTGTTCCACTTCGGCGATCTGTTTGTCAAAGACATCCCCCTTTTCCGAGTGGCGGGGGAAATAGCCTAAGAACCAGATGATGATGGAAGCGACCAGGATGACACCTCCCATCTTGTGCAGATATTGCTTGGCCTTTTCCCACATATGGATCGTGATCGACTTTCCGGTCGGCATACGGTAGGGGGGAAGCTCCATCACGAAAGGCACATCTTCGTCGTTGAAAAGGAAACGTTTGAACAGACGCGCCATCAGGACGGCAAGCAGGATGCCCGAAGCATAGAGGATCAGCATGACTGTTCCGGCCGTCTGCGGGAAGAAAGCGCCTGTCAGCAGGACATATACCGGAAGGCGGGCGCTGCAACTCATCAACGGGTTGACCAGCATGGTGATCATCCGGCTGTTGCGGCTTTCGATCGTGCGTGACGCCATGATGGCGGGCACGTTGCAACCGAATCCCATCACAAGCGGAATGAACGATTTTCCGTGCAGCCCCATCTTGTGCATGATCTTATCCATGATGAAAGCGGCGCGTGCCATATAGCCGGAATCTTCCATAAAGGAGATAAAGGCATACAGTATCAGGATATTGGGCAGGAACACGATAACGCCTCCCACGCCTCCGATGATACCGTCGACCAGCAGGTCTTTCAGCGGGCCTTCGCTCATGTTGATACGCACGAACTCTCCGATCCAGCCTACGAATGACTCGATCCATTCCATCGGATATTCTCCCAGCCGGAAGGTCGCTTCGAACATAAGCCACATGAAGAGGATAAAGATCGGGAAGCCCAGCACTTTATGGGTTACGAACAGATCGATGATCTGCGTGCTCGTCGCTTCTTTTATTTTGTTTTGCTCATACGTCTCACGCAGTGCACCGGAGATGAAACCGTAGCGGGCGTTGGTGAAGGCTGTCTCGCAATCCTCTTGCAGGAGCGTTTCGATTTGGGCGGCATTGCGGTCGCGTTCCTGGATAACCGCTTCGGAGCCGGGCATCGACTTTACGAACGACTCTACTTCCGGATCGCCTTCGAGCAATTTGATGGCGAAGTAGCGTTTTGAAAGGCTTTTAGGCACGTTCCCGTTCAGCTTCAAGGCGTGCCTTACCGGATAAATGGCTTTTTCCAATACTTCGCCATAGTTGATATGGATATGGCGGAGCACGGGATCTTCCTCTTCGTACACCTTTATGACGCGGTTGAAAAGGTCTTCGATACCGAAACCGGTTTTGCTGATGGTCGGGACAATCGGCGTACCGATCATCCTCGAGAGCGAGTTGTGGTCGAACTTGTTGCCGTGCCGTTCCAGTTCGTCGTACATATTGAGGGCGATAACCATACGTACGTCCATGTCGATCAACTGGCAGGTCAGGTAGAGGTTGCGTTCCAGGTTGGATGCGTCGACCACGTTGATCACGACGTCCGGCTGTTCTTCATTGAGATGCTTGCGGACGTAGAGTTCTTCAGGGGTGTAGGCCGATAACGAATAGGTTCCCGGCAGGTCCACGATCTTGAAGGTATAACCGTTCTGATGGAATGTGCCGGCTTTGGCGTCGACAGTCACACCGCTGTAGTTGCCGACATGTTCGTGTGCGCCGGATGCGAAATTGAATAAAGATGTTTTACCGCAATTGGGATTCCCGACCAACGCGACGTTGATGGTTTTGCCTTTGTGCATGGCCATCGCCTGCAAGCTCTTGCCTGAAGGTTGGATATAGGAGTCTACCGGGCGGTTCTCCGGTTGCCCGGCGTTGGCTTCTGCAAATTCGGCCGCACTGACAACTTCTATCATTTGCGCGTCGTTTCGTCTCAGTGAAACGTCGTAACCCATTACACGATAGTGTATAGGGTCTTTAAGCGGCGCGTTTTGGATCACATCGACCTCTTTCCCTCTGATAAATCCCATTTCGATAATGCGTTTGCGGAAGGCTCCGCGTCCCATTACCTTCACTATAACCCCTTTTTCGCCTGTGCGAAGTTCTGATAGTCTCATCTTTTTTTAATCTTGCGCAAAGGTAGCATGAAATGGTAATATGGTCAATACCGTATTGTAGGTATTTTTTGTTAGTTTTGCTGCGGCAAAGGCTTTAAGATATGACTATGCGAAACAAGGTTATATTATGTTTGGGATCTAATTCGGACTGCGAGGCGAATCTGAAGTCGGCAGCCGGTCTGCTGCGCACCTATTTCAGCTCGATCCGGTTTTCCGAGGCGGTCTATACGGAGCCGGTAGGTTTGCCTGGTTCAGGCTTATTCCTGAACCAGGTGGCTGTTGCCGGTACGGATGCTTCGCCTGAGGAGGTGAGGCAGGCTTTGAAAAACATGGAAAAACAATTGGGCCGCACGCCGGACAGCAAACAGAAGGGGCGGATTCCGATCGATATAGACCTGCTCCTCTGGAACGGTGTGGTCCTGAAACCCGCCGATTGGGAAAAGGAGTATGTGCAACTACTTTTCCGTTCTGTTGCGGACTGAAGCAATGATGAGGAACGGGGATATGCGGACTCCCCAAGTTCCGGTGTTGAAAATAATGTAATTGGCTATTTTAGCAAGCCATTTCTTTAGTTTGTTCTTTGTGGAAGTGTTATATAATCCACAGTGTATGCGTAATATGCCATCTTCTTCATCCGACATGTGGTAACAATATTCCTTAAGGGGGAGGATGCGTTCCATATAATTACCGTTTTCCGGGTCACAGGTGTTATGTTTGTCCTTGTAGCCGGTCAATGTGGCGGCTCCTGTTCCCTCCCAGTTGTGGGATTGGATGAAATACCGGATGTCTGCATAGTTCATTCCACGGGTAAGGGACGCATATTTATGGGCTTCGCTTTCCTCCATCTCCGGATGGATCTGTTTGATGAACTCCAGTCTTTTTGTGTAGTAGTTAGGGGTGCAGGCATTCCCTTTTTCGTATGCATCCATTTCTTTCCTGAGTTTTCTGCATTTCCAGAAATTCATAGGGTTGGAACCGGTCGTGAAAACCAAACCCAGATTTTGATTGAGTGAAGATATGTCTGCAAAGAAGTGGCGGAGGTTATAAATATGTTCGATCACATCAAGTCCGATGATGAGATGCGGCTTGACTTTATTCGTTCGGCACCAGGAGACTAGCTCTGGCGAATCGCCACATATAATGGCATCCGGTCCGATTCCGTACGTTTTGCTCAATTCCTCTACTGTCTTGACTGAGTTTGGGTTCCGGTCAATGTAAATGACTTTGTGGATACCGAACATTTTCAAAAAGATACTGAAAAAGCCACATCCACCTCCATAGTCAACCACGATAAGTTCTTCTTTTTTCAAAGGTTTGATCTTTTCCCCAACGATCCGGGCGTGATTGTATATCTTGATATAATAGCTGGATGCCGATTTCAAGTTGGCTATATATTGTTTGTTATAGTCGCTGATCGGCAGTTTGTCAAAATCGTATTCAAATAATTGTTTCTCGAAATTCGTCAGGAATTCGTATAATTTATCTTTTTCCATAAATGATGTTGTTTAGGCGTTCGCCTTGATGTTGGTTTGAATAAGTCGGATAAAGGCTGTTGCGACGTTTCCCGATCAGCTCCGGGTCCATATCGGCCTGCATCAATTCCCGGCAGATGCGGATCATTTCGTCCGGCGTGTCGGCGATATGGCAAAGCTGGTCAAGTCCGCTGCCTGCCACCATCAGCCGGTTGACCACCGTATGGCGTCCGGCGAAGAGGCTGTTCAGCAGCTTCAGTTTCAACCCGGTCGCCTGGAAGGTGATCAGGACGTGTATCTGGGCGTCGTGTATCAATTGGTTCATCCGTTCTTCTGACGGGTTGGCTTCGATACGGATATTCGGGTACGGAGCCGCCGCTTTCGATAAAGAGACGGGCGGGTTCATGCCCGCGATGATGCAGCGGCAATCCAGTTGGCCGAACACGTTCCGGATCAGGAAAAGGGCGGCCTGCGTATTCTCGATCACGGACAATTTACCATGATAGAGGATGAAACCGGAGGAACCCGGCTTTACCGTAATCCGGTCGTTGGTGTGGAAGCATGGCATAAATTCGACCGGCTTGCCGGGGAACTGGCGTCGGAGGTAATCGGCGTCGGTTGTCGACACGGCGATAATCTGGTCTGCATGCTCCAATACCTTCTGATAGTGTTTGAAACGCCAGGCTTCTATCCGGAAGAAACATTTCCGGATAGGATGGCTCTCCGCCTGTGACAGGTGGAAATAGTAGTCATGTTCGATATTCGCTTCCCGGTAAATTTTTTTCCGGTTTTTCAGTCGCGGATCGTTTATGTAGTAGCAGCAATGGAGTCCTTCGAACAGGATCGGATAATCGTTTTTCAGCAGATTGGCGATCAGTTCCGGATGTTTGCGGCTGTACACGTTGTAAGGCAGCAGGGTCAGGTTGGTACGCAATCCCGTATGCCGCTTGTAGTAATATACCTTTTCGCAGATGGCTTCCAGTTCGGGCGAATGCTCGCGTTCGTATTCGAAACAGTGCAGGATGATCTTTACGCCGCACTGGTGCAGAACCTTCATCTTATAATACACATCGATGACCCCACCGTAGTTGGCGGGCCAGGGAATATTGAAAGCTATGATGTTCAGGTATCTTTCCATGTCTGTCATTTGCTGTTTAACCGGCTAAAGATACGCATAAATTGTTCAGCTTGTTTCCTACGGGAGAAACGTTCCACCGCTTCCTTATCCGTATCAATATGCGTGTACCCGTTCTCCTGCCAGAACTGGTAATGGTGCAGGATAAAGCGATAGGCCTCTTCTGCCGTGCGGGCTGCCAGGCCGGAACGGGTTTCCCGGATGGTGGCTTCGAGGCAACTTTCGTCGCTCTTTACGCAGAGTAAGGGCTTTTCGACAGCCATCGATTCGAATAGCTTGGTAGTCATAAATCCTTTGGGTCCGTCGGATGCGAAAGTGTTGGCTAATTGCAGCAGGATGGAACTGCGGTTCAACACGCCGGGAATATCGGAGGCGGGAACATAACCGAAAAAATCCATATACCGGGCAACCGGGTAAGCGGCTGCCGCTTGCATGATGAGCGCTTTTGACTCGGCGTCGACATACCATTGGATGCGAAACCGCTCCGGGGCGATACGTTTTTCACGGTCCAACCGGCTGACGGCTTCGAAAAGCAGCCGGGGGTCACGTGTCGCCAGGCTGATCAAGCGTCCGGTATAGGTGATGACGAATTGGGAGGTACGGTGTTGTTCGGGATAAAAGAGCTCCGGATCGTAACCGTTGTAGACCAGCTCCGTATGGGAATTATATGCTTTGAGCTTTTCTGCGTGCCAGGGGGAGATGGTCGTGACCTGATCAGCTTTTCTTAGGGCATTGTTCCTGTCCCGTAACAGTTTATGACGGAATGCCGCCGTGATCTTCCTATCCAGCCAGGGGAAGGTGCGGAAGTTATGGGCGATATATTCGTTGGAAGCATATTGTTCGATAATATCCCGCAGGTCGATTACTAACGGCAGGTGGTGTTTCTCTGCCACATACCGGGCGGCCGGCAGGGGGAAAGCCCGGTACGAACTGCACAGGATGCCGGCATAGCCTCCTTCTTCGAGCAAGCGGGAGGCGGCTTTTGCCATCTTCTTATCTTTATAATGGAAAAAGAAATCGAGTATGAATATGCATATCCACTCTAACTTTTGCGGGATTTTCCCTTTGGAACGAAAGAAATTTACATATGTGACAGGCGTTTCTCCCTTCAGGAAAGAGAAGGTGTTGTCATCGATCTGCTCGGTGACGACGACAGGTTCCCATCCGGCCCGCTTCATGTATTTGCATAAATAGCCCATTCGCGGTCCGAATGCTGGTGGAAACATATCACATAATATTAGTATTTTCATGCTTTTATCAATTCTTCAATGATGGCGGCGAATAGTTTTCGCTGCCAGTCGACAGATACATTCGGCTTGATCCGGGTAGTGATGGAGTCGTTATGCCAGAGCAACACCAGTTCGCCGTTGGCACGCGCCACCTGTTTGGCCAGTTGCATCGAGTAGGCCAGCGCTTCCTCGTAGCCGAGGTTCATATAAACCGGTTCGTTGAGGCTGCACTCCATGATCGTCAGCGGATGGAGGACGAGCGACGAGATGCGTTTGTTCTCCGGGTTAATCCAGTGTACCGGTCGGGAAGTGCCGAGGCGGAAACCGGCAACGTCCGGATAGCCCATCGTGAAATCGTCTGTTATCCCTGCCTTTTCCAGCCACGCCATATCTTCCGGTTCGCGTGAGGTCAGGTAATGATGGCGGTTATAGAGAACCGGTTTGCCGGTTTGTTTCTCCAGCAGTTCTTTCTCCGTGGAGATGAGTGCCGGGGTTTTACCTGCATCGTAACTGGTATGGAGTCCGATCCGTGCATTTTCGGTTTTACAAAGGAGCAATAGTTCTTGTAAATCTCTTGAATGCAGCTTGTAAAAGGGCTTGTCGTAGGCGGATGATCCGCCCGACTTGAGAAAGAACAGGGATTCACAACGGTCTTTTCCTATAGCCGCCTTTAATTCGTTTCGTTGTTCCAGCAGCCAGGGGAATGTGTAGAACGGATCTTCCTGTAACGGGCCGCTGAACATTTTCCAGGCTTGCATCAGTCCCATGCCTCTGACCGTTTCCCGTATCAGGTTGCGGAAGGTCCGGCAATAGAAGGGGGCATCCACATCGTGTGTCAGCCATACTTTTTGTATGCGCGGGATCGGTTCGACGGCCGACTGTACACGTGCTTGGCGTAACCATCGGCGCAGCAATCTGCCGTATTCGTCGACAACCGGACGGTGGATGAATCCAGCTTTGAAGGGCAGGGACTCTTTTCCGGGAAAGCGGCCGTGAATGTCCCGCACGTTTCGTTTCCGTATTTCTTCATATCGTGTCAACAGGAAATAGGCGCTGGCGATGATATCGGCATGCACCACCCAGGTATCGCCCAGCCATTCTACTTTGGAAGAACCGAAAAGCAAGGGTACGCCTTCTATCTCTTCCAACGGCAGTTTGGGCATGGATCCGGCTGTCCCGTAAACTTCATCCCGGAAGAAAGGGGAGGGGATGATGACTACGCGATAGCGGGAGAATTTGTTCGGGTCCGATGTGTAACCGACAAGGCTGCTTATCGCACCGGCTTTTTCTCCTCCTATCAGGAATTTGATGATATAAGAAATAATGGCTTTCATACTGTTTTACGGCTTTACAGGAACAGACGGACCACCTCGAATGCTTCTGCATAAGGACAGCCGGCTTGTACGCCACGTGTTTTTGCCAGTGAAAAGATGAACTCTTCGGATAGGTAGTCGCGTGCTCCTTGTGATTCGTATGCTTTCAATGCTTCGACCTTAGCCTGAATGTGTTCCCTGTTTAGTTCGACGAAGCATTGCGTATTAAACGTCAGATTGTTCCAGATCAGCTCGTAACCCAGTAATGTAGTGTTTTTGAAAGCCCGTAGACCTTCTTGGGCGATTGTCGTATGGTCCTGGTGGATGTCGTGCAGGCTTGGAATGAAGACCAGGTCGAAGTTGTTCGCCTTTTTGAGGCGGATCAGTTCTTCCAATATCTCCTGCCGGACGTATCCGAGCTTACGGACTTCGTAATTGTAGATGATGAGGTTTTCCGGCAATATCCCCAATTGGGCGGTAGCCTTCTTGACTTCCGTCTTCAGAATATCTTTCGGGAAACCTTCGGGTACGGACTGCTGGGCAGTGGAAAAAGCGACATAAGTTACTTTCTTTCCCAGTTCGATGAGTTTGCTTATGGTTCCTCCTAACCCTAATTCCCCGTCATCCGTATGGGGAGCCAAGACCAATATATTATTATAACTGTTCAGTATCATAAATTGTCTATCTGTTTATTATCCTTCCTATTTTTAGACAGGCTCTATTTAATAAACTTAATTTTCCTCTGGTTATTGTGAAGAAGGGGGTTTGAATTGCACCGAATTCGCGGAAAAAGCGTTCGACTCCCGGAATCATGGAACCTTCGAAGTCGAATACGTTCGTGAATTGCGAAACGTAACGGATGCATTCCCATAAGATCAAGCTGTGCGCACCGGACTCCCGTAGAGCCGGATCACCTCCACCGGCCAGATACCAGGCGGAACTTTCTTGCCAGACGATAAAGGCGACTGCATGCAAACGCCCTTGTTCGTCATAGCCGCCCCATAAATCCCCCTGGTTCCGTTTGCGGCAGATGTCGATCAGTTTGACCAGGATCTCCGTATCTTCTTTGTTTATGACCTGCTGACGTTCGAATGTCTGTGCCTGCACCTGCAAGAACTCTTCGATAGAAATTCCTTTTTTTACCGTGATGTGGTATTTGTCCCTGGCTTTAGTGATGTTCCGGCGGATGTTGGAACTCATGTTTTCCAGGATCGCATCTGTGTCTCGAATATCTTTCAGCAGATAGGTGTAGCGTGTTGTCTGCCGGTAACCTTCCCAGTAAAAAGGCAGCCAGTCGGTGATTCCGTAATGGAAATTTTGCAGGAAATGCGAATAGGGTTTAAGCGCGTTTAACAGTTGCTTGCATAAGGCTTGCCGGCGACCTAATGCTTTGGTGTATTTGGTATCGCCGGATTCCGGTGCGAACCAGGGACCCATTGTTTGTGTGTAAGAGGGCATCGAGATAATTCCCTGCCGGGGTATGTAGAGGGGCATTGCTGCCGTAACTCTCTCTCTTTCTTCAACCAGTAAGACTTCCCATTTATCTTTGCCACAAACCGTATTGAGCCACCAGTCACGGGAAAAGATGGGAATACTTGTTTCTGTGTTACAAAGCAAATGGTATTTGTCTTTCATGTTCATGAATGATTTAAGTTTTGCAAGATGGTGATTTATCGGTGGGTTTAACAGCTGTAAGCCCGGCAATACTCAGCCCAGGGCATGGACCCTGGGTTGAGGTAAACTGATTTTATCCTTTTAACGCTTCAAATATCAGGCCGGACAGTTCGTCTGCCAGTTCGGGATTGTCAGCAACGCATTGTTTGGCTGCATCACGTCCCTGTCCCAGCTTGGTGTCGTTGTAGCTGTACCAAGAGCCGCTTTTTTTGATGATGTTCAGTTCTGCACCCAAGTCGATGATTTCACCGGCTTTGGAGATGCCTTCGCCGAACATGATGTCGAACTCTGCCTTGCGGAAAGGAGGGGCTACCTTGTTCTTGACTACTTTAACGCGGACCTGGTTACCTTTTATCTCGTCGCCGTCTTTCAACTTGCCGATGCTTCGGATATCCAGACGTACGGAAGCATAGAATTTCAGGGCGTTACCACCGGTAGTCGTTTCGGGGTTGCCGAACATTACACCGATCTTGTCGCGTAACTGGTTGATGAATATACAAGTCGTGTTTGTCTTGTTGATTGCTGCCGTCAACTTACGGAGCGCCTGGGACATCAAACGTGCTTGCAATCCCATTTTGCTGTCTCCCATGTCGCCTTCGATTTCGGCTTTAGGAGTCAAAGCTGCAACCGAGTCTATTACGACAATGTCGACGGCGGACGAACGGATCAGCTGCTCGGCAATTTCCAGCGCTTGCTCGCCATTATCCGGCTGGGAGATCCAGAGGTTCTCGACATCTACTCCCAACTTCTCTGCATAGAAACGGTCGAAAGCATGTTCCGCATCGATAAATGCAGCGATGCCACCGGCCTTCTGCGCTTCGGCGATTGCATGGATCGCCAGAGTTGTCTTACCGGACGATTCCGGTCCGTAGATTTCGATCACACGTCCTTTGGGGTAACCGCCAACGCCCAATGCAGCGTTCAGGGCGATGGAGCCTGTCGGGATCACTTCGATATTTTCAACGCTTTCGTCGCCCAGCTTCATGATCGAACCTTTTCCGTAGCTCTTTTCAATCTTGTCCATTGCTGCACGGAGCGCTTTTAACTTGTCTGCGTTTACAGCCGGTTTCTCGGCTGCAGGCTGCTTGCCTTCTTCGAATAAATCTTCTTTTGCCATTTCCTTTTATAGATTAAGGATTTGATTTGCATGGTCTTTAGTCTTCACCTCTTTCGGGCCGATGATATTGGTCACGATGCCGTTCTCATCAATAATAAAGGTGGTGCGGAGAGTCCCCATGTATGAACGTCCGTACAATTTTTTTTCTGCCCAAACCCCGAACTGCTGTTGCAGGGTTGTATCCGTATCAGCGATGAGGCTGAAAGGTAGTTCTTGTTTTGCGATAAAACCCTGATGAGACTTGGCGCTGTCCTTGCTGACGCCAACCACTGCGTAGCCGGCATCCAGTAAGTCTTGATAGCCGTCCCGTAGGCTGCATGCTTCTGCTGTGCAACCGCTGGTGTTGTCTTTCGGGTAGAAATAGAGCGCCAGCTTCTTTCCTTTGAAGTCGCTCAGCTTTATCTCTTTCCCGTTCTGGTCGAGTCCCAATACTTCGGGAGCTTTATCACCTATTTGTATTGCCATATATTTATTTTACTTGATGTTATAGTTCATTTTGCGCGTTACATCCGCTTTCCTGCGGGCTTTCCGTCCGAAGACTTTCCCGAACAGTTTTCTTCCCATGTGATGTGCGGCGGCGTATGATTCGAATGTCTCTTTCCGGTAATCGAAATCGTCTTGCCAGCATTCTTGGGGAGATACGTAACAGTATGTAATCTTTTCGATACTGTTGTCATCCGCCTCGTTTTCCTTTAGTACGATGATGTTCTGCTTGTCGGGAGCCAGGCAGGTGATATGCCTGCGGCGGCATTCCTCGATGAGCGGAACCAAGACGGCATCATACCTCGCATAGATATTTGTCAGGTCGAAATCCTGATATTCGCTTTCTCCGATCTTCTGGATCGGGCGGAGTTGCAGGATATCCAGTTCGTCGCCGGCAACTTCCCATATCCGGCTCAGTTCTTCGAGATTGTCGTTGTTGATCGTATAGTTGATACGCAACTTGAATTGCGGATGCTGTTTCTTTACTTCTGCAACGTTGGCAAGCAGCCTGCGGAACAGGTCGAATTTGCCGTTCGTCATCAGATATTCGTAAGTTTCGCGTGTAAAGCCGTGTGCCGAGAGTGTAAGTTCATCCAGTCCGTTTTCCACGGCAGCGGTCAACTGCTCTTTTGTCAGCAGATTCCCGTTTGTCGTAAGTGAAACGTAAGGGACGCCGTACCGTTTGCCTAATGCGATGATCTTTACCAGGTCCTTATGCAGAGTCGGTTCCGCTCCGCAGCCTACCTGAAGTTTCAGGGCACGGTGGAACAGGCTTCCGGCAATGGCTTCAATCTCTTCATATCTCAGGGTACCCCGCAGGCTTTTCCTCTTTTCTTCGTCACTGAAATAACACATTTTACAGCGGAAGTTACAGGCCAGCACCGGATCGAGGAAAACTCCGATATACCGTTTGCCTAACACATGAAACAACCAGAGACCCAATAATTTGAGCCTTCTGCTTTTGATTTGTGTACCCAGACGTAGTATCCTGTAGATATTGCCCATTCTCTTTTACAGTTCCAGATCTACGTTGAACAGTTCGTGCCAGGGCAGACCTTGTTCGTTCAGTTCCTTCATGAATGGATCGGGATCAAACTCTTCTACGTTCCAAACACCCGGTTTCTTCCAAACGCCTTGCATGAACAGCTTGGCGCCGATCATGGCCGGAACGCCGGTCGTGTAGCTTACACCCTGTGCGCCTGTTTCGAGGAAGGCGGCATGGTGGCTACAGTTATTATATACGTAGTAAGTCATCTCCTTGCCATCCTTGATACCACGGATGCGGCAACCGATGGAGGTCTCGCCTGTATAGTTCTCACCCAGATCGCCGGGATTCGGCAATACGGCTTTCAGGAACTGGATCGGAACGATCTCCTGCCCGTTATAGATGATCGGATCGATGCGGGCCATGCCGATATTCTGGATCACACGCAGGTGAGTCAGGTATTCTTGTCCGAAGGTCATCCAGAAGCGGGCACGTTTGATTGTCGGGAAGTTCTTGGTCAGACTTTCCAGCTCTTCGTGGTACATCAGGTAAGACTCTTTCGGGCCGACGTTCGGGTAGTTCAAAGGTTTGTGGACGGACAGCGGGTCTGTCTCCTTCCATTCCCCGTTTTCGAAATATTTACCCCGCTGGGTGATCTCGCGGATATTGATTTCCGGATTGAAGTTGGTTGCAAATGCTTTGTGGTGGTCGCCGGCGTTGCAGTCCACAATATCCAGGTATTGGATTTCATCGAAATGATGTTTGGCCGCATAAGCCGTATATACACCTGTTACACCCGGATCGAACCCGCAACCGAGGATTGCTGTCAGGCCGGCGTCTTCGAAACGTTTCTTGTATGCCCACTGCCAGCTGTATTGGTATTTGGCTTCGTCCAGCGGTTCGTAATTGGCCGTGTCGAGATAACTGACGCCGTATGCTAGGCAGGCATCCATGATGTGGAGGTCCTGGTAAGGTAAAGCCAGGTTTACCACTAAGTCCGGTTTGAAGGAGTTGAACAAGCGGGTGAGTTCTTCCACGTTGTCCGCATCGACCTGTGCTGTTTGTACCTTTACATTTTTAATATCGGCGGCGATCCTGTCGCACTTGCTTTTCGTGCGGCTGGCAACCATGATATCGGTAAAGACATCCGCGTTCATCGCGATCTTCTTAACAGCAACGGTACTAACGCCCCCTGCACCAATCACTAATACTCTTCCCATTTACTAATAGAATTAATCTTGTTAATATACAGTTTACAAGGTTTTAAACCTAACGACAAATATACGATGAATCTTTGAATAATCGGATAAGGTAGGAGATAAAAACAGTTTCATGCCCGAGAAACAAAATTTTCATGCAGGGGAAACAAAAGTTTCATGCGCATGAAACTAAAATTCCGTGCGGACGGACCGGAAGCCGGTTATCCGGGATTACGTCTGTAGTTTATCGGAGAGATGCCGGTATGCTTTTTGAAATACCGGCCGAAGAATGACTGGTCCGGGAATTGCAGTTGGTTTGCTATTTCCTGTATGCTCAAGTCTGTCGATTGGAGCAGCGCTTTGATTTCGAGGATGACATGGCGGTCGATGATGTTTTTGGCAGTAGTGCCGGTTACATTCTGGACGATAGAAGACAGGTAGCGTGGAGTGATGAACAGTTTGGCGGCATAAAAAGAGACTTCCCGCTGGGTTATGCAATGGGCATGGATCAGGCGGATGAAGCGTTTGAAGAGCTCTTCCTGCCGGTTCGGGCCGTCGGGCTTCTTCTGTAAGAAGAGATGCTGGGTCTTGTCGTAGAAATCCAAGAGGAAGTTTTGTACATAGTTCTTGAATATCTGCAGACGGAAGTTGTTGTCCCTGTCTTTGTATAGATCCTCCATTGCAAGCGTCAGGCCGACGATCGGTTTGACTCGTTCTTCCGGTACGATGATGCAGGGGTGTTCTTTCAGGAAGTGAAAGAAAGAGGGATCGAGGCGGGAGGTAATTTCCTCGAACAGAGTCTTGGTGAAATGGATGTAAGAAGTCGTGAAATCCGGGCTGACGTACGTATAATTGATGATACTTCCGGGTAGAATCACGAGTTGGGTGTTTTCTACGATCTCATAAGACTGAAGATCGATCTCGAGGCGTGCCGTTCCGCGATGGCAGAAAAAGATCGTGATGTCATCCAGCTTCGCTATCTGGTTGACGGGGAAGTTTGTCACTTCATTCGCATTAGCGATGAACGGTTCTTTATCCGGTAAGCGTAATATTTCCATATTTATTTCTGTTTTGGAACAAAAGTAAGGATCTTTTTTGGGTAGTCGGAATAATTGTTCCGGTTTTGAACAATGTAGGCTACGTCTTGAACTCTGCAGAGCAAAGAATCACATCTACCTTTGCCGCGAATTAAAGATTGGAAAATGACAATGATGAACAAAAGATGGATGCAACTCTTAGGTATTATTAGTTGCGCAGTGTTAGTGGTGTCTTGCAAGCAAGCGCCGTCGGTACGAATGGAAGCGGAGTATGCAGTGTTGCAGGTAAAACCTTCCGACAAGGTGATCTCCACAACTTATTCGGCGACAATTCGCGGGCGACAGGATATCGATATCTATCCGCAGGTATCGGGCTTTATAACCAAGCTATGCGTAGAAGAAGGGCAGGCAGTGCGCCGCGGGCAGGTGCTGTTCGTGATCGATCAGGTGCCTTATCTGGCAGCCTTGCAGACAGCCGAAGCGAATGTCGAGGCCGCCACTGCTTCGCTGTCGACAGCCAAACTGACTTACGACAGTAAAAAGGAACTCCGTGCCCGCAACGTAGTTTCCGATTTTGACCTGAAGACCTCCGAGAACGCTTGGCTAAGCGCCAAGGCGCAATTAGCGCAGATGAAGGCCCAGGAACTGAGTGCCCGTAACAATCTCTCTTATACGGAAGTGAAAAGCCCGTGCGACGGAGTGGTCGGTACTTTGCCCTATCGCGTCGGGGCGTTGGTGAGTGCCAGTTTGCCGCAGCCGTTGACTACGGTTTCGGACAATTCGGATATGTACGTGTATTTCTCGATGACGGAGAACCAGTTGCTTGCCCTGATACGCCAATATGGTTCGAAGGCCGAGGCATTGAAGGAAATGCCGGATGTGGAATTGATGTTGAACGACCAATCGGTGTATGAAGAAAAAGGAAAGATCGAGACGATCAGCGGCATGGTCGACCGGAACACCGGTACAGTCAGCCTCCGGGCCGTTTTCCCGAATGAAAAAGGCTTGCTCTATAGCGGGACTTCGGGGAATGTCGTCCTGCCGGTAGCCAAGACAGGAAGCTTGGTTATCCCGCAATCCACCACGTTTGAGATACAGGATAAGGTGTATGTGTACAAGATCGTGGACGGCAAGGCACAGTCCGCTCCCGTCAGCGTAACCCGTGTGAACGGCGGCCGGGAGTATATCGTCGACGAGGGATTGCTGGCAGGCGATGTTATTGTAGCGGAAGGCGTCGGCTTGCTGCGTGAAGGAACTCCCATTAAAGTAAAACAAAACTAAGACAAGAAAATGAATTTAAGAACCTTTATAGAACGCCCCATCCTGTCGGCTGTCATCTCTATTTCGATAGTCGTCGTGGGCATCATCGGGCTTTTCACATTGCCCGTAGAACAATATCCCGACATTGCGCCGCCAACGATCCAGGTCAGCACGACCTACTTCGGGGCAAGCGCCGAAACGTTGCTGAAGAGCGTAGTCGCTCCGTTAGAGGAAGCGATAAACGGCGTTGAGGACATGACGTATATGACTTCGTCGGCCTCTAACGCCGGTACCGTCAGCATCACCGTCTATTTCAAGCAAGGGACGGATCCGGATATGGCAGCCGTCAACGTGCAGAACCGTGTGTCGAAAGCCACTGGACAGTTGCCGGCCGAGGTGACGCAGGTTGGTATCACGACCTCCAAGCGCCAGACCAGTATCTTGCAGATGTTCTCACTCCACAGCCCTGACAATTCGTACGACGAGAAGTTCCTCGCCAATTACATCAGCATCAACCTGAAGCCGAACATCCTCCGTATACAGGGGGTCGGCGACATGATGATCATGGGCGGCGACTACAGTATGCGTATATGGATGAAACCGGATGTGATGGCCCAGTATAAGTTGATCCCTTCGGACGTGACGCAGGTGCTGTCCGAGCAGAACATCGAATCGGCAACCGGATCGTTCGGCGAAAATTCGGACGAAACCTACCAGTACACCATGAAGTATAAAGGCCGTCTGATCACACCCGAAGAATTCGGCGAAATCGTGATCCGTTCGTCGGAGGACGGCGAAGTATTGAAGCTGAAGACCATCGCCGACATCGAGATGGGCGAAGAAAGCTACGCCTACCACGGCGGTATGGACGGCCATCCCGGTATTTCCTGCATGATCTTTCAGACTGCCGGATCGAATGCCACGGAGGTGAACCAGAATATCGACGCTTTCCTGGAAGAAGCGCGCAAAGACTTGCCGAAAGGCATAGAACTGACGCCGGTAATGAGCTCCAACGACTTCCTCTTTGCCTCTATCCATGAAGTGATAAAGACATTGCTCGAAGCCATACTGCTGGTTATCTTAGTGGTGTATGTGTTCTTGCAGGATATCCGTTCGACGTTTATCCCGCTGGTCGGGATCGTGGTTTCGCTGATCGGTACGTTTGCGTTCATGTCGATTGCCGGGTTCAGTATCAACCTGATCACTCTGTTTGCATTGGTGCTTGTGATCGGAACCGTGGTCGATGATGCTATTGTCGTCGTCGAGGCGGTGCAGGCGAGGTTCGACGTCGGGTACCGCTCTTCCTACATGGCCAGCATCGATGCGATGAAGGGGATCAGCAATGCCATTATCACCTCCTCGTTGGTGTTCATGGCAGTATTTATTCCGGTTTCGTTTATGAGCGGCACTTCGGGTACGTTCTATACCCAGTTCGGTCTGACGATGGCGGTGGCTGTCGGCATATCGGCTGTCAACGCGTTGACGTTGAGCCCGGCGCTCTGTGCCCTTTTCCTCAAACCCTATATCAATGAAGACGGCACGCAGAACAATAATTTTGCCGCCCGCTTCCGTAAAGCCTTCAACGCGGCGTTCGACTCGATGATCGAGAAGTATAAGACAGGCGTCCTGTTCTTCATCAAACGCAAATGGATGGTCTGGTCGCTTCTGGCCTGTTCGGTAGTGCTGCTCGGATACCTGATGAACACGACAAAAACGAGTCTCGTGCCCGACGAAGACCAGGGCGTCGTCTTTGTAAACGTCAGTACGGCAGCCGGCAGCTCCCTGAAGACGACAAACGACGTGATGGAACGCATCGAGCAGCGCATGGAGGGCATCCCGCAGGTATTGCATGTCCAGAAAGTAGCCGGTTACGGCCTACTGGCCGGACAGGGAAACTCCTTCGGTATGCTGATCCTTAAACTGAAACCGTGGGACGAACGTACCGGTAAAGGAGAAGACGTACAAGCCGTTATCAGACAAGTCTACGGTATGACGGCGGATATAAAAGACGCCAGCGTCTTTGCTATCTCGCCGGGTATGATCCCCGGATACGGTATGGGTAACGCCTTGGAACTGCACATGCAGGACAAACAAGGCGGCGACATCAGTACCTTCTTCACGACGACTCAGCAATACTTAGGGGCACTGAACCAGCGTCCTGAAATCTCGATGGCCTACTCGACCTTCGACGTGCGCTACCCGCAATGGACCGTTGAAATCGACGCTTCGAAATGCAAACGGGCCGGAATAACGCCGGATGCCGTGCTGAACACGCTGTCGGGTTACTACGGCGGCCAATATGTCTCTAATTTCAACCGCTTCTCGAAGGTTTACAAAGTGATGATCCAGGCCGACCCGAAATACCGTGCCGACGAGGCCTCCTTAGACAACATCTTCGTGCGTATGTCCAACGGCGAGATGTCGCCGCTCAGTCAGTTCGTGACGCTGACACGCAGTTACGGAGCCGAGTCGTTGAGCCGCTTCAACATGTACAACTCCATAGCCGTAAATGCGATGCCGGCGGAAGGCTACAGTACCGGCGACGCCATCCGCGCCGTGCAGGAGACAGCCGTGCAAGCCCTTCCGAAAGGCTATGGCTATGACTTCGGGGGAATCACCCGCGAGGAGAACACCCAGAGTAATACGACCATCATCATCTTCGGCATTTGTTTCCTCATGATCTACCTGATCCTAAGTGCGCTTTACGAAAGTTTCCTGATCCCGTTCGCGGTGTTGCTGGCCGTTCCGTTCGGCTTGACCGGATCTTTCCTTTTTGCCAGGATGATGGGGTTGGAGAATAATATCTATTTGCAGACAGGTCTGATCATGCTGATCGGTTTGCTTGCCAAGACCGCCATCCTGCTGACGGAGTACGCCGCCGAGCGCCGCAAAGCCGGGATGAGCCTGACCTCGGCCGCCCTTTCAGCCGCCAAAGCCCGTTTGCGCCCGATCCTGATGACAGCCGGAACGATGGTGTTCGGATTGTTGCCCCTGATGGTGGCGACGGGAGTAGGGGCGAACGGAAACAGTTCGCTGGGCACGGGAACCGTAGGAGGTATGCTGATCGGTACGCTGGCGTTGCTGTTTATCGTACCTTCTTTGTTCATCGTATTCCAATATCTGCAAGAGAAGGTCCGTCCCATCCAGTTCCAGCCGGCGGCCGACTGGCAGATCCAGGAAGAATGCACGGAAGCAAAGGAGGAGAGAGAACGTTACTTAGAAAGTAAAAACGAAGAGAAGAAATGAGAAAAGAGATCCTGATCATAACCGTCGCAGCGTTCGCACTGAACAGCTGCGGCATCTATACGAATTACAAACCGGCAACCGAAGTTCCGGAAGACCTCTACGGAGAAGAAGCCGCCGTCACCGACAGTACGGACAACCTTGCCAACCTCGGCTGGCGGGATGTCTTCACCGACCCGCATCTCCGGCAACTGATCGAGCAGGGCTTGCAGAGCAACACCGACCTTCAGTCTGCCCAGTGGCGCGTCAAGGAGGCCGAGGCCACGCTGATGTCTTCCCGCCTGGCCTTCCTACCCTCGTTCGCCCTCGCCCCGCAAGGGACGGTGAGCAGCTTCGACGGCGGTAAGGCGACGCAGACCTATTCCGTGCCCGTCACCGCCAGCTGGGAGTTGGATATCTTCGGCCGTATGCGCAACGCCAAGCGCCAGGCGAAAGCGTTGCTCGAACAAAGCCATGATTACAGGCAGGCGGTCCGGACGCAGCTTGTTTCCAGCATCGCCAACGTCTATTACACCTTGCTGATGCTCGACGAACAGCTTGCCATCTCGGAGCGTACCCAACAGTCCTGGAAGGAAACCGTCGATGCCACTCGCGCCTTGATGGCTGCCGGCCTCGCCAACGAAGCCGCTGTGTCGCAGATGGAAGCTACCTATTATAGCATCTCCACCTCGATCCTCGACCTGAAGGAGCAGATCAACCAGACTGAAAACAGCCTCTCGCTGTTGCTTGCGGAAAGTCCTCGCAGCATTGTACGCGGCAAGTTGGAAGGACAGTCATTGCCCGAACACCTTGCTGTCGGTATCCCGGTGCAGATGCTTGCAAACCGGCCGGATGTGCGCAACGCGGAACATTCGCTCGAAAGTGCTTTCTATGCTACCAACCAGGCGCGCTCGGCGTTCTATCCGTCCATTGTCCTGAGCGGTAGTGCGGGATGGACAAACTCGGCGGGTAGCATGATTGTCAACCCCGGGAAATTCCTTGCGACGGCTGTCGGATCGCTCACCCAGCCTTTGTTCAACCGGGGGGCGAACATCGCCCAGTTGAAGATTGCCAAAGCACAGCAGGAGGAAGCCAAACTGAGTTTCCAGCAGGCTCTCCTCAATGCCGGATCGGAAGTGAACGATGCATTGGTGAAGTACCAGACTGCCCGGGATAAAGCCGGGCTTTATGAGAAGCAGATCGCTTCGCTCGAAAAAGCATACGAAAGCACCTCCCTGACGATGCAGTACGGCAATACGACCTATCTGGAAGTCCTGACCGCCCGCCAGAGTTTGCTGAACGCGCAGTTGACGCAAGTGGCCAACCGATTTACAGAAATACAGGGTGTGATCAACCTGTACCAGGCGCTGGGAGGCGGAAGGGAATAATTGTTGCCCTTGTTTCCGATAGGAGGTTCTTTGTTAATTAATCTGTTTTCGGGAGCCCCGACAAGGACTAATAGTTAAAAAAGCTATTATTGTTGTGCCCCGACAGGAGCTAATAGTTAATAAATCTATCGTTGTAATGCCCCGACAGCCACTCTTTCAAAAAGAATGTGCTGTCGGGGCATTACAACGATTGTTTTTTGTCTTAAGGCATCCTGTCGGGGCACTACAACAATTATTTTTTATTGGAGAACATTCCGGCGGGGCGATCCGATAAGGCATTATTGTCTTAAAGCATCCAATAATGCCTCTACGGCACCTCCGATTGCCGTTTCGCTTTTCAACAATTGCATGAATTTGCTGCCGATGATGGCTCCGGATGAGTTGGCGGCGGCTGCCTCGAAAGTGGCCTTGTTCGATATGCCGAAACCGACTAAGCGCGGATTGCGGAGGCCCATCCTGTCGATGCGGTGGAAATACGCCTGTTTCTGCTTGTCGAAATCCTGCTGTGCCCCGGTGGTGGAGGCGCTCGATACCATATAGATGAAACCGCTCGTATGCTCGTCGATCAGGCGGATGCGCGCTTCGGAAGTTTCGGGCGTGATCAGCATGATCATTTTGAGGTCGTAGCGGTCGGCGATGGCTTTATAGTCCGCCATGTAGTCGGCGAAAGGCAGGTCGGGGATGATCATGCCGTCTACCCCCGTTTCCACGCATTTCCGGCAGAATGCTTCGAAGCCGAATTGCATGACCGGATTAAGGTAACCCATCAGGATGACGGGGATGTGTACCTCCTTGCGGATGTCCTTCAACTGGTCGAACAGGACGTGCAGCGACATCCCGTTGCGGAGCGCCTCTGTCGAGGCTTCTTGGATTACGGGGCCGTCTGCCATCGGGTCGGAGAAGGGGATCCCTATCTCGACCATGTCGATCCCTTTGTGTTGTAACTCTTTTAATATCTTCGTCGTATCATCCAGGTTCGGATATCCGGCGGTGAAGAAGACGGAGAGGATTCCGTCTTTCTTTGTGTTGAATAAGTTTGTGATACGGTTCATTTCTTTATGCATTATGAATCTCGTTAATAAATATCCTTAGTTTCTCGATGTCTTTCAGTCCCGGTTCGATCTCGAACCCGCTGTTGAGGTCGATCCCGGCAAGGCGGGGATGCCTGAAACTGCGTATCGCCGCGGCGCTTTCGGGACGTATGCCGCCGCTTAAAAGGAAAGGGGTGCTTCCGGTGTAGCTTTCGAGGACAGACCAGTCGAATTGCTTGCCCGAACCTCCGTAACCGTCGCATTTGGTGTCGAAGAGGAAATAATCGACACGCCCTTCGTAGCCGGCTGTCTGGCAGAGATCGTCCGCCGTCGCAATCCGGAATGCTTTGATCAGCGAATAGCCGCGCTTCTGCAGCGCATGGCACTCGTCCGGTGTCTCATTCCCGTGCAGTTGCAGATAATCGAGCCGGAAAACGCTTGCCGCCTCCGTCATCTCTTCCAAAGAAGCATTAACAAAAACACCAACGGTTTTTAATTGAGAATTGAGAATTGAGAATTGAAAATTGCGGCAAGCGGTATTCCCACTTTCCATTTTCCACTTTCCATTTTCAAATATTCTTCGCGGGGAACCCGCGAAGAATATTACTCCTATCCAATTGACCCCTAAAGAAGCGACCTCCCGTATGTTTTCGGGGTCGCGCATTCCGCATACTTTGATGATCATGACAGTCCTCCTATGAATTGTGCGAGGGTGTCGCCCGGCTTGTCGGTTTTCATAAACGTTTCGCCGATCAGGAAACCGCGGAAACCGGCTTTGCGGAGCTTCGCAACGGTGGCAGTGACCGAAATGCCGCTTTCTGAAACTAACAGGGGGGAAAGGCCCTTTTCACGGGTGACCGTTTGCATCGCCTCCGCCAGGCGGAAGGAGTTTTCGATCTCGGTATGGAACGTACCGAGGTTGCGGTTGTTCACGCCCAGCATATCGACATAGCCGTTGAGGTGGCCGAGCTCTTCCTCGCTATGGATTTCCAACAGCACCTCCATATCGAGTGTATGGGCCAGCTCTGCAAACGTAAGGCATTGTTCCGCGCTGAGGCAGGCAGCGATCAGCAGCACGGCGTCGGCTCCCATCACGCGTGCCTGGTAGAGCTGGTATTCGTCGATGATGAAGTCTTTGCGCAGCAAAGGAAGGTCCACGAGTCTGCGTGTTTTGCACAGGTCGCCTAAGGAACCCCCGAAAAAGTCCGGATCGGTCAGGACGGAGCAAGCAGCCGCCCCTCCCTTCTCATAAGCAGGCAACACGTCGGCCACGGCAGCACCGGGATGCAACCATCCTTTCGAAGGGCTTTTCCGCTTGAACTCGGCAATAATCCCCGACGGCGATGCGGCAAGGGAAGCCCGCATGGAACGGGTCGGGCGTTCAATCCGTTCGCCGCCCAGACCCAAAAGGGTCCGGAGGCTGACGGCCTGCTTCTGCCGCTCCACTTCGATGTGCTTATTGGCAATGATGTCTTGTAATATATCTTTCATAATTTATTGTCTATATTATAAATAATCTCCTCCCAATCCGGGATATTGGGGATGTTCATTTGCTGTTTAATTCGATGAAGCGGTTGAATGTTTGCAAGGCTTTGCCGCTTTCCAGGGCTTCGCGGGCTTCGTCGAGGCATTCTGTGATTCTTTTTTCAGGGCAGATGACCTGGATGGCGAAGGCGGAGTTGGCAATTACGCAGTTCTTTTGTGCGCGGGTGGCACGGTTGCTCAAGACAGCGTCGAAGATACGGGCTGCTTCGGCAACTGTTTGCCCGCCGTCCAGTTCCGCTTCCGTTGCGCGGGAGAAACCTAACATCTCCGGCGTGTAGAGCTTTTCTTTTTCGGGCATTGCTACCTTGAACTCCGCCGTCAGCGAGATTTCGTCGTACCCGTCGAGGCTGTGTATGACGGCAAAACGCGTCCCGCTCTCCTGGTAGGTGTAGCTGTAGAGGCGGAGCAACGGCAGGTTGTACACGCCTAACAACTGGTAGGCAGGCATCACCGGGTTGACTAACGGGCCGAGCATGTTGAAGAAGCTACGCACGCCTAAGCTCTTCCTCACGGGGGCGACGGCCTTCAAAGCCGGGTTGAACAGCGGGGCATGCAGGTAAGCAATCCGGCAGGCCTCCATCGAACGGCGCAACCGGTCGATGTCGTTGGTAAACTTCACGCCGTGCTGCTCCATCACATTGCTGGCGCCGCTGACCGAAGTAGCCCCGTAGTTCCCGTGCTTCACGACATTATAGCCGGCTCCTGCCACGACAAAGCAGGAGGTCGTGCTGATGTTGAACGTATTCTTTCCGTCACCTCCCGTCCCCACGATGTCGATCGGCCTGAACTCCGACAAATCCACCGGGACACGCATCTCGAGCAACGCCTCGCGGAACCCAGCCAACTCCTCGACGGAGATGTTACGCATCAAGTACACCGTTATCAAACTGGCAATCTGGGAATCATTATATTTTCCTCCGGCCATATTCTGAAGAATCGTCCGTGCCTCATCCCGTCCCAGATACTGGTGCTCAAACAATCTATATAATATATCTTTCATTTTAACTTTCAATTTTCAATTTTCAATTCCCAAGATCCAGTTCCCTATGATCGTCTTCCCCTTCGGTGTCAGGACGGATTCGGGGTGGAACTGGATGCCGCGGACATCGTATTCGCGGTGGCGCAGTGCCATGATCTGTCCCTCTTCCGCATCTTCGGCCGTGATCTCCAAACAGTTCGGAAAATTCTCTTTCGATACGGCCCACGAGTGGTAGCGCCCCGCACGGAAACCGGGTTCCAGGCCGGCAAACAACGGCTCTTTCGCCTTTATCCGGATATCGGAACAAACCCCGTGGTGCACGTCCGTCAGGTTGATAAGCGTCGCCCCGAAAGCCTCGCCTATCGCCTGTTCTCCGAGACATACCCCTAAGATGCTCTTGGTCGGTGCATAGCGGCGGATCAGTGGCAGCAGGATGCCTGCCTCCTCCGGGATGCCCGGACCGGGGGAGAGGAGGATCTTGTCGAAACGTTCGACCTCGTCGAGTGTGATCTTGTCATTGCGATGCACCTCTACATCCGCCCCCAATTCCTTCAGTATGTGCAATAGGTTATAGGTAAAGGAATCATAATTATCGAATAATAATACTTTCATAATACGTCATTTTTAAATTAATCCGGTAGAATAAGAATCTCTGATTTATCCCATCCCCCAATTATTCATTATTCATTATTAATTAACCAACGTCGTTGCCAGGTCGATCGCCTTCTTCAAGGCTCCCAGTTTATTGTTTACTTCCTGCAACTCCCGTTCGTCATTGCTCTTGGCGACAATTCCCGCTCCCGCCTGGTAGTACAGGACATTCCCGCGGCTGACGAATGTACGGATCGTGATGGCTTGGTTCAGGTCGCCGTCGAAACCGATAAAGCCGATGCAGCCGCCATAGGCGCCGCGGTTGTGTTTCTCTATCTCCGTGATCAGTTGCATGGCGCGCACTTTGGGCGCTCCGCTCAGCGTACCGGCCGGGAAGGTGTCGATATAGGTTTTCACCGGGTTGCTGCCGGCCTCGATCTCGCCGCTGACACGCGACACGAGGTGGATGACATGGCTGTAGTACTGCACCTCTTTGTAGAAATCGACCTGTACGTCATGCGCGTTACGCGACAGGTCGTTGCGGGCAAGGTCGACCAGCATCACGTGCTCGGCATTTTCTTTCGGATCGGCGAGCAAGGCCTCTGTGCGCTGCCTGTCGAGTGCGACGTCTCCCGTGCGGAAGGCTGTGCCTGCAATCGGGTCGATGCTTGCGTGGCCGTCCGCCACTTTGCAGTGTGTTTCGGGTGAGGAGCCGAAGATACGGAACCCTCCGAAGTCGAAGTAAAAGAGGTAGGGGGAAGGGTTGATGCTCCGAAGGGCGCGGTAGACCTTGAAGTCGTCTCCCTTGAACGGTTGCTCGAACCGGCGGCTGAGTACGATCTGGAACACGTCCCCGCGGAGGCAGTGGCGGATGCCTTCACGTACCATCGCTTTATATTCCTCGCCGCTGATGGGAGAGGTCTCAGGGCCGGTGGCCTGGAAGTTGTAGGAAGCGTAGTTCCGGTTCCCGATCAGCGCCTCTATCTCCTGAAGATTGGAGCTTTCTCCCGGCTGTAGCAGTTCGACGAGCGTCAGTTCGTTTTTGAAGTGATTGAAGACGAGGACATACTTATAAAGAATGTAGAGCATATCGGGTGCATCATTTTCCTCATGGTGCGCCTCCATCACCGGGATGTTCTCGAAATAGCGGACGGCGTCGAAAGCAGTATATCCGAATAGCCCGCAGACCTTTTTGTCGGGGCCTTCAACTGTGAAGCGCTTCAGGAAGGTATTCATGGCATCCGCAACATTAAATGTTTCTGTCAGGGGGTTAACTTCAGTTTGCCCATCTGGAAAGGTAACCGTGCATTCCCCGTTATTGATCCCGATGCTTGCCAGCGGGCAGAGCGCAATGTAGGAAAGGCTGTTTTCATTACCATGAAAATCGGAGCTTTCCAGCAGTGCCGATTCCGGATAAATATCCCGTACCTTCAAGTAGATGCTGACGGGCGTATGGAGGTCGCCGAGGACCTTCCGGCTTATTGTTTTAAATGTATAATTCATATATTGTTCTTATAATCGATGTAAGTTTCCATATCTTTGTCTCCCCGGCCCGATACAGTCAGGACGACGACATCTTCCGGTTTGAATTTCACCTTCGACAAAGCCCCCAACGCGTGTGCGCTTTCGAGTGCCGGGATAATCCCTTCGATGCGCGTAAGTTCGAAAGCCGCTTCTAACGCTTCATCATCATTGACGGCGAGGATCGTAGCGCGGTGTGTCTCCGAGAGATTCGCATGGATCGGTCCGATACCGGGATAATCCAGTCCGGCGGAGATGGAATAGGGCTCTTCGATCTGTCCATCTTCATTTTGCATTACAAGCGTCCGCGCTCCATGTATAATACCTTTTTTCCCCAACTGGATGGTTGCCGCGCTTTGTCCGGTCGTGATCCCCAGGCCGCCAGCCTCGGCAAGGACGATTTTTACCCGCTCGTCATCGATAAAATGGTAGATCGTACCCGCTGCGTTGCTTCCTCCGCCTACACAGGCGATCAGGTAATCGGGATAGTCGCGCCCTTCCTGCTCTGACAGTTGCTTTTTAATTTCTTTGCTGATGACGGATTGCAGACGTGCCACCATATCCGGATACGGGTGCGGCCCGACGGTCGATCCGATGATATAGTACGTGTCTGAGGGGTGGCAACACCAGTCGCGTATCGCTTCGTTGGTCGCATCTTTCAGCGTCATATTGCCGGAAGTGACGGGGACGACAGTCGCGCCTAACATCTCCATCTTCTGCACGTTGGCATGTTGGCGTTCCACATCCGTCTTACCCATATAGACGATACATTCCATATTCATCAACGCACAGACGGTAGCGGTCGCTACGCCGTGCTGCCCGGCTCCTGTCTCGGCGATGATGCGGGTTTTCCCCATCCGGCGGGCCAGGAGGATCTGTCCGACCGTGTTGTTGATCTTATGCGCGCCGGTATGGTTCAGGTCTTCCCGTTTCAGGTAAATCTTGCAGCCGTACTTCGCGCTCAGCCGTTTGGCGAGGTAAAGAGGGGAGGGACGGCCGACGTAATCCCTGAGCAACTGGTCGAATTCTTTCTTGAAACTGTCGCTTTCCAGCACTTCCAGGTACTTCTTCTGTAAATCTTCCACACACTGGTGAAGTATTTCGGGAATGTATGCACCTCCGAACTCACCATAATACCCGTTTTCGTCAACTTGATACGTTTTCATCGTTCTTTCTTTTATTATTTATCCATTATTTTTTCAAACCTATTTGTAATTGCCTTAAACGAAAAAAGGCCTGCCGCAAGTGCGACAGACCTTTTATTATATCACCATAGTATATACATGAGGACTGGTTCCTTACGACCTTATGAGTTGTAAAGAGTGCCACCACCAATATGTATTTACTAAAATTGTTCTCATGACTTTTGTTGTTATTACGGCAGCAAATATATGCATTCTCTGACAAACAGCAAATAATCCGGCCGTTTTTTTGAAAAAATATTGTGTTTCCTCTTAAAAATGGGTTAAATACGGCGTCTGCACAATTAACATTCTTTTAACGGAAGCGCATAGTGAGTTTCTTTTCTTCTCCTGTCTTTATCTCTGAAACCAATCAATAGAAAAAGAAAGTATGGAACCTCCGCATGATCATATAGAAGAGATATTAGACAAGCTCGCCGCCTCCACGCGTTCACCCCGGGGACGCTATTCGGCTTCGGAAAGCTGGAAGTTATTGGAGAGGCGCATCTCATCTCCCCGGAAGAAGCGGTTGCTGTCGTTCCGTCTGGCGGGAGCTGTTGCGGCTTCCATCGTCCTTTGTCTTGCAAGCTGGCTTGTATATGATTATTATAGACCGGTAAAGATGCTAACGGTTTCAGCCGGCGCTGCCATATCGGTAATCACATTGCCTGACCGGACGGAGGTGACGCTGAACCGTTATTCATCTCTGACCTACCCGGATCATTTCAAGGGAGAAAGACGGGAAGTGCAGTTGATAGGGGAAGCCTATTTTGAAGTGGCGAAAGATGCCCGGCATCCCTTTATCGTGAAAGCGGACCCGATCGGTGTGGAAGTGCTCGGAACACATTTTAATGTAGAAGCCTATCCCGGTGATGCCGAGATAAAGACGACCTTGCTGGAAGGTTCCGTTGCCGTCAGTACGCCGGCCATGAATAGCCGGATCGTGCTTTCTCCCGGAGAAAGCGCCGTCTATGACCGGGCAGGCAAAACGCTGCAGGAAGAAAAAACAGAGGAAAACGATACGGCTGCCGACTGGCGGGACGGTCATTTCCATTTCGATTATCTGCCCTTGCGGGAGATCGCACGGGAGCTGTCAAACGCTTTTCATGTGAAAATAAGGATTACAGATGAAGATATAAGGAATTTCCGTATCAGGGCGCATTTTACGGAAGGCGAGAGCTTGGACGAGATACTCGGCCTGCTCCAGTCGGCCGGTAATTTCAGTTATGTAAAGGCAAATGATACGATCCTGATCCGTTCTAAACTTAACTAAGTCATGAATTATTACCTATATTGTCTCCGCCGGCTGTTCCGGCTTATTCTTTTATTATGGATAGTCTTCAGAATAGCGCCGCTCGCCGCACAAGACCGGGCGGTGCGTCTGGACTTCCGGATCAGCCAGGCCACATTAGACACCTTTGTCCGGCAGTTGGAAGATTCCACCGGATTCTCTTTTATCTATAGCGAGAAGATAAGGCTCCGGAAGCCTGTCACGCTTGATGTCAGTCGGCAGACTATCGGGGAAATCCTGCAACTTGCGTTCGAAAAGGAAGCGATAACGTTTAAAATCTCCGGCACTCATATTCTGCTGGGTGAGCAAACTGTTTCCAGTAAATATACCGTCAGCGGATATATCACGGATGCCGTATCGTCGGAGACGCTGATCGGCGCCAATATCCTCGAAGCTCGCCGCCATGCCGGTACTTCGACAAATCCTTTCGGGTTCTACAGCCTGACCTTGCCGGAGGGAGAGACCGAACTTCTCTATTCGTATTTAGGATATGAAACCGGGCATTGCCGTTTCGTGCTGAGCCGGGACACGGTGATGAATATACGTCTCCGGACGGATAACCGGTTAGAGGAAATCGTCGTCCTCTCCAATAAAAAAGAAACAGGCATTCGGGCGACGGCCATGAGCACGTTGGATATTCCCATGACACAGATACGGAACACTCCCGCTATCCTTGGAGAGGCCGACATCCTTAAAACAATCCAACTGATGCCTGGCGTACAGGCCGGGACGGAAGGATTCAGCGGTCTGTATGTGCGCGGGGGAGGCCCGGACCAGAACCTGATCCTGCTGGACGGCATCCCCATCTATAATGCCGACCACATGTTAGGCGTGTTCTCCATCTTTACACCCGAGGCCATGAAGAAGGTCACGCTCTTTAAAGGATCATTCCCCGCACGCTACGGCGGACGCCTGTCTTCTATCGTGGACATCCGGACAAACGACGGCGATATGCAGAATTACCACGGCACAGTCAGCGTCGGCCTCTTGACCAGCAAACTGCATCTCGAAGGACCGATCCTGAAAGATAAAACATCCTTTTGCCTGACCGGACGGCGCACTTACCTTGACTTAGTGGCAAGGCCGTTTCTGCCGGAGGACAAGAAATATAATTACTATTTCTATGATATCAATGCCAAGATCAACCATAAGTTTTCCGGTCGCAGCCGCCTGTTCCTCAGTTTCTACAAAGGGAAAGATCACTACGACTATAAGCAGGACAAGGAGTACGATAATAACTACGACTATAACCCTCGTATGTATCTCTACAACAGCCGGATCGATTTCAACTGGGGCAATACGATTGCTGCCGGCCGGTGGAACTATGTCTTCAACAGCAAACTGTTCAGTAATACGACCGTCGCTTACAACCATTACCAGATGGGCATGGCAGACAGCTACCGGAAAGAGATCACCGGGGCCGATAAGAACGGTACTGTCATGACAGACTATAACGAGTCGTTTGTCTACAACTCCGATTACCGTTCCGGCATACATGACTGGAGCTTCCGCACGGACTTCGATTATATGCCCGTTCCCAACCATCATATAAAGTACGGGGCTTCTTATCTCTATCACACGTTCCGGCCGGAAGTGACGACCTCGCGTGTGAAAGAAGCCGCTAACGGGCAGACGGCACAAGACACCGTCTACAACGATTCCTCGAACAGCTACCTGCACGGGCACGAGTTTTCACTTTATGCCGAAGATAATATTGACATTGGCGACCGCCTGAGCCTGAATGCCGGTCTTCATCTCTCCCTGTTCTCTACACAGGGGAAGGGCTATCTGTCGGCACAACCCCGTATTTCTGCCCGTTATCGCTTTCAGAACGATTTTGCGGCAAAGGCCTCCTTTACACAGATGGAACAGTATGTGCACCTGCTATCATCTTCTCCTATTTCGTTACCGACCGACCTTTGGGTTCCGGTTACGAAAGAGATCCGCCCCATGCGCTCCTTCCAGTATGCTGCCGGTGCTTATTATACCGGCGTGAAAGGGTGGGAGTTCTCTTTGGAAAGCTATTATAAGGATATGCGCAATGTCTTGGAATACCAGGATGGCGCTACCTTTTTCGGATCATCCGGCGGATGGCAGGAGAAGGTCGAAATGGGCCGCGGACGCTCGTTCGGTCTGGAGATACTCGCCCAGAAGACCATCGGGAAAACAACGGGATGGCTGGGATATACGATCGCCAAGAGCGACCGTCAATTTAAAAACGGGACAGTCAACAATGGTGAACGCTTCCCCTATAAATACGACCGCCGACATAACATAAACCTCTGCATCAACCATGCTTTCAGTAAGAAAACAGACGTCGGGATCACCTGGATCTTCAATACGGGCGGAACGGCCACTGTCGCCGAACAGCGCACCGGGACGGCATCGGGCAACCTGATCGACTACATCTCCCACCGCAACAATTACCGCCTTCCCGTCAGCCACCGGCTGAACCTGAGTGTCAATTTCCATAAGAAGTTGCGCCGTGGCACGCAAACCTGGAATATTTCTATCTATAATGCCTACAATGCCATGACTCCGAGCCTTATTTATAAGGAAGAAGAATACATCGGCGTACAGCATATCAAACCGGATGGCTACTATGATACACTCTGGAAACGGAAGACGAGGCTGATCAAACAGACACTTCTGCCTTGTGTCCCTTCGATCACCTATACGTACCGGTTCTAATAAAAAAGAATATAATATGAAGAAGAATTTATCCATATTATCCATACTGGCTTTCCTGCTGCTTTCTGCTTGCGAGAATGAACTGCCATATATGGACAAACCGCAAGCTCCGCAACTCCTGATGAACGCTTTCCTGGAAGCCGGAAAAGAAGAAAACAAAGTCTCCCTGCGTATAATAGATTCCGATACGGAACAGGCAGAAAACATTGCCAATGGTTCCATCACCGTATATGTCAACGGTGAAAAGACCGAAACAGCCCAGGTGGAAAAACTATATAACTCCTCTTACGAACCCAATTGTACCTTGAAAACCCTATTCCGCCCCGGCGACCATATCCGCCTCGAAGCGACAGCCGAAGACGGGCTATATCGAGCCGGCTGCGAAGTAGAAATTCCGCAGCCCATCGGGGAATCCATCCATGTCGATACGCTTCGCACTCTGCTTAGGGCCAGTTATGGCATGAAAGATTGTATGCAATACAAAATAACAATCCATGACCGTCCGGACGAGAAAAACTACTATCGTCTTATTATCGAAGAAAATGCATACCGGATTTCTTCGGAAGACGGCATCAAATACGGCCCTTTCCCCTCTTATCCCGAAATTATCAACCAGGAGGATATCGTCTTGACTGACGGCCACCTGACGACTGCCGACGACGAAGAATTCGGCATCCTCGACATGACCGTCCAAAATCTTAACAATGTTTTCACGGATGGCCGTTTTGAAAATGGTTCGTACACTCTTAAAGTCTACACCTCTGTCCCGTCTATGAGCGGGTTTAACAAGAAAGATCATCTTCTCCTGGATGTTACGGTTCGCGTATTGAGCATATCACAGCCCTATTATCGTTATCTGCGTGCGATGAACTGCCTGGATTCGGATGATTACAACGAGACTTTTATGGAGCCGGTCATTGTCCCCCAAAACGTATCGGGCGGCTTAGGTTTTATCGGGACTTCCTCCGAACAGCAGGTAACCTTGCGGATGATCGACCAGCCGCCCTTGTAAGTTCTCCTTTCTGCAATCGTAAGGTTGCGATACTGGCATAAGAAAAAATTTTTATCTTATAGAAAACTTTTTCTTATGCCGATGGGAATTTTTTCTCCTCTTGATGAGAATTTTTTCTCAACAAGAGGAGAATTTTTTCTCATGCTTTTGAAAACGATGAGAAAAGTAAACGAATTATTCGTAATAGGCAGACTGAGATAAAACTTTACGTATATTTGTGGAAATCTAAATCTATTGCAAAATGAAAAAGTTTGTACTCCTGTCTCTTTTAAGTTTTGGCATATCATTACTTTATGCTCCTGAGTTGAATAGCCAAGTCGTTATCCCTATCAAGGATAATCTTCATAACGCGAAAACAATCCATCTGAGTGAGATTGCCTCCGATGTGACTTTTGTTCCGTTGGAAACGACAGACGATTGCTTGTTGGGCAATGACTGCTATATCCAGTATGTCGACGGGCAAATATTCGTTTCGTCGGATATCCTGTATCGTTTCGATGGTAAAACCGGTAAGTTCCTGAATAAGATCGGCAGTAAAGGGCAAGGGCCGGGAGAATATCTGAATTCTTTCCGGTACACGGTGAATCCTGTTACGAAACGAATCTACGTCTTGCAGTTCAAAGATATGTTGGAATATGATTATGACGGAAAGTACCTCCGTACTTTGCCGGCTGATAATCATAATGTGGGAACTTGCTGTATGCTAAACGAAAATCAACTGCTTTACGCAAACGACGCCTATAATAATACGGTGGAAAACCTGGCGCCCCAACTTTATACCGTCGATTTGCAAAAGGGGAAAATAGTGGGAAAGATCGCTTCTCCGGTTGAGAAGAAGTTGAGGGGAGCATTAAACCTTTCATCATTCGATTTCTTTTATCCCTATAAAGGACAGGTTTATTTTAAAGGCTCTTTTCAGGATGAAATTTATCTGGTCCAGTCTCCTAAAAAGAAAGTCGCGGCGTATGTTTGCGATCGTGGTTATTTGAAAGCAGGCTACGATAAGAAAAATGCCGAGATCGATCCGCGGAACCGGATGAAAGGGATTCAGATACAGAACATTTTTGAGACGGATAAGTACTTGCTACTCTCGTATGTTTATGAGAAGAACAGCTATCAAGGTGTTTTCGACAAGGCGGATCATTCATTTGTGAATGCAGTTACGGGAGAAGGGAAAGCAGGGCTTGAAAATGATCTGATAAGCGCTCCTGCCGTTTATATCGCTCCTTTCCAGATAAGCCCTGACGGGATAATCGTAAATGCAATCAACGCCGGTTACCTGTCAGAGCACCGGAAGGATTTTAAAATAGCGAATCCCGGGCTGCCCTTCCGTGAAGCTGAGTGGAATCGAATGCTCGACAGCCTCACGGAAGATAGCAATCCGGTTATCATACTAATAGCGGTAAAGCCGGGGAATTAATATGCTTCTTGGGTATCCTGTTCTCCGTAGTACTCCTTGTTCCGTTTATGCAGGCTCTTAAGTTCAAAAGAAAGCATGACGCGGAAGATCCCGATGATCAGCAACGTGTAAGCAATCATATAGACAAGCGATAAAGCTCCGAGGCCCGGCTGCCAGATAATACCGATGCTGCACAGGATTGCCAGTATGCCGAAAGCCATGTACCAGCCCCAGTTGCGGGTCCCGTAACGTTTCAGGTCCATGGCATAGCCGGTTGAAGCGAAGCCGCGGAACATCAGCCAGAAGGCAACGATGAAAGGCAGTACGGCCATGCTTAAGCCGATATTGGCCATCAGGTAGATACCTAAAATCAGGTCGATGATACCGCTTGCCAAATACCAGCCCCAGCTGGAAATATTCTTTTTATTGGTGACGGCAAAGAGGATTTCCAGCGTGCCGCTGACAAACATGGAAACGCTAAACAATACACTCAGCGCAACATAGCTTGCCAGCGGTGTGAACATCAGGCAGATTGCAATAAGGATATAAAGCAGGCCCAGCAATAGGGAAACCCACCAGTTTTTTACTCCGAAGTTGATTGTGTCAATAAAAGTCTTCATAATAAATTCGTTTTTAATTATTTTGAAATCTACTTTCTAACAAACCTTTGGAAAGAAAAGTTTTATAGGGCCGGTAAAGTGAATTATTTTTAATACATTTGTCCTCCCTTATATAATTTGTACATCTATATAATAAGATATTGATATGAAAGGTATTGTTTTAGCAGGAGGGTCCGGTACGCGTTTGTATCCGATAACCAAAGGGGTGTCTAAACAGTTGTTGCCTATTTACGACAAACCGATGATTTACTATCCCGTGTCTGTGCTTATGCTGGCCGGAATACGTGAGATATTGGTGATTTCCACACCGCAGGATCTGCCCGGATTTCGTCGTTTGCTGGGAGACGGTTCCGACTATGGCGTCCGTTTCGAGTATGCCGAACAACCTTCGCCGGACGGACTGGCACAGGCATTTCTGATCGGGGAGGAGTTTATTGGAAATGACTCCGTTTGCCTGGTCTTGGGCGACAATATCTTTTACGGACAGAGCTTCACCGCTATGTTAAAAGGAGCCGTGGGGAATGCGGAGGACGAACAAAAAGCAACAGTCTTCGGTTACTACGTCAATGATCCGGAACGTTATGGCGTGGCTGAGTTCGATGAGACGGGCAATGTGTTGAGCATTGAAGAAAAACCTGCTGTCCCGAAGTCGAATTATGCAGTTGTCGGCCTCTATTTCTATCCGAACAAAGTCGTGGAAGTAGCTAAACAGATTAAACCTTCCGCCCGCGGCGAACTGGAGATCACGACTGTCAACCAGGAGTTCCTGAAGGACGGCGAACTGAAAGTCCAGCTTTTAGGACGCGGTTTCGCATGGCTCGATACCGGCACGCACGATTCCCTTTCCGAAGCCTCTACCTTCGTCGAAGTGATAGAGAAACGGCAAGGACTGAAAATCGCCTGCCTGGAAGAAGTGGCTTACCGGAACGGATGGATCGATGCAGAACGGTTGAGGCGGGTTGCCACTCCGATGCTGAAGAACCAATATGGACAATATCTACTGAATTTGATAAAAGGAGAGAATGAATAAAGACTGTAAAATATTTGTAGCAGGCCATCGGGGACTGGTCGGTTCCGCCATTTTGAAGAACTTGGAGACAAAAGGTTATACGAACTTTGTCTTGCGTACGCATGCCGAACTGGACTTGACCGACCAACAGGCGGTTCATGATTTTTTTGCTGCCGAGAAGCCGGAATATGTGTTCCTGTCGGCCGCCCATGTCGGAGGGATTATGGCGAACAGTCGTTACCGGGCCGACTTTATTTACCAGAATCTGATGATCCAGAACAATGTGATTCATGCTTCTTATCTGAATAAGGTAAAGAAACTTCTGTTTCTGGGAAGCACCTGCATTTATCCTGGAAATGCCCCGCAACCGATGCCGGAGGATTGCCTGCTCACTTCGCCCCTGGAGTATACGAACGAACCTTATGCAATTGCTAAGATTGCCGGGATCAAGATGTGCGAGAGCTATAACCTGCAATACGGGACTAACTATATCGCGGTAATGCCGACCAACCTGTACGGCCCGAATGATAATTTCAACCTGGAGACTTCACATGTGCTTCCCGCCATGATCCGCAAAATACATTTGGGAAAATGCCTTACCGAAGGGGATTGGGATTCCGTCCGGAAGGATTTGAATGTACGTCCGGTTGAAAACGTATCCGGTGATGCTTCCGCGTCCGAAATACTGGAGGTCCTTGCCAAGTACGGTATCTATCCCGGAAAAGTGGAGTTGTGGGGTACGGGCAAACCGCTTCGTGAATTTCTTTGGAGCGAGGAAATGGCGGATGCCTCCGTTTATGTGATGGAGAAGGTCGATTTTGCCGATCTCTGTCCTGCGATGGGCGATATCCGGAATACACATATTAATATTGGTACCGGAAAGGAACTTTCTATCCGTGAAGTGGCTTTCCTGATTCGTGAAAAGGTCGGCTTTGCGGGTGAAATCGTATTTAACTCGTCCAAGCCGGACGGGACAATGCGCAAGCTGACGGATGTCACGAAGTTGCACGCTTTAGGTTGGCACCATACGATCGAAATAGACGAAGGAGTCGAACGCCTTTACGGATGGTACTTGGGAGAGTGAGAATTAAAAAGTAAGAATTAAAAAATAGCGATGAATGATATTTCATTCTTAATTTAACAACGATGAGTAAAGTTGCTTTAATAACAGGAATAACGGGACAGGACGGTGCTTACCTGGCTGAGTATCTGATTAAGAAAGGATATGTGGTGCATGGTATCAAACGCCGGTCGTCCATGTTCAATACGGATCGTATCGATCATCTTTATCAGGACCCGCATGTGGAAAACCGTAATCTGATCCTGCATTATGGTGACCTGACCGATAGTTTGAACTTGACTCGTATCATCGGTGAGATACAGCCGGATGAGATCTATAATCTGGCAGCCATGAGCCACGTGAAGGTAAGTTTCGATACTCCTGAGTATACGGCTAATGCCGATGGCCTGGGGGTTTTGCGTATTCTGGAAGCGGTCCGTTTGCTGAACCTGATTCCCAAGACGCGTATTTACCAGGCTTCTACTTCCGAACTCTATGGCCTGGTGCAGGAGGTTCCACAGAGGGAAACGACTCCATTCTATCCGAGAAGTCCTTATGCCGTGGCCAAACTTTATGGTTACTGGATAACGGTGAACTATCGTGAAGCTTATAAGATGCATGCCTCGAATGGTATTTTGTTCAACCATGAATCTCCTTTGAGGGGGGAAACGTTCGTAACCCGTAAGGTGACCCGGGCCGTTTCACGTATTGCCTTGGGAATGCAGAAAAAGGTTTACATGGGAAATCTCTCTTCCAAACGTGACTGGGGACATGCAAAAGACTATGTCCGTGCGATGTATGCTATCCTCCAGCAGGACGAACCGTCCGACTATGTTATTGCCACGGGTATCACGACAACTATCCGCGATTTCTTGAAAATGGCGTTCGCCGAGATTGGCGTGGAAATTATTTTCAAAGGTGAAAATGTTAATGAGGTAGCTGTCTTAAACTATATTGACGAAAAAGTGTTTATTGAAAGAGTCGGAGAGGCTTATCTCGATAATTTCAGGAAACGGATTGGAGATGAGGTCGTTGGTGTCGATCCCCAGTATTTCCGTCCGACTGAAGTTGATCTGCTGATCGGTGACGCGACAAAGGCCCGTACCCGTTTGGGATGGGAGCCAAAGTACGATTTGGCCGCTTTAATTGAAGATATGATGTTGAATGATATAAAGTTGATGAAGAAAGAATCGTATCTTAGAAAAGGTGGTTATGAAATATTGAATTATTTCGAGTAGCGTCGAACTTTTATTGTTTTTATTTGTTATAATTAGAAAAAGAGTTAATTTTGCAACCTCTTTGAGCATGATTATAGGTAATTGATTGTTTAATTAAAATGTTGATGAATATGAAGACTAAAGTATTACTTTTAGCTTTGTTATCAGGTTTTGTTTTCTCTGTGTCTGCACAGGAATTTAAACCGCAGGTTGGGTTTAGCAATGAAGCGGGCTATAAAACAAACTTCAAAAAGAACAAAGCTGGCGACAACTGGTTTATCTCTATTGCAGGTGGCGCAAGTGTTTTATTTGGTGACCAGAACAGTGAAGCCGATTTCAAAAATCGCTTGAATTTCGCTCCTCAGTTCTCTGTTGGTAAATGGTTCAATCCGTATTTGGCTCTGCGTTTACAGTTGAATGGTGGTGTGTTACATGGTTTTGAAAACACCGGTGCTACTTTTATGCAGCACAATAAATATGCAGCTGCTCATGCTGATTTGTTGTGGGATGTAACTAATTTCTGGGCTCCTTATAACGAAAAGAAAGTGTTCCGTTTGATTCCGTGGGTCGGTCTTGGTTACGCACAGCGTTTCAAAAACTCTGAAGAAAACAGAAGCATTGCAAGAACAGAATCTCCGACGGTTAACTTCGGTATCCTGACTGCATTCCGTTTGAGCAAACGTGTAGATTTGAACGTTGAAGTTCAGGGTTCATTGCTGAACGAACAGTTTAACCGCGTTTCTATGTATCACCTGACTGACGGTATCGGACAGTTGAGCGCAGGTTTGACTTTCAAACTGGGTAAAACTGATTTCGAAGTATTGGAACCGATGGATTACGCTTTGCTGAACGACCTGAACGGCCAGATCAATGCTTTGCGTGCTGAAAACGACGAATTGAGCAAACGTCCGGTTTCTTGTCCTGAATGTGAAGAAGTCGTAACTAACGTTGTTAACAACTATGTAGACAATGTGGTATACTTCCGTATCAATAGCGCTAAGATCGACAAGAACCAGCAGGTTAGCATCTTTAATACTGCACAGTTTATGAAAGATACGAATGTGCCTATCAAAGTTATCGGTTATGCTGATAAGAAAACAGGTACAGGTTCTTACAATATGCAGCTTTCTGAAAAACGTGCAAGAGCTGTTGCTAAAGAATTGATCGATAAATACGGTATCTCTTCTAACCAGATTACAATCGAATGGAAGGGCTCTGACGTTCAACCGTACAGTGAAAACAACTGGAACCGTGTTGTTATCATGACTGCAAATGATTAATTAATTTTTGATTATATCCCGAAAGGCTGCACATAATCGTGTGCAGCCTTTTTTTTGCTCGGAAATAATGCTTATTTTTGCATGATTTTAGCGCGTAGTTATGGAGTTAAATAAAAAACATGGTTACCTTATTCAATGGTTAATAGGCGTTGGAGATCTGATTGTTCTGAATCTTCTTTTCTTTATTGTCTACTATGGATTGAATAATTTATATACATCTGCTATCGCCGGAAGTTTGCGCGAGGTGGTGCTTTTGTTGAATTTCTGCTATTTCTTCTCTCTTTATTTTGTCCCTTTACAGTTGCATATGTCCATTGTCTTTATTGACAAGATTGTGCAAAGGGCGTTCCTTTTGGTTACGATTATGACTTTCCTGTTTGCCACTTGCCTGATATTCCTGAATGTCGGAGATGTGTTGGCAACTTTCTTGCTGATTTATTATGTTGTTACGGTCGTTATATTTTCATTGTGGCGCGTTATTGTCCGTGTGACTTTGAAAATGTACCGCCGGAAAGGGTACAATTTTAAGAAGATCGTGATTGTCGGGGCCGGAAAGAACGGAATGGAATTGTATAAGGTTATGAAAGACGATTTGTCGTATGGCTTCAATATCCTGGGCTTTTTTGATGATAATTTGTCTTTGAAATCTGTCCTGCCGAATTATTTGGGAATGACGCATGAGGTGGAGAGCTTTGTGCTGGCAAATGATGTGGATGAGATCTATTGTACTTTGCCGGGTACGAATGATGAGAAGATCGTACGTTTACTGAATTTTGCGGAGAAGCACATGATCCGCTTCTATATCGTTCCGGAATTCTATCGAAACCTGAAGAAGAGTCTCGTAATGGAGGTGTTGGAGTCCATCCCTTTGATGACTGTTCGCCGCGAACCTTTGCAGGCAGCTTACAACCGGGCGTTGAAACGTTCGTTCGATATTCTGTTTTCTACTATAATTTTGGTGACAATATTCCCGGTTTTGTATGTAGTGGTCGGTATTATGATCAAGCTTAGCTCTCCCGGGCCGGTCCTGTTCAAGCAAAAAAGAACGGGATTGTACGGGCAGGATTTCAGATGTTATAAGTTCCGTACGATGAAAGTAAATTCGCAGGCGGATTCTTTGCAGGCAGTAAAGAACGACCCGCGTAAGACGAAAGTCGGAGATTTTCTTCGCCGTACGAATCTGGATGAGTTCCCCCAGTTTATTAATGTATTGAGAGGCGAAATGTCGGTTGTTGGACCGCGTCCCCACATGCTCAAACATACCGAGCAATACTCTGCGCTGATCGACAAATATATGGTGCGTCATTTGGTTAAACCGGGCGTGACGGGTTGGGCGCAGGTAACCGGATACAGGGGAGAAACGAAAACACTGGAACAAATGGAAGGCCGGGTGAAACGAGATGTATGGTATATCGAAAACTGGTCTTTTTTCTTGGATCTTAAGATTATAGTAGTAACGGTTCTCAATATGTTCAAGGGAGAAAAGAACGCTTACTAAGTATTAAATTGCACACTTTTTGTATATATGTGTAATTGGGAACTGAATTTATGTTATCTTTGTGCCCGATGGGAAGGATTATAGCAATTGATTATGGCCGGAAACGTACCGGACTGGCGGTTACAGATACCTTGCAAATGATTGCAAACGGACTGACAACCGTGCCGAGCGGTGAACTGACAAAATATCTGGCTGATTATGTTTCGCATGAACCCGTTGAGCGGTTTGTTGTCGGGCTTCCGAAACAGATGAACAACGAACCTTCAGAAAACATGAAGTATGTGGAAGCTTTTGTGACACATCTGAAACGGACCCTTCCGAACATTCCGGTAGAATACTACGACGAACGATTTACTTCTGTTTTGGCACATAAGGCAATGCTGGACGGAGGATTGAAGAAAAAGAAAAGGCAGGATAAAGGATTGGTGGACGAAATCAGTGCCGTTATTATCTTGCAATCATATTTGGAAAATAAGAAATATCAGTTATAAAAGTTATGATTTTACCAGTATATTTATATGGACAGCCTGTGTTAAGAAAAGAGGCTGAAGAAGTTCCGATGGACTATCCGGATCTGAAACAATTGGTAGCCAATATGTTTGAGACGATGTACAATGCTGATGGCGTGGGGTTGGCTGCTCCGCAGGTCGGTTTGTCATTGCGTCTTCTGGTGATCGATGCCGATGTGATGGGAGATGATTTTCCTGAATGCAAAGGCTTTAAGCGTGCAATGATCAATCCTGTCTTCCTCGAAAAAAGCGAAGAAGAGGTTTCGATGGAAGAAGGTTGCCTGAGCTTGCCGGGTGTGCATGAGAAAGTATCCCGTTCGGCGAGAGTGCGTGTGAAATATCTGGATGAAGAGCTGAAAGAACATGAAGAAACGGTGGAAGGTTTTGCTGCCCGTGTCGTGCAACATGAGTGTGAACACTTGGAAGGCCATGTATTCATAGACAATATTTCAGGAATCCGCCGCCAGTTGAACAAAAGCAAACTAAATAGTATTATTAAAGGTACAGCCCGTTGCTCCTATAAAGCAAAAGCGGTTGGTAAGTAATAAGAACTCTATTAACTAATCAGTATGACAGATTTAAGTAAAAACATTCAGGCCCTCAGGGAAAAGAAAGCCGTCGTTGAGATGGGTGGCGGCGAAGCTGCTATCGAAAAGCAGATCGCGATGGGTAAATTGACTGCCCGTGATCGTATTCTATCCTTGTTGGACAAGAATTCTTTCCACGAATATGACCTGTTCGTGAAGCACGACGGTCGTGATTTCGGAATGGAGAAGAAGGATTTACCAGGTGATGGTGTTGTTACAGGTACAGGTACGATCTTCGGCGCTCCGGTTTGTATCTATGCACAAGACTTTACGGTTGCCGGTGGTTCGTTGGGCTTGCAGCATGCACGTAAGATCACGAAGATCATGGACCATGCTCTGAAAATGAAATGTCCGATTATAGGTATCAACGACTCGGGTGGTGCGCGTATTCAGGAAGGTGTAGGTGCATTGGCGGGTTATGGTGAAATATTTTATCGCAATACTATCGCTTCCGGTGTTATTCCTCAGATTTCTTTGATTCTGGGACCGTGCGCCGGTGGTGCCGTGTATTCGCCGGCTTTGACGGACTTCGTGTTTGTTGTAGAAAATATCTCCAAGATGTTTATTACAGGTCCGAATGTGATTAAGACCGTATTGGGCGAAGATATTTCGATGGAAGACTTGGGTGGTGCCCGCGTTCATGCAGAAACGACCGGTAACGCCCATTTTTATGCACAGAGCGAGCAGGAATGTTTCGAACAGGTTAAACGTTTGGTAAGTTTTATTCCTTGGAATAACCAGGAACGTGCGAAAGTGGCAGAGCCGAAGGAACCGGCTGCGGTGATGAACATTGAAGATGTGGTTCCGGCAGATCCGAAACAGCCGTATGACGTACGTAACGTTATCAAATGTATTGTAGACGATTCCGACTTCCTGGAAGTACAGGAGTTGTGGGCAGCCAACATTGTGATCGGTTTCGGCCGCATGGGCGGTGAAACTGTCGGTTTCGTAGCCAACCAACCGATGGTATTGGCAGGTGTTCTGGATTGCGACAGTGCTGATAAAGCTGCACGTTTTATCCGTTTCTGCGATTCTTTCAATATTCCTATTATCACACTGGAAGATATGCCGGGTTATCTGCCGGGTGTTGACCAGGAACATGCAGGTGTGATCCGTCACGGTGCAAAAGTACTGTATGCTTATTCCGAAGCGACTGTTCCCAAGATCACGGTTATCCTGCGTAAGGCTTACGGTGGTGGTTACATTGCCATGAATTCACGCCACTTAGGTGCAGACTTTATGTTTGCTTGGCCGAGTGCCGAAATTGCGGTGATGGGTCCGGAAGGTGCAGCCAACATAATCTTCCGTAAGGAAATCATGGAAGCTGAAGACCAGAACGCAATGCGCCAGGAAAAAGTCAAAGAATATATCGAAAAGTTTGCAAATCCTTACGTGGCTGCGTCCAAAGGATTTATCGATTCAGTTATCGAGCCGAAAGAAACCCGTTCATTGTTGCTTCACGCACTTAAACTTTCTGTATTGAAAGAGGAATACAGACCGGCTAAGAAGCACGGATTGCCTCCGTTCTAATTAACGCTGTAAAAACTTTTAAATATGGAAAAGAAAGAGAAAGAGAACGAATATGTGGATTTTGTAGTGACGGCCCGTAAATACAAGACGCTGCTGACTGCAAAATATAAGAACCGTAAAATGTGGCATAAGCCCTTTGTCGGTGATGTGATTTCTCATCTTCCCGGAACGATCGTTAAAGTGGAAGTACAGCAAGGACAGGAAGTCGAAGCCGGCCAGTTGCTTATGATCCACCAGGCGATGAAGATGTTCAACCGGGTGGTTGCTCCCGTAGCCGGTACGATTGTCGAGCTGGGTGTAAAGGAAGGTGATAAGATCCCTAAGGACCATTTGATGGTTAAGATTCAGCCGAAGTAAATTACTGAAGCAAGTAAATATAGAAAGCTTTCACACTGTTTTGCAGTCTGTGAAAGCTTTTTTTATAGTTTGGTTTTAACGGCTAAGATTATTTACTTACTTTTGCGACCGATCAATGTTGAATATTTTTATAATAGATGAAGAAAGCGATTCTTTTATTTATATTCCAGTTGTGTTCATTAGCCATGTTTGCACAAATCAATACCGACCGTGTGCTGACTATTGGACGCAACGCTTTGTATTTTGAGGACTATGTTCTTTCGATACAATATTTCAATCAGGTAATCAAATCGAAACCCTGGTTGGCTGAACCGTATTTCTACCGTGCAGTGGCAAAAATCAATCTGGACGATTATAAAGGTGCTGAAGAAGATTGCACGCTTTGTCTTGAGCGGAATCCTTTTCTGGTACAGGCGTACTACGCTCGAGGTATTGCCCGTCAGAGTCAGGAGAAATTTAGCGAAGCAATAGAAGACTACAGAAAAGGATTGGAGTTTAAGGCGGAAGATCGCCAGATGCTGGTGAATATGGCGGTTGCCAATATCCAGAAGAAAGATTTTAAGGAAGCTGAAAAGGTCTTTGATGAACTGATGGCGGCTCATCCCAAATATTCCATGAACTATTTGACGCGTGGTGCGATGTACACCGAGAAAGGAGATACGGTCAAAGCGCTTGCAGACTACGACAAGGCGATCAGTATGGATCCTTATTATGCACCTGCTTATGGAAATCGGGCGATTTTGCTTTATCAGATGAACAATTTGAAAGATGCGCTTGCCGATTTGAACGAGGCCATTCGCCTGAATACCCGTGAGAGTGGGTATTACATCAACAGAGGTCTGGTCCGTTACCAGCTGAAAGACTTGCGTGGTGCCATGGCTGATTATGATCAGGTGGTCAGCATGGACAGCCACAACCTGATTGCCCGCTTCAACCGAGGATTGCTTCGGGCTCAGATCGGGGATAACAACCGGGCTATCGAAGATTTCGACGTTGTGATCGAGATCGAACCGGATAACTATATGGCTTATTACAACCGTGCGTTGTTGAATTATGAGACCGGAGACTATCAGGGGGCTGTACGTGATTTCGATGTCGTGTTACAACAATATCCGAACTTTGTCGCCGGCTATTATAGCCGTGCGGAAGTGAAGCGGAAAATGCATGACGAGGTGGGAGCCGACCGCGATTATTGGACTGCCTATAATATGGAGCAGCAGAAGAAGAACGGAAACGCTTCGGGGAATGTCGCTTCCAAGAATGGTAACAATGCCGGAGCGCAATCGGCCGACCCGGCATCAAAGGATGAAAATACACGTGAACAGTCGGATAAAAATATCGATAAGTTTAACCGCCTTGTCGTATATGATGAAGAAGAGGTGCGCAAGACGAAGTATAATAGCGAAATTCGTGGACGCGTACAGGATCGCAATGTGCGTGTAGACCTGGAATCGATGTTTGTCCTGACCTATTACGAAAAAGTAGATCCGGTAAAGAAACTGGTTTATTATGACAAGATGGTGGAAGCCTATAATGCCCGCTTGGTATTGGAACGTAAATTGCGTATCACAAACGAGGAAGCTGCCCTTACGGAAGATCAGGTTGCCGTACATTTCGCATCCATCGATAATTTCTCGGCCCGGATAGCAAAGAATCCGAAAGATGCGGATGCCTATTTCGGACGTGCTCTGGATTTTATGCTTGTACAGGACTTTGCCGAAGCGCTTAAAGATTATACGAAGGTGATCGAACTGGATCCTGATTTTGCCATGGCTTATTTCAACCGGGCTGTCGTTCGCTATAAACAGCTTGACTATAATATGTCGCAGGCAACTAGCGCCCAGGATGATTTTTCTGCCATGAGTATGAACCTGAAAATGGGAAAGAATCCGACTGTTACTCGTACACCGGTGACATCCGATCCGACTTCTGCATCCCTGAAAGATAATAAGCGAGCTTACGAGCATGAGATGATTACGCGGGATTATGATATGGTAATCAAGTTGAATCCGGGTTTTGTGTATGCCTATTTCAATCGTGGAAACCTGCGTTGTGCTCAACGTGACTTCCGGGCTGCCATCCAGGATTACAGCGAGGCGATCCAGCGTGATCCGGAATTTGCCGAGGCCTATTTCAACCGGGGATTGGCACGCCTTTCGCAAGGAGACGCCAATCGGGGCATTGCTGATCTGAGCAAAGCCGGAGAATTGGGCATCATCAATGCTTATAGCATTATCAAGCGTATGACAAGTAATTAATGTAGTTTCCCCTTATTGTAAAAAATATCTTGAAAACGGCTTGGTAGACCTCTGTCAAGTGTTCTCCACACGATTGTTTCTGGAACGGAGAAAGCAGTTTTGAGGCATCTTACCCATGAGTTGCGCAGAAAATTCCAATGACGACCGTCTTCATCGCCATGAAGTCAATGTTCATACATAGTGAACTCGGCAACTCACGGCAACGAAGACGGTCGTCATGGCGATGAAGACGGTCGTCACGGAAACGGGATGCCGGAATCCTTGAAAATATCCCTGTTTTCTTTGCTATTTTTCCATATCCTCCCCTTCTTTTCTCAAATATTCGATTCTCCCGGAGTTTAGCTTTTTCTGAATGATAGGAATTGGGGAAAATCAATTGACAGGTGTAACGTTGTTTGGATGAACCAGGCAGGAGATCAGTCCGTGTGTTAGAAAAAAAGCCATATGGGCAGATAAAAGACAGATCGGAACAGCGACTGTTTTCTCTTGAAATAGAAAAATGGAGGGTTATTGTAAAAAAGGCAATATATTTACTTCTTCCGTCCCTTATGCTTTAGGCATCCCTTTGAATATGCGATTTACTTTTTTATTACGGATTTTAGGGTTATCTCGAACAAATCACTACTTTTGTCAATCAATGGAATTGCCCGTATCTATCAGATTATGAAATAGAAATTGGTTGTCCAAATCTTTGTTTTATAAAAAATCATGTTTGAATAGTATGAAAGTTTTAAATCTGATTCTAACATTATCTTTGTTAGCCGCTTGTACTGAGAATAGGCAATTGACAGATGAAATTATTACTGTTGATATAACAGAAAGTTATCCACTTAAGAAGATTGTTTTACAAGATTTTATGAATGTGGAATATGTTCCATTGGAGACAAATGATAATTTTGTTTGTCAAGGCGTTGTTCGGGCAGTGGGTGAAAATTTATTGATTGTTACAAACAGGAAGAGTAGTGATGGAGATATTTTTGTTTATAACCGAAACGGGAAAGCTTTGAGGATTATTAACCGTAGGGGGCAAGGCGGAGAGGAATACAATAGCATTTCGAGCATCGTTTTGGATGAAAACCGAAAAGAATTGTTTATTGGTGATTCTTATTCACATGCAATCCTGGTATATGATTTGGAAGGATATTTTAAACGAAGGCTGACGACCGATGAAAACAAGATATTTTATAATATGTATGATTTTGATCGAGAGCATTTGATTTGTCATGATTCGTTTAATGAAAACACGGCTGCAGACCTTCACGCGGGACAGTCGTTTATGTTAGTATCCAAGCAAGATGGTCATATTACAAAAGAGATTCAAATACCCTTTAAAGAGAAAAAATCAGTTGTAACAAGATTCACAGATGAAAGTGGCATGACTTTTGCATTCCAGCCCAATAATTTTTATCCTATAGTCTCTTATCTTGACAATTATGTATTGTTGGAAGCATCAGCAGATACGTTGTACAGATATTCATCTGCCTGTACGGTAGAACCGTTTCTGGTACGGACTCCATCTATTCAATCCATGAATCCGGAAGGTTTTCTTTTCCCTTTGATGCTGACAGAACGTTATTACTTTATGGAGACGTTTATAAAAGGTAGCGGTTATCAAGATGTAATGTATGACAAGCACGAGAATGCCTGTTTCCGATATCAAGTGCATAATAATGATTATACAAAGAATGAAGAAGTATCTTTTAAGTCAAGACCTTTAAACAGGGAAATTCCTTCTTGCCAATCCTTAGATGCCCCGAAGTTGGTTGCTGATTATCAGAAAGGTCGGTTGAAAGGCCGTTTGAAAGAGATTGCCTCTAAATTGAATGAGGATGACAATCCTGTAATCATGCTGATCAAACACAAAAAATAAATGTTTTATTGTCTGTCGTGTGCCTCTTTTTGTATAAAAGGTTGCGGAGCAGAAACTTTTTTCCTAAAAGTTCTGTTTAACAAAAAAAGAATACTAAATTTGCATCCTGATTAATTTTTAGGAATTTATAGTGAACAGATTATGATAAAGATTACATTTCCGGATAATTCCGTAAAAGAATATGCCGAAGGAACGACCGCTATGCAGATTGCGGAAAGTATCAGTTCCCGTTTGGCACAGGAAGTTCTGGCTGCAAGTGTGAATGGTGAGATTTGGGACCTGACTCGTCCGATCAACCAGGATGCCGCCGTCAAACTTTTCAAGTGGGAAGACGAAGAAGGTAAACACGCATTCTGGCACTCCAGTGCTCACTTGATGGCTGAAGCTTTGCAGGAATTGTATCCTGGTATTAAGTTCGGTATCGGACCGGCTATTGAAAACGGATTTTACTATGATGTGGATCCGGGTGATGCAGTTATCAAAGAAGGTGATTTCCCGGCTATCGAAGCAAAGATGCTTGAACTGGTAGCAAAGAAAGAGGAAATCAAACGTCAGGATATTTCGAAGGCTGACGCCATGAAAATGTTTGGCGACAGAGGTGAAGAGTATAAAACAGAACTTATCAGCGAGTTGGAAGACGGAAAGATCACAACCTATACACAGGGTTCGTTCACCGACCTGTGCCGTGGTCCGCACTTGCCGAATACATCCTATCTGAAAGCTGTTAAAATAATGAGTGTCGCCGGTGCTTACTGGCGTGGCGACGAAAAGCGTAAACAGTTGGTCCGCCTGTATGGTATCACCTTCCCGAAGAAGAAGATGCTGGACGAATATCTGGTATTGATGGAAGAAGCGAAGAAGCGCGACCATCGTAAGATCGGAAAAGAACTGGAGTTGTTCACATTCTCTACAGCAGTAGGAGCGGGGCTTCCGTTATGGTTGCCGCGTGGTACGCAGTTGCGCCTGAAACTGGAAGATTTCTTGAAACGTATCCAAAAGAAATACGGTTACCAGCAGGTAATGACTCCGCATATCGGGGGGAAGCAGTTGTATGTGACTTCCGGCCACTATGCTAAATACGGTAAGGATTCATTCCAGCCGATTCATACTCCGCAGGAGGGTGAAGAGTTCTTGTTGAAACCGATGAACTGCCCCCACCATTGTGAGATATTCAAATCATTCCCGCGTTCATACAAGGACCTGCCTCTGCGCTTTGCTGAGTTCGGAACCGTATACCGTTATGAACAAAGCGGTGAGTTGCACGGTTTGACAAGGGTACGTGGCTTTACGCAGGATGATGCTCACCTGTTCTGTCGCCCCGACCAGTTGAAAGACGAGTTCCTGAAGGTGATGGATATTATCTTTATCATCTTTAAGGCTTTGGATTTTGAAAACTTTGAAGCACAGATTTCTCTGCGTGACAAGGTAAATCGGGAAAAATATATCGGTTCGGAAGAAAACTGGGAAAAAGCTGAAAGCGCTATTATCGAAGCTTGTCAGGAAAAAGGCCTGAAAGCCAAGATCGAATATGGCGAAGCTGCTTTTTACGGTCCCAAATTGGACTTCATGGTGAAGGACGCCATCGGCCGTCGCTGGCAGTTGGGTACGATCCAGGTCGACTACAACCTGCCGGAACGTTTCGAACTGGAATATACGGGCGAAGACAACAAGAAGCACCGTCCTGTTATGATCCACCGTGCACCGTTCGGCTCAATGGAACGTTTCGTTGCCGTGCTGATCGAACATACAGGTGGTAAGTTCCCATTGTGGCTGACTCCTGACCAGGTGTCGATCCTGCCGATCAGTGAAAAGTTCAACGATTATGCATATGCGGTAAAACGTCAGCTCGAAGCCGAAGACTTGAGTGTTTTGGTTGATGACCGTAATGAGAAAATCGGACGTAAAATCCGCGATACAGAATTGAAACGTATCCCTTATATGCTCATTGTCGGAGAGAAAGAAGCAGAAAATAATGAAGTTTCTGTAAGAAAACAGGGCGAAGGTGATAAAGGTTCGATGAAAATTGCTACCTTTGCAGCGCTTTTGAATGGCGAGGTAGAGGAAATGATGAATCGCTGGCAAAAAAGTAATGATTAAATAACTAATAACGAGGAGAATAAATCTTTTTGAATGAAGAATGACAATCTGAAAGAACAGTATAGAATCAACGAACGTATTCGTGTTCGTGAAGTTCGTTTAGTAGGTGATAACGTAGAACAGGGAGTTTATCCTACTTCTCAGGCATTAAAGATGGCTGAAGATCAGGGGCTCGATCTGGTTGAAATTTCACCGAATGCTGCGCCCCCCGTTTGTAGAATTACTGATTATCAGAAATTCCTTTATCAACAGAAGAAGCGCCAGAAGGAACAGAAGGCGAAATCTGTGAAAGTAGTCGTAAAGGAGATCCGTTTCGGACCTCAGACTGACGACCATGATTACAACTTCAAATTAAAACATGCTAAGGGATTTCTGGAAGAAGGAGCAAAAGTAAAAGCATATGTGTTCTTTAAAGGACGTTCCATTCTTTTCAAGGAGCAAGGAGAAGTATTACTGCTCCGTTTTGCCAATGACTTGGAAGAATTCGGAAAGGTAGAGCAATTGCCGGTACTGGAAGGTAAACGTATGATCATCATGCTGACACCGAAGAAAGCCGGGGCTGCTGCCGTTGCTCCCAAGCCTGCCGTTTCAAAGCCGGTGGTGAAGAAGGTGATCGTGACTCCCAAGCCAAAGACTGAAGAGTCTGAATAATAAAGAAAGAAACCACCCGATAGAGGGTGTAAAGTTTAATAATTAAAACATATTGGAAAATGCCTAAGATGAAGACTAATTCCGGTGCCAAAAAAAGATTCGCTCTTACCGGAACAGGTAAAATCAAAAGAAAACACGCTTTTAAAAGTCACATTCTGACAAAGAAGACTACAAAGCAGAAGAGAAATCTTACTCACACAGGTCTGGTTGCCAGTGTAGATGTAAGCAACGTTAAGCAGTTGCTTGGTTTGAAGTAATCTTTTTTAATTAAGCGAGTTTTACAAGATTTTTATTAACCGAATGTATTTAGCAAATAAGATCATCCGAAAGTGATGACGCTAACATTCAAAACAGATTAGTATTATGCCTAGATCAGTAAATCATGTTGCTTCAAGAGCAAAAAGAAAACGGATTTTAAAACTTACCCGTGGTTACTATGGTGCACGTAAGAACGTGTGGACCGTTGCTAAGAATACCTGGGAAAAAGGTTTAACTTATGCATTCCGTGACCGTCGTAACAAGAAACGTAACTTCCGCGCATTGTGGATCCAGCGTATCAACGCTGCTGCCCGTCTGGAAGGTATGTCTTATTCTCGCCTGATGGGAGCTTTGCATGCAGCAGGTATCGAAATCAACCGTAAAGTTCTTGCCGACTTGGCTATGAACCATCCGGAAGCCTTCAAAGCAATCGTTGCTAAAGTTAAGTAATTGACAATATATAGCAATAGGAAAAGAGCTTCATTTTGGAGCTCTTTTTTTTATGATAAAAAGTTTGGTGGTTTCATTCCTATTACATATCTTTGTGATAAGAAAAATGAGTTAGCCGCACATGTTCGATTGGGAAACTCATCAGTTTATTTTAATTCCGAGACACAGCTCTTGTCGTCAATGGCGGGCCGCACCCTTCGGGGCATGCTTAGCACGGCGGATTACAAAGATGGCAAAGCACTCAAATCCTGTCATACGGAGTTTGTTCATATCTACGGTGCGGCTTTCTTTACATAAGAGAGGCTTTCCCCTTGGGGAGAGCCTTTTCTTTTATCTTCCCTGATACCCTTTTTTCGAAACACCTATGTTTTATTTCTGAAACAAGAGGTTGTCTGTTTTTTCTTCGTATATTTACCCTCTAAGAATTAAACACACTAAACTAAATATTTATGTTACTGCCAAAACAGTCTCGCAATTGTGTAACCGGGCTGGCTGTTGCCTGTTCGTTACTATTGGTTGCCTGCGCTCCGAAGGAAGTCCAGCAGGTGAATCTTATTCCCAAACCGGTACAGATGACAATGACCGGAGGAACTTTTCAGATCGATAGTCTCGCTTTATTCGGCGGGCAATCTCCCCGGAATGTCGATGCTATGATCGATGACGCCTGGTCTGGTAGCCCGGAAGGGTATCAGTTGGATGTGACGGCTAAAGGAATCGATCTGCGTGCAGGTTCGCCGGACGGTTTGTTTTACGGGATGCAAACGTTACGCCAGTTGTATGCCGGAGGGGGAGTGCCCTGTGTTTCTATACTGGATAATCCCCGCTTCGAGTACCGGGGATTGCATTTAGATGTTTCCCGGCATTTCTTTTCCAAAGAAGAAGTGATGAAATTGCTGGATGTGATGTCTTTTTACAAGTTGAACACCTTGCATATGCATCTGACGGATGCCGGAGGATGGCGTATCGAGATAGACAAATATCCGAAACTTACTACCGAGACTGCTTTCCGTACCGAGTCGGATTGGCGGAAGTGGTGGGACGGACGCGATCGTAAGTATTTGCCGGAAGGAACGCCGGGCGCTTACGGCGGTTATTATACGAAAGAGGACATCCGGGAAATAGTGAAGCATGCAGCCTCCAAACATATTAATATAATACCGGAGATAGAATTTCCGGGACATTCCGAAGAGGTCCTGATGGCCTATCCCGAACTGAGTTGTTCCGGTAAGCCTTACCAGAACGGCGATTTTTGTATCGGCAATGAGCAGTCGTTTACTTTTATGGAAGATGTATTGACGGAGGTGATCGATCTTTTCCCGTCCGAGTATATCCATATCGGTGGCGATGAAGCAGGAAAGTCCGCCTGGAAAAAATGTCCGAAATGCCAGGCCCTGATGAAGAAAAAAGGGATGAAGAGCGTGGACGAACTTCAGAGCTATATGATTCACAGAGCTGAAGAGTTTCTGATATCGAAGGACCGCAAGCTGATCGGTTGGGACGAGATCCTGGAAGGCGGCCTGGCTCCCGAAGCGACTGTCATGTCGTGGCGGGGAGAAGACGGTGGGATCAAATCGGCCCGGATGGGGCATGATGTGGTGATGACGCCGGGTAATTATATGTATTTGGATTTCTACCAAGCCGATCCGAAGACACAACCCTATGCCATCGGTGGCTATACGCCGATAAAGAAAGTGTATAGCTATGATCCTATCCCGGCAGACTCGTTGACGGCGGAGGAATGCCTGCATATTTTGGGGGTACAGGCCAATACCTGGACCGAGTATATCCAGACACCCGAACATCTGGAATATATGATGTTCCCGCGTGCCCTTGCCGTAGCCGAGATAGGGTGGACTCCTCAGGAATTGCGGACATGGGAGGATTTCAAGCCTCGCATGAATGCTCATATCTCCCAATTACAAGGAATGGGTATCCATACATTCACGCTTTCAGACGAACTGGAAGTGACCATGCAGGTCGATACGGCAGGCAGAAAGATAAAAGTCATACTGGATGCCGAGAAATATCCGGCGGAAGTCCGCTACACGACAGACGGTTCTGTCCCGGTTGCCTCTTCCGCCCTTTATGCCGGACCGATAGTCGTGCACGATTCCGCTCATATCAAAGCCGCTATTTTCCGCGACGGAGTGCTTCAGGGAACACCGACTGAAAAAAAGGTGGATTACCATCGGGCCATCAATAAACCTATACATTATAATAGTAAGCTCTACAAAGGCTATATGGCCGGAGGAATGAACGCTCTGTTGGACGGTTACCGCGGTGGCTTGACTTATCTGGACGGACGTTGGCAAGGCTATTTGGATGACCTGGACTGTGTGATCGATATGGAAGAGGAGACGGATATCCATAAAGTGTCCATCCGTTTCATGCAACTGATCGGTCCGGGGGTGTTCCAGCCCGGACAGGTAGAACTGCTGACTTCCGACGATGGTGAGAACTTTATTTCCCGCGGGATTGTTCCAACAACGATTCCGGCAGACGATCCGAATCTCTTGTTCCAGGAATATACGTTCGACGGCAACTGGAATGCCCGCTATGTCCGTTTGAAAGCGCCAAGGGCGAATCCCGGTTTCATTTTTGCGGATGAGATAGTCGTATGGTAGATTAAGAATTCAGAATTAATAAATAATAGTTGTGATATGAAGAGATTGTTGTTTTCTTTTCTATTGAGTTGTTGTTCTGCGCTGGTTTCCGCGCAACAGCCGGTAGATTATGTGAACCCGTTTATCGGGACAAGTAACTACGGGACGACCAATCCCGGTGCGATCTGCCCCCAGGGAATGATGAGTGTTACACCGTTCAATGTGATGGGGTCGAAAAGTAATAAATTCGACAAGGACAGCCAATGGTGGTCCACCCCTTATTCGTCGGATAATAATTTCTTCACCGGCTACGCGCATGTGAACCTGAGCGGTGTCGGTTGCCCCGAATTGGGAAGCCTGTTGCTGATGCCTACTTCCGGGGAACTGAATGTGGATTATCACGAATACGGTAGCGAATATAAGAACGAGGTGGCTCATCCCGGCTATTACAGCAATATCCTGACGAAATATAACATCAAGACAGAAGCTACCGCCTCCATGCGCACCGGCCTGACACGATTCACTTTCCCGAAAGGGCAGGGGAATATCCTCTTGAACTTGGGTGAAGGGCTGACCAATGAAACCGGTGCAACCGTCCGTATGGTGAGCGATACGGAGATAGAGGGGAGCAAACTGCTCGGTACATTCTGTTATAACCCGCAAGCCGTTTTCCCGATCTATTTCGTGATGAAGCTAAGCAAAGCCCCCAAACAGGCCGGCTACTGGAAGAAGCAGCGCGAGATGAAGGGAGTGGAGGCCGAATGGGATGCCTATTCCGGTAAATATAAATTATACACGAAGTACGACCGGGAGATGAGCGGCGACGATATCGGCGTCTGGTTCAAGTATGACACCGAGGAAAACGAATCGATCGAAGTAAAAATGGGCGTCTCGTTTGTCAGCATCGAGAATGCACGTCTGAATATGCAAACCGAACAGCCGGATTTCAATTTCGAAAAGGTGCGTGCGGCTGCCGGCAAAATGTGGAACGACGATCTGTCGCGCGTGATGGTGGAAGGCGGGACGAACGACGATAAGACGATCTTCTATACCGCCATGTACCACCTGCTGATCCATCCGAATATCATCCAGGATGTGAACGGTGAATATCCGATGATGGAAAGCCTGAAAGTCGGTCATACGGACGGGAACCGTTATACGGTCTTTTCACTCTGGGACACCTATCGCAATGTGAGTACGTTGATGACGTTGCTCTATCCGGAAAAGCAACTCGACATCATCCGCACCATGATCGACATGTATAAGGAAAGCGGCTGGCTTCCGAAGTGGGAACTGTACGGACGCGAGACGCTGACCATGGAAGGCGACCCGTCTATCCCGTATATCGTGGATGCCTATATGCGCGGCCTGCGCGATTACGATATCGAGACTGCTTACGAAGGTATGCGCAAAGGCGCTACGACTCCCGGTGAATTTAACCTGCTTCGCCCGGACAATAACGATTATATGAGCAAAGGTTACGTCGCCTTGCGCGAACAATATGACAATTCGGTTTCACATGCACTGGAATATTATATTGCCGACTGGAATTTATCGTTGTTGGCGGATGCGTTGGGAAAGAAGGAAGACGCCAAGTTGTTCCGTGAGCGCGCCATGGGCTATAAACATTATTATAGCAAAGAATTCGGCACGCTTCGTCCGATCCTGCCCGACGGCACGTTCTATTCTCCTTTCGATCCGAAGCAGGGGGAAAACTTCGAGCCGAGTCCCGGCTTCCATGAAGGAAATGCCTGGAATTACACGTTCTATGTCCCTCACGACATCAAAGGCCTTGCCAAACTGATGGGCGGACAGAAGAAGTTTGTCGATAAATTGCAGATGGTCTTCGACAAGGGCTACTATGATATGGCAAACGAGCCGGATATTGCCTATCCCTACCTGTTCAGCTATTTCAAGGGAGAAGCCTGGCGTACGCAGAAACTGGTCCGTGAACTGTTGGGCAAATACTATCATAATGCCCCGAACGGACTTCCCGGCAACGACGATACGGGTACGATGTCGACCTGGGCGATCTTCTCGATGATGGGATTCTACCCGGCTTGCCCCGGCGATCTGGATTATGTACTGACCTCTCCGACCTTCGACAAGGTGACGATCAGCTTAGACAAAAAGTTCTATCCGAAAGGTAGCCTGGTGATCGAATCCGCCCACCGGACACCGGATGATATTTATATCGAGGAGGTGACAGCCGGTGGAAAGAAGCTGAAAGGCTATACGATCTCGCAGCAGGAGCTGGTGAACGCCGGGACGTTGCGGTTCACATTGGAAAGCAAACATTAATAGGATACCGGATAAGAGATGTTCCCTGCCGATGGAATTTTGGTTTCATCGGCAGGGAACTTTTGTTTCATTAGGTTGAAACCTTCGTTTCATGTAAGGGAACCTTTCGTTTCATACTTGTGAAACTCTTTTTGCGATAAAATATTTAGGTGCCGCAGTCCGGTTTTTCGGTGCATTTGGCAATAACATCCTTATATATTATTATCTTTGCAGCCATAGTTTGAAAATAATAGTTTAATCCATATCATATGTATAGAACAAGAACATGTGGCGACCTGCGCCTTGCCGATGAAGGCTTGGTGATTACGTTGGCCGGCTGGGTACAGAAAACCCGTAAGATGGGTGGTATGACGTTCGTGGATATCCGCGACCGTTATGGTATTACACAATTGGTGTTTAACCAGGAAGTTGATGCCGCTCTTTGTGAGAAAGCAAATAAACTGGGACGCGAGTATGTTATACAGGTAACAGGAACCGTTCGCGAACGTTCCAGCAAAAATCCGAATATCCCTACCGGTGAGATCGAAATCATCGTTTCAGAATTGAACGTCCTGAATGCTGCCGTGACTCCTCCTTTCACGATTGAAGACGATACGGACGGAGGCGACGACTTGCGTATGAAATACCGTTATCTGGATTTGCGCCGTAATGCGGTCCGCAAGAATCTTGAACTGCGCCATCGTATGGCTTTCGAGGTTCGTAACTATCTGGATAAGCAGGGGTTCCTGGAAGTGGAAACTCCGGTGCTGGTGAACTCTACGCCTGAAGGGGCACGCGACTTTGTCGTACCTTCCCGCATGAATCCCGGACAGTTCTACGCATTGCCGCAGTCTCCGCAGACCTTGAAGCAGTTATTGATGGTTTCCGGTTTCGACCGTTATTTCCAGATTGTGAAGTGTTTCCGTGACGAAGACCTGCGTGCGGACCGACAGCCCGAATTTACACAGATCGACTGCGAAATGAGCTTCGTGGAGCAGGAAGATGTGTTGAACATTTTCGAAGGAATGGCCAAGCACCTGTTCAAAGTGATCCGTGGCGTTGATATAAAGGATGCTTTCCCGCGTATGACCTGGCACGATGCCATGAAGTATTACGGAAGCGATAAGCCGGACCTGCGTTTCGATATGAAGTTCGTCGAACTGATGGACATCCTGAAGGGACACGGTTTCTCCGTATTCGATAACGCTGCCTATATCGGTGGTATCTGTGCGGAAGGGGCAGCCTCTTATACGCGTAAGCAACTGGATGCGCTGACCGAATTTGTGAAACGTCCGCAGATCGGTGCAAAGGGCATGGTATATGCCCGTGTGGAAGCCGACGGCAATGTGAAGTCGAGCGTAGACAAATTCTATACGCAGGAAGTGTTGCTGCAGATGAAGGAAGCCTTCGGTGCAAAACCGGGCGACCTGATCCTGATCCTTTCCGGCGACGACGCGATGAAGACTCGCAAACAGCTTTGCGAATTGCGTCTGGAAGTGGCCGGTCAGTTAGGCTTGCGTGACAAGAACAAGTTTGCTTGCCTGTGGGTGATCGACTTCCCGCTGTTCGAGTGGAGCGAAGAAGACCAGCGTTTCTATGCAATGCACCATCCGTTTACTTCTCCTAAACCCGAAGATATTCCGTTGCTGGATAGCGATACGGGAGCCGTTCGCGCGAACGCATACGACATGGTGATCAATGGTGTCGAAGTGGGGGGCGGTTCTATCCGTATCCATGACAGCAAATTGCAGGATAAGATGTTCCAGTTGCTGGGCTTCACCGAAGAAAAGGCACAGGAACGCTTCGGCTTCCTGATGAATGCCTTCAAATATGGTGCACCTCCCCACGGTGGTCTGGCTTATGGTCTGGACCGTTGGGTGTCTCTGTTTGCCGGTCTGGATTCTATCCGCGATTGCATCGCGTTCCCGAAAAACAACTCCGGCCGCGATGTCATGCTGGATGCACCCGGACAGCTGGATGATTCGCAGTTGGAAGAATTATGCCTGAAAATAAATAATGAGCTAATATGATAATGTACCGATGTGCCAATGAAAAGGCAATTTTACAATTGGCACATTGATAAATTATAAAGTAAGATGCGGGTTAAGGATATACTGAAAGAAATCGAGCAATATGCTCCGTTGCCATTGCAGGAAAGCTTTGACAATGCAGGTGTACAGGTCGGTGATGTGAACCAGCCTGCTACCGGTGCGCTTCTTTGCCTCGACGTTACCGAAGAGGTTGTGGACGAGGCGATAGAGACGGGGTGTAACCTGATTGTCTCTCATCATCCTCTGGCCTTTAAAGCGTTCAAATCTCTGACCGGTTCGACCTATATCGAGCGGTGCATGATGAAAGCATGCAAGTATGACCTGGTGATCTACGCCGCCCATACGAACCTCGATAATGCGGCGGGAGGCGTGAACTTCCGTCTGGCGGAACTGATCGGGCTGGAAAATGTGCGTGTACTAAGCCCTCAAAAGGGGGCTTTGCTGAAGTTGGTTACCTTTGTGCCGGAAGCCTATGCCGATCTGGTGCGGACAACTTTGTTCAATGCGGGAGCCGGAACTATAGGCGACTATGATTCCTGTAGCTTCAACCTGCCCGGTAGCGGAACTTTCCGTGCCGGCGAAGGGACGAACCCGTTCTGTGGCGAAGTGGGTGAGTTGCATGTGGAACCGGAAGTCCGTATCGAAACGATATTGCCTGCCTTCCGTAAATCGACGGTAACCCGAGCTTTGCTTTCCGTCCATCCTTACGAAGAGCCGGTATTCGATTTCTACCCATTGGATAATGCTTGGGATCAGGTCGGTTCGGGGATAGTGGGAGAGTTGCCCGAAGAAGAAGGCGAACTGGTTTTCCTGCAACGGATCAAAGAACTGTTCCAGGTGGGTTGCGTGAAGCATTCCGCCTTGACTGGCAAACCGATACGGGAGGTCGCTTTATGCGGGGGTAGCGGTGCTTTCCTGATCAAAGACGCAATCAACTACGGGGCAGACGTTTTCATAACAGGAGAGGCTAAATATAATGACTTTTACGATGTGGAAGACCGGATTCTGCTGGCGGTTATAGGTCATTATGAAAGTGAAGTCTGTACAAAAGACATCTTTTATAACATAATATCGAAAAAATTCCCTACCTTTGCCGTACATTTTTCGAATGTTAATTCAAACCCGGTAAAATATTTATAGAATGGCTACAGATAAACAATCAGCTGAAAAAGAGATTACAGTTGAAGAAAAGCTTTCTACGCTGTATCAGCTTCAGACGATGATGACTGAAATTGATAAGATCAAAACACTTCGCGGCGAACTTCCTTTGGAAGTACAGGACCTGGAAGATGAGATCGCAGGTCTGGAAACACGTCTTCAGAACTATCAGTCAGAAATTAAAGACTTTGAGAATGCTGTTGTAGAACAGAAACATAAGATTACGGAGTCAACCGGTCTGATTGAAAAATATAAAACGCAGTTGGATAACGTGCGTAACAACCGTGAGTTCGACAACTTGTCAAAAGAAATAGAATTCCAGGGACTTGAAATCGAGTTCTCTGAAAAGAAGATTCGTGAATTCGGTGAAGCTGTCAACCTGAAGAAGGGAGAGATCGCCGAACTGTCAGAAAGACTGGAAGGCCGTAAGGCTGACCTGGTTCAGAAGCAGAGCGAGTTGGAACAGATCATTTCCGAAACCAAACAGGACGAAGAAAGACTGCGCGAAAAAGCAAAGAAACTGGAAACAAATATCGAACCGCGTCTGTTGACTGCTTTCAAACGTATCCGTAAAGGGGCTCGTAACGGTCTGGCTGTCGTATATGTACAGCGTGGTGCCTGCGGTGGTTGCTTCAACAAGATTCCGCCTCAGAAACAGTTGGATATCAAGTTGCGTAAAAAAATTATCGTTTGCGAATACTGCGGTCGTATCATGATCGACCCTGAATTGGCAGGTGTAGAAGAATAATCGGATGCGCGACATTGTCCGTGCATATATAGAGAAATATCAGTTGCTTACGGAAAACCGTCCGGTTTTGGTCGGTGTAAGCGGCGGAGCAGATTCAATAGCCTTACTCACCGTTTTGGTCGAGTCGGGCTATTCCTGTATTGCGGCACATTGTAATTTTCATCTGCGGGGAAACGAATCCATGCGTGACGAACAGTTTGTGAGCGGGTATGTCCGAAAACTGGATGTCCCTTTTCTGAAGACGGACTTCGATACCCCGAAATACGCGGCCGCCCGGCATATTTCCATCGAAATGGCCGCCCGTGAACTACGGTACGACTGGTTCGAAGAGCAACGGGTTGTAACCGGGGCGCAAGCTATAGCCGTGGCCCATCATCGTGACGATAGCGTGGAAACGCTTTTGATGAATCTGGTACGCGGAACCGGTATCCGGGGAATGAGCGGGATTCGTCCTAAGAATGGTTTTGTGGTGCGTCCTTTGCTTGCCGTGAGTCGCGAAGATATTCTGGACTGGTTAGCCGAACGCGGCTTGACGTATGTGACAGACAGTACGAACCTCTCCGATGCCTATACCCGTAATTTTATCCGCCTGCGTGTTCTTCCGCTTCTGGAAGAGATCAATCCCTCCGTGAAAGATGCGATAGCCCGCACGTCCGGGCATCTGTCGGCGGTCGAGGCCATCTATTTGCATGTGGTGGAGGAAGCAAGGAATACTGTGATAGAGCAGGGAAACCGTCTTTCCATTGCCGCGCTGATGCGTTACCCGTCTCCCGATGCAATTTTGTATGAGTTGCTCAAAGCCTATAATTTTACCCGTCCGGTGGCTGAAGATATTTATTTGTCCTTGACGAAAGAATCGGGCAAAACTTTTTTTTCTTCTACACACCGGTTGATAAAAGATCGTGATTATTTATTGTTGTCCTTCCTTGTAAAAGATGAGGCTTGTGAATTTACACTGGCCGGCGATGAAACAGTCTGGTCCGGTCCTGTTGAACTTTCTTTCGAGAAGGTTGTTATTAAAAAAGATTTCCATATCCGGAAAGATAAAAACATCGCCTATTTTGATTACGACAAATTGACTTTTCCCCTTACCTTGCGTACGTGGAAGAAGGGAGATTGGTTTATTCCCTTTGGCATGAAAGGACGTAAGAAATTAAGCGATTATTTTTCGGATCATAAATTCAGCCGCATCGATAAAGAACAGGCGTGGCTATTATGCAGCGGAGACGCTGTTGTCTGGATTGTGGGAGAGCGTTCCGATAATCGTTTTTGCCTGGATAAAACAACTAAAAGTGTGTTAGTTGTGAATTTTTTTCCGACAAAAAGCGAGAGTAAGTAAAAATATTATTACATTTGCAAAGATTTACTCCGCAGATGTGTTACTAATGATTCAAATTAGCTCAACAATCCGGTTTTCACATGAAATTATTAATTATCAAATTATAAAAGATACAATGATTGCGTTGTACGCGTGCCGTATCAGGTCGTGTAGTACGTCGTTTTTATTATTTACTTCGCATTATGCAAAAATATAACATTCTAGAACTAAATGAAAAACTCCTTCCTGAGTTGCAAAGTATAGCGGAAGAGTTGGGTATTAAAAAAGTAAGTTCTCTTAAGAAAGAGGAACTTGTATACAGAATTCTTGACGAACAGGCTATTTCGTATGCCGGCATTCAGGCAGAAAAGGAGAAAGAAAAGGAAGCAAAGAAAGCAGAAAGGCAGACTAAGGCTAAGAAAACAAAAGCTACAGCTCCTAAAGGTGCTAAAGCTGATGCCAAAACCAAGGTCGCTGCTCCCGCCACACCCATTGAAGCTTCGGTAGAAGAGGTTGCTGCAGAGACTCCTGAACAACCCGAACGTAAAAAACGGACTCGTATTGAAAAGAAAGAAAAGGTAGCTACGGCTGCTGTTCCTGTTCCCAAAAACGAAGAAGTAACCGTTTCTAAGAACCTGGTTTCAGCTAATGCTCCTATATCTGAAGCTCCTGTACAGGTAGCTGACGCTCCAGCCAAAGCTCCGGTAGAAGCAGAAAAGCCGGTTGCAAAGAAAATGGTTAAGAAAGCAGATAAGCCTGTAGAGAAGCCGTTGCTTCCTCCTGTTGTGGTGGAATCCGGCGACGGAGAGCTTCCGGTAGAGGTCGCTCCCAAGGTAACGGAAGAACCGGCAGTTGTAGAAACACCTGCTGCTACGACTTCAACTACGGCAGAAGAGCCTAAGCGTGTGGTATTCCGTCATCCGGACACCAAATCGGTTCTCGACCAGCTTTTCCCTTTCTCTTCTACGCCTGCAAAGCCGGAACCGAAGGCACAGGCTGAACAGTCTGCGGCTCCTCAGCAGAATAATCCTCGTCAGAATAACAACAGACAGAACAATCAGAATAATCATAACAACCAGCGCAACAATAATAATAACAATGCTGCGCAGGAGAAACAGTATGAGTTTGACGGTATACTGACAGGCGTCGGCGTATTGGAAATGATGCCTGACGGATATGGTTTCCTGCGTTCTTCCGATTATAATTACCTCACTTCCCCGGATGATATTTACGTATCGCAATCACAGATCAAGTTGTTCGGCCTGAAGACCGGTGACGTGGTGGAAGGCGCTATCCGTCCTCCGAAGGAAGGTGAAAAATATTTCCCGCTTGTCAAAGTGGACAAGATCAACGGCCGTACGCCTGAAGAGGTTCGTGACCGCGTTCCTTTCGATCACTTGACTCCGCTTTTCCCGGATGAAAAATTCATGCTGACAGCCCGCAAGGCTCCGAAAGTATACGATAATATCGCCGTACGTGTAGTAGACTTGTTTTCACCGATCGGTAAAGGACAGCGTGGTTTGATCGTAGCACAGCCGAAGACCGGTAAGACTATGCTGTTGAAAGATATTGCCAACGCGATTGCCGCCAACCATCCGGAAGTGTATATGATAATCCTGCTGATCGACGAACGTCCTGAAGAGGTAACCGATATGGCCCGTAGCGTAGATGCGGAAGTGATCGCTTCTACTTTCGACGAACCGGCTGAACGCCACGTCAAGATTGCTGAAATCGTCCTGAACAAGGCTAAGCGTATGGTTGAATGCGGTCACGATGTTGTGATCCTGTTAGACTCCATCACGCGTCTGGCCCGTGCATACAACACGGTTCAACCTGCTTCCGGCAAGGTTCTCTCCGGTGGTGTGGATGCGAACGCTTTGCAGAAACCGAAACGTTTCTTCGGTGCTGCCCGTAACATTGAAAACGGCGGTAGCCTGACGATCTTGGCAACAGCATTGACCGAAACCGGTTCTAAGATGGATGATGTGATCTTTGAAGAATTCAAGGGTACTGGTAATATGGAATTGCAGTTGGACCGCAAGTTGGCAAACAAACGCGTTTATCCGGCTGTCGACATTACAGCTTCCAGCACGCGCCGCGACGACCTGTTGCAGGATGAAAGCACGGTTAACCGTATGTGGATCCTGCGTAAATACCTGGCCGATATGAACTCGATGGAGGCTATGGAATTTGTCAAGAAACGTATGGAACAGACATTCGATAATATGGAGTTCCTGGCTTCGATGAACGGATAAACAGAAGATTCCTTTAACAAAGGGCTGTTTCAAAAAAGGGCTGTAAGCCCGACAGAGCATAGTAGATATGTCCTGTCGGGTTTACAGCCCTTTTTGATAGATTGTTGTGCCCTATTCTTGTTTTAATGTATTTCTGTATTCAGAGGGTGTCATGCCGAATTTCTCGCGGAAGATGCGGTAGAAGTTGCGGGAGTTGCTGAAGCCAGAGTCCATTGCTACCGCTTCGACGGTGTAGGTATCGTATTTCCGTAGCAGGCGGATTGAATATTCCAATCGCTTGCTGTTGATATATCCGCTGAAGTTCGTCCCGGTGTAGGTTTGGATCAGTTGGGCGAAAGCGTTTTTGGAGATATGGATTTCTTTGATCAGGCGTTCCCTGGTGATGTCCGGATCCAGATAGAGTTTCTCTTCTTCGATGATGCGGTCCAGTTTGTCAAACAAAATCTTTCTTACCGTATTGGTTTGCTCTTTGTCGCCACTGTTTGTCTCTATTTCCTCGCTTGTGCTTTCTGATTCTTTTTCTTCCTGGGGCGCATTCTCATACTTCTGCCTCAATCGTTCGATTTCGGTTTTGGCCTGATACAATTCTTCCCTGCATTCTAATTGGCTGTCAATTTGTTTGGCTAAGAAACGGTTCTTGCGTTTGATTGTATACAGATGGCGGATTATCAGGTAGATCGCAAGCCCGGCAAGCAGCAACATGCCGATGGTGGCAAACATGATGATCTTTTGCCGGTCGAGTGCCGCCTTTTGCTCACTGATCTGTGCGTCCTTTTGGTTGGTCTCGTAGAGGGTTGCCAGTTCGAGGGCGGCATCCTGTTTGTCGCGTGCGATGATGCTGTCGGTGAGGACTAAGATGCGGTCTTTGTAGTTCAAGGCCGCCTTGCAATTCCCTAAACCGGCTGCGATGTCGGCCTTTCGCGTCAAGTACCAGATGAAGTTGTTGCTGATGCTGTCCTGGTTGCTTACAAACTCTTCTTCCTGTACCAGGCAATTGGCCGCCTCGTCATATTTTCCGGCCAGTATCAGGTAGTTCAGGGCCTCACCTTTGCCGTTAGGGGTTTGGGAGAATTGGGTCTTGTTATATCGTTCGAATGTTTCGGCCGCTTTTTCTTTCTGGCCTTTTGCATAATAGAAGACAGCCATCTTGCTGAACAAAAAGCCGTATTGCTCATCCACATAACCGGAAGGGGCGCCTCCTAATTCAGCCATTTTGTCGATCAGCTTCTCTCTTTTTTCTCCGACCTCGATGGCCTTGTCTATTTCTTTCTTATAATAATAGTGGGCCATTTGTTGCCCATACATAAAGGTGAGAGAGGCTAATTCCCGTATGTTATTGCTGTTTTCCAACATCTGGATTGCTTGCCGGATGTAAGTGTCGGCCTTGTCCAGCAGCCCTTGCTCGCGGTAGATCGTCCCGATTTGGAACAGCGCGTCGCTTTCTATCCGCTTTTGGCCGGTCTGCTTTGCCTTGTCTTGTATCTCGGTTGCCAGCTGCATGGCTTTTTGGTATTCGGCTGAAAGCATGTAGATGTTCAAGGCCTCGTTCTTTATTTGGATTTCCAATGTGGGCGGTGCTGTCTGCAGGGAGTCGCTCTTCAAGACTTTTTCCAGATATTCATGGGCCAAATGATACATGCGTTTGTTGCTGTATATCATATAGCGCAAATAGTCCGCTTTCATGTCCGGCAGGAAGCCTTTTGCTTCAGCGGTGTCGGTCAAACCCAACGCCCGCTGGGGGTCGGTGATATGGATGGACTGTATGTAGTTGTACGTGTACATACTGTTTTTCGGGGAGGACGGCTCGTTTTCCTGTGAAGGAGTTGTGCTTTGGCATCCTGCCAATAAGCCGAGGAAAAGGCTAATGATAGGGAAAAGTGTTTTCATTTATATCTTATTTTGTTGTTGCAAAGATATGAAAAATGAATACAGATGCTAAACATTCACATCCTTTCTTTGCCGCAATCCGTATTCCCTTTATAAAAAGAATCTCCCTATAAAAGCTTGCCGTGATAGGAATACCTACTAATATGATAGGAATACCACTGTAGCGGAGATTAAAGGGGTAAATTGTCACAACAAAGTATTTTTTGTCACTCCCGTTAGTCGCATAATTCATTCCTTTACGCTCACTAACCCGGCCGGGGTCATCCGGCCATTACTATCATATATATTTCAAGAGAATGCGACGTCAGCCTCCGCTCTCTCCATATGGAGAAAAGGCCGGCGTTCGTATTTCGGTTAACGCCGGCCTTTTTAATCTATATGAAGCAAAGAGTCAATCAGAAACAAGAGTGTCAAAAATAAACGGTAGGGGGAATGTACTCCTTATCTTAAATATATCTAACATGCAGAATACCTTGAAAGGTTGGCTGGCAGACAATACTGTCACCTCCGAGAACAAAGACGACAAAATCCTGCTGCTCGAATCGGCGGGAAGTGTTAACCTCGATACTATTTACGAGGAGATGAAGAACGAAGACACGGGCCTCAAGAAGGAGACGCTCGTGCATGTCGTGACCCTGTTCCTGCGCATTGTCGCACGTTTCATCTTGAATGGCTATAATGTGAACACCGGCCTTTTCCGTGCCGTCGCCCAGTTTACCGGCGTGGTGGAAGGCGGCAAGTGGGATCCGGCCAAGAACTCCGTCTATGTCTCTTTTATCCAGGACAAGATGATCCGCGAAGAGATTGCCCGGACCACCGTCAATATCCTTGGCATGAAGTCCGACGTGATGTACATCCTCGAAACCGAAGACAAGAAGACGAAGCTCAAAGACGGCAGCGCGACGGCAGGCCGCAACTTCTTTGTCCGTGGCGCGATGTTGAAGGTTATGGGTGACGATCCCTCGGTGGGCGTAACCCTGACCAGCGAAGCCGGTGTGGTGACCAAGCTGGAAGAAGACGAAATCGCCATCAACAAGCCGTCCGAACTGACATTGTTGATCCCCGCAGCGTTGGCGGCCGGGACCTACACGTTGACGGTGACGACGCAATTTTGCAAAACGACCCAATTGCTCAAAACCCCCCGCAGCGTAAGCACCACCATTTACATCGGTGGCAAACCCAGTGGAGGCGGCGAAGATGAACGTCCGGGCGAATTGTAAATACCCGGAGGCCGTCTCACTCCTTAGACGAGTGTCGTCTTAGTGCTTAGACGAGTGTCGTCTTAGGGGTGAGACGGCGTTCGTCTGAGGTGAATTAACGGGATAATTAAGAATGAAGATATTAAAACAATAGAAAATATGAATGGACATTTACTTGAATACTCTTTTTCTTCTAAAAAGATAAGGTATTATCTCTGTCTTTTTTCCTTGATGATCTTGTCGGTCATGGAGGGATACGGCCAAGATAATAATTTGACAGATCTAACAAATTTTACAGTTACAGATCATCAAGATAATGGTTATGTCTCTTTTAGGATTTTATTTTATGATGATGAGGATAATGATGAATGGACGACTGATGGACATCTGTATGCTAATGGAACGGAAATCTTTAAGTATTGGACTAGTGGGCAAAGTGAAGCCAATTGGTATTGGACCTATGCGACTCTCTATCAAGGAACGGGTGAAATTCAAACCAGATATGGATTATCTATAATAAACAGTCAGTCTTCATACGAAATCAGCCGTTCAGGAAATACTCTTACTTTTATTTCATTTGATTGGTATTATCCGCCGGAGTATGAAGGGGTAGACATGAAGTTCACTTTGAAGGCGACAAATGAAAATGCCGAAGATCTTACCTTGACGCAAATAGGAACTGCTATGGGGCGGACATTTAGCGCACCGACACTAACGGAGCCGATACTTTCTTCGGAAGTTGGAAAATATCAAATGACCTATAATACGAGTACCGAGCCAATCAGAATCTGCGATAATGGGAATTGGAAGAATTCGAATGCAACTTCCGGTACATTGTACACTGGCATCCAAGACATAAAAGCGGACTATACTTTTAGGGCGCAGTATCAATTGAACAAGTACTATAATAGTAAGGAGAATTCTGTGACCAAAATCATACCGGCTTTTCATCAGGCAAAAGACTTCAAAGCAGAGGATGCGGATAACGGAAATACATTATTGACATGGTCTATAGCAAACACTGAAACCAACTGTCAGACAGGTGATCAATTTGAAATCCAAAGGGCAAATACCCCGGATTATAGTTCTGCGAAAAATGTCGGTACAATATCGTTTGAAGCAGGCAAGCAAAACTACAGTTTTCCAGATGAGACCGGGGCCGAGAATGTAAATGGAGTGCAATATTATCGTATACGCCGAAATAAACAACCGAGTTGGGGGTGGAATCTATCGCAACAATGCCAGATCGAGAAGCATGTTTCCCACCAAGTCCTTGCTGAGTTGAAAGCTAAAGACGTTACGGAAGGAGAGGGATTACAGGCGAAAGTCGCTTGGAAACTGACTGACAAAGACCAGAATACGGTTTGGACGGAGGGCTCTAAAATCATAATTCGCCAAGTGAACGTTACGAATAACAACACAACGACTTGTACTTATACTTTGGACAAGGAGGACAGTCAAATCAAGATAGATGAGGACGGATATTCTTATATCATCGATGACAAGATATATGCCACTTGTATGGAATATAAATATTACGCTTATGTCAAACCGGGGAACAAGAATTTTGCGAACCAGACGGAGATAGAAGCGGATTATGGTGGCAACCCCATCAAGCCTGTCTCGATCGGGATGGTCGAAACGCTACAGGTTTCGAAAGGCTATTTTTCCGACCGCGTAGACTTGAGTTGGGAAACGGATGGCAAACCGATTTCGCGTTTTGCCATACAAAGGCGTTTCTATGATGCAAAAGTGACGGATAAGGATCAAGGTTTTACGACTATTTCTGATGGTATCGTCCAGGGAATTGACGGACAGACCGGCTATCAAGGCAAGGACGAAACAGCCAATCCGGGGGAAATCTACGAATACCGCATATTGGCACAGACGGATTGTGCTGGTGAAGTGAAGAGCAATCCTTCCGCCATCGTCCGTGGCTTCCGCAGCCCGACCGGTATGGTGTCAGGAAAGATCACGTTTGATTATGGGGATGCCGTTTCGGGTGTTGTCGTTCGTTTGGATGGCGTGGATATACATTCCGGAAGTAGCCTCTTATTCGGGGGATCAGCGGAAAGCTATGCCGTAACGAAAGAAAAGATAGCATTGCCTGAAAACTTCTTGGTACAAGCATTTGTGAAACCTACCGAAGCGAATCAAACGGCAGTGGTCGTGGATGCAGGAGTTTATCGATTAGGTTTGAAGGAAGGGAAACCGGCGTTTAGTGCCAATGGGGGAACTTCTTGGGTAGTCTGTGATACGATTTTGGGCACATCTGCCTTTACACAAATATCAGGCGTTTACTCGACAACCGGCAGTTGGACGCTTTACGTCGATACTTCGAAGGTTGTCGCCGAGAATCCGGCTACACGTTCCTCTTTGTCTGACACAAAAGTGACGATCGGGAAGGGCTACAAGGGATATGTCGATGAAATACGCCTCTGGAACAGGGCGCTGGGCCGGGGAGACATCAACCAGACGTTTAACCGCGTGCTGGTCGGCAACGAAAACGGCCTGATGGCCTATTGGCGTTTGGACGATGGCGTGTTAGATGAGTGTTATGATATTTCTTACTATTCTTCGACCTACAATGCCCATCATTGCACGATCGTGAATGCCACGGTCGGTTCCGCTTCGGATGAAATACCGACATCGTCACAACTTGCCTTGATCGGCATAACCGGTACGGATGGTGTCTATACCATTTCCGGCATTCCTTATAAAGGTGTCGGAAGTACTTATACGTTGACTCCGAGTTATCCGAACCATTCGTTTAACCCGAAATCGAGTACCGTGGTGATCGGAGGGTCGGCTACGGCAGTGTCAGGGCAGGATTTCAAGGATAATTCGGCTATCAAGATCGAGGGGTATATCTTTTATGAGAACAGTACGATACCCGTACCGGGTGTTATGTTCAAGATCAACGGGCAAACGGTTGTCAATGGGAGCGGAGAGGTAATCAAGAGTGATAAGGCCGGTAAGTTTGAATTTAGCGTGCCGACTGGCTCCCAAAAGGTGCAGGCGGTATTGACGAACCATACGTTCCTGAACGATGGTGTGCTCGTTAATTCGGACGGGACAAATCTGAACTATCAGCAGCCGTTGGCGGATATTCGTTTCTGGGATCAGACGAAGGTCAAGCTGATCGGACGTGTGGCCGGAGGAACGGTACAAGGAAATTATCCGCTCGGTTTTTCACTCTCGAAGAATAATTTAGGAGATGAGTTGAAGATTGTATTGTCTTTGAAAGATGATAAAACCTCCTATATTGTCGATTCGGAGACACCGGTCGAAACAAACGAGGTTCATCATAATCCTAAATACGCCAACCATGTTAAAATGGATAAACAGACTATAACGATCAGCCCGAATGGGGAAACCGGCGAATATGTCGCCTATTTATATCCGGTCGCCTACCAGGTGAATGAGGTCTCCGCTAAGGGATATTCGACGTTATTCCCTAATGGAACTTCTATGGAAACGATTGATTTGACAAATACATTCACCGAGAAGGAATCCGAATATACGGATGAAAAAACGGGTAACACGGATCGGGTTACGTATAATGAATCTTATAATAGGATTTACCGTGCCGGTACTACTTTGACATTCAAGCAGTATGAGTATGGAAAAGAAGTGGACTATTTTGGCGATACGGAATATACGGCCCAAAATGTGGTAGGAGAAAATGAGAATGTGTCCTTATATGATAAAGAAGCGAAGAAGTATTTGTTTGGCTATCCTATATTTCACGCGGCAACTTATCAAATGAGGGTGTCTGCCCATGAGGATTATTATTATAACAATGATAAGAACGGGACTGTCGACCCGGTGGATGTCCAAGGAGGTGAAGTGATGATTTCAAATGGTTTTAAAACCACTTCGGCACCTACAACTGCTACATTGGACGAAAATGGAAAAGCTGTTGTCAGTATAGATGTGGACAATGTGCCATTTTCGTTAACCGGAGAAAGTGCATTGCGCACATTGGATATGTCTATGACTATAGATGGGGCAAATGTACAAGCCCCACAAATAAAGGCATTCCTGATCGGGCACAAGAGCAAAGGGAAAGACTTTGTGACTGCCGGTCCGATCCGCTTGCTCAATATTTTGAGAGATCCTCCCGGAAGCAACAGTTATTCATATATAGAAGAAGGGGAAACGATGTCGTACAGCTATTCGACTTCTACCGGAAAAGCGCATGAAGGAGAAGAATCAACTTCTGCACTATTGGGTGCCAGTGTGATTACCGGAGTCGGTGTGGGAGCTTTCGCAATTAATGAAACGGAATTTGACAACTCGGTTTCTGCTATCGTTAGGCAGTCGGCTGAAAGTAGCAATTCCAATGCGACATCATATGAAATCCAGATGACCAGCCGTTACCAGACGAGTGATGATCCTCTTTATGTCGGCGCGGATGGCGATGTATTTGTAGGGACGACTAATAACGTAGTCTATGGCCCGGCGTTTAATATTGGGATTATGCCGAAGAAACTGTATGAAGCATCCAGTGCATTAGAAGCTGGTGGTAGTTTAACCGTGGTTGCCAAGACGGATGATGACGAATATTATTTGGTCAGCAATACGGCATTAGCTGTAGATACGAAGTTCGCAACATTGTTTGCATATCCGCAAGTCCATATTGAACAAATGCTGATTCCAAATATAGAGAAGTTGAGGAATTCCTACCTGATTACCAATATTACTGAAGCGGAAGCGCAAAGGAGAGCTAATAATACAGGTAATTTCGTCTATTTGTCTTTGTTGGATTCGACTGATACGGATTATGGAAAAGATAATGTGGATGCAAGGGGTAACTATATAGGAACGGATAAATATAACGATTCCCAATATAAACCTTATTTACATTATAAAGTATTCGCTCCTGAAGGAGGAACGGCTTCCACTTCGGGTGATACAATTTTTACGTTGAATCAGTCTATAAAAGAGTGGGTAAGGGTATTAACGCAAAACGAGAGGGAAAAACTGGAAGCGAAAGACAAGGTTCAAAACTATTCTTTCCAGGCAGGTTCACCGATCGAATACTCTGAAGCTTATTCTTATGTACAGGATTCTGCCTATACATATAGTTTTATGGCAGGTGCCGGTGTTGCAACCGAATTAGGTTTCTCTTTTAATAAAGCCGGTATGTCTGTAAACGTTGAGGAATTGGGATTCGGAACTGGCGGGCACGAATGGAACGGGACAGAACAGAAAGACCGTACGTCTGGTTTTGTGCTGGCAGATGAAGGAGATACCGATTATCTGAGTGTGGATGTGTATCGGATCTCTAACAAAAGTGATGAGTTTAATGAAAAGTGGACTGAAGGCATTCAGAAAAACTGGGAAGAGAAAAAGAATTTGGGATTGATATCCAAACAGCAGTACGGTACTTTTATTTTCCGTACGCGGGGTGGAGCAACTTCCTGTCCGTATGAAGATAAGCGGGTGACAAAGTATTATCGTCCGGGTACTACTTTGGATGAGGCAACGATGCAGATAGAGAAACCTGTATTGATGGTCGATAATCCGGTTATAAGCAATATCCCGTCTGACCAGACAGCCAAGTATAATTTGAAAATGTACACGGAATCTGAAACACAGTCTGCAGGTGTGTATACCTTGGCTATTGTTGATTGGCAGAATCAGCATGGTGCGAAATTCTCAATAGATGGAGTTCCGTTGAGCGATGGACGTGCTATCGAGGTTCCGTTTGGTGATGTCCTCAATAAAGTATTGGAAGTAGGTCGTGGAACGGAATACGATTATGAAAATCTAGCCTTAGTACTGAAATCACAATGCCAGTCGGATCCGAATGATTTCTTGGCCGACATCGCCGACACCGTCTACATCTCCGCCCATTTTATCCCTTCGTCTTCCGATATTAACATCAAGACTCCGACGGATAAATGGACGCTGAATACGCAGTCTTCGCTCGATTCGACTTCCGGCAAGTATTATATGCCGCTGTCGATCGATGGGTTTGACGTGAACTTTACAGGCTTCGACCATATCGAAATCCAGTATAAGCCGTCTTCCGGTTCCGATAAGGACTGGACGAATATTTGCAGTTTCTTCAATGACTCTGTCCCTTATAAAGCAGCTTCCGGCGAGAAGGCGATGATCGAGGGGGCGACTATCTCGACCCGTTTCTATGGTGCTGAAGACCAGAAGTACGACATCCGTGCCGTGACGTTCAGCAAAGTAGGCAACGAATTCGTAACGAAGTCTTCTCCGGTTATCTCCGGTGTGAAAGACACCAAACGCCCGGTTGTGTTCGGTAATATCCAGCCTGCCGACGGTGTGTTGGGCATCGAAGACGAAATCCGGCTGAACTTCAACGAAGAGATTGCCGAAGGCTATATGACCGACGTGAAGAACTTCCAGGTGACAGCCGTGCGCAACGGTTCGAATGGCGACCATAGTACATCGCTGACTTTCGATGGTGCTTCTTCTTACTTGGCGACACAAGCGGAACGCAACCTGTCTAACAAAGATGTATCGGTCGAAATGTGGGTATTGCCATCCGCACTTGGACAGAAGATGACGCTGTTCAGCCACGGGACGACAACCAACTCGCTGGAACTCTCGATCGGCGCCGACAATTCGATCCAGGTAAGCATCGGAGGAAAGACGTATGCCTCCAAGCCTCAGAGCTTCAAAACGACTGATTGGGCGCATGTCTCTATGACCTATAAAGCCTCCAACCGCCAGCTCTCCGCCTATTTCGGAGGAGTGGAAGTGATCGCCGGGGTACAGACCACCGAATCGAACACTTCGATCGGGCCGATGCAGTTCGGGCGCAGTGTGAGGGGCGACAGCTATTTTGCCGGCAAGATGCACGAAGCCCGTGTTTGGAACAGAGTGGTAAGTGCGAACAATATCATGGCGAACAAACTGACCATCTATACCGGACAGGAAGCGGGAATGCTTGCCTACTATCCGATGAATGACGGCAAGGGTGACCGTGTGACCGACAAGGCACAAGGCGCTACGGCATGGATCTATGGCGCCGATTGGAGTACGCTCGCCGGGCTGTCTCTCTCCTTCAGAGGAGATACGGTCGTGGGTGTCAATACTTCCAGATTGGCGTTGACGGACGAACAGGATTATACGCTTGAATTCTGGTTCAAGGCTGCCCCGGGACAGAAAGATGCCGCTTTGGTATCGAACGGAAAAGGTATCGGTGATGAAAACAACACGAACCGTAACAAGGTGTTTGTCGGTTTTGCCGATAACAAGCTGGTGTTCCGCAATAATGGGCATGAAGAGGTACTTTCCGGAAAATGGGACGACGACAGCTGGCATCATTTTGCTATTGCCTTGAACCGTAATGCCGGGAATGCACAGGTATTCCTCGATGGCGCGCTGAATACTTATTTCGATGCAGGCAAGTTGGGCGGCTTCTCCGCTACGAGCCTTTATTTAGGCGCCCGCCGTTGGACGGAAGCCGGGCAGATGGTCGACCATACGGATATGTATCTGAAAGGGCAGGTTGACGAACTCCGGCTTTGGAACATGGCGTTGCCTTCGACGATCATCAACAAGAACTATAACGTTTGCCCGAAGGGTTCGGAAATGGGATTGATGATGTATCTGCCGTTCAGTAAATATATAAGGAATAGTGCAAATGTCCAGGAGATGGTCTTCAGCGGTGAAGACTTGGTGACGGATTCGACTTTGGTTACCGGCGGTAGCAGGCTGGCTTCGGAAGAGAAAGCGCCTGTACGGGCGAAGGGGCCGGAAGTTTCCATCCCGTTCACGTTCGTGGTCAACAAGGATGCGTTGGTGATCAACCTGATGGATACGCCTGAAGCGTTGGAGAAGACGACGGTCAACTTTACGGTGAAGGACGTGAGCGACCTTAATGGCAACCTGATGCAGAGTCCGGTGACCTGGAGTGCCTATATCAACCGGAACCAGTTGAAGTGGAGCGAGACTTCCGTTACGAAAGAGAAGAAACTGTATGCCCCGATGACCTTTATGGTCGATGTGGAGAATCAGGGCGGTACGGAAAAGAACTTCACGATCGAAGGGCTTCCGGCTTGGTTGAAAGCCGATCCGGAGTATGGCACGATCGATCCGTTAGGACGCCAGACGATCCTCTTTACGGTGGATGAAGGAACAAATGTCGGACGCTATGACGAGGTAGTCTATGTGAAGGGCGATAACAATGTTTCGGAAGCCTTGCCGGTGACCTTGAAGGTGTTCGACCAGCAACCGGACTGGGCGGTCGATCCGGCTGATTTCAAATACAACATGAATATTTACGGTAAACTGCGTGTGAACAAACTGTTCTCGACGGATGCCGAAGATATGATTGCCGTGTTCGATGCCGGCCGTTGCGTAGGGGTTGCTAACAACCAGTATGCGGATAAGAATGATATGTGGTATGTGTTCCTGACCGTCTATGGAAACGAGATCAGGGGTAGCGAGGTGTTGAGCTTCCGCGTATGGGATGCCAGTACCGGTACTGTTTATGATGCCTATTGCGATTCACCGATTACGTTCGGTAGCAACTCGATTGTGGGGACGGCTTCGACTCCGGTTGTCTTCGACGCCGAAGAACGGGTGGTCCAGAATATTAACCTGGCGGAAGGCTGGAACTGGGTTTCTTTCAATGTTAAGAGCGATACGCCTGATATGGCGACAATCCTGAGAAATTTAATGCTGGTTGGCGACGAACAGGTGAAAGACGAAGCGGGAGGAACATTTGCGGCTTACGACAAAGAATCCGGAACGTGGTTGGGCAGTGATATTGCATTCGGCAACAAACATATGTATCTGATCCAATCTTCTGCCGCACAGAAACTCTCTGTTTCAGGTATCGCAATCAAGGAAAAGGAAGACCTGACGATACCGGTTGCCGCCAAATGGAACTATATCAGTTATCTGCCGATGACCAATTTGCCGATCGCTGAGGCTTTGTCTGGCTACAGCGCCAAGGAAGGTGACATCATCAAATCGCAGAATATGTTCTCGATGTATGGCGTGAAGACTGGTTGGTTAGGAAGCTTGACCTATATGGAACCGGGTAAAGGTTATATGTTGCTGAACAATGGCGAGGGTACGTCTTTTGCTTATCCCGACATGGTGGGTGGAAACGGCTTGAGAAGTAGCGGCCTCCAGACTCGTTCGGGAGAAGCGGTGACATCCGGAACGACCTATACGAATACTCGCTTTGATGCCAATATGTCCGTTGTAGCGACGGTTGCAGAGAGCTTGCCGGTTTATGCAGGCGACAAATTACAGGCCTATGTCGGTGGTGAGTTGCGGGGCGAAGCCTTGTTGACGGAAGACCCGTATGATGGCAAGCCGTTGTATTTTGTCTCGATTGCTGGAGACCGGAATGAAGCTGTCTCTTTCGCTCTTGAACGGGGTGGGGAGATCATTGCCGAGACGTCTCCGATGTTCGACTACCGGGTGAATAATGTGCAGGGTAGCATCGAGCAGCCTGTCATTCTCGATTTCGTAAACGATCTGCAGATTTCGGTTTATCCGAGCCCGTTTGAACGTGAGCTGAACTTTGTGATGAACACCGAGGCGGGCGACAAGATCGATATCTATCTCTACACGATGGCAGGACAGATGATACATCGTCATACTGAAACCAGTGTCAACGGAGGGTATCTGCACTACCGTTGGGAGTGCTACGAGGATCTGGCGCGTACGGTCTATATGGCTGTCGTAGTCGTGAATGGACAAAAACATGCGTATAAAGTAAAAAGAAAGTAATAGTATGAATAGATTAAAAATGAGAAATGTAATTCATTATGTGATCTTTTTGGCAGCCTCCACATTCTTGTGGGGCTGCACGGATGAACCGGGGCCAAAGGTGGTCCCGGAACCCAAGTGGGAACTCGACCTGGTCGAGGATGAACCTGATCCTACCTGGAATGCTCCGGAAAGCGGAATTTACCAGTTCAGCATGACGGCTATTATCCGCTTGTCCGAATTTCTGGAAAAGTATGCCGATCCGAAAGACGAGGTTTCCGCCTTCGTCGGCAATGAATGCCGGGGGATCGCTACCGTCCAGGATAATGGGAAAAAGCTGTTCTTCCTTTATATCCGCGGGAACCAGGGTGAAACGCAGAAGGTGACGTTGAAATACTACAGTGCCAAAAACAAGAAGACCTATACGTGCCAGGATTTTCTTGTATTCGAACAAAACGGAACGTATGGGAAAGTATCCGCACCGGCAGTCCCTCCGTTTGAAGAGTCCGGGAAATATCCGGAAACGATGATTGCTGTGGTGTCTTTGCCCGAAGCCTTGCCTTTTGAACGGCGTGATAAAGATATCTTGGCAGCCTTTGTCGGTGATGAGTGCCGTGGCGTAGGGGAGTTGGCCGAAGCTGGTGGAAAGGTCTATCAGTTTGAGATCCGGGGCAAGAAGGATGAAACGGCTGCTGTCTATTTTATGTATTACAGTATGCAGGCCAGCGGTGTTTATAAAGCTGCGGAATCTTTTCCGTTTGCGGATGAAGGTGTGCAGGGAACGTTAGATGCTCCGTTCCCGATCACGTTGCAGCCGGTTGTCGAATAACCGGGAAGGTGGCTTTGCTATTATAGTTTCGTGGCTTTATGCACTTATAAATATCGGCCGGCATTTCTTTAAATACCGGCCGATATTTTATATAAGCTGTTTATGCTTCCTTTCTCGGTCTTCCCCTGCGACGTTGGTCGTTGTTACCTCCGGGGCGGCTGTTGCTTTTCCCTTTTCCGCCGTCTTTGCGGGGACGTCCCCTGCCGCGGCGCATGTTGGAGTATTTTTCGGGTTCGTATAACGGTGTCTCTCCGAATTTGGAATCGACCGGTATCTTGTAGACTTCCTTATCTAAGAATTCTTCAATGCGTTTGAATTGGAATTGCTCTTCGGTGGATATGAAGGTGATGGCCAATCCTTCGCCATTCGTTCCGCGGGCGGTACGGCCGATGCGGTGCACATAGTCTTCCGGATCGTGGGGAATGTCGAAATTGATAACCAGCTTGATGTCGTTGATATCGATACCGCGCGAAACGACGTCTGTAGCGACGAGGATGTCGATACGTCCGTTCTTGAACTCTTTCATCACCTCTTCACGTTGTGACTGCTCGAGGTCGGAGTGCATGGCAGCAACGTTGAACTTCATCCGTTTGAGGGTGGATGCCAGCTCCTTTACTTTCATTTTTGAAGACGAAAATATGATGACACGTTGCGGACGGCTCTGAGAGAACAGGTCTTCCAGGATGCGGAGTTTCTGCATATCGTAGCAGACGTAGGCCGTTTGCATGATCGTTTCGGGCGGACGGGAGATCGCGATCTTGACTTCTTCCGGGTTTTTCAGGATGGTTTGGGCCAGTGTCCTGATCTTGGGAGGCATTGTGGCGGAAAACATAATGGTCTGGCAAGTCGGAGGCAATAGCTTCTGGACCTGCATGATGTCGTCGTAGAATCCCATGTCGAGCATCCGGTCCGCTTCGTCAAGTACGAAGAAAGAGACCTGCGACAGATCGACAGTTCCCAGTTTGATATGCGATAGCAAGCGACCTGGAGTCGCGATCACGATGTCGGCCCCCATTTCCATTCCGCGTTTTTGCTGTTCCCAGGCTATACCATCCGTACCCCCGTAAACGGCCACGGCAGAAACAGGCACAAAATAAGTGAAGCCTTCGATTTGCTGGTCGATCTGTTGGGCCAATTCGCGTGTGGGAGCCATGATAACGGCATTGATAGCATTGGCCGGATGTAATCCTTTGCTAAGTTCATTGATCACCGGCAATACATAAGCTGCCGTTTTTCCTGTTCCGGTCTGAGCACAGGCGATAATGTCTTTCCCTTCCAAAATAACCGGAATAGTTAGTTCCTGTACTGGAGTTGTCTCCAGAAAATTCATTGCGTCGAGGCCATCCAATACGGCCTCTTCTAAGTCCAATTCGTCAAATCTCATCTTTCATCATTAAATTCCCGGTAAAGGTAGATAATATTTGGGAATATTTATTACACAGAACGCTGCTCTTCTTTCAAAAGAGTTATTTTTTCAAGAAGATATTGATTTTAATGATGTTTTACAGGAGAGTTGTTATAAAAATAAATATCTTTATACCCAAATTAGCGTTTTAAAGCATTTTGTTATGGGCAGTACTTATGTCGGAAAGGATATCCGGTCAATCTTACAAAAGCAAGATTCATTGCATGAATTGATTAATACGATTTTGGATAAACTACCGTTAGGTGTTTTTGTAAAAGATGCAGAAGATGATTTCAGATATCTGTATTGGAATCATTTTATGGAAAAAATCACTGGTATCGAAACTGAAATAGTTGAGGGGCATAATGATTTTGAATTGCGTTTTGATGCGATCATGTCTGCGGAAAAGCGTTTGGAGTTGGATCGTGATGTCATGGAGACGGGTAGAACCATCGAGTTTAACGGTAAGTTTTCGGATATATATGGTATACGGAAAGATATCGAAGTGACAAAATTTCCGATTGCGTTGAGCAATGGCAAACCTCTTTTGCTGGCATTGTGGCGTGATGTTACGACCCATAATAAGATGGAAAACACCATGAAGCGTTCGCAGGTACTGACCAAAATGGCTCTGCATTCCAATGATATTCGCCTTTGTTCCATATTTGTAAATCCCGATAGCAAACGAAATTTTAATGACGCGGTTGTCCAGGTGAATAACTGGCTGCCGGGGAAGGAAGACGAACTGATCTATATTTCATGGCCTCGCTTTGCCGCGCGGGTCCATCCGGATGACAGGGAAATGCACGATGAGGCTTTCCGGAAATTGTGTTTGGGAGAAATATCGGAAACGAAAATCGAGTTGCGTGTGAAATATCCGGGAATGGGTAATTATCACTGGCGTGAATCGTCGGCAACCGTTTACGAACGGGATGAACGGGAAAGGGCGCTCGTGATTCTGGGATGCACGATCAATATACAGGAGCGCAAAGGGCAGGAGCTGAATCTGGAAGAAGCCAAGCACAAAGCGGAGCTTGCCGACAAGATGAAGTCCAAATATCTGGCCGATATGAGTCATGAGATCCGCACCCCGTTGAATGCGATTACCGGTTTTTCCGAATTGATGGCTTTTGCCGATTCGGATGAGGAACGTCAGGGGTATTATGAGATCATCAAGACCAATAACCAGCTACTGATGCAACTGATAAACGATATTCTCGATCTTTCCAAGATCGAAGCCGATGCGATCAAGATCAGTTATGAGCAGGTCGATATAAACGAGCTGATGGATACGACATTTGCCTCTGTCAAGCTCCGTATGCCGGAAGGAGTACTATTGTTCCTGGAAAAAGGCAGTTGCGCGTGTAGCTTCGGTACTGATAGTATCCGCTTGTTGCAATTGATCAATAACCTGGCGAATAATGCGATTAAGAATACCAAAGAGGGGAGTATCACTTTGGGATATACCTGCTTGCCGAATAAATGCCTGAAGTTTTATGTGAAGGACACGGGGATCGGTATTGCAAAAGATAAACTGGAGAGCCTTTTCACCCGCTTTGTCAAAGTGAACGATTATGTGGAAGGGATCGGTTTGGGGCTTGCCATCTGCCAGGGACTGGTCACCAAGATGGGCGGTTCCATGCACGTGGAATCCGAATTGGGGGTCGGTTCGACTTTCTCTTTTGTCTTGCCGTCGCATGAGGAATAATGTGCCAATTGGGATGTTGGAATTATTTATTGTGACTTTCTTTCATGGGCGTATTGAACCTTGGCATATTATTTATAGTATTTTTTGTAGATTTTGTTGAAGGTACCGTTCTTGCGTATCTGATCGAGCCAGCTGTTCAGACTGTCGAGCAGGATGGGGGAGTCTTTGCGTACTGCCCACGATTGGAGCTGGGTGAAACTTATATCTGTCTTGATATCTATTTCCGGGAGTTGTTTTTGGGAAAGGATGGCTATCTGTTGGTCGCAGACGGCATAATCGATATCTCCTTTGGCTACCATGATGGCAAGCTGTTCACCGGAATATAACTCGTCTTCTATCACGTAAATCGTATCGCCGATCTCATGTCCCAGGTTCTGTAGCCGGAGTTGGGCGGGAGAATCTTTGGGAATATATAAGGTCTTACCTGCCAGATCGAGTTGGTTACGGATGGGTTGGAGCCCGTTGTTGGCCTCCTCCGTCCGCTGTATCAGGACTTGTTTGTTGAGGACGATCGGCTCGGTGAACAGATATTTTTCTTTGATCTCGCTCGTGATCGGAATATTACGGGCGACGACATCGCATTTGTTCTCTTCAAGCATATCGAAGCTCTCGGCGAGGCTCATCTCTAAAAGGGTCTGTACTTCCAAGCCTGATAATTGGGCGATGGCCTGGCTCAGTTCGTACTGGAAACCTTCTATCGTATCGCCTGCCACATAATAGCCCGATTGATTGTATTCGGTTACGAGCCTCAGGATTCCTTCTTCTTTGATCTCCGGATAATCGCGTGGGAGAACTTCTGCCTTCGGCTTGTTTTTCAGACGCCATAACATGATCATGGTTGCGACGGCAATTATCAGCAGCCCGGTATAGACTCCTATCAGTTTACTCGATTTCATAAAATCAGTTGTTGAATGTAACGGCAACGCCCATTTTCAGGACGAACGGATCCAGCGGATAATGCGCCAGCGAGAAGTAGTTCGGATTGACGAACTTGGAACTCAGGTTGTAGCCCATTACAAAGAAACGAGCCTGTTTCAGGTGGAAATTGACATAGGCGTTGACAAGCGGGTAATTGCCGACTTTCACTTCATCCTGTATCTGGAATTGCTGTGTGGCCGGTTCGTAATACGGAGCGTAGTAAGAAGTATTATAATACATATTGGCTCCTAACTGTACGGTCAAAACCTTTGCTACCTTAAACTTCAGGTACATATTTGTATACAGGCTGATCTGCGGTAGAGGCAGTACGCTTTTGTCGCTGCTCAACTGATAGGCCACTTCGTTCTCCCATCCGAAAGCCCGGTACATAACGTCCTGTTTGATGCGGGCGTTTATCACTTGCAAGTTTCCGCTTTTCTGTTCCGGCATTCCCTGTTTGTTGAAGAATACATAGTTTTGTATGCTTTCGATTCCGGCAGACAACTGGGTCCGTGTGGATTCGAGGTTGATCTTGGCTCCGGCATATATCTGCTGGATCATGTTCATATCCAGGTTATCCCACCAGAAATAGCGGGAATGGAAATGACGCATATAGAACGATGGGGTGACATTCTTGAAGTATCCTTCCGCGCTGATCGTTGCGTCCTTGTTGAACAGTTTGAATTTGGTCTGTAGGTTACCCGTTGCCCGGAACTCCCCGATATCGTCACCCACGACGCAGAGTTCTCCACGGGCGTTGTAAGTCAGGATGCTTCCCTGCCGTTTGGATATTTCAGCTCCGATATAAGTGGAAAATTCGTCATAAACCTGTGTAACCGGAAATTCGATTGTGGAAGGGGAGGCATCTAATCCGCTTCCGTATTCGGGATTGTATGACAGTCCCGGTATTTGGGCCGGCAACTGGAATTTACGTTTGTCGAAAGTAGCAAAAGCCGTGATGCCGAACTTAGCCCAGTCCTGGAAGCCTTCGCGGAGTGACAATCCGAACGTGTTCCGCAGATTCCAATAGGAGGTACGGTCGTCGACACCTGTTCCGTTTTCCAAACCGAATACACGCGGATCCCCATCAGGGGTCAGATAGCATTCGTTCAGGTTCTTGTCCGCTTCCGAACGGAAACGGCGACGGTTGTCCTGATATTCTAATGTATGGATGATACTGGATACGGGAATGAATATTTTCACGGGATTACCCAGCGTGTCCACTTCTCCTTCCAGTTCGCGTTCGAACCCGAGGTTGTAATGGTGGCTCAGGAAATATTGTTTGCCACGCACGCGGTTCCAGGCTTTGACCGGATAACGCGTATCGAAAGCCTTGGGGTCGTCCTGGTTTCTTTCACCGGCAAAGTATTGGTCCGGGTTGGTGATTACCGAGTCGTTAGCCAGCCCTCCGTTTTCGTAATTGATGAAGTTGAAGTTGCTCAGGTAGGCATGTGCCTCGTAGCGATCGGACTTGTAGCTTCCGAAAAGACGGTAGCTCAACAGCTTGTTACCGTTGTTCTTGTAATATCCGCGGCTGTAGATATAATCCAGGTCGCCGCCTACGTTGATCTTCGGGCCGAAGTTCATGGTCAACGTACCTTTCAACCGTTCGTTTTTGCTTTCGCTTCCCCCCATAGTCGTGTACATTACATTTGTATAGGGTATTTTCGTATTATAGTACAGGGCGTTCTGAGGGTCCGTGATATAATAATCGTAAGCATCGGCAAACAGAAAATCGCGCGGTTCCTTGCGCTCGGTAAAGATACGGGTTTGTGCCGGCGACCCCGTATTGGCCAGGTAGCCGACTGCCAGCGATTCGGATTCCACCAGCGTACTGTTGGCGAAATTCAGTTTATATGTGTCCAGCGGAGCAATATAAGGATCTCCCAACAAAGGTGTAAGCCGATAGGCCGTGATACGTCTGTTGTTCGTCGATGCGCTATCCGGAATAAGCAGGCTGTCAGGTACTTCCTGATTGGCCTTGGAAAGGTTTCCGAGAGAAAATCCTTTCCGGTCTCCGCCCGGTCGGCGTTGCGCATGCAGGGCCGAAGCGGATATTATCAAGAGTAATAATATATATAAGCTATGCTTCATGAGGGGCAAAGATAGTGATAATGTACCAATATGAACAATGTGCCAATATGCCAATTAATATTAGTTATATTTTTATTGGCATATTGGCACATTTAGCAAAGCACCTTAATGGCACATTTGCACATTGGTGATAATCTCCATACCTTTCTTAATGGCGGCTTCGTTCATCGGGATGAGTTTATGGTGACGTTCGGGCAAAGATTTCTTCAAGCCTAACAGTACGTTTTCCAGTTTCACCATCGGGACGATTTTCAACAGTCCGCCGAGGATCAACATATTGAATGCTTTTTCGTTTTGCATTTCAGTAGCAGCATCCATAGCATCCACACGATAAACGTTGACATCGGTCCGTTTCACCGGTGTATGGATTCCATATCCGTCATAAATGATGATGCCGCCTTTTTTCACCTTGCTTTCGAACTTGTCCATGGAAGGCTGGTTCAGGATGATGGCAATATCGTATTCGTTCAGTACGGGAGAGCTGATGCGGTCGTCACTCAGGATAACGGTTACATTGGCTGTACCGCCACGTTGTTCAGGGCCGTAAGAAGGCATCCAACTGACTTCTTTCCCTTCCATCAGGCCGGAATAAGCCAGGATTTTACCCATTGACAAAACCCCTTGTCCACCGAAACCTGCTATTATAATTTCTTGCTTCATTGCTTCAAAAATTAATAATTACTTATTATTCCTTATTTTTGAGATCCCCTAACGGATAGAATGGGAACATATTCTCTTCCATCCATTTATTGGCTTTTTCAGGTGTCATTTTCCAGCCGGATGAACAGGTGGAAACGAATTCGACAATTGAAGTGCCTTTGCCAGCCATCGAGTTTTCAAATGCTTTACGAAGCATCTTTTTAGCTTTGCGGACGGCGGCAGCGGTCTGTACGCTCTGGCGGGTAACCAGGCAGGTTCCTTCGAGCTGTGCAAGCAGATCGCCGATCTTCAACGGATAGCCGTTGAGGGCGATATTACGGCCGTAAGGGCAGGTCGCTGTCGGCATACCTTCCAATGTGGTAGGAGCCATCTGGCCGCCTGTCATACCATAGATGGCATTGTTGACGAATACGATCACGATATTTTCTCCACGGTTGGCGGCGTGGATGGTTTCGGCTGTACCGATAGCAGCCAGGTCGCCGTCACCCTGATAAGTGAATACCATCTTGCTCGGATTCAGTCGCTTGACAGCTGTTGCAATAGCAGGTGCACGTCCGTGGGCCGCTTCGATCCAGTCGATATCCAGATAATTATAGGCAAAAACGGCGCATCCGACGGGAGAGACACCGATCGTTTTATCTTCCATACCCATCTCAGCAATCACTTCGGCAATCAGCTTGTGTATCACGCCATGACTGCAACCGGGACAGTAGTGCATGGGATTTTCATTCATTAACCTGGGTTTTCCGTATACCAGGTTCTCCGGTTTAATTATTTCGTTAACTTCCATATTAATAATTTTTCAATGTGCTAATTTGCCAATGAAAAAAAGTCACAATGATTGATCTCCATATCGTTATTGACACATTGTCTAATTAGCACTTTATTAATTTATAAATCTCATTAGATACTGAACCAGGCGGAAACAAATCGCCGCGCCACCGCAATAAAGGAATGGCAGGCGGTTTTCAGGGAAGGCGAAATAGCAGATTACGGCTGCTACAGCCAGTACCATGAACAACCCTGTCAATATCATATCAATTTTACTTCCGCGTTTCATGATTGATAATTCCTTAATTCTCAATTATCAATTCTTTAAGAGCATTTAGTACTTCATCCGGTGTGAACACGATACCACCGAGGCGGCCGAAATGTTCAACCTTTATCTTACCATTTACGGCCAGGCGTACGTCTTCGACCATCTGTCCGGCGTTCAGCTCGACAGAAAGCATGCCTTTTACTTTATCGGCATAAGCGGCGATCACCTTTTTAGGGAACGGCCATAATGTGATGGGGCGGAGCAATCCGAGCTTGATACCTTCTGCGCGTGCGATTTCCACCACTTTCTGGCAGATACGGGCGGAAGAACCGAAAGCGATCAGCATATACTCGGCATCATCGCACTGGAATTCTTCGTAGCGGACTTCATTTTCTTCGATCTTGCGGTATTTAGCCTGGAAGCGGATGTTGTTTTCTTCCATCTTTGCCGGGTCCAGCTCCAGTGAGGTGACGACATTCGGTTTACGGCTGGCGGTCTTTCCCTGTGTGGCCCAAGGACATTCGGCAATGATTTCTTCTTCTGTACGGCGTGTGTGGAAAGGGGGCAACACCACTTTTTCCATCATCTGCCCGATGATACCGTCTGCCAGAATGATGGCGGGGTTATTGTATTTGAATGCGAGTTCGAAACCTAATCCGACGAAGTCCGCCATTTCCTGCACGGAAGAGGGGGCGAGTGTGATCAGGCGGTAGTCGCCATGTCCGCCACCTTTGACTGTCTGGAAATAGTCCGCCTGGCTGGGTTGGATCGTCCCCAGACCGGGACCGCCACGCATCACGTTCACAATCAGACAGGGTAGTTCGGCTCCTGCTATATAGGATATACCTTCTTGTTTCAGACTGACACCGGGGCTGGACGAGGAGGTCATCACACGTTTACCTGTACCTGCACCTCCATATACCATATTGATGGCTGCCACTTCACTTTCAGCCTGTAGTACGACCATTCCGGTAGTTTCCCACGGCATTTCGGCCATCAGGGTTTCGAGTATCTCCGACTGCGGAGTGATCGGGTAGCCGAAGTAACCGTCTACACCGTAGCGGATAGCCGCATGGGCGATGGCTTCGTTACCCTTCATTAATTTTACTTCTTCTGCCATATCTGTTTATTATATTTTTACTTTATAGATGGTTAAACAACCGTCCGGACAAACTAATCCGCAACTTGCACAACCGATACAGTTATCGGGGTTTTTCATGTACACATAATGGTATCCCTTGTTGTTTACTTCACGCGGGTGTAATTCGAGTACATCCGACGGGCAGGCTACTACGCAAAGGTTACATCCTTTGCATCGCTCTGTGTTTACAACAACAGCTCCTTTTATCTTCGCCATAATTTATTATATTTAAAAACTAATGTAACACTAACTATCTCATTTGCGACTGCCAAAGGTAGTAAAAACTTTACAGAAAGAATCTTTTTTACCATATTTAGCATGAAATGTTACAGGAATCAAGCGAACAGGACTGTTTAATCCTGACGGTACCGGCTCCCAGTTGTCGTATTGTTTTTTCTGGTAATCGAGATCGACGATATTGATTTCTTTGAAGATTCGCCAATCCTTTTTCCGCCGGTCGTAGTCCGCAATCCGGTTGGCGGGCAGATTGGTTACCTCCACTTCAATCCGGTTTATGCCGGGAACCAGATATTTCCCGACTTTCAAGCGGAAAGGAACGGCCCATACCGTTCCCGCCTCTTGTCCGTTGATACGCACACGGGCGCTTTCCCGCACGTCGCCAAGATCCAGAATCCAGTCGTCTGCCGCTATTTCAGGCAAATCGAATGTGAGGCTGTACCGGGCAGTCCCCATGTTCCGCCGTGCATCCGGATGGGCGAGCGTGGTCCAGGAAGCGGGACGGTCTATCTCGAATATTCCCGGAATAGCCGGTTCGCTTTCGGGAAAACTCAAAGTCCAGCCATGATCCAAACCGATACTGACAGGCTGTTCCTGTATATACTTCCATGCAGGACAATCGGGAGCCTCTCCGGTGAAAGTCTGTAAGATCAGCGAACCGCCGGAGGGTATTTGCAGGTAAACCTCCGTTTTCCCTTCATGCCGCCGGATGCGTGCGGCGCCGCTTTCCTCGGTCATCGGATCGAAAAGGATAGCCGCATTGGCTTGGACACCCAGCGGGACCCAACCGTCGACATCCTTCTCCTGCAAAGAGGCGATAAAGTAATGATATCCGCTTGCATTCGAGCGGCGGATGCATTGCAGGCCGAAACGGGTTTTCATCTCTTCCCGCGCGACTTCGCAAGCCTGAAGGGTAAGAGCATAGTCGGAGCCGGTCACGATCCGTCCTTTTTGCAAACGGTTCGTTGTGGTTTCGCCGAAAGAAGTGATTTCCGGCAGCTTATCCCATGCCTGGCGAAAGCGCTTTCGTCTTTTATCCAGATCTCCGAAGCCGGGTACATCCTCCGGGTAATTCCCGACGAAGACGATGGTGGCTCCTTCTTTTGCCAATTGTACCAGATGGCTTAAAATATCGGCAGGCATATAACGGGCGCCCGGAACAATCAGTGCCTTGTAGAGAGAGCCGCCCGAAGTCGCCACCTTCCCGTCTTTGAGGCTGGTGCTCCGGATAAAATTGTCGGAGATATAATCGACATCGTATCCGCTATTATATATGGTATGTATGGCATGAATAAACTGAGGAGCCCGTTGTTGCATCTTATGGATATCGAAAGCCAGGAAACGTTCGCCTGCCTCGTGCCACATATCGTATACCGGCAGATAGACCAGAAAATCATTGTCCGGTTTTCCCATTTGCAAAAACGACTGGCAACGGGCGATATAATCGAAAAAGGCGGGAGCATCTCTCCATATACTGTTTGTCGGCGACATATTGACGGACGCATAGAACAGCCAGCCGGGCCATTCCGCCTCGCGCGGCGAATAAGGAGTGCCGTGGAAAAACATGTGATTGACACCTGATACGAACATCAGGTCCATATCCGGCTTGCATTGTGATAGTGATGTACGGAAGTGCTCGGTCAGCCAGGTGAAGGTTTCCGAGGAGGTATATTTTTTACCTGCGATATGAGCTGCCGAAGATGCATATTTGAGCATCGACAGGTCCGAATCGTTTTTGCGTGTCAGCGAGTCCTGGCGCAATCCCCTGATGTGGAAGCGGGAGAGGCCGAATCCCTCGCATTCGGGAATATCGACCGTCGCATACAGGTCGATCAGGTTGCCCGGCGAGCCATGCGCCTGGTTGCGGGTGATGCTTCCGCCCCGGTGCGCCCATTCCGTCCATTGGCGGGTGAAATTTTCCTGCAGGAGTTCCGCCAGTGTCTCCCGGTAGTCGGAGCGGATGCGTGCAGTCGTATCTGTCCGCACGGGATTCAGAAATTCCGGCAGATAGTTTTCCAACCGGTATCCGCGCCTGCGGACGAATTCGGAAAGCAGATCGGGTGTCCAGTCGGCTCCGTACACCTCATACGAGTCGTTGAAGAAGCTGTGCGGATAGGGAACTTTGTTTTCTCTGAAGGCCTGTTCGAAAGTACCGAAATACTGCTTGACAGCTTTTCGGGAGAAATGGTCCATTACATAACCCTCCCCGCCGGGAGCCGCCCGTTTCACTTGCTGGAATGTCTTCCCGCAGAATAAAGCTATCAGGCGCCAGTTGCCCGAGGGGGCCGTCCAGTCGAGCCGGTTGTTTTTCACTTTTGACGTGATATCGATCCGGTCGCCCTTATCGGAAAAGGCCATCAGACGGTTTAGATAGGCGATGTCCCGTTGTTTCGGGTCCTCTACATCGATCGCAACCTGAAGCCTTTCTCCACCTTTGGCTGCGTATTCCTGGAAAATCGCTTTTGTCGCCGCATGTTCCAAGGAGATCATCGGGCCTCCGAAAGGCCAGCCGGTTCCGGCGTTCATATTCGTTTCCATCCCGAGGCGTTTGCATTCGGACCGGGTGTGTTGGAGCATCTGCATCCAGACGGGAGAGAGGAACGGGATTTCATGTGCATCGTTTCCCTGTACGCCATAGATCGGGGTGATCTCGACGCCGCCTAACCCAGCCTGGGCATAGGTTTCCAAATTATAAGTCAGGTTTGCCGTGTCTACCGCACTTCCAAGCCACCACCAACGGGTTGCAGGACGTGCTTCGGTTGTGATCTCCGGCCACGATTGCGAGAAAACCGGTGCTGCGGTTATCAGATAGATTCCGGCAACGGTCAGGGTATGTTTGAAACGGGGTATAATGTTCATAATAAATATTGATTTTTTTCAGGGTTAAAGATACGATGTTTTTGATAAATCGGTATAGGGATTCGGATTATAAGGGATAATGGGCTGATTGGACAATGTACCAATATGCCAATGGTTCATATCAGGCAATAAGTGAAGTTGTCTTTTTTAAATGTTAAATCATACAAGAACCTCCCCTAAAAGGCGAATATTTATATTTATTTATTACCCAGTACTTTATGTTATCTCAAGTTTCTTAAAAAATATTACCCGCAGGGGTAATTTGAAATAGATGGGGTAGAAAAC